>JRHI01000060.1_pt1 | contig 104316 bp, 95 predicted proteins | sample 215371 | NCBI WGS metagenome assembly JRHI01 (sample SAMN02929681, study PRJNA255918) | sediment metagenome | biome: cave system; feature: Ice Cave; material: Sediment; isolation source: sediment from deep within a dark volcanic ice cave with no known source of... ...
TAGCCCTTCCCGGTCGGCGTGGCCGCCATCCCGACAATCGGCTTGTTCAACACCGTGGCCCCGGTCGAGCCGAAGAACACCGCGTCACCGAAGGCGAAGATCCCGCCATCCGACGCCACCAACCAGTAGCCGAGGCCGGTCGGGGTCGGTGCCATGCCCACGATCGGCTTGTTCAAGGTCATGGCGCCCGTGGAGCCGAAGAAGACGGCGTCACCGAAGGCGAAGATTCCGCCATCCGATGCCACCAACCAATAGCCCTTCCCGGTGGGGGTGGGCGCCATCCCGACGATCGGCTTGTTCAACACCATGGCTCCGGTCGAGCCGAAGAACGCCGCGTCACCGAACGCGAAGATCCCGCCATCCGACGCCACCAACCAATAGCCGGTGCTCGTCGCCGTTGGCGCCATCCCGACGATGGGCTTGTTCAACACCATCGCTCCGGTCGAGCCGAGGAAGCCGTGGCTGCCGAAGGTGAAGATCCCGCCGTCCGATGCCACCAGCCAGTAGCCGGAGGGGCGGAGGGCTGACCCGGTGACGGAGATGGTCACCGTGCCCAGGCTGGTGCCGACGACAATGCTCCCGGCCGAGTTACCGGCGGCGGTGGGCGAGAAGGTGACCGCTTGGGTGATGCTCGAGCCCGGATTCCCGGCGGCGGCCAGCTGAGAGGAGCCGGTCAGGTTGACCGGGGTGCCGAGCGCGAACGGCGCGGCCGGACCCGAAACACTGGTAATCGACACCGCGCTGGCGCTGGCGTTGGAAAGGGTCACATTGAGCGTGGCCGTCGATCCGCCGGCGGTCGCCCCGAAGGCCACCGGCGCCGGATTGACCTGGAGGGGGAACTGATAGATGTCGGTCGCCGAGACCGCCGGGTGGGCAGTGGAATCCGAACCGGCAGTGACCACGTCCGTGCCCGCGACGGGCAGGACTTTCGGCGCGTGGTAAGTGACGCTGACCACACCCGTGGAGTTGGTCTTGAACGGGATAGGCGATGCCGTCAGCGCCTTGCCCTGGCTATCCGCAGTGCCACCGCCCCCGGTGGGGACCCCCGCGGTGCCGAGAATCGAAAGGAAGACGTCCGTATTGCTCAGCGTCAACCCGCCCGCGTCCCTAGCGGTGACGGTGAGCGGCACGGCCTGCTTGGCGGCCAGGGAGCCAACCGGCGCAATAGGCGACAAGGACCAGGTGAGACTGGCGATCGGCTTCGGGGGGGCGGCAGAAGCCGGGGAGGCGATAAAGCCCGTCATCGCCAGCAGCAATGCGGACGTGGTGGCCACGACGAGACCGGCCGTGCGGGCCAAGCTCGACGGCGATCGACGGCGGGCGGTCAGGCTCGGGCTGTCAGAGTGCAGGATCTGCAACGAGGTCCACCTCCTGGGTGGGTCCATGCCCGTCGCACCGCGATCGGACGGGGGAGCAGTATGACACTTTGTTCGATTATCCCCGCCGGGTCCGAGCATATCCCCCAACAACGACCCGATCCACGCGCCTCAGGAGACCGGCTCCCCTAGCCGGCCCCCTTTGGCACTCCCCTTCACTGGTCCGGCTGTCCCCCCGGGCTCAGCCGGTGATGGTGAAGGCGTAGATCGTCTGGTTGTTGTCGCTGACGAACAGGCGGCCGTCCTTGCCGCTGAAGTTCATCCACTCCGGCCCGGTGAAGCCACCCTGGGGGGTATCGGCCCCGGTGGTCACGATCACGGCGCTGGCGGCGGAGAGGTCGGCATGGATGCGAACGACCCGGTTGTTCGTCGAGTCGCCGATGTAGAGCCAGTTCCTTAGCGGATCGAGGGCGACACCCCGGGGCTGATTGAGCTTCAAGCCGCTGATGGGGCTATTGAACATGGCCACGATGTGCTTCGTGGTCGTATCCCACTCCACGATGCGCGAGTTGCCGGTGTCGGCGACGTACACATGATGGTTGGCGGCGTCGACGGCCAACTGGCGGGGTGCGGTCATCTGATCCGTGCCCTTGCCGCAACCACCCATGAAGTTGGTCAGTGCCCCCGTCTGGTCGAAGACCTGAATGCGGCAGTTGCCGGCATCGACGGTGTAAATGTCGTACGTGCTGGAGCCAGTGCCGACCACCTGGATTCCCTGGGGACCGTTCTTGAACTGGCTCAGGCCCGTCCCGTGGATGCCCAGGCTCGAGATGAAGGTGCCGTCCAGCTTGAAGTGCAGCAGCACGTTCTGCCCGTCCATCCAGAGATCGCCCTGGGTGCCGATGGCTACCTCGTGCGGATAGTCGAGGTTGGGGGAGTTCGGTGTGAGCGGGCCCCGCTGACCGAACGCCCGAATGAAGCTCGGACAAGTAGTGGACGACGTGCAGGAGGGCATGCTCGTATCGAACTGCTGCACCCGGTTGCCGAAGGTGTCGACGCCGTAGACATTTCCCGAGGCAGGGTCAATGGCCACGCCGTTGAGCTGGTTCCACCCGCCGTTGGGCGGGGGCGCCGGCGGAGTAGCCCAGCCCCCTGTCGCAGGATTGCCGGTGGAGTCGAACTTGTAGACCACGTAGCCGTAGAGGTCGGAAACGTAGACATTGCCGGCGCTGTCGGTCGACACGAAGCGGATCGAATTGAACGGCGTGGCTCCGTAGCTGCTCCACGTGCCCACATACGCACCGCTGGTGCTGAATACCACAACCTTGTTGTTCTGGGCTCCCACGACGTAGACCCGGTTGTTCACGTTGTCCACGGCCAGGCCGCGAGCGTCCGACATATCCGTTGTCTTTGTGGGCGCTGACAGCGTCTTCACGAACGTGCCCGCCTTGCTGAAGACGTACACCAGCTTGGTGTTGAACTCGGCCACGTAGACGTTGCCGGCGGTGTCCATGCCCACGCCGCGGGGAATAGGCGCCTTGGCGATGCTCGGCCAGGTGAACTGGCGGAGAAACGTACCCGTGCTGTTGAAGACGTAGACGTTGCCGCACCGGGGATCGGAGACGTACACATCGTCGTTGGTCGGATCGATGACGAGGTGCGTCGGGATGGTAGTTGCCCCGTTCCCGCACCCGACCGGATAGTTCTCCCCCGCGTTGGGGCCGCCTCCGCTGCCGATGGACTGCACCCAGGTGCCGTTGTGGTCGAACTCGACGGTACGGGAGTTGGACTGGTCGGCTACCCACACGTTGCCGTGCTTGTCGGCGGCCACGCCGAACGGCGCACCGATGCCGCCGGTGGCGCCCCGCGGCGCCACTTTGGAGACGACCTTGACAAAGGTGCCGTCCGTCTTGAACCGCTTCACCTGGTAGTTCCAGATGTCGCCGACCAACACGCTGTTGTCGGTGGCGTCATATCCCATGCCGTAGCCGTACAGGCCGGCGTGACCCCGGTAGCCGTACGACGCCGAGTACGCGGCCAGCGACGATGAGGTCTGTACGGCGTGCGGGGTTGACGCTGACGCGGCCGTTGTGGTCGCCAACAGCGCGCCGACTGCGCCCATCGCCAGAGCGGCCAGGCCGGTGCGCCTTCGGCTCAGTCTTTGCATCTTCGAGCTGCCCTGTCGGGCTCCGACGGTCTGGTCGTGATCGGCCATTGCCTTCTCCTGATTCGTGGTCATGTCGTGATCTGTGTCGTGCGTGGTCATTGCCGCCCCTTACCTGCCGGTGACATCGAAGACTTGGACCCGGTCATTCCAGGTGTCCATCACCAGAAGCTTGGTAACGGATCCGGCGACCAGGATTTCGAGATGGGTTGGGTTGTTGAACTGCGTGGGTCCTGAGCCGGATTTGCCGAACGTCTGCAAGAGCGTGCCGTTCGAGGCGAACTCCAGCAGTGCGTTACGGGGCGAGTCGGCCACCCAGATGTTGCCGTTGGCCGCGACCGCCACGCCTTCCGGCCGATGTAGCACGGTCGAGCCGAACGAGTCGATCACCGTGCCGTCGGCGGCATTGAGCCGCACCACCTTGGCGTGAAGCGAATCAGCGACGTACACCACGCTGCCGACGACGGTCACGTCTTTGGGGAAGCTAAAGCCCGTCGCCGTCCACACGGTGGAAGCGGTGGCGGGGTCCCACATCTGGATCCGGTTGTTTGTGGTGTCCGCCACGACCAGATCAGCACCGGACGAAGCGATGCCGTAGGGCCAGTGGAGCTGGTTGGCCCCGGTGCCCACCGTGCCCATCGTCCGGCCGGTCGGGCTCCCCGTCCGGCTGAACTCGGTCAGCCGGTTGTTCTTGGTGTCCGCCACCCATACCGTGTTTGTCGCGGCGTTGATGGTCAGATCGCGCGGCCAGTTGAAGCCGGGATTGCCGTCCCCGAAGCCCCGGGTCCCCCAGGTGAACTGCAATGCGCCGGTCGAGGGATCGAAGGTCTGTACCCGCTGGTTGTCGGTGTCCGCTACGTAGATGTTGGTGCCGTCGGCCTCCAAGCCGTAGGGCTCGTTGAAGGCGCCGGTCGCCGGTGCTGTGCCCCCGAACGTGCCGTCAAGCACTCCGGCCGAGTTGTAGCGCTGTACTACATAGCTCCAGAGATCCGCCCCGTAGACCTCCGGGTTCGCACCGGAGCCGACCGCCACGCGTCGCAAGCCGAACTGACCGGCGCCGATGATGGCCTGGAAGGCGCCCGAACCGTCGAACTTCTGGATGCGTGAGTTCTGGCTGTCGGCCACGTATACATGTCCGGCCGAGTCGAGGGCGACTCCGTAGGGCCGGTTGAACTGGCCGTTGCCCGTTCCTCTTGATCCCCACGCCAATAGAAAGGTGCGGTTGTGATCGAACTTCTGGATGCGGTCATTGGCATAGTCAGCCACATAGATGTTGCCCGCCGCATCAGTGGCCGCGTCGCGAGGTGCATTGAACTGGCCGTTGGCAGTGCCGACCGCCGTGGTCAACGACCACAGCAGGGTCCCGCTCGGGTTGAAGGCCCGGATACCGTTGGCCTGGTCATCGCTGACCAGCACGATGGGGTTGGCTCCGTCCGTTCCGACCGTGATGCCGATGGCGGAGATGAACCGGTAAGACCACACCGCCGACACCGTGCCGTCGGCCGCGCTCAGGACCTGGACCCGGTTGTTGCCCAGGTCGGCGACGTAGAGCTTGCCGGCGGAGTAGGAGATGTCGCGGGGCTGGGTAAAACGACCCGGCTGCTTCGGGTTCGTCCCTCTGCTCCCCACCCGCCAAAGCTGTGTTCCCGATGAGTTGTAGGCCGCTATTTGGTCATTGGCGGTGTCGGCGACGTACGCGTTGCCGCTGGGATCGACGTCCACGCCTGACGGGTACATCGAGGCGTGGCCGACGCCACCAGACGCGCCGATGGTCTGCAGATAGGCCGGCGGGGTCGGGCTGGCCGACGCAGGCACCCCGCTACCCACAACAAGGGGGGAAAGGGCGCCGGCCAGACCCACCGCCGACAAAATTGTCGTAGCTCTGCTCAAGCGCGACCGCTTCCCGGTCGATCGGAACAGCATCGAACCAGAAACCGGGCCCCGGCGGCGGGCCGGAGGCGGGATGGGCGCGGCCCAAATGCCGCCGTGGCCATCCGTCGTGGGTTCCTGATTGTTCATCGTGGTGCGGTCCCCTCCGTGAAGGATGCAGCTTCTCGGCCCCCGCCGCCCCCAAGAGTGGAGGGACTTACCGCGGATGTCAAACACTCTCTGTGACCGAAGTCTGCCACAGTACGTAACTGAATTGAAAGGAGTTGGGGGATTTTCACCCCATTGCCAGCCCGCCCAGCCTGGCGCACCCGAGTTTCCGTGCCATCCTCTACTACCCGGAGACGGAATGTGTAACCGGCTACCCCGACCGGAATGGCGTTGACGTGAAGCAGTCTCGAGTGCAGTACGAATTGGGCAGAATTCGCCGGCATTGGGAATGGGGCCGGGCCGACGGCTTCGGCCGGCTCATCGAGGAAGACGACCTCAACCCCGTCCGCAAGGCGTCGATCGCCCTGGCCAAGTGGCAGTGGCGTCGAGCCCAGGGGGCGAGCGCCGGCGGGGCCGCCGCCGTGCACCTGCTCGGCGTCCAGCGCTCAGGCACGAACATGCTCGTCCGCGGCCTCGAAGCGTCGCCCGAGTTCGACGTCCGCAACGAGAACGACCGCCAGGCCTTCCGCCGGTTCCGGCTCAGGACCGACATGGTCGTCCCGCTGGTCAGGGCCAGCCGTCACCGCTACGTCTTGTTCAAACCGCTGTGCGACTCCCATCAAGCCAATCTGCTGCTCGACGAGCTCAGCACGTCCGTGCCCGCCCGGGCCATCTGGGCGTACCGGGGTGTGGATGGCCGGGCTCGCTCGGCCGTGGCCAAGTTCGGCACGACCAATCTCGACGTCCTCGCCCAGATCGCCGACGGTCGGGGCGACGATCTCTGGGAGGCGCAGGGGCTGTCGGCCGAGAGCCGCGACCTGATTGCCAGCTTCTCGTACGATGATATGACGCCGCACTCCGCCGCCGCCCTGTTCTGGCTGGTCCGCAACGCGCTGTACTTCGAGCTCGGGCTGGACCGTCGCGACGACGTGGCGCTGGCGTCCTACGACGCCCTGGTCTCTGACCCGGAACCAGCCATGCGGGCTCTGTGCGACTTCCTGACCTTCCCCTACCATCCACGGCTCGTCGCCCATATCGATACCCGGTCGCACGCCAAACGACCGCCGCTGGAGCTGGATCCCGAGATCCGGCGCCGCTGCGACGACATGGCCGAGCGGCTTGACGCCGCTCGGTCGGAGAAGTTGGGGGGCCGGTCGGGCCCGTGACCATGGGGACCGACGAGTCGGACATCCTGCCGCCTGTGCCGCCTGCCGGCCGGGAGCGAGGCGGTCCGGGCCAGCTGATTCGCAACACCGGGGTGACGAGCATCGCCGCCGGCGCTGGAGTGCTGTCCGGGCTCCTCTTAGACGTCTCCATCGCCGCTGGCTTCGGTGCCGGACGCTCGACAGACGCCTTTTTTGTAGCCGCCCGACTCCCCATCGGGATCGCTTCGGTCCTGATGGCCGGGGCCAACCAGGCCCTGGTACCCACCATCTCCACCTGGCTGGTGACCAAAGGCGAGCGAGAGACGGCGCGGTTGGTATCCCTGCTGCTGACGGCCACCCTGTTGTTCGGCGGACTTCTCGCTGCTCTGGTCGGCGTCATCGCCTGGCCGCTGATGCGCATCACCGCTCCCGGCTTGTCCGCCTCGTCCGTCGATCTGGCCGCCTCGCTGGCCCGGATCATGTTTCTCGTAGTTCCGTTGGTCGCCGGCGCCGAAGTGCTCCGGGCCTACCTCAATGCCCGTCAGGCCTTCGCCGCCCCGGCGGCCATGAACGTGGTTATGAACGGTCTTGCCGCCCTGATCATCCTCGGCGCCTCGCATCAACACATGGCCAATGTGGCCTGGGCCTATGCCATCGGCGCGGGCGCTCAACTCATCTTCATGCTCGTCATGTCGTACCGCAAGGGCTTGCGGTACAAGGCCAGCCTGGCGTTCAAGGACCCCGACATCACCGCCGCCGGGAGGCTGTGCGGGCGACCTCTGGTGGCTTCGGGCCTGAATCCGTTGGCCCGGGTGATCGAGCAACTCTTCGTGTCGTTCCTCCCGAGAGGCTCGATCACGATCCTGAACTACGCCTACCGGCTCATCTCCGCGATAGGCGGCACTGTCTTCTTCCGGTCCGTGATGGTGGTCTTGCTCCCTCGGATGACCAAGGCGTCGACCCGGGACGACGAGCAGGCGGTCGCCCGCCTCACGAACTCGGGCGTTCGCATCATGCTCGGCCTCGCCATCCCGCTCACCGCCTTCATGGCCGTGCTGGCCAAACCGGGGGCGCTGATCGTCTTCCACCGGGGCAAGTTCTCGCGGGCCGATGCAGCCCTCCTGGGGATCGTCCTTGCCATCTACTCGCTGAACCTGGTCGGCGCCGCCCTGCAGCGGGCTCTCCTGGCACCGTTCTACGGGCGGCTCGATATGCGCACGCCACTTCGAAACAGCGTGTACGGCGTCATCGCCAATCTCGTGCTTCTTCCGCTTTGTGTGCTGCCATTCTCACGAGGGGACAGCAAAGCCATGTACGGCGTCGCGGTGGCCTTCTCGCTGGCGCAGTACGTCAACGTCGCCCACGCGTGGTACCGGCTGAGAGCGATCATGCCCAAGCCGATGGCCGGCACCACCCTCACCACCGTCCGTCTGACGTCCGCCTCCGTAGTGGCCGCCATAAACATGCTGATCGGAGCCCGTCTCGTAAACCTCGACGCCCCCCAGGTCACCCGCGTCGGTTTGCTCGTCCGCACCTCCTTCGTCGGTCTGATCGGCGCCGGGGTACTCGCGCTGAGCTTCGCCGCCTTCGGCGGATCGGACTCTGACCAGGTTCTTGACGCCATCTTTCACCGCGGCCGGCCCTCACCTCGCGCCGCCGCCGTCCGATAGTGCCTGTGATGCTTGGACGGCACTTCTGAACGCGAACTGCCCTCCCGAGGGTTGGAGCCCGGGTCACGTGCTCTACCATGAGCGGGACGGCGCCCGCCCAGGCCCGAGGCTTTTGGAGGTTCGGTTTCTATGAACGCGATCACCCGGGACGTCAAGTCGTCCGGCTGGGATTCGCCCCTGGCTCCCGTCGCCCTGATGGTGCTGGCGGTCGTCCTGGCTGCCGCCATCGGCATCCTGTTGAGTGGTCTCGGCACGGGTGCCGCCCTGATACTGCCCGTGGCTGCGGTCGGCGCCATCGTGCTTGGCGTCATGGCGCTGGTTCGCTTCGAGTTGTTCGTCGCAGCGGTGCTGGTGATCCGTTCCGCCCTCGACTCGACCAAGCTGAGCTCCAGCAACGCCAACGCCACCAAGGGTGCCCCATCGGGACTTGACCCCGCCGCCGCCCTGGCGGTGTTGTTCATGGTGGCGGCCCTCATCTATTACGCCGCCGAGCGGCGCTCCGGGCACGCCGTGCAACAGTCCCGCTCGCCGCTGCGCATCCCGATGTTGGCTTTTCTTGGCGCCGGGATCATCAGTGTGCTCGGATCAACCGACCCGCAGACGAGCGGGTTGGAGGTACTCCGGGTCTCAGCGGTGGTCGTCATGGTGATCGTCTTGGAGCGGCTCCTGGTCAAGGAGCACAACTTGCGCCGCCTCATGGGTGCGGCGTTTGTGTCCGCGGTCATCCCCATGCTGTACGCCGCCGTTCAGGCCTTGAAGGGCAGCGGTCAGTCCATCGGTGGCTTCAGTCGCATCCAGGGGACGTTCCTTCACCCCAACCCTTTCTCTATCTATCTGACGTTCATCATCGTGATGGGCACCGCTCTCTTTCCACACATCTCCGCCAAGCTCCAGATGCCGATGTTGCTGTTGCTCGGCGGGTGCTCGTTTGCGCTGCTTCTCACGTACACGCGGTCGTCGTACATCGCCACCTTCGTCGGTGTGTTCCTGGTCGGTCTCTTTCAAAGCAAGCGACTTGTGGGCGCCCTGCTGATCGGCGTCCTGGTCATCGCCGTGGCGGTGCCATCGGTCAGCGCCCGATTCAAGGATCTCCAAAAGTCCCAGCGGTTCTCCGGAGCAGCCGGTAACTCCCTGGTCTGGCGCTTCAGCTACTGGCAGCAGGTGGCATCTCTGGCCAACGCCACTCCCGTAACGGGCATCGGACTGAAGATGATCGAGCAACGGACCGACGACGCCAAGAACGCGCACAACGACTTCCTGCGGGTGTACGTGGAGACGGGCTTGGTCGGCCTCACCGCATACATCTCGATGCTCATCGGCCTCGCCATGATCGCTCGCCGGGCCATGAAGAAGGCCAGAGCCGGCTTCCACCGCGGCGTCGCGGTCGGCTTTACCGCCTGTTATATGGCGTTCGTCCTGCTGAGTGTGGTCTCCAACGTGATCTCCCAGGTGGTCATCCTTTGGTACTTCTTCACGTTCGCGGTCGCCGCGTTCGCGGTCTCCCGATACGGGGAGAAGTCTCAGAAGGCTGCTGAGCTCGGAGCGGCGGCGCCGGCACCCGCATGAGAATTCTGCACGTCAACAAGTTCAACTATCGCCGAGGCGGCGCCGAGGCGTACATGGAAGACCTGGCCGAGCTGCAGGAACGGAGTGGCCACCAGGTCGAGTTCTTCGCCATGGAACACCCCGACAACCGGCCCAGCACGTTCAGCCAGTATTTCCCGAGCCTGGTCGACTTCGACCCGGCGCCACCAGGCCTGGCCGGCAAGGCGCGTGGCGTCGGACGGATGGTGTGGTCCACGTCAGCCGAGCGCGGCATGGCGCGCGTGGTGGAAGCCTTCGAGCCCGACATCGTCCACCTGCACAACATCTACCATCAGCTTTCACCGTCGATCCTACGCCCCCTTGCCTCGAGGCACGTACCGGCGGTCATCACGCTTCACGACTACAAGCTGGCCTGCCCGACCCACAACTTTCTGTCGCACGGCCAGGTGTGTGAAGCCTGCCTGGGCGGGCACTTCCACCATGCCGTGACCAAGCGCTGCCAGAACGGCTCCGTCACGGCCAGCTTGGCCGCCGCCGTCGAGCTGGCGATCCACACCATCACCAAGGCCTACAGCCCAATCCAAGTGTTCATCTGCCCGAGCCAATTCATGCTCACCAAGATGGCGGAGGCGGGGGTGTATCCCGATCGGCTCCGGCGGTTGAGCCACTTCATCGACGTGAACCAGATTCCACTTGGCGCGGCGCCCCGACAGGGCGTCTTTTACGCGGGCCGGTTGTCCGAGGAGAAGGGCGTGGACGTGCTCATTCGGGCCGCCGGCCTCCTGGGCAGCGATGTCGAGGTGGATATCGCCGGTGACGGACCGGAGATGGGCGAACTACGAGCACTGGCTGAGGCCTGTGCTCCTGGCCGAGTGCGCTTCCACGGCCGGGTCACGCGCGGACAGGTCCATGAACATATGCGGCGGGCGGCCGTCGTCGTGCTGCCGTCTCGTTGTTATGAGAATCAGCCAATCGCCGTTCTCGAGGCCTTCGCCGTCGGCACGCCGGTCGTAGGTGCCCGCCTCGGCGGGGTACCGGAACTGATCGAGCCCGGAGTGACCGGTGACCTGGCTCCGCCGGACGATCCCCAGGGCTTTGCCCGGGCCATTCAGGGCCTGATCGATCAACCTGAGAGAGCCGCGGTCATGGGTAAGCAGGCCCGGGCGTACGTCGAGGCCGAGTTCTCCCCGTCCGTTCACCTCGAGCGCCTCGATGGGCTCTATGCCGAGGCAGCCACGGTGGTGTCGGTGACCTCATGAGAAATCCGGACGGAAGCCTGCGGATCGCCATGATCGGCCAGCGCGGCCTGCCGGCGACCTTCGGCGGCATCGAACACCATGTCGAGGAGTTGGGCCGCCGGCTGGTCGAACGCGGCCACCACGTCACCGTGTTCTGCCGAACGAACTATGTCGAGGAGCGACCCGCACATCTCCACGGCATTGACCTGCGCTACCTCCCGACCGTAGGCACCAAGCACCTCGACGCTGTCTTGCACAGCGCCTTGTCGACCGCGGCCGCTCTGCCTGGGCGCTTCGATGTCATCCATTACCACGCGTTGGGTCCTGGCGTCTGGGCGCCCGTGCCCCGCTGGCTATCTCAAGCGAAGGTGGCACTCACCGTCCACGGTCTCGACCACGAGCGAGCCAAGTGGGGGTCGCGCTCGAAGGCGGCGCTGCGGATGGCGGCATGGATGAGCGCACGTGTTCCTGACACGACCATTGTGGTCGCACGCCACCTGGTCGACCACTATGCCAAGGAGTACAACCGCGCCACGCTGTACATCCCCAACGGGGTCGCCGAGCCAACGTGGCGCCCTCCGAAGGAGATGACTGAACGCTTCGGACTCGAACGCGGCGAGTACTTCCTGTTCCTCGGCCGGCTGGTTCCCGAGAAAGCGCCTGACCTGCTCATCCGGGCCTTTCGTCGGATGGCGGGAGATCGCCGGCTGGTGATCGCCGGCGGATCGAGTTTCACAGGGGGCTACGTGGACGAGCTGCACCAACTCGGAGCCGAAGACCCCCGGGTCCTGTTCACCGGCTACGTGTACGGCGAACTTCTCGACGAGTTGTACAGCAACGCCTCCGCCTTTGTCCTTCCGTCCCTTCTGGAGGGCCTGCCCCTGACGTTGCTGGAAGCCGCGTCCTACGGGACGCCGGTCGTCGCCAGCGCCATCCCTCCCCACCTCGAGGTCCTCGGCCGTTCCGGGCCTGGCCGCCGGATGTTCACGCCCGGCGACGAAGACGGACTGCTGCAGGCGCTCGAGCAGATCGTCGCCGATCCCGGTGGGGAGCGCGTGGCGGCGCAAGTGGTGCGTAAAGAGGTCCTGGAGGCCTACCGTTGGGAAGACGTGGTGGCGGCGACCGAGGACGCCTATCTCCACATGCTGAAGTGAGCTGACCTCGACAAATACGGATTTTTGGCACGGACGGTACCCGGCGGGTAGTTGCGCAGGGTACCCTAAAGACGACAGCGCGCCGGACGATAGCTCAATTGGTCGCCGAGCACCCGCTACCCAAGCAACGACTGTCCATACCGACTGTGTGGAACCCAGAGGACGAGGAGATCAGCTGTGGAGATCAAGGACTACCTGAAAGCCCTGGGACAGCGGGCCTGGGTGGTTATACTCGTGCCCTTGCTGGCGGGTGCCCTCGCGTTGGGCTACCAGTTGGGTCAGCCCGCGTCGTACTCCTCGACCGTGACCGTGGTCTCCCATCCGGCCAGCGCCGCCGCCGGCTCGGTGATTCAGTACATCACCAGCTTCCAGGCAGCCATGTCGTCCGACACCATCATCAATCAGGTTGGTCAGCAGGCCGGCATCAGTTCGGGTGCGGTGCGCAGCGGATTGTCGTCGCAGCCGAGCGGTGTGAACAGCATCATCCTGAAAGTCAGCTTCACGAGCACCAACCGATCCAAGGTGGCCAAGGTCCCTGACCTGGCCGCCCGCGACACCCTCGATCTGCTGGCCCGCCCGTCGGTCACGTCGGCCCAGGCCACCCTCGACGCCGACCAGGCCGAGTACGGCCGGGCTAAGGCGGCCGCGGACCGATTCACGGCACAAACCGGTTTCCTGGTGCCGCTGGAGACCTACCGCCAGGAACTGGCCTACGTTTCCCAGCTTCAGGTGGCGTACGACGGCGCTCGGCTTACGGGCGCACCGTCGGCACCCGGGTTCCTCGCCCTCATCACTGCCGAGAAGCCGAGGGTCGATTCGCTCGGAACTCTCGTGAACCAGTGGTCACGGTATAACGACATCGAGATTCGCGACGCCACCGCCGTGGCGAATGCGCAAACCAGGCTGTCCGAAGCCCAGGCTCAGCTCGTCGTCGTGCAAGCGCCCGACTCCGTGGCCGCCGGCGACACCACCAAGCTCTCGCCGTTGCCTACGATCATCAAGCTCGTCGGTCCGGTCGTCGTCGTCGCTCTGGTTCTGGCCATCGGCGTGATCGTCCTCCTGGAGACGATGCGAGCCCGCCGGCGCCGACCCGACGAGGAGACGACCGAGCTTCATGACATTGGCCGCGCCGGTCAGGGCGGCCAACGGTCGTCGGGCTCCCGCGGCGCCTGAGGGTGACTGGCCAGACCGGGGGGTCGAGGACCGGTCCCGTCTTCCTGGTGGGGCCGGCCCGTTCCGGCACAAGCCTGCTTTACAAGGCCCTGTGTCTCCATCCTGATGCCGGCTACATCTCCAATTGGGTAAGGAGCGTGCCGCGTCTGCCTGCGTTGGCCATGCTCAACCGGATACCGCGCCGTCTTCCGTCTGCGCGTCGATCGGTGTGGTTCGGAAGCGATTCCAATGCCTATGTCTACGGGGTCAAGCGCTCGCAGCTCGAGCGTCTCTTCCCCATGCCCGTGGAGGGTGAGCCGCTGTTCACTCACTGCGGGTTGGTCCAGTACGACTGGGAACGCGAGGCGCCCCCGAGCGCGCAGCAGCGTGCCTTGCGCCGAGCCTTCGCCTCGATACGGCGGAGCTCAGGCGCCGCCGTCGTGATCAACAAGCGCATCGCCAACAATCGGCGGATCCCGCAGCTCCTCGCCGCCTTTCCGGACGCTCGGTTTGTCAGCATCGTGCGCGATGGGAGGGCCGTCGCCTATTCGCTGTCGCGGGTCGATTGGTGGGAGGACGACATCGTGTGGTGGTACGGCGGGACGCCTCGCCGTTGGCGCAAGGAGGGCAGCGACCCCTGGGAGATCTGCGCCCGCAACTGGGTCGAGGAACTGGCCGAGATCGAGCGGGGACTGAGCGGGGTGCCGAACGCCCAAAAGCTGGAGATCACCTACGAGGGCTTTGTGGCCGATCCGGTAGACGTCCTGGGAGAGGTGGCGGTGTTTGCCGGACTACGGCCGACCCGAGGGGGCTGGCAACAAGGCCTGTCCCAGCTGAGTTTTCCTGACCGCAACGAAGCGTGGGCGCGGCGCATGGATCCCGACGTGATCGCCCGGGTCGAAGCCATTCAACGCCCCGTCCTCAACCGGTACGGCTACGCCACGACCACTCCTGTCGAAGGCTGACGATGTTCGTCTTCGTGATCGGCACCGGCCGCTGCGGGTCGTCCCTCCTCCACGAGGTGATCGCCCGGCACACCGACGTGGGCTTCGTTTCCAACGTGGATGATCGGCTCGGCGGGCTCGACCTGTCCGGCCGGTGGAACAGCACCATCTTCCATCGTGTACCAAACCGCTTTACCGAAAAGGGCCGCGTCCGCTATGCGCCCTCGGAGGGCTACAACGTGCTCGACCGCCAGGTGGCACCCATCCTGTCGACACCGTCGCGAGACCTGGTGGCTGAGGACGTGACCCCGTGGTTGGAGAAGCGCCTCCGCCAGTTCTTCGAGCGACGGGCCGAGGCCCAGGGCCATCCCGTGTTCCTGCACAAGTTCACCGGGTGGCCCCGCTCGGGTTTCCTTCATGCCGTCTTCCCCGAGGCCCGCTTCATCAACGTCATTCGAGATGGGCGGGCGGTAGCCAACTCGTGGCTGCAGATGCCTTGGTGGCCCGGCTACCAGGGCCCGGAAGGGTGGAGCTTCGGCCCGCTGAATGACCGCCGCCGCCGTACGTGGGAAGAGGCGGGTCGGTCGTGGGTGGTTCTGGCCGGGCTGGGCTGGGACATCCTCATGGATGCCTTCGATGCGGCCCGCGACCTGGTTCCCTCCGACCAGTGGCTCGATGTGCGCTATGAGGATGTCCTGACCGATCCCCGCCAGCAGGTGAAAGGGATGCTCGACTTCGCAGGACTCGAGTGGACCCCCGCCTTCGAGAATGCCTTCAGTCGCTATTCGTTTGGGTCCGGCCGCAGCGACGCGTACCGCCGGGATCTCGGCCCGGCTGCGCTGGCCTCACTCGAGCCCGTGATCGCGTCTCATCTGCGCCGGCACGGCTACCCGCTGGACGCTTAGCCCGCCACCGCGGCGAGGGCGCTGTCGATCTTGCCGACGTCGGCTTGGGCCGCGCTCAATTGGGTCTTGGCGCTGGCCAGGACGCTTTGGTCGGCCGTGATCTCCGCGAGCTGGGCGCTGGTGAGGGAGGGCACCGACGCCAGGAGCCCGTCCGCCTGGGACGCGGCCTGCCCGGCCTGCGCTTTCAGGTCGTTGAGGCTGTTCTGCGGATCAGCCACCGGCTTGCCCCGATTGGCGGCGTCATCGATCTTTGTCTGAAGGCCCGGCGCCTGCTGGAACAGGATGTCGGTGGCGCGCCGTATGCCGTCCGCAGCGACAATGAGGATCACCTTCGGCACTATTACGGTGCCTACGGTGGTGAAGTCAACGAGATGACTCGCCTCCTGGCGCATGAGTGCGACGTTTTGCTCCGCACTGATCGTGAGCTTCAGCGAGGTCAGTCCTTGCACCGCCCCGGATATCTCCGCCCGCTCCGTGGCCAAGGCGGCCGCGCTGAGGTGCGTGACCGTGTTGAGCTGGGTGCTGACCTGGTTCAGGGCGGTGAGCTTGGTCGTGATGGCCTGTACCTCCCGGATGCGGAGCGCGTTGATCGGGCTGTGGTCAATCTGGGTCTGCGAAGGATTGTTGGCGTCCAAGGCTCCACTGGCCAGACAAGAAAGACACGGGAGCTGCGTGACGGTCGTCGTCGGCCCGGTCGAGGCGGCCGTGGTTGTCGTGTCATGGGGAGCCGCGGCCAACGCCACTACCTTGTTCGAGCAGCCGGCCGTGGCGGCCACCAGGCCCACGAGCGCGACGACCATCCCGTGGCGGAGTCCCCCGCACGTGTCCCGTCCCTGTCCCCGTCGAGGTATGTACCGCACGACATTTCACCACTTTCCGTGTTATTGATGCTCAGGGTACCAGGCACTTCTCGATCTGTCACCGCTTTACGTGGTAAAATTTACCCGGAGGAATTGGCCCGCAGCTTGGCCAGGATAGATGGCAATTGGGGCGTTGCTTGCAACAACATGGCGGGCGTCAACTCCACGGCATTGGCCCCCCGGTCCGCCGCCCACGACAGCGTCATGGCCAAGTCGCCGATCCGGGCCGGGCCCGCCGTCTGGAACGAGATCGGTGGGCCCATCCGGGCCATGGCGTCGTACAACTGGCCGTAGCCACCACCGAGCGGCGGCCAGCGGATGGAGTTGTTCTCGAGGACGCACCGGGCACCGAGGACCTGGCGGCAATACTGCATGTAGCGAATCGTGGTGTCCGTGTCCGCTCGCGACCCCGTCAGGTGCTGATACGGGTTGACGGCCAGACCGGTGCGGGTGTGGCGCCAGATTTGGTGAGCGTCGATCTGCTCGTGCTGGCAGCGGTCATCGACGTTTTCGTCGAAGCCGGCGGCCAGCAGACCGGACACCGTGGCCGGGTCACTCACCTGGCGGATCATGGGCTCGGTGAACACGGTCGTGCATCGCGACGCGGTCACCTCCCGGACCTCCGCGACGGAGTCGTACTTGGCGGCCAGCTTGCTCTGCAGCGCGACGTACGCCTGTCCAAATGGCGCCGTCCAGAACCGGCCGACCGTGCCGCCCACGCCGTCCTGCGGGGACGTCACCGCGACCGGCGGGCCGCCGAGGTGCTTGGCCCAGTCCGGGGCGTTGACCCCGGCCTGGACCCGGGCCCGGATACCGAGTGACACGCCGTGCGACTGGTTGAGCTGGCGAATTTGGGCAATCGCCTTGTCGAGCGGATTGTCGGCCGCGATCGGACCGCCCTGCACCGGCTGCAGGTCCCGCCAGCCCACGCTGAAGGCCACGCCGCCGAGGTACGGCAGATCGGTCGCCGCCGGGAGCTGGTTGATCTCGACGATGCCTTGCAGCACGGGTTTGAGCACCGCCGGTGCCGCCGCGGCCGATGTCGTGGCCTGACTGGCTCCGGTTCGAGGGTGGCTCCCACTGCAACCACCGATGACGACGGTGGCGGCTAAGAGCACGGGCGCGAGACGAGCAGCGGATGCGTTTCTCCACGTCCCCATTCGGGACCATGGTACGGGGAAAACCCGCCGCCAGGGGCCGGGACGACGAAAGGGGCGGGGACGGCGTCCGGACCCAGGGCGGATCAACCGCATAATTCGCCGCCCGCCGTACTGACTCCTGCGCGGCTCTACGGAAAGGCTGGGACGACGCTTCTAGCGTGGGGCCCATGGGCGACGCCGTGCTCTATGCAGGACGACCACGTCGTCACCATCACCTACAACCGTCCGGAGGCGCTGAACGCCGTGAACGGGGCGCTGCGAGCTGATCTCAACCGCGCCTTCGCCCGGTTCCGCGACGACCCGGAGGTCTGGGTCGCCATCGTCACGGGTGCCGGGCGAGCCTTCTGCGCGGGCGCCGACCTCAAGGACGGCGAGGGCTCCACCGGCATCTTCCCGGGATCGTTCTGGGAGAAGCGACGTTGAACTCGTTCGAGAGCGGCTGGGAGATCTTCAAGCCCGTGATCGCCGCCGTGAACGGCTACTGCCTCGGCTACGGCCTGACTCTGTCACGTGGTGCAGGCCGCCATGAAGCCCGACCAGCAGGAGACCTTGATTCGCATCGTCCGTGAGGCCGTGACCAACGCGACCCGTCACGGCCGGGCCAGCCGCATCCGCATCCGTTCGCGGACGCCACGCGGCCACTGCTGCAGGTGGCGGACAATGGCGATGGCTTCGACCCGGCTGGCGTCCTCCCCGGATCGACCGGATTCGGGCTGGTGAGCGTGCGGGAGCGAGCCGAGGCGCTCGGTGCAACATTCGCCGTCCGTTCAAGTCCCGGGCAAGGCACGACCGTGGAGGTGGCATGGCGGTAGACACGCCGGTCCGAGTGCTGGTAGCCGACGACCATGCTCCAACCCGAGCGCTCGTGCGGGAGGCCTTGGAGCGCGGGGGCTTTGAGGTCACGGCTGAGTCGGCAGACGCCGCCGGGGCGGTGGAGGCCGCACGGCGCACGAGCCCACAGGTCGCCCTGCTCGACATCCGCACGCCCGGAAACTGAATTGCGGCCGCGCAGGCGATCGCCGCCGATTCACCCGACACGTAAATCGTGATGCTCACCGTCGCCGAGGACGATGCCGACCTGTTCGGTGGACTGCGGGCGGGCGCCTCGGGCTACCTGCTCAAGGGGATGGACCCGAAGCAGCTACCCGAGACATTGCGGGCTCGCCGGCGAGGCCGCCCTGCCAGACTCTCTTGTCGCCCGGCTAATTACGGAGTTTTGTGGCCGGGAGCGGCGGCGGGTCCTGGTCGGGGGCGCCGGCTGCGAACAGCGGCTCCCGGAGCCCGAGTGGGAGGTGCTCGAGTTCCTCGACGAAGGGCTCAGCACCGCGGACATCGCCGAGCGTCTCTACATCGCCAAGGTCACCGTCCGAAGCCATGCAGCTGAGATCGTGCGCAAACTGCAGGTTCCAATTAGAGGCGGCGGTTACGACTGCTTCGAGGTCACGATGATCCGCTGCGGGCTAGGCAACTCGTGGTCAAGGCTCGTTCCTGAAGCGCGGTCGAGGCTGACGATAGAGCGCGCCGTCAGCTCTAGCGACCAGAGCTTCCACGGAGTCGTCTGCTTCTAGATGGGCGATGCCGATGGAGACGGACCAATGGTCCGGAGGCCGCGCCAGGATGCTGTTGACTGCCGCCATCCGGTCGATGGCCTGTGCTTCCTCGAGACCCGGAAGGATGCAAAGGAACTCGTCGCCCCCGAAACGAACGAGAAGATCGTACGACCGGAGATTGGCGCGGAGGACATTGGCGATCTCGCGCAGTATCCGGTCTCCTTCGGCGTGGCCACGCGAATCGTTGATGGCCTTGAGACCATCCACATCAACGAACGCCACGACGAGTGCCTGGTTGGTACGACGGGCTCTTGCCATCTCTCGTTGGAGCTCCATGAGTCCGACACCGCGGCGGTGTGCGCCGGTCAGGTCATCCAGACAGGGCGCGTCTCGATCCTCGGTCTCCGCCACTCCATCCCCGAGCGCGCCTCGGCGGTCATCTGTCCCGGTTCGGCGGTCCTGTGAGTCCCGCGTCCGATCCGACGCCACCTGGACCAGGGCCAGCTCCGAACGGTGAAGGGCGTCGACAATCGCGGGCGCGTCCGCCACCAGCTCGATGGGCTCGTCGGCGTCGGGCGCCAACTCGTCAGACGGGGCGATGGGCGCAGGCGGGCCCCCGGAACCGGGCAACCAATGGATAGAAGCGACCTTCACGACGGTCCTCTCTTGACATCAGAAGAGGCGTCGTGCCTGAACGGGGCGGCAACCAACACGGTCGTCCTGCCAACCAGGCGTCCCTCCGGTACTCCCGAGGCTACCAGTCTCCACGGTAAGGTCCGCGCCGTGGGTGTGTTCGTTCGCCGGCCGCTAAGCCAGTTGGCCCACGTTCCCGCCATCCTGACCGCGCATCTCTTGTACTTGTGGTTCCTTGGCGAGGCCCGACGGATCGGCCCGGACCCCTCGTTTGAATCGGTATCCCAAGCCGCAAGCCTGATCCCCGACCGGCTTGGACGCGCCGTTCGTCGCAACTTCAGCGCCCGCACCTTGCCCACGGCGCGCTCACCTGCCAGATCGGTCACGGCACCCTTTTCACCAAACGGGCGGCAGAGATCGGTGACTACGTCTTCATCGGCACGCATTGCAACATCGGTTTCGCCGCCATCGAAGACGATGTGTTGATTGGCAGCGGTGTTCACATCACCAGCGGGCGCAACCAGCACCTCACTTCTGATGTCACGCGACCGATCCGGCTCCAAGATGGCCTGTTCACTCGCGTGCACATCGGCGAAGGATCGTGGCCGGGGAACGGTTCCGTAGTCACGGCCGACGTTGGCCGCCGTGCCGTGGTCGCAGCCGGGGCTGTCGTCACCAACCCCGTGGAGGACTTCACCGTCGTCGCGGGCAACCCGGCCGTTCTCGTCCGGCGCCGGACCGGTGCGACGCCCATGTAGCGCTCACGGCCGCTCCCCGTATGCTGACTGCATGCAGACCATCGGGATCTTCCTGTTCGATGACGTCGAGGAGCTTGACGCGGTCGGGCCATGGGAGGTCCTGGCCAACTGGACCCAGAACTGGCCGGAAGACGACTGGCAAGCCGTCCTCTTTTCGAGGGCGGGTGGTGAGGTGATCTGCGCCAAGGGCTTGATCATCCGCGCCGAGTACGACTGGCAGAGCGTGCCTGCCCTGGACGTGCTGGTGTTCCCCGGCGGCCAGGGCACCCGAGTTCAGCTCGCCGACACCGACGTTCTCGACTGGGTCCGTCGCTACCAGGACGCGGGAACGATGATGACCAGTGTGTGCACGGGATCGCTGGTGTACGCGGCGGCAGGAATTCTCTCCGGTCGTCCCGCGACCACCTACTGGAATGCTCTGGATCTTCTGGTCAAGCTCGATTCGACAATCGAGGTGCGGGCCGATGACCGTTGGGTCGATTCGGGCGACGTCGTCACCGCGTCCGGCGTTTCTGCAGGCATCGACATGGCCCTACATCTCGTTCGCCGACTGGCCGGCGAAGATCGAGCCCGCCAGGTTCGTCGCGCGATTCAGTACGACCCAGCGCCACCCGTCTGATCCCACGTTTTTGGCACCAGCGCCAGCTGTCGAGACTGGGCGACCAGGCGGCCAGTGCCATCCCAGATCTCGCCGTCGTCCTCGACGAACCCGGCGCTGACGTAGCGGGTGGAGAAACGGCATCGCAACTAGCCGGGCGCAGGATTGGCGACGATGTGGGCGGTGAGCTCGATGGTCGGCGTCCACGCAACGGGCAATCGCGCATTGAATGCGGTAGGCGGGGGGTTGTCTACCGCGCAGAGCAGAGCCACGCTGTCAATGCACTCGTTGTCCGGGAGCCGGAACCAGCCGCGCATGAGCGGCCGGCCCGACTGCTCCCCCGTTGCGAACGTAGCGTCGTCAGGGTGAAGGCGGAGCCCGACCTTGCCCATGAAAAAGCGGAAAGGTATCCGTCGGCTCGAGACGCACGCATTGCCTCGGCGGCGGAAGCTCGGGCGGTGAGCCCTCGATGAGCTCGGGACCTTCGGCCAGGGGCAGATCGCCAGCGGTGCACAGCACGGCCAACAGGGGCGCTCCTCGGACGACATCAGCGCCGTTGCCGTGGCGAAGCGCTTTCCCTGCTTGAGGATGCGAGTGCTAATCCGAACCTGGCAACGGAGACTACCGTCGCGTCAGTGAAAGACTCGTGGGTAGCTCACCAGTCAGCGCGTTTCGCGGTCAGCGAGACCGGAAGTGGCCCAGGCGTGGTGTTCCTTCACGCCGGCGTGGCGGACCGCCGCAGCTGGTATCCGGTGATGCAAATCGTCGGAAAGGACTACCGGGCCGTGGCGTACGACCAGCGCGGGTATGGCGATACTACGTATGCGGCTGAGGCGCATTCAGCCGTCGCCGACCTCGTCGCCGTTCTCGACGACTTAGCCCTCGACCAAGCGGTGTTGGTCGGCTGCTCGAGGGGCGGACAGCTGGCCTATGAAGCCACCTTCCGTGTTCCGGAGAGAGTGGCCGCCCTGGTGTTGGTCGACTCTGCGCCCCAAGGAGCACCGCAGACGGATCTGCCTCCGGTCGTGCAGGATCTGGCGGCGGCGCTTGACGATGCCGAGGAGAGGGGTGACCTCGAGCGGGTCAACCAGTTGGAGGCGCGGATCTGGCTCGATGGGCCGGAGGCGCCGTCGTCACGGGTGGGAGGCGATGCACGCGAGCTCTTCCTCGACATGAACCGCCGCGCCCTGACGGCAGCACCCAAAGGTGAAGAGGAGGAGTTCGTCGCCGACTGGGACCAACTCACCGAGCTCGATCTGCCGACCCTTGTGATGGTGGGCTCCTTGGACCTGCCGAGCGTGATTCGGCGAGCAGACTTGATGGGCAACGTCATCTCCGGGACCAAGCTGATAACCCTCGATGGGGCCGCCCACCTGCCGATGCTCGAATGCCCGTCGTTGGTCGCCGGACATCTTCTCGAGTTTCTGGGCGGACTTGATCTCTAGAAGGACGTAGCCTCGGTGGCCGTGCCGGTGGATGATGAGCTCGACGTCGTCACCTTCGCGGGCGCCTTCATGCGATTGATGGCCGACGTCCACCGCTTGGCCGGCTCGGAGTCGGAGTCGCGACTGGCTACGGCCATCGCCGAGCATCTGGGCGTGGATCCCGCAGAACTACCCGTCGTCGAACAGACCTTCCCGGTGCCCGATCACCCGAACGTCCAACTTGCGCTCGAGGAGGTAGCCGCTCATCTCCCAACGTGGCGGCTGCTCGGACTGCCGGTCGAGGTGATGCACTGGCAGGGGTTCGGTCTCAGCAACCTTGCGTCCCCATCCACGCTCGGACCGCGCTTCCAACCCATCGCTCCCGCCTACGTCAATGTCCCGGTCGACGTCGACCGTACGTTGCCTTGCGTCTCGCTGGCCGTGTGGCTGCTCCGGCACAACGACATACCGGTAGCCGTATTGACATCACTGGGTGATCCGCATCGAAACCAACCCGGCCTCAGAGTCGAGGTGATGTCCCCCGAACGCGCCGCAGCCGTCGCCTTCTTGGCTCACATTCAGGCGTTGGCCCACAAGCTCAACGTGTACCGAGGCAAGGTGCTGACCTTCAGCTTCGGCGAATGGGGCTCCTTCGGCCTGAAATTCCACCCTCTCCCCCAGCTCACCCGCGACGACCTGATCCTGCCCGAGTCCGATCTGGACGCCATCGAGCGGCACACGGTCGGAGTCGCCCAGCACGCCGACCGGCTCCGGGCCGCGCAACGTCATCTGAAGCGAGGGCTTCTGTTGTACGGCCCACCGGGGACCGGTAAGACGTTCTCGGTCATGTATCTCTGCAGCCGGATGCCCGGGCGTACCACCATCCTGCTGAGCGGCCAGGCGGCGCCGACCCTCGGTCAGGCCGCGGCGATCGCCCGTAGCCTCCAACCGTCGATGCTCGTCCTCGAGGATGTCGACCTGGTGGCCATGGAGCGGACCATGCCCGGCATGGCGTCGAACCCGCTGCTCTTCCAGCTCCTGAACGAGATGGACGGACTCGATGAGGATGCCGACGTGATCTTCGTGCTCACCACCAACCGAGTCGAACTCCTCGAGCCGGCGCTGGCCAACCGGCCGGGGCGAATCGATCAGGCTGTCGAGATTCGCCTCCCCGACCCAGCCTGTCGGCGACGCCTGATCGAGCGGTACTTTCGAGGCCTGGTGCTCGAGGACGTCGACATCGATGCGATCGTGGATCGGACCGCCGGCGTGAGCGCGGCGTTCTTGAAGGAGCTCGGACGGCGGACGGCGCTCGTCGCGGCCGAGACCACACCCGGTGATCATTCCCTCGTCATCCGCCCCGACCACGTCACCGAAGCCCTCGATGATCTGCTCGAGCACAGCAGTCCCGTCCTCCGGGCCGCGCTCGGCACCGCCGGAGTCCCTTCCTCGCACACGGCCATGCCATTCTCCGACTCCTGAGGTCAGACCCTTTCCCCTCGTTGCTTGGCCACGGATTCACTTTGTGAAGACGGCGAAGAAATCGCGCCAGAACGTCGACAAGAAATGGGTGGCACCGAAGTACATGCCCGGCAGGAGCTTCGTCGCCGCCAGACCCCCGAACCCGCTGGCAAAGGAATCGAAGTTCACGAACTCCGGGTTGATATCGAGCTCCATGGCCCGTACCGCACCGGCCGCGACCATCGTCGCAGCCAGGGTCGAAGGGCTGAGCGCCGGCCCGGCCGCGTAGAGCATATGGCCGGCCCCATCGACGCCGAGGGCTGACCTGGCGGTGTAGACGACGTGGCCCAGGGTGATTCCCCAGGTGCCCAGGATGTTGCTATCGAGCCCGGCCACCGGTGTGCCGCCATCGACCAAGAGGCCAAGGTTCTGACGCACGGCGACGACCTCGGAGGTGAGGTTCACGTCGCGGCCCCAAAGACCCACGGTGGCTGATCCGTCCCGATAGATCACCGCCGAGGCGGCCCCCGGCCGGAGGGGAACAGCGGCGCGGCCGTCCGCGTACCAGCCGCCACGGGAGGCATTGAGCTGAAAGCCCGAGTTGAACGTCGCCACCAGGGACGGGACCATCGCCGGGGCGACGGCGCCCTGCAGAGACCACACACCCGTGGGCTGAGTGGAGCCGGCATACAGGGCGAATCGGAGCCGAGAGGTGTCGAACCAGGCCACCGCCACCGCCGGTCCCGACGCGGACGTGTGGAGGAGGGTCGTAAACAACGCAGGTGCCCCGCCGGCCACGCGGCCGGCCGGCTGCCATGCACCATCCCCGGACCGAGCCACCCAGCCCGACGCGCGGATCGGTTGCGGAGTGCTCGCGGGCGGGGCGGGCGCGGTCGTCGACGTGGTCGCAACGCTCGATGGTGGCGTCGACGAGCGGGTTGGGGCAACCGTCGGCGCGAGCGGGGCTGGCGCGGCCGACCGGTGACCGGTGGAGCCTGGCGAGCAGGCAACAGCAACGCTGCACACGAACGCCATCGCTATCGGCGGGCGCGCCAAGACTCCCTTCACACCTACAGGATCTCTCGGTTAGCCGCCGTTGGGACCGCGCCCTCGCGGGCGCTGACTACACCATGTGACTCAGCAAGACGGTGCGGTAGCTGGGCTCGCTTATCTCCACCCCACGGGCCAGCGCCCGCTGCCGGCGCTCCTCGGCGTGCGGGTCGCCGGCCCGCATCGAGTCCTCGTCGACCCAGATGGTTCCGACCAAACCCTCACCCGTCGAACGGTTGACCATGTTGCGCACGGCCACCATCCCAGACGCGGCTTTAAGATCGGGAAGCAAATCGGACCGGAAGAAGGCAACGTGGTCGTCCACCTTCGCCGGATCCATCTTCACCCGCACGACCCGCAACGGGCGACCCACCCCCAGGTCCTGCGGTCGGATGATCTCGACGACCACCTGCTCCATGGTCTCGACCGAGATCTGCCCACCCAGGGCGGCCATCGCATCCTTGCGGAGCTTCGAGACGGCGCTGTCACTGGCCTGCAGGTTCTCCAGGGTGTCCCAGATGCCGAGGATGCCGAAGTCGCCCGTCGAATGGTTCCCGTTCGCAGTCAAGCCCTGAAATCCCCTCTGGCCCTCAATCTCGGGTATCACCTTCTCTCGCAGGAACGCTACGCCCGCGTCCATGTTCTCGGCTCCGGTCACGGTATTCACTCGGACGAACATGCCGACCTCCTCTGGATGCCACCACGCTAGTGAGCCGCAGCGCCGCCGGGAAGGGGTGGTGCCCGCAATTCCTATGCTCTCGGCGTGAGTTGGCCATCCGCAGAGATCGACGTCGACGAAACCCTGGTGCGCTCGTTGCTCGCGGAGCAGCACCCAGACCTGGACCGTCTCTCGATCGTCAAGGTCAACGCCGGATGGGACAACACCCTCTGGCGGCTCGGGGACGAGTTGCTTGTCCGACTACCTCGCCGCGCGGTCGCGGCGCCGCTCATTGTCAACGAACAGCGGTGGCTGCCCGACCTCGCGCCCCGCCTTCCGCTGCCGGTTCCGGCGCCCGTTCGGGTCGGCCAGCCGTCCGTTGACTTCCCGTGGTCATGGTCGATCGTGCCCTGGCTCGACGGCAGTCCCGGCGACCGCAGCCCGATTGCCGATCCCGAAGATACGGCCAGGCGTCTCGGCCGGTTCCTTCGGGCCCTGCACCACGACGCGCCGGCTGAGGCTCCGCAGAATCCCTTCCGCGGGGTGCCGTTATCGCAACGAGCTACCACCTTCGAGGAGCGGGTTGCCGAACTTGCGACCGAGATCGATGTTCCGGGTACACGGCGGGTGTGGGAGCGGGCGTGCGCGGCGGCCCCGTGGTCCGGCCCGCCGATGTGGCTCCATGGCGATCTCCATCCGGCCAACACCCTTTTCCTCAATGGGACGCTCGCCGGGGTGATCGACTTCGGCGACGTCTGTTCCGGCGACCCGGCGACTGACCGCGCCGCCGCCTGGATGCTGCTGCCCTACCAGGCAATCGGGACGTTCATTGACGCCTACGGGGTCGCCGACGCCGACCTCGAACATCGGTCTTTGGGCTGGGCCATCCTGTTCGCGCTGATGCTGCTGGCCATAGGTCTCGACGACAAGCCGACCTACGCGGTCGTCGGCCGATCGACCCTCGCCCGGGCGATCGAGGGCGACGAGACGCTCTTCTGACGGGTCACCAAGCGGGCACAGACGGCGACGGCCGAGGCAGAGAGAGCCCTCTGTCTCGCCACTTCGGCCGTGCCGGTCTGCTGGACGCAGCGATGTATTACCGCGGTGGCAGTCCGCTGAAACTGACTTTTCAGACGCCGGGGAAGGCGCGGCGCAACTCGGCGAGATGCCCGTCGGCACCTTCGAAATCGGGAGTGTGCTCGGAGTCGAGTCGGCCGTAGACCAGGCGGACAAAGGCCTCCCCAGGTAGCTCGAGATCCGGAGGACCCGCGCCGTCATCCGGGGCCAGCGATATGCCATTGGCGAAGAGGCTGACGGCGAAATGCCGGTCGGGCGCGACGGTGCGGACCCGGAGCTGTTTGGTCGACCCGGTCGGCTTGCCGGCATACCTGGCAATCATCGGAACCGCCTCGAGCACGACGGCCGCGGCATCCGGCTCGAGCGGGGCGGCTCGGTCGAATACCACGGCGACGTCCCAGGTGTGGACCACGTGTTCATTGATCCGAAGACGAATGAAGGCGGCATAGTCGAAGGTCATTGGACCTAAAGCGAGGCGGAATCGTTGGCGTTCCTCGTCGGTCAGGGCGTCGACGCGTTCTATGAAGGCTCGATCGGCCTTTAGGGAGTCGGCCGCCTTCCCATCAGGCCCTTGGCGTTCCACACATCCCAGACCGATTGTTGATTTACCTCGCCCCCCAGACCCTCGTCCACCCGAAGAGTCGAGATCACGGCCCCAGACCCGAGGTGTGACAGGACGTCGGCCACCGTCCACTTCGACGGATAGGCGTGGGTGCGGAGCTCTCCGGGGCCGAGCGGCTCGACCAGGGCCCGCAACCTCGCTACCGAAGCTTCTAGTACCGCGCTGTCATCAGCCATCGGAGGCGTACTCTGCCTGGTTCACAGGCACCCTCGGCAATCGCCCGCACTGGCAGCGCTGGCGCGGCTGAACATGGTGTGAAGGACGGCGACGCCGTCGCCCCGGGAGCGGATCCGAAGGACGAGCTGGTCGGCCTCGGCGTCCACCGTCCAGCTCGCCCAGGAGCAACACTCCGTCTCTACTGCGACGAGCTCGCGAAGCTCCTGCTCGACGCCCGACTTGGCGCGGAAGTGCAACCAAAGCCCATCCTCGGTCTCGACCCGCTCAACCGCCGCGTCAGCCAGGATCTGCACCCAGCGCTCGCCTTGGGTGGCGACGCCGGCGGCATCGAGTGTGCACGCGATTGGCTCCTCGCCAGGGCCGGTGGTGCCAGAGATCGACAGCGGGACGGACATGACCTACCTCCAGTGACGTGGACGACGTCGCCATCGTGCATATTAAAGTCAACTTGATGTCAAGGGGGTCGACTGACAATGGCTTGGCGTTCTTGACGATCGGCGACGTGGCCCAGCGCACCCAGAAGCGCGCCTCGTCGATCCGCTACTACGAGGCGATTGGACTTCTGCCCGAGCCGCTCCGGGTCAATGGGCGCCGCCGCTACCAGCCGGGACGATCAGAACGCTCGCCGTGATCGACACCGCACAACGGGCCGGGCTGACGCTGGATGAGATCAAGCTGCTCCTCGACGCCTCGCCTGATGACAACGCTGCCGTCGACCGCTTTCGGGAGGTCGCCGAGCGGAAACTCCCCGAGATCAACGCCTTGATCGAGCGCACCGAGCTGGTCAGGAGCTGGCTCGAAGACGCCGCCCGCTGCCGGTGCCCGAGCCTCAACGAATGCCCGCTCTTTGACGATCCGCCGGAGCTTCGCCCCGCTGGCAAGCCGGCGCCCTAGACCGGCCCGCCGCACTTTCACCGGTCCCGTCGCAGCCGGGCCGTCAGCCGTCCGTCGCGGCGCAAGCACCGCCGGCCGCGCACCGCCGGCCGCGCACCGCCGGTCGGCCCTCAGGGCGACGATTCGCATGATTTTCGGGGGATAAATCGTCTTCTGGTGCCTGTAGCGGCAGACGATGAAATGGCCGTTTGTCGCGGCGCCAACCGCGCCTTCACGGCCCGATGCTCATATGGAACGTGAACATCCGGTCGGCGTCGATCCGGGCGTAGGTCGGCCCTGAGTCCAGAAAAATCTCCCATTCAGCGCCATAGCGGGGCACGTAGATGTCGAGCAGGGTCTGGCGGAAGCCGGCGTGCTCCTCGCTGCGAACTTCGATCGGCACCGCCCGCCCATGGGCGGTGATCGCCAGCTCTTCCCCAGGAAGATGGGTGGCGCTGACGTAAGGTCGCCGCCGGATATGACGGAACCTCACGGAGTCCGGTGAGGACCCAAAAAAGAAGGCGCCGCGGTAGAAGATGCCGTCCACTGGCCCCACCAGCGGCCGGCCGTCCGAGGTCACCGTCGCCAGCGCAAGCAGTGACATGCCGGTCAACCGCGAGCAGACCTCTGATGCGCTCAGGCGTCGCTCTGGAGTGATGATGCTCCGGAGGTGGCCACCCGCAGCGGCCAGACTCACGGCGCCGCCGACGAGGTCCTGGCACCGGTGCTCATGCAGTTCTTCATGACCTGAACCCCCGTCGCCAGATCGGCTCGCGGCCGACCGCCTAGCTGCTGGTCGGCGCCGGAGGCGGGAGTTGTCCGGAACACGGGGCGCCAATTCCCATCATGACCCGGTGTTCCCGCCCACCACTGCGGACCAAGAGTGGCATGCAGCCAGGGTCCCGCACCCAATAACCCCCTGCGAATACCAACCACTGGGAGCTGCCGTGACAACGATCGACGACAAGTCGCTTCGTTCGCGGGCTCGGAGATCCCCAGCCGACCCACAGACGGTCGGCGACCTCGGCGGGAACGATCAACTCGAACGCAGCATCCGAGCGTATGTAGAGACCCCACTTGGCGAAGAGCCGGGCCGACGGATCGACCTCTCCCGAGGCTGACGCTTGCAGAGCTGTCTTCATCGCCGGGCTGGCAGGAAGCGCGACGACCCCGAGGACAACGGTGAGATCACTCGTCGGCGCCGTCCCGGCTATGGCCTGAATACAGGTCAAGGTGACCCCGGTTCAGAGGACGGTTGCGAGGACAACGCAGTGGTAGTCGGGCGGATGCCGGAGCCCGAACACGCCGTGGCCGTGACCATGGCGGCGGACGTGAGCAGCGCGATGGCGCGCACTCTCGTCAGCATTGACGCGGTCGTACGGCTTCGAGGCGAGCTCACGTGCTTCCTACACCGCCGCCGCGGCAGTTCCGAATGCATCGTCGTTCGTGTCACTTTGGCCGGCGATTCCCCGGAGGTCACCATCGTCGTCACACCAGGTCGTGACGACGTCGAAGCCGCTTGCGGCGAGGGCCGGAGCCAACGCCTCGTCCTGATCCCCTCCCACCTCGATCACTAGCCAACCGCCAGGGCGGAGCAAACGCTCAGCCGCGGCGACAACCCGCCGAACGAGGTCGAGACCATCGGCACCGCCGTCGAGGGCAAGGCGAGGTTCGTAGCGTTGTACGTCTGCCGGTAGCAACCGGAGTTCGCCGGTCGGCACATAAGGAGCCACGGCGGTGACGAGGTCGAACCCCCTACTACTGCGCAGAGGCTCGGCAAGGTCGGCCACCGCCGTTGGTACGCCGTTGCGACGCGCACAGGCGGCCGCCCGCACGTCAACGTCGACACCGACGACCGCGGCGGCTGGAACCTGCGCCATGAGGTGAGCGGCGATCGCACCGGCACCGGTGCAGAGATCGACCGCCCGGCCGTTATCCGGGAGCAGCGCCGCGGCGCGACGAGCCAGCTCCTCGCTCTGGAACCGGGGGACGTAGACGCCAGGCGCCACATACAGCGTCTGGCCGCAGAACAGGACCGTGCTGGTGATCCAGGCCAATGGCTCGCCCTGCTCGCGCCGGCACACCCATGCCTCGAGCGTGGGCTCGTCGGGGGCAGCGGTGAGGACCTCCGCCGCCTCGTCGGCGGCGGCGACGCAGCCGGCCGCGACGAGCCTGCGAACTACAGCCGCGAGGATGGGGTCGGCGACGATCACCCCATGAGTATCGCCGCTACCCACGGATCAGCCATTGCATTGCGACATAGCGTCGCCCGCTTCGCCCCAGAGCGTGGAGGCGGGCGCCCTTCGGCGTTAGGCCAGTCCAGCGGGGCCCTTCTGCAAGTCTTCACTGTTCATCACGGGTGCGATCTGAACGTCGGCGTTCAGATTAATCGGCCTGCGGCCGCCGGCCGTGCCGAGCCCTCGTCGGCGAGTACGCCAAGAGCCCGCCCGGTTATGTCACGCCCGGTGATCAGACCAGCGTGAGCCGTCCCACCAACGCCGCCAGCCGGGCGCATCGGGATCGGGGTACCAGCCGGGCGGAGCAAGTCCCAACGGCTGGATCCAACCTGGCCCGTTTGTGACGACCGGACGGTTGGCACGGGACCGTCGCATGCCGCCGACGATGAGAAGCACGGCGCCGGTGAGAAAGAGCAGCCCGCCGAGTGACCCAACCAATGCGTACGGAAGGAAGCCGCGGAACGTCTCGCCAAGGGAGCGGCTGATGAGCACCTCGTTCGATCCGGTGGTGTCGAGCCGGATCTGATACGGACCGGGCTCTTGGACATGGAACTGCACGGCGGCCGTGTATATGCGCGAACCTTTGGTGATCGTTTCGTTGACCGTCACGAAGCGGACGGGGACCTGGCCCGTCGGGCCAGTCACAGAGACTTCGTTGGGCGCAAGATCGGGGGTGGTGTTGTGGGTAAACGTGATCGCGCCGCCGGTGGTCGTTCCCGTCCGCTGGAAGATCATCCACGTCCCCCTGCTCAGGTGACGTTGGGCAGCACCCGGCGTCCTGACGGTGGGCGTCGTGATCGATCCGAGTGCCCGTGAGGCGATGACGACCGTCGGCGGCGCGGCCGTTGCCACTCCCAGAATGAGGAAGGCGAGGCCGAGCCACAGCGGCGGTCCAACTTTGCGGGTCGCTATCGGGCTCGCCACAGCTTGACCGTACAGCGACCGATCGGAACTTACCTATCATCGGCCGATCGGTCGCGCAGACGCACGGTACGCTCCTTGACCCATCAGTTACACCGATGCGCCGCACGGCTGGTGGCAACGGTTCGTGCTCGCGTCCCCCGCTCGCACCGCCAAGCTCGGTGTTGTCCGAGCGAACGGCGCACCACACGTGGCGCCGGTCTGGGTCGATCTCGACGGCGATGACGCCGTTATCTTCATGACCTCCCCAGACACCATCAAAGGCAAGGCAATCCTGCGTGATCCGAGAGTGTCGTTGTGCTGGGACGACGAGAAACCGCCGTTCAGCTTCGTGACGGTGGCGGGTTTGGCCACGACTTCGACCGACGCTGGCGAGCTCCTTGGGTGGGGGACACGAATAGGCGGACGGTACATGGGCCTGGCGCGCGCCGCGGAGTACGGGCGCCGCAATGCTGTGTCTCCTGAGATCATCGTGCGGGTCACGCCTTCGCGAATCGTCGCCAAGGTCGACGTCGCCGGATCGGGCGGCTGAGACGTGGCGTAAGGTCCGGCGTTCTGGAGACCGTAAGATCGCAGCCGAGGTGGACGCCTCGAACGGTCGCGTTGGCGGAGGGGCAGCTCCTCCGATGCACCTCGAAGGACCAGCACGGCCCGTGCGAAATGGAGTCATTGCATGACGGCATCAGGGTGGTTCCCAGACCCGGACGGCGGCGAAGGGCTGCGCTGGTGGGACGGACAGCAGTGGACCGAGGACCGCGCGCCGTCGTTGCCGTCGACGCCACCTACACTCCAGACGCCAGGATTCGAGGCTCCGACGGAGCCCATCAGGGCCGTGCCCGCCGACGAGATCCAGTCGCCGGGTTGGTGGCAGGCCGCGGACGGCAGGTGGTATCCGCCCGAAGACCATCCCGACTTCGTGCCGGCGGGCGGGGTTGTCCCCTCCCCGGAGAAGATGGTGCCGACACGGGCGGGACGGCCTCTTTACCGTCAGCGCTGGCTGGCGGCCGTCTTGGCGGCACTGGTTGTGCTGCTGGTCATCGTCGTGGTGAGCACGCCGAAGAAGAAGAAGAACGCCTCGGTGGCGGTGGCCCCGACCACCACGACCACCCAGACCATCGCTTCAGTCGCCCCGGTGCCGACGGGACCATCCAGTACGACCACAATCCCTGCCACGACTCTGCCGGCACCTACGACCACGGCCACGCCGCCGACCACAGCGCAGCCCGTCGACACGGCCCCGCCGACTACAGCTACGCCTCCGACCACGGCAGCAGCAAGTCTGTGCGGTGCTCCGCCGAACCCGATGGGCTACAACTTTTGCGACCGGGGCACGTTCATCTTCTCGCCCGATCCCTCGACGTGCAACTACTTCACATGCATCGGGAGTTTCTCAAACGGCAAGGGCTACATGGTCGAGTGCATCGACGGGCAGTACAGCATGTCTGGCGGGCGCCCTGGAGCGTGCTCGTCCCACGGCGGCAAAATGCAGACCGTCTACAGCGGGCCGTGAAGGGGCAGAAGTGGTCGACTGGCTGAGAAGGCGCGAGCATGAACACGCCGTCGAGCGGTGGCGGCGACAGGAGAAGTCCTGGCAGGCCGAGCAGGACCAGCTCGAAGTGCTGCTCGGTATCGCCCGGACGTTCCGAGGCATGACCCGGGAAGACGATCCTCGTGTCACGCTCGAGACGCACCGAGGCGAGCTCGTGTTCTATGTGGCGTCCGGCGCAGCACTCATCGAACCCCGTCACCTGCCCAGCACCTGGGAGGGCGGTTACTCGGGGTTCTCGTTTCGGGTGGCTCGCAGTGTTCGCTGGCATGTCGGAGGAACGAGAGGTCACACCATCCAGGGAGCCGAGGTACCCACTCCGATCGACACGGGCACCGCCACCATCACCAATCAGCGAGTCGTGTTTCAGGGGACCAAGCAGGCTCGCGAGTGGCTGTTCACCAAATTGATCGGTTACCAACACGCCAACGACCTACCCTGGACCGCCATCCAAGTATCCAACCGGCAAAAAGTGTCCGGCATCCTCTACGACCGCGAGCACGCCGAAGACTTCCACTTTCGCCTCGCGCTCGCGCTGGCGTACTTCCACAACGATGTCGTCGGACTGGTCGGTCATCTCAACGCGCAGGTCGCCGAGCACGGCCTACTCGGCCCGCCGCCCCCGCCGCCGTTGGGCGCTAACCCTGGCGACGCCGGGTCCTGATCTTCACTTCGCCGGAGCTGGAGCCCGAGGCCAGAATCGAACTGGCGACCTTTCGATTACGAGTCGAATGCACTGCCGACTGTGCTACTCGGGCGCGGCGCAGAGGTTACGTGATCAGCCGCTGCTGCGGGAAAGCGTTAACAACAGCGCCTGCAATTGGAGCGTCTCATTGGGATTGCGGACCAGTTCCTTGTTGAGGGCGGCGATGGCCTCCGTCGCCTCCACGCAGGAGCGGAGCAGCCTGGTCCCGCCCTTTTCCGATACCAGCCGGTCACGGTAGACGGCCGAGAGCGCCACCAGGCCTGACCGTAGCTCGTCGGTGCGCAGGCGCTTGACCTCCCGCTTGTGACGGTCCTCCATCTCCTTGCGCAGCGACCCGCGTTCGCCCGTGCTGTGCAGCCGTTCGTCGAGTTCGACCATCTCCGACGCCTGCCGCTGGACGAGGGGGGCCACGCTCTCGTCCAGCCCCTTGACGAGTTCCCCCACGACGGCACTCACGGTCGCGCCGGTTCCGTCGAGGCGGGAGGGCACGCCCTGCCACGCCGCCCGACGGGCGGCGAAACCCGGGTCGGAGGCGAGGAGCCGCGCGCGGTCGAGTCGTCCGCCGGATGCGGCCGCGAGCTCGGCTGCCAGCTGTGGGTCTGTCCCTTCGGCCTGGAGGGCCCCGGCGATGCGTTCGACGGCGAGAGGAGCGAATTCGATCTGCACGCTGCGGCTGGCGATGGTCACCAGTTCCGGCGGCACGTGGTCGGCCAGGATGATGAAGTGCGTACCGGCGGGCGGCTCCTCGATGGTCTTCAGCAACGCCGGACCTGACTGCTGGACCAGATGGAAGTCGACAAGCAAAAGCACCTGGCGGGCCGACTGCACCGGCGTGCGGGCCGCCAACCGGGTGATCTCCCTGGCCTGATCCACCGAGATGTACGGCCCGACTCTTTCCATCACCACGAAGTCGGGATGACGCTCGGCGAGCGCCAGCTGGCAGTCGGGACACACCCCGCAGCCCCCCGAGGGGCACAACAGCGATGCCGCGAACGAGCGGGCGGCGCTCCTCTTGCCCGTGCCCGGAGACCCGACGAACAGATAGGCGTGCACCGGCCGCTCCGCCGCCGCCCGCAGGTGAGCGACGGTGCGTTCCTGGCCGACCACATCGGTGTAAAGCCCGGCCAAGGTCACCTCTCCGGCGGACTCGGCGCAACTGGCGAGCGCTGTAGCGGGTCGAGCGGCGGACCGCCGACATCGTCTGCAACTGCCGGCGCCACCGGACCGACGATCCCGGCGCCGGCGCTGCGCAACGAGCGGTGGGCAAGGAATCCGGCGCCCAAAATGATCAGACCGCCGAGCCAGAGCGTCAACCGCACACCCGGCAGACCAACATGGAAGCCGCCGAGGGCAACGCGCCGCCCGACCAAATCGAGTGAAAGCCCATCGAGAAGCTGGGACAGCAGGGGCGCAACGATGAAGGCCAAGAGCAGGCAGAAGCGCACCAGCGTGTAGAGCGTGGCGAAGATGCGCCCGCGCATCTCGTCGGCCACGTTGGTCTGCAAGACGGTGAAGCCAAGAACGTAGACCGCGCCGGCGCAAATCCCGAGGCCGCCGACGAAGACCACGGTCAACGCCAGGTTCGACATCGACGCCGCGCCGAGCAGACATCCCCCGGCCACCGCAACGCATCGCACGAATGCCTTCTCGTGAGAGACGCGCTTTTGCACGACGGAAACGGCAATGATGCCGATGGCCACGCCGGTGCCGAGGCCGGCGAGCAGCAGACCGAAGCCCGAGGCGCTCTTGAGCACGTCTCGAGAGAAGATGGGCCCGAGCGGCACGACCATCCCACCACCGATGAGCCCAGTGGCCAGGCCGAGAATCACGGATCGGACTACCGGGCTCTGGCCGATGAATTGCCAGCCGGCCCTGAGGTCCCGCCAGGTCTCGGTGAAGTCGATGCCACGGCGTTCGCCATCACCATCGTGGACCCGCGCCGGCAAGGCCAGGGTGGAGATCATGAGGGCGGACACGAAGAAGGTCCCGACGTCGAACCAGATGGCGATCGTGTCGGGATGGCTGGCCCGTAGCGCATCGAGGGCGTGATAGCGGTGCAGGTGCTGGGCCACGCTCGTCAACACGTAGTACACCGCGGACGACAACGGAAACGTTCCGTACGCGGCCACGAGCGACAGCGAGTTGGCATTGGACAAGAAGGCGGTGGGCACCAAGTTGGGCACCGACGCCTCCTTGGCGGGAGACCACATCAAGGTGAGGACCTCGAGCACCAACGAGATGACGAAGAGTTCCCACACTTGAGTAACGAACGGCAGGAGGGCCAGCACCGCCCCCCGCCCTATGTCGCAGCCGACCATGACCTTCTTGCGGTCAAGCCGGTCGACGATGACGCCGCCAAGGGACCCGAAGAAAAAGCCAGGAATGAGGCGGGCCGAGAGCACCAGCCCGACCGCCGCCCCGCCGCTCGAGCCACCGATGCGCACGGCGATGGCGGTCACCGCGATGAAGCCGAGCCAATCGCCGAGCGCGGACACCACCTGCGCCAGCCAGAGGCGGAAGAACGACGTCGACCCGAACAGGCGCTCGACCGAACTCCTCCCGTTCAGGTCGCGCGAGACGTCCGGCACAGCAACAGGCTAGGCGAGGGCTATCGCCAAATCGGGTACGTCAGGTCTTCTTCTTGACCTTGGCTTTGGCCTTGGCGACGCGGCGGGGCTTCTTGGGCGGCGCCACCCCTCGCCGATCAGCGAGCAACTCGGCGGCCCGACCCGGCGTGAGCTCAGCAAGCGAGTCCCCTTTGCGGAGCGAGGCGTTGGTGATGCCATCGGTGACGTAGGGCCCGAAGCGCCCCTCCCGGAGGACGATCACACCGCCCGTCACGGGGTCGGGCCCGAATTCCCCCAGGGCGACAGCGGCTGCCTGCCCCCGTCGAGGTTTCGGTTGTGAGAAAAGGGTCAGCGCTTCGTCAATGGTGACTGTGAACAATTGTTCTTCGTCGGTCAGGCTGCGGCTATCGGTGCCCTTCTTGAGGTACGGCCCGTAGCGGCCGTTGGTGGCCACGATTTCGTGCCCGTCGGCGGGATCCACGCCCACCACTCGGGGGATAGTCAACAACCGCAGTGCCTCGTCGAGCCCGAGCGTCGCCGGGGCCATCGACGCCAGCAACGAGGCCGTCCGGGGCTTGGCTTTGCCCTCCGCCTCCCCGAGCTGGACGTAGGGGCCGAAGCGGCCTGCCTTCACGTACACGGCCGCGCCGGTCTTCGGGTCCTCTCCGACGAGCCGGTCGCCGGAGGGAGCGGCGAGGAGCTCCCGCGCCCGCTCGACGGTCAGCTCGTCGGGAGCCATGTCCTCCGGGACCGACGCCCGGTTCTCCCCCTCCTGGATGTACGGCCCGTACTTGCCCACCCGGACGAACAGCTCGGTATTCGTCTCCGGATCCGTTCCGATGCGGATGGAATTGATTTCGCGTGCGTCGATCTCCTCCAACCGCGAGTTGACCATCGTCTTCAGCCCAGTGACGCCGTTGCCGAAGTAGAAGCGCTTGAGCCACGGCAGCGACTCGGCCTGTCCGCCTGCGATCTGGTCGAGGTCGTCCTCCATGGCGGCGGTAAAGCCGTAGTCAACGAGCTGGGCGAAGTATTGCTCGAGCAGACCGACGACCGCGAAGGCTACAAACGACGGCACCAGCGCCGAGCCCTTCTTCCACACGTAGCCGCGGTCCTGGATAGTCGAGATGATGCTGGCGTAGGTGGAAGGGCGACCGACCCCCATCTCCTCCAGCGCCTTGACGAGCGATGCTTCAGTGAAGCGGGCCGGCGGCTGGGTGGCGTGGCTCTTGGGTTCCATCCCGGGCGGGTCGACGACCGCCAGCCGGTCACCGACCGCCAACGCGGGCAGCGGCCGCTCCTGGTCCTCGAGCTCGGCTTCCGGATCGTCGGCGCCCTCGACATAGGCCCGCAGGAAGCCGGGAAACGTGGTGACCCGCCCGCTGGTGGCGAACTCGGCGTCCTCCTCCGCCGAGGACACTCCCCCAAGCCGCACCTGCACGGACTGGCCCCGGGCGTCGGCCATCTGGGAGGCGACCGTCCGCTTCCAGATCAGGTCGTACAACCTCGACTCGTCGCCGGAGAGCTGGCCGACGACCTGTTCCGGGGTCCGAAACGCATCGCCTGCAGGGCGGATGGCCTCGTGGGCTTCCTGGGCGTTCTTAACTCTCTTCTCGTAACGACGGGGTTGGGCGGGAACGTAATCACTTCCGTAGAGGGCCACTGCCTGGGTGCGCGCCGCGGCCAGGGCCTGGTCGGACAGCGTCGTGGAGTCGGTACGCATGTAGGTGATGAAACCGTTCTCGTACAGGCGTTGGGCGAGCTGCATCGTCCGCGACGACGACGATCGCAGCTTCCGGCCCGCCTCCTGCTGGAGGGTCGAGGTGATGAATGGCGCGGAAGGGGACCGCCGCCATGGCTTCTCCTCGACGGAGCGGACCTCGTAGTCCACGGCGCCCAAGCGTTGCGCCAGCTCCGAAGCGCGACCCTCATCGAGTACGACCGCGTCGCGCCGGATGAGGGTTCCCGACTCGTCGAAATCCTTGCCGGTGGCCAGGCGGGCACCATCGAGGGACACCAACGCGGCCCGGAACTGCGCCGCCCTTTCCCCGGATTTCTCGAACGACGATTCGATGTCCCACCACGATGCGGTGCGGAACCTCATCCGGGCCCGCTCCCGCTCCACCAGGATCCGGGTGGCGACGCTCTGCACCCGACCGGCGGACAGGCCGCTCATGACCTTGCGCCACAGGACCGGGCTGACCTCGTAGCCATAGAGCCGGTCCAGGATGCGGCGAGCCTCCTGCGCGTCCACCAGACGGCGATCGAGCTCGCGCCAATCCTCGACGGCGTGCTCGATCGCCGCCCGGGTGATCTCGTGGAACACCATCCGCTTGACCGGAACGCGCGGATTGAGCACCTCCAGGAGATGCCAGGCGATCGACTCGCCCTCCCGATCCTCGTCGGTGGCCAGATAGAGCTCGCTGGCGTCTTTCAGCAAATCCTTCAGCTTTCTGACCTGGTCCTTCTTCTCCTTGGCCACCACGTAGAGCGGTTTGAAGTCGTTGTCGACGTCGACGCCGAGCCGGGCCCAAGGCTCGCCCTTGTAGGCGGCGGGGACCTCAGCCGCGTTGCGTGGCAGGTCCCGGATGTGCCCGATGGAAGATTCGACCACGTAGTCGCGGCCCAAGAAGCCGGCGATGGTTTTCGCCTTGGCGGGGGACTCCACGATGACAAGAGGTTTGGGCATGTCTGAGAGCAGAGGGTGGGCGCGGCTGGGGGGTGGTGTCAACACGGGCGAACCGGCCTCGGACCACTACCCTTGCACACCTGTGAACCCCACCGATCTCATCAAGACGTTCGGGACACTGGGGCTGATCGGGATCATCTTCGCAGAGACGGGGCTCCTGATCGGCTTCTTTCTCCCAGGCGATTCCCTGCTGGTCACGGCGGGCGTCCTGGCGTCAGGCACGGCAAAAGACCACCACGGTCTGCATCTGAACCTCGGCGTGGTGCTCGTCGGCTGCTTCGTCGCAGCCGCCATCGGGGCTGAAGTCGGCTATTTCATCGGCCGCAAGGCCGGACCGGCGCTCTTCAACCGACCTCGTTCGCGGTTGTTCAAACCCGAATACGTCGACAAGGCGCAGGGGTACTTCGATCGGTACGGCAACCGGACCATCGTATTGGCTCGGTTCATCCCGATCGTGCGGACTTTCGCCAACCCGGTCGCCGGGGTCGGGGAAATGGACCTCCGCGAATTCACCATCTACAACATCGTCGGCGCGTTCGTTTGGATCATCGGGGTCACGTTGCTCGGGTACTTCATCGGGAACTCAGTCAAGGACGTGTACCTGATCCCGGCCGTGATCGGGGTGTCGTTGATTCCCATAGGTGTGGAATTCCTGCGCCACCGGCGGTCGGCGGGTGCTAAGACGCCGACGTGAGCGTGCACTTCGGCGAGGAGGGCGGGCGCCTCGACTACTCGTCGTATCTGCATCTCACCGAGCTGCTCAGCCTCCAGGAGCGGCTCACCACCGCGCCCGATGAACTGCTGTTCATCACTGTGCACCAGGTGTACGAGCTCTGGTTCAAGGTGTTGCTCGGAGAGCTGGTGGCCATCCGCGACCGTCTCGATTCGGTCGCCGCTGCCGGCGGTTCGTTGGTCACCGCCCGGCACGGCCTTCGCCGGGTAGAGGTCATCGAACGCCTGCTGGTCGAACAGGTCGACGTGCTCGAGACGATGGCGCCCCAGGACTTCCTGGCGTTCCGAGCCGAGCTAGCGCCGGCGTCGGGTTTCCAATCGGTCCAGTTCCGCGAGATCGAATACCTCTCCGGTCTCCGTGACCCGGCCTATCTCGACCGGCTGGTCATGACGGCCGAGGAGCGGGCCCGGCTGGTGCACCGGTTGACCGAGCCCAGCCTCTGGGATGCCTTCGTCGCTCTCCTCGCCGCCCGGGACGTGCCTCTCTCCGACCTGCTGAAAGCGACGACGGGCGAACATCGCGAGCTGTTCGAGGTGGCCGAGGGACTGATGAGCCACGACGAAGCTTTCAGCCTGTGGCGGTCACGGCACGTGCTGATGGTCGAACGCCAGATCGGCTCCAAGTCGGGAACAGGTGGGTCGACCGGAGCGGCCTACCTGCGCACGACGTTGGACAAGCGGTTCTTTCCCGGACTGTGGGCCCTCCGCTCGTCGCTCTGACGCGCTGGCGGGCGGGTGGCCGGGCGGCCGCGGCGGCGGGGCCGCCGGCCCCGCCGGTCGGTATGCAGATCGCCCAGCCAAATTGCATACCGACCCCTTGGCCGTGAAGTGTCAGACGATCTGGTCGCCCTGACGACCAAATTGTCTGACACTTGGCTACTGCCCAGCGGCAGCGACACCCCGACTCTGTCTCTGGCGCCACGTTGCGTCGACAACTCCGTGTCGACATAACGTGGCGCAAATTGTGTGCCTGGCGTATACCCACATGCAGGGAACGACCCACGAGCGCCATGAGTGACCCGGACCGTAAGGTTTCTGGTGCCGGTGTGACTTAGAGGGGCGTATGCGGGAGTTCGAGCCCTGGTATCTCGCCAACCACACGAGAGTGGTGGCTGCCGTCTCCCTTTGGTCGGGTGACCGCGGCCTGGCATCGGAGGCGGCTGACGAGGCGTTCTCTCGTGCGTACGAGCGATGGCAGCACGTGGGGAGCATGGACTCGCCGGCGGGATGGACCTACCGCGTCGCTGTCAACCTTTCGCGTCGCCGGGCGCGGCGCGCCGCCTTGGAGCGCCGCCTGGCCGTCAGGCCCACCCCGATCCCCGCGCCAGAGCTGCGACCAGAGGTATGGCACGCCCCTGGACCCAACTCAGCGTTCCGTCGATTCCGGTCGGGTAAGAATCTGCGGTCACTCCAGCTGCGCCCTGACCTCCTCGATGCGGACGCGCACCGGATGCTGGTCGTCGCCCAGGTCGACGATCCACTGGTCGATGGCGACCTTCAGCGCGACGGTCCGATCGCCCACCTCGGCCAGCTCGACCGCGCCGCCATCGCCGACGTTGACTGCAGCCGTGGTCGGCAGACCGGCCGCGATACCACCGGTCTTGCGCTTGGAGAAAGCGACGGCGCCGATGAGGATCACCAGGGCCACACCGGCGATGGTGAAGCGAACCCCATCGTTGTGCCGCAGGCTGATCACGGCGGGCAGGATCAACAGGCTGACCAGGTTCATGACCTTGATCAGTGGGTTGAGCGCAGGCCCGGCGGTGTCCTTGAACGGGTCCCCCACCGTGTCACCAATGACCGCCGCCTTGTGGGCCTCGGACCCTTTCCCCCCTTCGTGGCCGTCTTCGATGTACTTCTTGGCATTGTCCCACGCACCACCGGAGTTGGACAGGAAGTTGGCCATCAACTGACCGGTGAGGATGACGGCGGCAAGGAACGCGCCGAGGGCGAAGTAGTTGATGCCGAACCCGATGATCGCCGGGGTCAAGACGGCGAGGAGCGCCGGCGTGGCCAGTTCCCGCAGCGAGGCGGCGGTGCAGATGTCGATCACCGGCGCGTAGTCCGGGCGCTTCTCGCCCTTCATGATGAGGCCGTCGGCGAACTGGCGGCGCACCTCCTGCACGACGACGCCTGCGGTTCGACCCACCGCCCGGATGGCGAGGGCGCTGAAGAGGAAGGCGACCGACCCGCCGATCAATAAGCCGATGAACGTCTTCGGATCGGCCACATTGATCTGTGTCGCAATGTTGCGGAAGAGCGGCGTGCCGGTGAGGATCCCGCCGGTCGCGTCCCGCAAGTTGAGCTGCGAACCGATGGTTTCGATAAAGCTGGCGAACAGGGCGACGGCCGCAATCACGGCAGAACCGATGGCGAAGCCCTTGGTGACCGCCTTGGTGGTGTTACCCACTGCGTCCAGGCTGACCATGATCCGGGCCGGCTCGCCGGTGAACTCGCCCGACATCTCGGCGATACCCGCGGCGTTGTCGGAGACGGGCCCGAAGGTGTCCTCCGAAACGACGACGCCGGTCGTGGCCAGCATGCCCATGCCGGTTAGCGCCACCAGGTACAAGGAGAACTGCAGGTTGCCGTTGCCGAGGGCGATGGCTACGCCGAGCGCAACGGCGATGGCGATGATGGCGTAGACGCTGGACTCCAGGCCGCTGGCGACGCCCGCCAGGACCGTAGTTGCGGGGCCGGTACGAGCTGCCTCGGCGATCTCGCGCACCGGCGAGTTGTGGGTCGATGTGAAGTACTCGGTGAGCCGGCTAACGATCTGGGCCAGCACCAGGCCGCCGACCACGGCGCCGAAGCATTTCCAGCCCTCGTTGCCGTGATGGTTGCCGACGTAGGCCACGGCGACGACGCCGGTGCCGATGACGGTCAGGATGCCGGCCGTCAGGAAGCCCCGGTTGATGGGCTTCAGGGCGTTGGTCTCGCCCTCCTTGGCCTTGACCGCGAATACGCCGGCCACCGAGGCCAGCACACCGATGGCCCGGGCGATCACCGGGAAGAGGAGGCCGAGGGCCGGGTTGGCGCCGATAGACCGGAACGCCGCCACGCCGAGGATGATCGACGCCACCAGAGTGACCTCGTAGGACTCGAAGAGGTCGGCGGCCATACCGGCGCAGTCGCCCACGTTGTCACCGACGTTGTCGGCGATGGTGGCCGGGTTGCGCGGGTCGTCTTCAGGGATGCCCGCCTCCACCTTGCCGACGAGGTCCGCGCCGACGTCGGCGGCCTTCGTAAAGATGCCGCCGCCGACCCGCAGGAACAGGGCAAGAAGCGACCCACCAAAGCCGAACCCGATGAGGATGGCAGAGGCCGTGTTCTGGAAGATGTAGATGATGGTCGTGGCGCCGAGCAGGCCGAGGCCGACGGTGAACATCCCGGCCACGCCACCCGTCCTGAAGGCAACCTTGAGCGCGGCGGGCAGCGAGCCGGTCTTGGCCGCGGCCGCACAACGGACGTTGCCCCGCACCGCCAGGCTCATCCCGATGAATCCGGTGAGGCCCGACATGAAGCAGCCGGCGATGAACGCGAGCGTCCGAGAGGCGCCGGACGCGGCGAAGGACAGGGCCACGTGCCCGTCCGGCTTCACCACCTTGGTGGAGGTGACGAACACGATGACCGCCAGCGGTACCAGGATGACGGCGATCGTCTTGAACTGACGCCGCAGGTACGCGAGGGCCCCCTCCTGGATGGCCTTGGCGATCTCGATCATCTTCGGCGTGCCTTGGTCGGCAGCGAGCACACCTTGCATCAAGAAGAACCCGACGGCGATGGCCACGAGGGCGGTGGCGCCAGCGAAGAGCAGCCACAACTTGTCGGAACTCCTCAGGACGAACTGCTGGTACCCCCCTTCATTGGCGAGGAGGTGGATCATGCCGACTGCTCCTTTCTCTGTCCGGGGCCGACGCCGTCGGCCGGTGCTTCCTTCATGACGAAAATCTGCTGCGCCACACGTTCACTCAACGTTCTGTCCTGCCCCTCGACCCGTAAGACAAGAGGTCCGTCGAAAGGGTGCTTCTCGCGCACGTCGACGCGCACTCCGGGCCGGAGACCAAGCGTGTCCAAGAAGGCAACCACGGCGGGATCGGTCGACCCCGGCACCGCGACGACCGCGGAATCCCCCGGCTCGAGTGCGTAGAGCGGGGGCATGTCGGGGATCTCGGCCACTTCGGGGGCGGGGATCGGGAACCCATGGGGACACGTCGCCGGCCGGTGCATGGCCAGGTACAGCCGCTCCTCCACCTCCTGGGGCAGATCGTGCTCGAAGGAGGCGGCCAGCCGGTCGGCCTCGTTCCACGCGTACCCCAGCATGTCGGAGAGGAACCGTTCCACGATCCGGTGCCGGCGGATGCACGCCACCGCCACCTGCCGCCCCGATGGCGTCAGCTCGACCCCCCGGTAGGGCTTGTGGTCGGCCAGGTCCCGGTCGGCCAGGCGCTTGAGGGTGGCCGTCACCGTGCCCGGAGACAGCCCCAGCGCCTCGGCCAGGTCGCCGGTATGGGCGGCGCTGCCCAGTTCGCCCCGCGGCGGAGTCGTGAGCCGGTAAACGGCCTTCAGGGTCTCGCGTTCAGACTTGCTAAGGCTGACATCCATATCTTCGATCGACGAGAAGATAGATTTCGGTCAGCCAAAAGGTCAAGTCTTTGGCCAGCATTCAGCTCGCCCGGCGGCCGCTCCGCAGGGTCATGCGGACGGCCGTGCCGCGGGAGCTGGAGGAGAACTCGACGCGATCGACCAAGCGGCGCATCAGCGGGATGCCCAGGCCCCGCTCGAAGTTGAGCCGATCGGGATCGGTGACGGGCGGATGCGTGGGCAGCGCGTTCGGGTCGAATCCGTTGCCGTGATCCTCGACGCTGACATCGAGGCGCTCGTCGTCCTCCCACACCCGCACGAGCACCGGATCGCCCACGGCCGCCGCCCGGTGAGCTTCGATGGCATTGGTACACGCCTCGGAGACGGCGAGGCGTAAATCGTCGACGCGCTCAGGCGGGAGATCGCGTCGCGTTGATGCGACGCTGGCGACGACCATCCGGGCGAGTGCAACGAACTCGGCGCGGGCGGGAACCTCGAGTTCGACGATCAGCTCGACCACGCCGCCGACGGTCATGGACCCGGCGGACTAGATACAGCCGCGCTGACCGACGGATGGATGGAAAACACCGTGTCCAACCTCGTGAGCTCGAACACGCGCAGGATCCGGGCCTGGGTGCACACCAGACTCATCTCGCCGCCGTGGCTTCGGAGCCGCTTGAGCCCGCCCACCAGCACGCCCAAGCCGGTCGAATCCAGGAACTCGACGGCGTCGAGATCCACCACAATGTGCCTTCGTCCCTGGTTGACCAAATCGATCAACTTCTCGCGCAACTTCGGCGCGAAAAGGATGTCGACCTCACCTTCGAGGCTGACGACGGTATACGGGGCATGGGTTTCGTCGACTTCGACCCCGGGCTGCACGAGGGATCCTCCTACGAAAAGAACTGGAGTCCAACCTACCCTGCCATCGCCGCCATATCGGTGACGCCTGTACCTTGCATCCGCCAAATAGTCCGGACGGCCTATCTGCGTTGTGGCGGTGTGCTCCGACTCGGGCGCGGCGGCTACTGCACCTCGACGGGTTCGGCCATGCCGTCGCCGGCCGTCGTTCGCCGGGCCGCGGCCCGAAGTACAACGCCGTGCATGGCCAGCACGATGAGCAATATGCCGACGGCGACCGTGCGGGGATCGAAGAGGTGGCTGATCGGTCCGGCGCTGCCGAGCGGCTCCATCGGATCCGGGAAGGGTGGCCTTTGGGTGGAACGGGAGTTTGCGCTGGAAGCCGGTGTCCGGTTCGGTGGTGTCCGTCGGGTGGTTGGACGCCCGAGCCTGGGCGAGTAGGCCAGCGAAGCCGGAGAGATCGATCGAGTTGTCAACTGCGTGACCGGACGTGCCCGCCCCAGTGCTTGAGCTGGCCGCCGCGGCGGAGGTGGTGGACGTCGTGGCCGAGTGCTCGTGCCGGCGGCGGCGGTCGTCGTGGGACTGTTCGACGCTGGTGCGGCGGCGACACTGGCGGTCACCGTGTCGGAGGCGGCGGGCCGTGATGGCACGACATCGCTGCAGTCGCTCTTCACGCCGCAGCGAAACGTGATCACCTGGTACGTGTGCGCGCCGGGCGCGACCGCGGTGTCTGTGTAGCTCACCACAGCGCCCGCGCTTGGCTTGACGGTGGCGATCGGTTGGCCGTCGCGTTGGATGCCGTAGGCGGCGGACCACCGGCTGCAGCTGCTGGTTCCGGCCGGGAGGCGGGGTCGGTGCGGGGTCGGTGCGGCGTCGGTGCGGCGTCGGTGCGGGGTCGGTGCGGCGTCGGTGCGGGGTCGGTGCGGCGTCGGTACGGGGTCTGTACGGCGTCGGTGCGAAGTCGGTACGGGGTCGGGGCCGGACGACCCTAAGCTCGGCGGGCGTGGCCAGCGTCGGAGAGACGAGCACCCTGCGCCAGGCCGCCTTCTTCGACCTGGACAAGACGGTCATCGCCAAGGCGTCGATGATGGCGTTCGGCCGGCCGTTCTACCGGGAAGGCCTGATCGGGCGGCGAACCATCGTGCGCGGGATCTACGCCCAGCTGGTCTATCTGCACCTCGGTGCCAGCGAGCAGAAGCTGGCCCGCATCCGCGAGTCGGTCCTGACCCTGACCCGAGGATGGGAGCAGGCGAGAGTCCGCTCGATCGTCCGGGAGACCCTCGAAGCGGTGATCGAGCCGATCCTCTTCGAGGAGGCCCTCGAGCTGATGGACCATCACCGGGCCGAGGGACGCCGCATCTATCTGGTCTCCGCCTCGCCGTACGAGATCGTCGAGCCGCTCGCCGAGTACCTCGGTGTCGACCAGGCCATCGCCAGCCGGGCGGCCGTGGACGAGGAGGGCCGCTACACGGGTGAGATGGACACGTACGCCTACGGTCCCTACAAGGCGACCATCATGAAAGAGCTGGCCGTTACCGACGGGATCGACCTGGCCGGCTCCTACGCCTATTCCGACTCCTACACCGACGTCCCGATGCTGGAGGCGGTCGGCCATCCGGTCGCCGTCAACCCCGATCGGGTGCTGGCCAAGGTGGCGCGCGAGCGCCAGTGGGAGGTGCGTCAATTCGTCCGGACGGTGCGCATGCGCGATCGCCGGCCGGTCCCCCGCCCGGTCCCAACCGCGGCCGCGGGCGCAGGCCTGGTGATCATCGCCGGCGGGGTGATCTGGTGGCGGGCGCGCCACATCGCCGGTGGAACCCATAGCCGACCAGCGGCCCGGCCCAACTCAGCCCCGCGATGGGCGGAGCGGCGGCCGGTACAGGTTCTCGGGCGGCCGTGGGCTCAGTCGACGCGAAGCTTCTTGGCCGCGGCGAAGCCCAATGCGACGAGGATGGCGAGGATGAGCAGCTTCTTCATGCCCCCACGCTAACCGTTTGGCGGACGGAGCGGGAGCAGAGCCGATGGCGTGGGGTACTAGCGTGCCGTCCGGAGGTGTCCGGGCACCTGGTGGGCTCCCCCGCCTTCAAAGCGGGTGGGACGGGCGACCCCCGTCCGGCGGGTTCGATTCCCGTCCACCTCCGCCAAATACGGGCGGGCCGTTTACGGCCCGCCCGGGCTGGGTTAGACGGTCAGCAGGTCGCGGGCGCCGGTGTCGCTGCTCGGATGGCGCAGCTTCGACATGGCCCGAGCTTCGATCTGGCGGATGCGTTCCCGCGTCAGATTGAAATGCTCGCCGACCTCCTCGAGAGTACGGGGCTCGCCGCGATCGAGGCCGAAACGAAGGCGAAGGATTTCCCGCTCGCGTTCGTCCAAGGGACCGAGGAGGCGGGCGATCTCGTCGGGCAGCAACGAAGTGGCCGCTACCTCAAAGGGCGACTCGGCCGAGCGGTCCTCGACCACGTCACCGAGTTCAGCGTCGCCGTCCTCCCGCAAGGGCTCTGACAGCGAGAGCGGCTCAAGGGCGAAGCGCAGCGCTTCGGTGACCTTGTCCTCCGGCATCTCAACTTCGATCGACAGCTCGTACTGCGTCGGCGGGCGACCGAGCTTCAACTCCAGCCGGGCTCGCGCCTTCTGGAGCCGGGCCAAGGTGTCGCCGGCGTGTACAGGAAGCCGAATGGTGCGGCCGGTGTTGGCGATGCCGCGGGTGATGGCCTGACGGATCCACCAGGTGGCGTACGTGGAGAACTTGAACCCTTTGCGCCAGTCGAACTTCTCGACGGCATGCATGAGGCCCAGGTTGCCCTCCTGGATGAGGTCCAGGAGCGGAAGCCCCGACGCCTGATACTTCTTGGCGATGGACACGACCAGCCGGAGGTTCGACTGGACGAAGGTCTGCTGGGCGTTGGCTCCGTCGCGGACCTGGCGCTTCAGCTCTCGCTTGCGGGCGGCGGTGAGTTCGCGGGTGCGACTGTCAAGTTCCAGGCGCGCCGTGTTGCCGCCTTCGATAGCCTGGGCGAGGCGCACCTCGTCGTCTTTGGTAAGTAGGGGATACTGCCCGATATCGGTCAGATACAGGCGGACGAGATCTTCCTCGTCTCGCTCGACGCGCTCCTTCGGCAAGATCTGTTCCGAACCCTTCGTTCTGTTGCGGTGGTGTCGACCTGTGGATAACGCTGGGAAGGAGGGATCCATTCCCCGGTAAGCGCCGTGAAAACCCCCTGCAACCCGAGGATACCCAGGGCGTCAAGGGGCGAACCATGACCTTACCACTTAAAGTGCACGCGCTTGCCTGCTTAGAGTGTTTATCGGTGAATCGGCGGGCGCCCTGTAGCGTGCTTCGACAGTGGACACCGCTCCCCCGGACATTGTACTCGTCACGCTGTCCTTCGATGTCGAGGCGGTGGATATCCCCGTCGCCCAGCGGCTCGTGGCCGTGTTGTCCAACTACGTGGTCATGTCCCGCCAGCAGCCAGGATGCCGGAATATCGACCTCTGTGCCTCGGTCACGACCACCGGGCGATTCGTGGTCATCGAGAAGTGGGACTCCCTGGACTCCCAGCGGGCCCATTTCGACTCGGCCGAGATGGTCGAGATGGCCCAGGCCTGCGCCAGCTTCCTCCGCCAACCCCCCGTGATCGACCTGCTCGAAGGATTGTCGGCCCACGACCTGAAATAGCCGGGCCTGCGAAGCCGCCAGCCGCCGCTAGCTGGCGCGGGCGGCGGAGGTGGTGGCGCAGGCGGCGTCGATGTCGGCCCAGGTCAGGTCGTCCGCTTCCCAGAGCCGCTGAAAGACCGAGTCGGCGGCGTCGCTGAAGCCGTGGCGATTGCGGAAGTGGTAGAGCCAACGCTGCTTCTGGACTTCGAGGCCTTGGCGCTCGTTGCGGCCCTCGGCGTAGGTGTTCCAGGCCACTTGCTGCTGGAGGGAAAGCTTGTCATCGGCCGGGGGGTCCCCGAAGGCGGGGTCGAGACGATCCTTAACCTTTTGCAGAGTCCGGCCGAGCGCGTCGAGCACCGACCGCTCCGACAGGTGGCGCGGGTGCTTGGGGTCCTCAAAGGCGCCCCCTTCCACCGCCAGCGTGATGGGCTCCATAGAGGTCACCCGGACCCGGCCCAGGGGTACTCGTTCGTCGACCTCGATCCGGAGCTCCACGTCGTCGCCCAGACCCAAGCGGCCGGCTACGTCGGCGGCCAGCTCGGCGATCTTCTCGGCCTCAAAGAACACCAGGTTGAACGTCTCGGGAGCGACAACAATCTTGGCCACGGACCTCAGACCCCGGCGGCCGCGGCTTGGGCGCGTGACTCGGCTCTCGCCTCTCGGGACTGATCGGCGACGTCGTCGATTTCTTCCGTCGAGAAGCCGGCCATCGCCCGGAACTGGCGAGCCAGCCGGATCGGGCTGTCCTCCTCATCCCCGCGGAACCCATTCCCCGAGAACAGCTTGTCCACCACCCGTTGGAAGTCCAACGCCCGCTTCCTGCGGTCAGGGTCGTTGGCGGTAATGCGGCGGAGCCAGTCCGATCCCATCTTCACGTGGGTGACTTCGTCGGCCAGCATCCAGTCCTCGGAGAAGAACAGGATCGGATCGCCCGTCAGGTCGCCGAACTCCCGCATGGTGTTGAACACGTCGATCGCCAACCCCTCGAGGGCCCGGTTGACCCCGGTAAGACGCAGGACCGGGTCCGGGTTGCAGGCGGCTTCGAAGAGGAACGTCCCCTCGGCGTATTCACCGATCTCCGTCCCCATCCACTCGCCGAGCTTGGCCGAGATCTCGCAGTGGCGGGCTTCGTCCCAACATTGCCTGGCCATGTCCAGCTTCAACTCGAAGGGCACGTCGTCCGGTCCAGTGCCGACGTCGTAGTCGAAACATGTCCTCCCCGCGCCTTCGAGGGCCTGGATCTCGCCGGTGAAGATGCCGTGCATGAGGGACCGCGCCTGATCGGGCGCTCCGGGCCGATCAGGCTTGAAGGGCGAGTTGCGTCCGGGACGGCCGGCGCCGCCGGTCGCGATGCGCGGGTCGGAGACGCGTTCCTCGACGGTGATCCGCGAAAACCGTCCGTCTCGGGCCAGATCGCTGCCGGACAGATGGCGCCTCATGCCGGCACGTCCTCGGCGCTCACCAACACGTTGGAACCAATGGACCCTGGACCAGCGATTCCGCCGGCGGCGAGCATCAGTTTCTCGAGTCGCGCCTGATGCGTCGCGGCCCGATCCACCTCGTCGTCGGTCTCGATGAGCGACTGCAGGAGCATCTCGCCGTCGCGCCAGTCCTCGAACTCATCGTTGAGAATCAGCTTGAGACTCCGAATGGTCGGAGCGTCGGTAATCGTCGAGGTGTTGTTCAGGTGGTAGGTGTAAGCGGCGATCTTGTGCGGAATCAGCACGCGGTACACGCCGACCAGTTTCTCGATCGTCTGATCGGGCTTCTCGGGTTCCGTAAGCGCGTCCACGAAGGTGACGAGTTCCTCGTTGGCCGGCTTGGTCAGCCGCTCGGGGTTCATCTCCCGCAACTCGGGGAGGCGCTTATGCCACAGCTCGGAGTGCCAGGCGTGCTTGTAGCAATGCGTGCCGAGGCGCATCTTCACGTCGAGCTCAGGCACGGTGGCCACCCAGCCCCCCAGAGCCTCGAAAAGGCGCATCTCGATCCACTTGTAGTTGCCGACTCGGCGGGCCGTCTCCTCGACCGAGAACGCCCCGGGCAGCTCGCGTCGATCCCAGGGACTGAACGCCGGGCGTGGCTTTTTCGGATCGGCCATATGAACTCCTTGGCAGTGCGGTTGAGCCCAGCTTTCCCGATGTTGACCGATCGGTCAAGATTCCCCGGCGGCACGGGCGGCGCCGGAGATGGCCTAGCTGGCCGCCAGTCCGAGGCCGCAGACAGCCAGGACATGGTCAACGAACTGGTCCGACGGCGGCCAGGGAAAATGTGGTTTGGAGATGAGTAGCGAAGTGATGCCATGCACGGTGGCCCACAGTCCGCACGACACGAGGAAGGGGTCGGGTGCCACGATCTGGCCGCTGGCGGCGGCGGCCTTGACGTCCTCCAACAATCCGCCGAACGCGGCGCTGGCGCCGATCTCCTCGTCGGCAAACCGCGCCGGCGCATAGTCCGACTTACTCATGAACATGATGCGGTAGTGCTCGGGATTCTCCAACCCGAACCGCACGTACGCCCGGCCTCTGCGGTAGATGCGCTCGATCGGGTCGTCGACGCCGGCCGTCGCCTGCTCGCAGTTCGCCGCGAAGCGAGCGAAGTGTTCCTCGCATACGGCGAAGACGAGGTCGGACTTGTCGGCGAAATGGAGGTAGATGGACGGCGGGGTGACGCCGACGGCGTCGGCTACGGCCCGGATGGACACCGCCGACTCATCGCCCGTCTCGAGGAGAAGGCGCTCGGCGGCGGCGAGGATCTCCTGGCGCAGCCGTTCGCCTTCTCCTCGACGGGCGCGGTGGCGGCGCGTCGGCGCGGCGCCGGCTATCGCCTCGCTCCGAGATCCCGTCGCCATGCCTCTACCTCACTCCAGCGCAAGCCTTCCCGGCGAACGATGCCCATGACCTCATCCTGGGTGGCGCAGTCGTCGATAGCGCGAAGCACGTCAAGACGGTACTGGACCTTGGTGACGCGCGGCGTGGCGGCCGGGGCCTCGACCCGCGGAGCTGGCTCCAGAGTTGCATCGGAGTCGGCCGGGGTGGACGGAGACTCGCTGATCCCGAAGCGCTTGTAGACCCGCTTGAGCGGGGCCGGTGCCCACCAGTTGGCCTCGCCGGCAAGACGCATGAACGCAGGGACGAGCGCGGCCCGAACGAGCGTGGCGTCGACCAGCACGGCCATGGCCAGGCCGATGCCGAACAGCTTGATGAATGAGATCTGCGACGTGGCGAAGGCCAGGAAGACAACGGCCAGCAGGGCCGCCAATGCGGTGACGATCCCGCCGGTGTGCTCCAGGCCGAGGGCCACGGATGCAACATTGTCACCGGTGCGATCGTGCTCTTCCTTGATACGGGACAGGAGGAAGACTTCGTAGTCCATTGACAGGCCGAACGCGATGCAGAACATGAGGATCGGCGTGGTCGTGTCGATCGTCCCGGTGGGGGTGAAGTGGAGGAGCGAGGCCAGATGGCCCTGCTGGAAGATCCACACCATGGCGCCGAACGTGGCCGACAGGCTCAGGAGGTTGAGAACAACCGCCTTGATGGGAACGATCACGCTGCCGGTGAAGAGGAACAACACGGTGAGGGTGACCAGACCGATAAGACCGGCCGCCAGCGGGAGCCGGCCAAAGATGGAGGCCTTGGAGTCCACCAGCTGAGCCGACTGCCCACCGACCCGGACTGCGAACGGCGCCGGAAGAGCGCGCACCTCTTTCACCAGATGTTCTCCGGCAGGGGAAAGGGGTTCGACCGCCAGGACGAGCGAAAGCCACGTGCCCGTTCCCTGCACGGGGGTGTAACGGGCGGTGCTCAACGGCGTGGGACCGACGACCTGGTGGCCGGCGATGTACGAGCCGGTCAACGCATCCACGCGCGACGCACCGGGCAGCGCGGACAGGCGCGCCGCGTACCCCGCCACCGAGGTGGGATCGACCGGAGCCGTGGTCAGGACGGACACGGCCGACGCCTCGTTGGAGGAGAAGTTGTGTCTGATGTCTTCCTGTACGAGCCGGCTAGAGGCGGACGCCGGCAGCACGCGGTCGTCGGGAAGACCGAAGCGAATGGAGAGGAACGGCGCCCCCAGGACCAGCAAGATGACGACCACCGAGCCGCCGATGATGAGCGGGCGGCGCATGACGTTCATGGCGACTCGGTGCCACAAGCCGGTGCCCACCGCCGCCTGCTGACGTCCACGTCGCCAAGGCATCCGGCCCCACTCCACGCGCCGTCCCAGAGCCGAAAGCATCGCGGGGAGGACCACGACCGCGCCGACCGCGGCGACCGCGACGACGGCGATGCCGGCATAAGCAAACGAGCGGAGGAAGGACAGCGGGAACACAAGAAGCGCGGCGAGGGAGATGGCGACAGTGAAGGCGGAGAACACAACCGTGCGCCCCGCGGTCTGCACTGCTCGCACCACCGCGGTGTTCGGTTCCCGGCCAGCCGCGAGTTCCTCGCGATACCGGGACACCACGAACAAGCTGTAGTCAATGGCCAAGCCCAGGCCCATGGCCGTGGTGAGGTTCAACGAGAAGATGGACACCTGGGTGATCGATGCAAGGATCCGTAGCACGAGGAACGTGCCCACCACCGACAGCCCGCCGATGGCCAGCGGAAGGGACGCGGCGGCGGCGCTGCCGAACACGACGATGAGGAGCAGGACGGTGATCGGGATGGCCACGCCCTCGGCCACCTTGAGGTCCTTCTCGATCTGGCTACCGACCTGGCGGAAGACCTCAGCGAAGCCGCCGGCGCGCACCGTGGCGACGGGATCGCCCCGGCTGAACCGGGGCGAGAGCACCTTGACCGTGTTCCGAACCTGGTCATCGGTTCCGGAGATCCGGGCCAGGACGAGAGCCTGACGACTGTCCTTGCTCTTCAGCGGGGCTGGCGAGCCGAGCGACCAGTAGGACACGGAGAGGGCGACGCCTTTTTGCCGGCCGAGTTCCTGTGTCAGGGCCGCTCCCTCGGCCGCCATGGCCGGGCTGTCGACGGTGCGGCCGGATTTGGCCGTGACCAGAAGGACGAGGTTGGGATCGCCCTGATGGAAGGTGCTGGCGAGCGCCGCCTTTACCTTGCTAGAGGGCGCGGACGGGTTGTCGAACCCTCCGGACGAAAGATGTTTGGCCACGCCGCCGCCGACGATGCCGGCCAAGGCAAAGAAGACCAGGGTGAGAACGAGGACGAGACGGTGGCGACGGACAGTTCCTTCGGCCAGGCGCTGCAACATGAGTGGCTCTCCCTGCTTCTAGTTAACCTAACACGGTTATCTTGAGTGCCTCACCTCCAAAAGTCCACATGACATCGGTCACTGTGCTTTTTGGCCCGCCCGGGGACCCCAACCCCGGGCTCCTTCGCCAAGCGGGTACCCAACCCCGCTGCGGCCGTCCTCCCCGCCCGACCCGCGCTGGGGCCCTACCCCGCCCCCGGGCGCCCCACGTCCTAGCTCAAGCAGGGGCGAGGAAACGCAGGCAGTCGGGCAGTGTTCGGCGGAACAGTGACCAGTTGTGCACGCGGGCACGACACGCAGCTCAGCTGGTTGCCGGACTGCCCGCAGCGCAGCCGCATGGCGCACGGAGTCGGCCACGGCTCCGGGGTCGGAGGCGCCCGTAATGAGGAGGGTGGCGGCCCCGGTGGCCGCGGCATGGAGGATCGGTGAATCGGCGGCGCGCACCAATCCGGGTTCATGCGTGAAGACCGGAGCGCCGGTTTCGAAGGAACCGCCGATCGCCGGAGTCATACCCGGCAGGCAGGAGGACCAGGACCCGCCGTCGCCCTCCAGTCGACGGAGATGGATAGGTCGTATCCATGATCCGGGCAGGAGAGGGTGGTCGAGCAGGCGTGTAGGAGTGGAGGTTGCCGGCGGGACGGGACGCGGCGAGGGCCATCGGCAGTGGCGGCCTCGCCGGCAGCGCTGGCATCGCTATGGGTGCGATCAGACCGGCCGCGATCACTCCGACCGTCGCGCTGATCGGTGCCGCGCCCGTCGCCAGCGCCCACCTCCGCCGGTGCGCCCAGGCCAAGAGCCGAACGGGCGAGCTCGCCGGCGTCCCTAGCAGCGCACTCAGACCCGCTCCCAGCGGGAACGCGATGAGGTGCTCCCAGTCGGCGAACTGATGATGCAGAAGCAAGCCCGAGGCCACGAACACGACCGCCGCAACGCGCACCCGCCGCGTGCACAAGGCGACGAGCGCGCCTCCACCTCCAGCCGTGATCGTCGACGCGCCATAGTCGAGCGTCGACAGCGCCCGGGTGCCCCATCCGAGCCCAAGAGCTGAACCAAGCCCGGCGAATCCGGCCGCCGCGGCGGGAGCGACCAGCGCGGATACCACGGTGACAACCGCAGCCCGCCGACTACCCGCCCGCAGCTCGTAGCCACCCAGGAAGATCGCGAGCGACACGATGATCGATACCGCCATGAACATGTCGCGGGTGAGCAACTGGCTGGTGGCGAGCAGCCACCACCGCCCGGCCGCGAGGCCGCGGCCGCTGAACCCGTAGCGGTAGGCAACGGTCAACGGCCAGCTCGTGGCGGCCCACGCCGAGGCGAACCGCGGTGGCGCTCACCACCGCGATCACCGCAGTTGTCACGACCGGCGGGTGGCGCAGGTGGCGCGATGCCCAGGTGTTCACCGGTTGCGGCACACGGCCCGGTAGATGCCGCCGGGGCAGTAGGCGTGCGCGACGGCGCGCATCGCGGCCGGGAGGTGTCGCCGGCCTGGAACGACCAGGAAGCGGTCTTCCCAAACGGGAGCGAATTTGTCCTTGTAGCGGCGCAGCGCGGTGGCGGCGTAGACCCGCTCGGCCACGCGGCCATGGGGCAGTGGCACCGCGCCGAGACTGACGTGCCCGCACCCACTCGCCGCGAGCTCAGCCATCCCGTCGGCGATGAGCAGGTCCATCGTTGGGTTCGGAGCCTCCGGCGTTCTGCGCATCAAGTCGAGCACCCAGCCCCGCCCGCTGTCATAGGACCGCCAGGTCACAAAGCCAACAACGACGCCATCGTCGTCGACCGCCACCCGGCACTGCGAGTCACGCATGTCGTCATCGTGGCGGCCGAGGGAGAAACCCAGCTCACCGCCTCGTTTGGTAGCTAGCCACGCCGCCGACACACTGGCCATGCCGCGGTTGTGCTCCGGCGTGCATTCGACCACCCGCAATCCGGCCCGGCGCGCTGCACTCACGCTGTGGCGCACACTCGCCCGACGAGACCCGGCGAGACTGAACCCGGGCGCCTCGACGAGCGGTTCCTCCGCGATCCGTACGCAAGCAGCCCGAGGTCGGCGAAGGGCCGCGGATCGTCAACGGCGACGAACACCGGACGAAGCCCGCGGCCCCTGACCCACTCGATGTAGTCGCGTCGCGCCCTGGGCAGGAGCTGAGGGGGCCCGATGACATCCCCAAGCGTGACCGCCCACCGCCCGACCCCGGCCATCCCTGCGGTGGCCTCGCCGCCGCACAGCCCGACCAGATCGGTGCCCGCCGCGCCAAGCAGTGGGCTCGTCGAACTCGTGCCCCACCGGGCGATCAGGGCCTGCCCAGTCGGAGCGCCTGGCGGGCCTGGCCCCAAACTTGTTGGCTTGAGCGGCGGAAGGTCGAGGGTGGCCATCGTGGTCGGCACACCGGGAGCATGTTCCGACCAAGATGAGAATCAGGTGTGCCGGTCGTGTGACGCGTGTTCACATCAACATCACATCTCCGGGGTCGTACGGTGGGTGACGTGCGCGTACTAGTCGTGGATGACGAGGTCCGTTTGGCCGCGTTGGTGAGACGGGGCCTGGAGGAGGAAGGGTACGCCGTCGACGTCGTCGGCGACGGGCCTGAGGCCGTGTGGTTGGCCACCGAGCAGGACTATGACGCGATAGTTCTGGACGTGATGTTGCCGGGATTTGACGGCTTCGAGGTGTGCCGCCGGCTCCGTAACGAAGGACGATGGGCGCCGGTACTCATGCTCAGCGCCCGACGGGAGGTCGATGACCGAGTCCGGGGTCTCGATTGTGGCGCTGACGACTACCTGGCCAAGCCGTTCACGTTCGCCGAGCTGGGGGCTCGTCTGCGGGCGCTGACCCGCCGCGGGGCAAATCCGCGACCGACCGTCCTGACGGTCGGCGATCTCCGGATGGATCCGGCGACCCATCAGGCATGGCGCGGGGGAGTTGAACTGGCGCTGTCGGCCAAGGAGTTCGCGCTCCTCGAGCTGTTCATGCGCCATCCCGGCGAGGTGTTGACCCGTACCCGCATCCTGGAGCACAGCTGGGACTTTGCGTTTGATGGCGTATCCAACGTCGTCGACCAGTACGTCCGGTACCTCCGGAACAAGATCGACCGACCGTTCGGCCGTAGTGACCTCGAAACCGTCCGTGGCGCCGGCTACCGGTTGCGCGTGCCTCCCGAGCCCTAGGCGTGCCGATCCGTCTGCGCCTCGCGCTGCTTTTTGCACTCGGTACCGCAGTGCTGGTCGCCGTGGCTGGCTTCATCTTCGCCGGCCAACTCCGCGCCGGGCTGGTGTCGTCTCTCGACACCGGTATGCGAACTCGCACCGACTCGGTTGCGCGCACGCTGGCGTCTGAACCCTTTCCGACCGCGGCCGCCAATGGCACGCCCTCCCCCTTGGTCGGTTCGCTCAGCCAGGTGATCGACTCGGCCGGGACGGTCGTGGCTGCCTCCGGCGACGCCGGTCAAGGCCCGTTTCTCACCACCGCCCAGCTGCGTTCCGCCAGCCTCGGTCCATTTGCCGCCACGGTCGCCCTCAATCCGGCCGGCGGCAGCGCCCTGGCCGGGGAGCGCGTTCGGGTCCGGGCCGTACCCGGTTCCCTGCCGGGCCGGAACCTGGTGATCGTCGCAGCCAGCTCCCTTGAGACGGTCGACGACGCGACGATACGCGTTCGCCATGCCGTGACGTTCGGAGGTCCTCCCGTCGTGGCGCTGGCCGGGCTGGCCGCATGGCTTGTCGCGGGCGGGGCCCTTCGGCCGGTCGAGCGGATGCGCCGCGAGGTTGCCGACATCTCCGAGAACGGGGCCGAAACGTCGATCGATATCCCCGGCACTCGTGATGAGATCGCCTCGCTGGCCGCTACCATGAACGATGTCCTCGGTCGGCTCAAGACCGCGCTCGACCGCGAGCGCCGTTTCGTGGCCGACGCCGGCCATGAGCTACGCACGCCGCTCACCATCCTCCAGGGCGAGCTGGAACTGGCCGCCCGCCCCGGGCGAAGCGTGGCCGACCTTCGGGTGACCGTTGATAGCGCCACCGTCGAAGTCCGCCGTCTCGCCGCCCTCGCCGAGGACCTGCTCACCGTCAGCCGGCAAGCCACCTCCCCCCTCCACTCCGAACCCGTTGGTCTGGCTGAGCTCGTGCGGGTCGCGACCGATGGCTTTACGCCAATGGCGGCCGACGCGGGGGTTACCTTCCGATTCGACACGGACGAGACCGTCGAGGCCCTCGGAGATCCCGCCCAGCTTCGCCGATTGGTCGACAACGTTCTCGACAACGCCCTGCGATACGCACCGATTGGCACAGAGGTCGCCGTCCTCGTTGGCCGCGAACCCGACGGTCGCGCCGTCCTCGAGGTCATGGACCAGGGCCCCGGGTTCCCCGCCGATTTTCTCCCTCACGCGTTCGAACGTTTCCGCCGAGCCGACGAGGCCCGTAGCCGAGATGGCGGCGGAACCGGACTCGGCCTGGCGATCGTGCACGAGATCGTCGCCGTCCATGGCGGAAGCGCAGTTGCTGCCAACCGCCTTGAAGGCGGAGCAGCCGTCCGTATCGAACTGCCCGCCGCGTCCCCACGTTCGGCCTGATGACGCCGGCCATCCCGGGGACATACACATACGGCACATCGGCGGCACATGTCGAGAAGCGCACCCTTCACGTGACTCGGCAAACCGCCGACGTCATGTAACCCCCAAAAGGACAGCAATGAAAATCACTCGGAAGCTCGCGACGGGGACGTTCACCGTCGCCACGATCCTCGGTGTTGGCGGAGGCGTCGCGTACGCCCAGACGTCAACGACGGCTCCGCCGGCTACCTCGGTCGCGCCGTCTACCTCGTCGCCGACGGCGCCGAGCAGCAACAGCCCGAAGGCGGAAGCGGCCGAGCCGACCACTTCGGAGACGGAATCCGCCACGGAATCCGCCACCGAAGCCCCCCAGCCTTCGGACGGGCCCGGCGGGCACGCCGATGGCCCCGGCGATGTTCAGAACGTGGGAGGCGCCGGCGAGCTGTAGGACCCCTCTCCGCCTCTGGGGCCGCGCCGAAAGGCCGGCCTCAGAGCGCGGGGCTCGCGTGGTCAGGGGTCGCGGTTCGCCGCGACGCGTACGTGATGGTCATGTAGCAGTACTCATCGAGGAGCTTGGCCAATGAATCAGTCGGTCGCCCCAGGTCGAGCACGACTTGCTGCTCGGACGCACCGGCCTCGTCCAGCAGCGCACGGGACCACGCGCACATGAGCCTGAGGTGGCTGGCAAAACCCTCGGCGTCCCTTCGGCCATGAAGTCGTCTCGCAATCGCGTCGTCCCACGGGGAAACCGCTCGAGGGCGGATCGCGTAGAGCGACTTGGCACTCGCGGTCGGCCCGAATGTCCGGGCGGGAGCGGCGGGCCGCGCCGCCAGGTCGCCGAACGCTCCGGCCAGATTGTGGATCTGGGTCTCATCGAGCGCCGCCAGCATCGCATCGGGCGGAGGCAATCGGTCCTGCCAGTCGAGCCACCAATCCGCCAGGCTGATATCGAAGATCGGGGCCTCTCCTTCCCGCGGATAGCGAATGCGACAACCCCACGCGTTCAACCACTTGTGCAGCGCGATTCGGTGCGCGGCGTGACGTAGATCGATCGTTGACCCGGTGGCCGCCTTGAGCGCCCCATACGAGCGGTCCGGCTGGGACGAATTCCCGAACGCCGATATCGCCTCGTGCAGCTCGGCGAGCGTTGGACCGACGGTCACCTGTTGAGGCTGCCAAGTGGCTGGTTCAGCGGTAGCGGTTCGTGATGGGGACGCGGCGGTCCTTGCCAAAGGCCTTCGGCGTGACCCGCACCCCGGGCGGACTCTGGCGTCGCTTGTACTCGGCCAGGTCGACCAGCCGCACGATCTGGCGGACCAGCGCGGGGTCGAAGCCCAACTCCTCCAGTTCGACCGCGGTCAGATCCTGTTCGACATACGCCTCGAGGATCGGATCGAGGACCTCATAGGGGGGCAGACTCTGGTCGTCGCGTTGGTCAGGCCGCAGCTCGGCGGACGGTGGCTTGGTGAGCACCGCGTCGGGAATCACCTCGCCATCGCGGTTCAGCCAGCGACATAGCGCATAGACAACGGTCTTGGGTACGTCTTTGATCACCGCGAAGCCGCCCGCCGTGTCTCCATAAAGGGTCGAGTAGCCAACGGCCAGCTCGCTCTTGTTGCCGGTAGTGAGGACCATCCATCCGAACTTGTTGGAGAGCGCCATGAGCAGCACACCACGCAACCGGCTCTGCAGGTTCTCTTCCGCGAGGTCCGCCGCCCTGCCAGCAAAGGACGGGGCGAGGATGTCGAGCATGGCGACATAAGCAGGCTCGATGGACAGAGTGCGGTAGTCGATACCCAGGCGCACGGCGAGCGCCTCGGCGTCATCGCGGGATCCCGCGCTCGAATAGCGGGACGGCATCGAGACGCCGTGGACGTGCTCAGATCCGACCGCCTCCGTGGCCACGCACGCCACGAGGGAGGAGTCGATCCCTCCGGACAGACCGATGACCACGTCGGTGAACCCGTTCTTGACGACGTAATCGTGTGTGCCGAGCACGAGGGCGCGATAGATCTCCTCCACCGCATCGAGCCGGGGTGCATGCCGGACGGCGGGTGGTGGCTGATGGATATCTACTCCAGTTGTCTCGGTCACTACTGCAACCGGGAGAGATGGAGCGAAGGCGCGCCCGCGCGGGTCCAAGAGCCGCTTGCGGAAGATGGGCCGGACCTCGAGATCCACCACCAGGAGGTCCTCGACGAACTGAGGTGACGAGGCCAGCGCCGTCCCGACCGGATCGAACACGAGGGAAGCACCGTCGAAGACCAGCTCGTCCTGGCCACCCACCAGGTTCACGTACACCAGTGCGCAGGAGGCGTCGGCGGCTCGCGTCGCCAGCATCCGCTCCCGCTCGGCCAGTCGGCCGGCGTAGTAGGGGGAGGCGTTCAGGTTGACCACGAGCTCGGCCCCTCCCGCCGCCTGCTCCGCAATCGGACCGGTCGGGCTCCACGCGTCCTCGCAGATGGACACGCCGACGCGGACTCCGCCGATCAGATACAGCTGACCGGCGGACAGACCTGGGGTGAAGTAACGCTGCTCGTCGAACACCCCATAGTTGGGCAACAACTGCTTGTGGTACACGCCTTGCACCCGGCCGAAGGCGCACACCGCGGCGGCGTTGTGCAGGTCGCGTCCGGTGTCGACAAAGCCGATGACCGCCACGCAGCGACTGGTCCGCAACGCCACCTTTTCCAGCGCGGCCCGGTTGTCGGCGACAAAGCCGGGCTTGAGCAACAGGTCCTCGGGCGGATAGCCGGTGATGGCCAGTTCGGGAAATACGGCCAGATCGGCGCCTGCTGACTCCGCGTGGTCGAGGGCATCGAAGATGCGGCCGGTGTTGCCGTCCAGGTCGCCGACGACCGTATTGAGCTGACAGGCGGCGATACGCAGTCGGGCCACCCCGCCAGCGTAGGCGGAGCCGACAGCTCCGGAGCACTGTCAGACTGGAGGCATGGCCGCCACCGACGTGGACCTGGCCGTCGAGCGGTCGGCCGACCCGGCGGCGGTCCGGCTCCTCCTCGACACCTTAATATCGGCGCGCCCCGAGATAGCCGAACGGTTGGCGGCCGACGAATCGTTGCGCGCTGCCCTGGTCGCCATCGGAGCGGTCAGCCGGTGGCTGAGCCGGCTCTGCGTTAGTGATCCAGAAGCCATCGAGGTCCTCGCTCACCTCGATGAGCGAATACCGGTCAACGGCGGGAGTCCCGAGGGCCTAGCCGTCTGGAAGAGGCGTGAGCACCTGCGCATCGCCGCTCTCGACCTCCTGGGCGTCGACCCCTTGGAAGCCGTCGGAGCGGCTCTGGCCAGCATGGCCGGCGACGTCCTCGGCGCCGCCTGGCGACTGGCTGGCCCCTCGGCCGAAGGCCTGGCGGTCATCGGCATGGGCAAGCTCGGTGGGACTGAGCTGAACTACGCCAGCGACGTCGACATCCTGTTCGTCGGCGAAGGCGATCCGCGGCCTCTGCTCGACATCGCCCGGCGCTGTTTTCGCGTCGACATCGACCTTCGGCCGGAAGGACGCGACGGTCCGTTGACGCGCACGCTGCCGTCGTATCAGGCCTACTGGGAGCGCTGGGCTCACACCTGGGAGTTCCAGGCCCTCCTCAAGGCTCGACCCGTCGCCGGCAACCCGGCCCTCGGCCAGGCGTTCGCCGCAGCCGCGGCCGAGCGGATCTGGTCCCGCCCCTTCGGAGCCGACGACCTGCGCGCGCTGCGGGCCATGAAGGCGAAGGCAGAGAGCGAAGTAGCCCGCAAGGGCTTGACAGACCGGGAGGTCAAACGGGGCCGCGGCGGCATACGTGACGTCGAGTTCGCCGTCCAACTGCTGCAACTCGTGCACGGCCGCCACGATTCCGCCCTGCGTTCGCCGTCCACCCTTCCTGCGCTCCAGGAGTTGGCCTCGGCTGGCTACGTCGGCGCCGACGATGCATCAGCGCTGGCCGACGCCTATCGCCTGTTGCGCACGGTCGAGCACCGCCTTCAACTGGTGGAAGACATTCAGACGCACGCCGTGCCCGAGCGCGGCGCTGCCCTCGACCATCTGGCGAGAGCCATGGGTCATCGGGATACGGCCGATCGCGGCGCCGCCGAGATCTTCCGCGCCGAGCTGATCGAGCATCAGCGCATCGTCCGGTCCATCCACGAGCGGTTGTTCTTCCGACCGTTGCTGGAGGCGTTCACTACGTCATCGACGCAGTTGCGCCCCGAGGCGGTGGCCGAACGCCTGGCCGCGTTCGGCTTCGATGACGCCGACCGCACCCGCATCGCCGTCCTGGAGCTGACCAAGGGGATCACCCGGTCGTCCCGCCTGATGGGTCAACTGCTGCCCCTTCTCCTGGAGTGGCTGTCGCAATCGCCCGATCCCGATCTTGGGCTCCTCGGCCTGCGCACACTCGCCAGCGGGCAGCACCGGAGCGCGCAGCTGGTCAGTACGTTCCGGGAGTCGACCGAGGTGGCCAGGAGGCTCTGCCTGCTGCTGGGTACCGGCCGGCCGTTCGCGACAACGTTGGAGCACCAACCTGAACTGCTGACCGAGCTTGGCAACGACCAGACGCTGCGGGGCCGAACCAGGGAGGAGTTGGCTGCGGCTGCTCGCCGATCTGTGGACTGGCGGCCCGACAGCGGAGAACGTCAGACGGGATTGGGCCGGTTCAAGAACACCGAGCAGTGGCGCACGGCCGCCGGCGATGTGCTTGACCTCGACGATCTGCCGACGACGTCGGCGAGGCTCACCACGCTGGCGGAGGTCGTCCTCCAGGCCGCCCTGGACGCCGTCGACGTCCGCCTGCCGCTGTCGTTGATCGCGCTGGGCCGCCTCGGCGGGGCCGAACTCTCCTACGCCAGCGACCTCGACCTCGTCGTCGTGTACGACGGAAGCACCGCCGCCGATCACGCCGCCGCCGAACAAGCCACCGAGGAGCTCTTTCGATTCGTGCAGGGGGCCACGCCGGCTCTGCGCATCTACACCCTGGACGCCGGCCTGCGTCCCGAGGGCAAGCAGGGCCCCCTCGCCCGAAGCTTGGAGGGCTACCGCGTGTATGTCGAGCGCTGGGCCCAGACGTGGGAGCGCCAATCGCTGGTCCGGGCCCGGCCGGTCGCCGGCGACGCCGGGGTCGCTCGTAGCTTCCTGGAGACCATCTACGGTTTCGTCTGGGACTCCCCCATCACCGATGAGACGGTGCGGGAGATCAGGCGGATGAAGGCCAGGATCGAACGCGAGCGCATCCCCGTTGGAGAAGACCCCCAATTCCACCTGAAGCTGGGCCGAGGCTCGCTGTCCGACGTGGAGTGGACGGCTCAGTTGCTCCAACTTAAACATCGTGTGCCAGCGACCGGCACGATGGCCGCCCTGGATGCGCTCGAGGCGGCGGGCGTACTCGATCCATCCGACCGGCAGGTGCTGGCCGATGCCTACCGGGTGTGTGAACGTTTCCGGAATCGAGCGTTCCTCGTGCGGGGCGCGCCCAGCGACGCCCTTCCGACCTCGGGTACCCAGTTGGCTCGGCTGGCCCGCAGCCTCGGCACCACCGGCGCCGACCTGCGGGACGAGTACCGGCGGGTCACCCGTCGGGCCCGCGAGGTTATGGAACGACTGTTCTACGGTCGATCTCCAAATCATTAGCGTGCTAAACATATGGGTCCTATGGAAGAGCGCATCGGCCGGCAGCTGGCCCTCACCGCCAAGGCCATGCAGGAGCATTTCGATGCCGCCCTCGGAGAAGTGGACGGCTCCCTGCCCTCATGGGTCGCCCTCAACATCCTCATGGCCGAAGACGGGCTCAGCCAGAGCCAGCTCGCGCTTCGCATGCACCTCGAGAGCCCGACCCTCACCCGCCACCTCGATCGCTGGGTGGCCGAAGGCCTCATCGAACGCCAACGCGATTCCGTGGACCGACGCGTCGTGCGGGTGAGGCTGACCGACGCCGGCCGACGCAGGTACGAGCGCATGGCGGTAGTAGCCAACCAGCAGGACGCCCGGTTACGGGAGCTCATGTCCGAACGCGAGATACGAGTGCTGCGATCGGTCCTCGCTCGCATCCACCTTCACGTCACAATCCCTGAGGAGGACCATGTCCACCAGACTGGCTAGCGGAGCGGACACCGCACCCGTCGACAGCCAAGAGGTCATCCGCACCGAAGAGCTCACCAAGATCTACCCGGGCGACATCAAGGCCGTTGACACACTCAATCTTTCGATCTCGGCGGGCGAGATCTTCGGCTTGCTCGGACCCAACGGCGCGGGCAAGACCACGACCGCCGGCATGTTGACGACCAGGGTCCTGCCCACCAGCGGCAAGGCGTTCGTGGCCGGCATCGATGTCGTCGCCCACCCGGCGGTGGCCAAGCAGGTAATCGGCGTGGTGCCCCAGCAGAACACGTTGGACCGGGCGCTGACCGTGTGGGAGAACCTCTTCTACCACGGCCGGTTCTTCGGGATGTCCGGCAAGTTGGCCCGGGTGGCCGCCGACGAGCTACTGGAGAAGTTCCACCTCTCCAACTGGGGCAACGCGTCGGTCTATGCCCTCTCAGGCGGGATGGCCCAGCGGCTCATGGTCGCTCGGGCCATCGTCCATCGGCCCGCCATCCTGTTCTTGGACGAGCCGACGGCAGGGCTCGATCCGCAGAGCCGGATCGCGCTCTGGGAAATCCTGGGCGAGCTCCACGACGAAGGTCAGACCATCCTGTTGACAACCCACTACATGGAGGAGGCGGACCAACTCTGTAATCGCCTCGCCATCATGGATCACGGGCACATCCTGGCCCTCAACACGCCGTCCGGCCTCAAGGAGTCGGTCGGTGCTGACACCATCGTGACCGTGAGCGCGGCAGGAGATCTCGACGCGCTTACCCTGCTCTTCCAGCGGGAGGTGGAAGGGGTGACCAGCGGCCGTGTCGTCGACAGCACCATCCGCCTGCACGTCAAAGGCGCCAGCAGCATCCTGCCCCAGGTGGTAACCGCCGCCGACCGCGGTGGGTTCCAGGTGACCGACCTCTCCGTGGCCGAGCCGACCCTTGAAACCGTGTTCATCAACCTCACCGGGAAGGACCTGCGCGACTGATGACCGCTACCGCCACACCCCCCAGTGCACTCATCACCCACCCCAGCCGCTCCGCCGTGGCGGCCAGCCGCGCCGCCTTTGCGGCGCTGTTGCAGCGGGACCTCGCCGTGCTGAGGAAGAACCTCGGCGAGTTCGTCGGCCGGACGGTGATCCAACCGCTCCTGCTCGTGTTCGTGTTCCTCTATGTGTTCCCGCGCATCGGCCAGGGCATCGGCGGAGGCGGCGGGAAAGCCGGCCTGACTTCCTTCGCCACGGTGCTGGTGGCCGGCGTGGTGGGCCTGTCGATCATGTTCCAGGGCATCCAGGCCGTCGCCCTTCCGATGGCGACCGAGTTTGGTTACACCAAGGAGATCGAGGATCGCGTCCTTGCCCCCATGCCCGTGTGGCTCGTCGCTGTGGGCAAGGTGGTGGCCGGCGCCCTCCAGGGCCTGATCGCCGCCGCCCTCGTCTTCCCGATCGCGGCAGTAGTCCACGCCAAGGGGGTTCAGGCCCACCTCTCCGTACATTGGCCGGTACTACTCACGCTCATCCCGCTGACCTGCGTCATGTGCGCCAGCCTCGGACTGATCCTGGGAACGCGTATCGAGCCCCGCAACATCGGCGCCATGTTCGGCTTCATCGTGCTGCCGATGACGTTCCTGGGCGGGACCTACTACCCGTGGACCCGTCTGGAGGCCGTGAAGATCGGCAGCTTCTCCTGGCTACAGGTGCTGGTGCTCCTGAACCCGTTGATCTATGTCACCGAGGGGTTCCGCGCCGCGCTCACCACCGCCCCCCACATGCACCTCTACATCATCTATCCGGTGCTGACTGGGATCTGCGGCGTCTTCTTATGGCAGGGCATCGCCGGCTTCCGCAAGCGCGTCCTGTCCTAGCTCTCCTCACCCGCGCCGCGCTCCTCACCCGCGCAGCTCGACAAATCGCCCGCTGGATGAATCGCCCATTTCTTCTTCTGACGCCTGTGGCGGACGGTGTTTTGTCTCCCGGGCCGGGACGAAAGGTCGGCGCCGGGCGGGGCTAGGCGACGCAGCTAGGCAGCCGGGGTGGAGACGGCCGTGCAGAAGGCGCAGCGGGTAGCCGCCTTCGGAATCGAGCTCAAACATTCCGGGCACGCCCGCGTCTCGGCCTCCGGGTCGGGCTCGGTCTTGCGCCGGTTCATGAGGTGGTTGATCGGTATGACGACGAAAAAGAACACCGCCGCTGCGACCACTACAAAAGCGACGACGGTGTTGATGAAGTCGCCATAGGAAAAGACGCTTTTGTGGATCTTGAAGTGGAGGTCCTGGAAGTTCGTCTTTCCGGGTATCGACACGATCGGCGTGATCAGATCGGTCACAAGCGCCTTGATGACCGCACCGAAGGCCGCGCCGATCACCACGGCAATGGCCAGGTCAACAACGTTCCCCCGAAGAAGAAACGCCCTGAACTCCTTGGGGATGCTGTCCTTCTCGGCCATAGGGTTCCCCCCTCACTCGCGATTGGAGGGCAAAGTTAGCCGCCCGGGCCCGCGCCGGGTCGGGTCGCAGAAGGTTTGCTGCTCGGGAGCCGGTGAGCGGCGGCCAGCCCGACAATCCCGCCCGCCACGGCCACCAGGAAGGCCACCGTGATCCCGGTTCGCGGATCTCCATGGTGGTGATGACTGAAGGCGATGACGGCGCCTCCGAATCCGGCTCCGAGCGCCACTCCGAGAACGTCCGCCAGCTGCATGGCGGCAGTTGCCTCGCCTTCCCGCCCGGGCAGCGCATTGGCGAGCACCTCAAGGGACAGGCTCTGGTAGGCCAGACCCATCCCGAGTCCCGCCACTGCCCAGGCCGCGATTGGGACAGCGAGCGGGAGGGCGTCGTGCAGGGCGACGGCCTCGGCCGCGACTCCGATGATGACAATGACCAGCCCAGCGGTGACAACCGATCGACGCGACCACCGCTGGCTGTTCCGCTCCTGGATCCACGCGCCCGCAGTCCAGGTCAGCGTGGCCGCAGTCAGGGCCAGTCCGCCTGCCGTTGCCGACCGGCCGCCTGAAGCGATGGCGAGGGGTACGTACGCGTCGGCACCGAAGAACCCGAAGTTGAGCAACGCTCGCGTGGCGACGGCGCTCGGCAACCCGACGGCCGCCCGAAGCGTCCCCGGAGGCAGGAGGCGGCGAAGGGCGGGCACTGCCGCCAGCGCCCCGCCCACCACCAGGAACGGGGCGAGCACAGTCGAGTTGGTGGTGAGACCGGACAGCACGACGGCTGTGCCCGCCGCCAGCCGGAGTGCGTCGGCCACCGGCGCGGCCCGCCGAGCCACGCCGCCGCCGTCCGCAGCCCGCCGGGCCACGCCGCCGCCGTCGTCGTAGGCGCCGGCGGAACTGCCATCGACAACCGCGCCGCCCATGCTGCGCAGGGCCGGGAGCGTGAGCGCGCCGCCGATGACGACAAGCGGCAGGAGGCCGAGAAACACGGCCCGCCACGAGAGGGCGTCGGCCAGCGCCCCGGCCACAGCGGGACCGATCAGTCCGGGCACGACCCAGGCGGTGGACATGATGGCGAACATGCGAGGGCGGATGTCCTCGGTGAATCCCCGGGCCACCGCCACGTATACGGCCGCCGACATGGCGCCGGCGCCGACTCCCTGAACCGCTCGGGCGCCGACCAGAACCAGCATGGCCGGCGCCGATCCGGCCACCCCGAGACCGACCGCGAAAAGGAGAAGGCCAGCCCCGAGAACCGGGGCCGGCCCGCGGTGGTCGGCCTGAAAGCCGGCGATGGTTATCCCGACCAGGTTGCTGAGCATGAACGCCGAGAAGACCCATCCGTAAAGGGCGATGCCGCCGAGATCACGCGCCACCTTGGGCAGGACGGTGGATACGGCTAGAGCCTCGAAGGCGACGAGCGTGATGGTGAGCACCAGCCCCGCCGTCAAGGGCCGCCGGCCCGGTGCCCAGACTCCTTCGCTTCGGCGGCCGCATGAGCGGCCTCCTTCAGCGGCGGGCACCGCTGAAGATGATGACGACATCGCTGTCGAGTGGGTCCAGGCCGGAGCGGGCCGGGTGGAGGAGCCCGGCCAAGCCGGACGTACCTGTGTGGTCGACATCGATGCCGGTGGACTGGCGTCCGAGCTCGTTGGCCTCGATCAAAGTCGCTTCGTCGACGACGGTAACTGAACCACCCGTCTCCATGAGGCCTGCGACGACGGCGAGCCAGTCATACGTTTCGTCATCGAGGATGCCGGAGGCCACGCTGGCGGGCACCGATTCCCACGCCCGCATGTAGCGGCTCCGATGGCGGGCGGCGTGGTCGAGCGCGGCACTGGCGCTCAGCCCTTCATCGATCCGTTCGGTGAGGGCGCCAAAGGCCCGGGCCAACGGGTAGGCGCCACGGGTCTGGACGGCGTCGATGACCGGCAGCTTTGGCAACACGCCGAGAGCCACCGCCTCCCGCATTCCCTCGATGCAAGCGCTGGCCAGGGCCCCGCCACCGACCTGAACAACCAGGCGGCTCGGTGCGACACACGCCTCGGCCAGCGCTTCGGCGATCTCCCATGCCAAGGTGGCGCCGCCTTCGATGGTCAGTCCGTTGTCCGGGCCCTGACAGCCGAACGGGATCGCACCGACTCGGACGGCCGCGGAGAAGCGATGGTAGGCAGGGTCCCCGATGGAGTCAGGGCCCCGCTCGCAGATCGTCACGGTGGCGCCCAACGAACCCAGCCGATCGATCACCCCTGCATCGGCGTCAACGGGGACATAGACATCCAGCTCTCGCTTAGCCGCCGCGGCAACGACCGCCGCCGCCAATGCCGCGTTCCCACAACTCGCGATGGCCAGCCGAGCGCGCTGTTGCTCCGGGCTCAACCGCCCGAGGCCGGCGAGTGCCTTGAGCAGAACCATGAGGCCGAACAGATGACGTCCCTTGTGAGATCCGGAGACGTTCCCCGTCTCGTCCTTCACCCACACCCTCGCGCCCACTGCCGAGTCGAGCGCAGGGTGGTGGGTAAGAGGCGTCCGGCGAAATCCCCGACCATCGACGGCCAGGACGGCGGCATCGAGGTCGTCGACGAGCGCCACGAAGGAAGCATCGTCGCGCCCGGCGCGAATCCACCGGTGATAGGCGTGCAAGAGGCTCCGGTATCGCACGAACGGGTTGTCATGGTCAGACGTGACGAACGGAAGGCCGGCCAAATCGAGATGGCGGACCATCACGTGCTCGATGTCGTCGCCGGGCTGGCGGTTGGGGCACACCCATTCATAGGGGTCGCCGGGAAGGGGCGCCGCCCCACAGCCGGCGCAGCGGACGGAAGACGGACCGATCAAATGGAGGCCAGCACGCCCGTGCGTCCGTTGAAGTCACGGATCATGTCATCCCACTCCGCCAGCAGGGGACGCAGCTCACGCCAGAACTGCTGGTCGCGACGGGCCTCGAAGTCCGGCAAGCTCACGCCCTGCTGCTCGACCCACGTGTAGTAGCCCAGGTTGAAAATGCGGTTGCGCTCCGTCGGGCCCAGATCGATGAGGTGGTCGTCGGTCACCGACCGGAGATGCTCGCCGAAGATCCGGGCGGCGGCGGCCCGATCGAAGTCGCCACCGTGCCTGGCCATCTTGGTGTCGCGCTCGCTGGCGTACAGCTCGGCACTGTCCGTCGCCACGGTGAGTACAACATCGTGGCGCCCAAGGCCGAGATGCTTGGCCAACTTGATAGCCGCAAGAATGTTGCAGATGCTTGACAGCCCGAGGTCTCCCAGCTGATCAACGACTTCGGGAGCAACGCCCGCCCGCTCGACCAGGTAGGACGACCCTTCGGCCGTATTGAACAGTACGTCGAGGGCATCAGTGCTGCGATCCGACACCGCAATAACGACGTCATTGTTCATGACGTTGTGGATGAGGGGGATGTGCTTGTCGCCGATGCCCTGGATATTGTGCTCGCCGTAGCCGTTCCAAAGCATGGTCGGGCACTCGAGCGCCTCCACGGCCACGGTCAGCGAGTCATAGCGCTCCTTGAGGTAGTCGCCCGCCGCCAGGGTTCCGGCGGAACCCGACGCCGACACGAACGCTCGCAGGCGGAGGTCCGGCGCTGCCTCGTGCAGCCTGTCAAAGACGCGACTCACGGCCATCCCCGTGGCCTGGTAGTGGGCCAAGTGGTTGGGGAACTCGCAAAACTGGTTGAAGATCACGTTGCTCGGATCCTCCGCCAGGTCGTCGCACGCGTCGTAGATCTCCTTCACGTTGCTTTCGGACCCGGGCGTGCGGATGATGTCGGAGGGCTCGGTGACCCAAAACTCCAGCCAGGCAAAGCGACCGCGGCTCATGTTCTCGGGGAGCACGGCAATACCCCGGCATCCCATGATGCGGGAGATGGCGACCCCGCCCCGCGCGTAGTTACCGGTGGAGGGCCAGATGGCCCGATGGATGGTCGGATCGAACTGGCCGGTGACGATGCGCGGTGCCAGGCAGGCGTACGCGGCGAGCACCTTGTGGGCTCGGACCATCGGGAAGCGGTTGCCGAGGAGGGCCACGATCGGCGCCTCGACGCCGGTCAGTTCGGGTGGAAGGACCAGATACTCGGGAACCTCGGCGCGACCAGGACCGCCGGCCCGGTTGTACCAGTGGACGCGGTACAGGTTCAGGGGATGGCGGCCGTCTCGGTCGACGGTGGCCAGCGCCGCCTCTACCGACCCCGGGATCCGAGAGGGCTCAGCCAGTTCGGCGAACGTCGGGAGGGCGATTCGCTCCTCCCGGAAGCGTTTGACGGAGTGCTCGTAGACATCGGCGTCGATGAGCGTGCGTTCGAGACCGAGGCTCTTCACGGGCTAAAGACTACGGCGGTTGCCGCTCCAAGGCGGCGCTACGCGAACCCCCCTATACCCGCTGAGAGCGAGTTGACCGACTCTCGCCGACCTCCAACACTGGCGGTTGGGTCGACCAGGGGAAGTTGATCCACCGGTCCGTGCGACGGAACACGTAGTCAGCGTCAATGACGGAACGCGACTTCTGATACAGGACGGCGCATCTGACCTCACCCACGTGCTCGGCGATCACGCTGTGGACGAGCTGCATGGTCAGGCCCGTGTCGGCGACGTCGTCGGCGACCAGAACGCTGAGGCCGGCGATGTCGACAAGGTCGAGCATGGGCGGGAGCATCACGGGTACGTCGATCCGCTCGTCGACACCGGTATAGAACTCCACGTTCATGGCAAAGCAGTTCTTGACCGACAGGGCGTACGCCAGCGCGCCGGCGACCGTCAGCCCCCCTCGAGCGATGGCCAGCACCAGGTCGGGACGAAAGCCGCTGTCGGCGATCTGCTGGGCCAGGGTTCGGGAGGCCTCCCCGAATTCGGGCCAGGTCATGATCTCTCGATCGAGGTCGATAGAGGCTTCCATCTCGTCAACTTAGCGGCCGCACTGCTCGCGGCGTCGTCTATCCCGGCGGGATGAGGCGGATCTCCCAGAGAACCCGGTCGAGAAGGGCTCCCGCTTCGATGGCGCCGTATCGCTCGGGACGCTCCGCGCTCACACAAGACGGGAGCGGCGAGAGGATGAACCACGGTGCGGGATGGCAGAACTGGACCACGGAGTACCGGTCTCCCGAGGCGGCGCCGGGAGCGACCACCCGGTGCAGCCCGGCCGGGATCAGCCCGTTGGTCAGCCGCTCGAGCATCATGCCCGTGTTGAGCACGACCTTGCCTTCGGGGGGGATGACGTCGACCCACTCGCCGGCGCGGCGCAGTTGCAGACCCGGCCCGGTGGCACGCGGTAGGGCGGTGATCAGGTTGATGTCCGTGTGGGGCGCGGCCCAGACCGATCCTGCCGCCGGGGTCTCTGGCATCGGCGGGTAGTGGATGGCGCGAGTCAGATTGGACCCGTCCACGAGCAGGTCGTCGAAGAACTCCTCGTGGCATCCGAGGCCGAGGGCGACGATGCGCAGGAAACGTCGCTGCAGATCGAGCACCCGCGCATGGAGTTTCGTCAGGACCACGGTGATGCCGGGCACGTCCCCTTCGGGCAACACCTGATCGGCGTAGTGGTGCGGGTAACGGGCCCGCAGAGGATGGGCGGAGTCAAGGTTGGCGCCCCAATTGAGCATCTCCTTCCAGTCGGCCACGTCACTGGTCGAGGCGGTCTCGACCAAGAGACCGGTGTAGCCGGTCTGGCCGTGGCTCTGAGGTGCCGCCCACCGGGTTTTCTGCTCGGCGGGGAGGGCGAAGAAGCGGGCCAGCATCCCATACGCCGTGTCGAGCAGGTCCTCGGGCAGGTCATGGGTCGTAAAGACGAACCCGGTGGCCAGGCTCCGCCGGACGCCGTCGACGACGGCGCGGCGAGCGTCAGGCGACCCCCGCTCGAAGGCCAGCAGATCGACGTCGAGAATGCCGCTTTGCCCCATGTTAGAGGGCGATGTCCTGTGGGCGAACAGGTACTCGCGTCAGCGGCTTGCCGGTCGCGGCACGGAGCGCCGCCACGATGGCCGGTGTCGAGGAGATGGTCGGCGGCTCGCCGACCCCCTTGGCCCCAAACGGCGCCCCCGGCTCGGGTTCCTCGACGAGGGCCACGACCACCTGGGGCATGTCGAGCGCGGTCGGAATGAGATAGTCGGTGAAGGAAGGATTCTGCGGCCGGCCCTCCTTGAGGATCAGCTCCTCCATCGTGGCCAACCCCAGCCCCTGCGCGATTCCACCTTCGATCTGGCCCAGCACCTGCGCCGGGTTGAGGGCCTTGCCGACGTCCTGGGCGGTGGCGATCTGCACGACCCGCACCAGCCCCAACTCAGGATCGACGTCGACGACGGCCCGGTGAGCGGCGCAAACAAGCGAGACGTGCGCGTCTCCCTGTCCGGCGGCGTCGAGCGGATGGGTCAAGCGATGATGGAACTCGATCTCCTCTTCAAAGACGACGCCAGGGGCGGCGTCGGCCACGGCCAGGTCGACGGTCGCGCCGCCGGTCGAGACGATCCGCCCGTCCACCAGGTCGAGCTGCTCGGTGGCGACGCCGTGGGCCGCTGCCACGTGGGCGAACAAGGCCCGGCGCACGGCGAGGCAGGCCTGCTCGACGGCACCTCCGGACATCCAGGTCTGCCGGCTGGCCGACGTAGAACCGGCCGACCCGATCGACGTGTCCATCGGGGCGAGGAGGACGTCGTCGACGCCCAGGACGGAGCGGGCGATCTGCTGGGCGATAGTGACGAAGCCCTGACCGACCTCGGCCGCCGCGCAGGTCAGCGTGGCCAGACCGTCGACGAGCCGGCAGCGCGCCGTGGAGCCATCCATGTATCCCTCGGCGTACATGAGGTTTTTGAAGCCCACGGCGAACCCCACGCCGCGTCGGATGTCACCGGCGTCGGCGGTGCGTCCGGCGCCGCCGGGTCGCGCCATCGGCTCGGTCCCGACGTTGCCGGCGCCGGGCAGGGGCAAGCCCGCCGCCTCGCGGATGACCCGCGCTACGGGAAGGACGCCATCGATCCGCTGCCCGGTCAGGAGATGGTCGCCGGGGCCAAGCGCGTTGCGCAAGCGCAGTTCGACCGGGTCGATCCCGCCCGCCTCGGCCAGCTTGTCCATCTGTCCTTCGTGAGCGAAGCACACCTGGACCGCCCCGAAGCCCCGCATGGCGCCGCACGGAGGGTTGTTGGTCCGCACGCCGAGGGCATCGACGACGGCATTCTCGACCCGGTATGGACCGGCGCTGAAACAGGCCGCGTTGGCGACGACGTGGTAGCTCGACGACCGGTAGGCGCCGCCGTCAAGAAGGATCCGCGCTTCAAAGGAGACGAGCGTCCCGTCGCGCTCGGCACTGTGACGCATCCAGATGCGCGCCGGATGGCGATGCACGTGGCCCAGAAAGGATTCTTCCCGGCTGTAGACGATCTTTACCGGTCGCCCGGCTCGCTGCGCCAGCAGGCAGGCGTGTATGTGAAGACTCACATCTTCCCTGGCGCCGAACGCGCCACCAACGCCGCCGAGGGAAAGACGCACCTTGTCTGGAGGAAGACCGAGGCATTCCGCCACCTGATCGCGATCGTTGTGGAGCCATTGGGTCGAGATGGTGAGATCGATGCCGCCGTCCTCGGCGGGTACGGCCAGACCCGCCTCCGGACCCATGAACGCTTGATCCTGCATCCCCACCTCATAGCTGCCCTCGACGACGATGGGACCGCGGATGTCAGGGTCACCCTTTCGGATATGCAGCGCGCGAAACACGTTTCCATCGGGATGGATAGGCGGTGCCGTCGCCGCCTGTTCGGGATCGACAAGCGGCTCGAGTACCGCGTAGTCGACGATGATCGCTGCGCACGCCCGCCGAGCCGTCTCCGGGTGATCGGCGGCGACCGCCGCTACCGGTTCGCCGGCATAACGCACGACATCGACGGCGAAGACCGGCTGGTCGCGAAGCTCAAGTCCGTAACGTTGCGAGCCGGGGATGTCTTCCGCGGTGATCACCGCCCGCACCCCGGACATGCGCAGTGCCGGCGTGGTGTCGATGGCCACGATCCGGGCTGACGGGTGGGGTGAGCGCAGCGTCGCTCCCCACAACATGCCCTCGGCCCAGAGGTCGCTGCCGAACGCGAACTCCCCCCGCACCTTCGGGCCCCCGTCCGGCCTGACCGCGCTGTCTCCGACCCGTCCCCGAGTACCAGTGATCACCGAGCTCCGGGCCATCAGCGATCCTCCCGGCCGGCGCTCGATCCGGCGTCCGCCCCGACCGCCCGCTGGACCGCCGCCAGGATGCGGCCGTACCCGGTGCATCGGCACAGGTTTCCAGAGATGGCCTCGCGCACCTCCAACTCGGTTGGTCGAGGATGGCGCGCGAGCAGATCGTGCACGGCGACCACCAGGCCTGGGGTGCAAAAGCCACATTGCACCGCGGCTTCGCTGATAAACGCTTCCTGCACCGCCGTGAACCCGCCTCGCATTGAGGGCTGGAGTCCTTCGACGGTGGTGATCTGGCGGCCGACGGCCGCGGCCGCCAGGACCAGGCAGGCGCACACCAGCGTGCCGTCGACGAGGACCGAGCATGATCCGCACTCCCCCTGCTCGCATCCCGCCTTGGCCCCGGGGTAACCAAGACGCTCGCGCAGGACGTACAGCAGACTCTCGCCCAGCCAGGCGTCAGCCACATCGTGATCGGTGCCGTTGACGGTGAGGGTAAAGGGCGTCGTCATGCGGCCGTCGAAGTGACAAACGCGCCGGCCGCCACCCGTTGGGCCAGGACGCCCACCGCGTGACGGCGATAGGCCGACGTGCTGCGATGATCGTCGATCGGCCGGGACGCCTCGGCCACCATTGCCCCGAACCTGGCCAGATCACCCCGGTCGGCCACGGTCAGGCGGTCCCAGTCGACCCGCTCGGCCAGCCACGTCTCGGCTTCAGGCGCTCGCAACGCCACCGGACCGACTGAGCCCAAACCGCACCGCACGGATCGTCCGGCGGGGTCGACGGCGAAGGCCACCGAAGCCACGGCGATGACCATGGCGTTGCGAACCCCAACCTTGCGGAACTCCTGCGGTCCGCCGAGCAACGGGAGGCGCACGGCGACGACCAGCTCACCTGCAGTAAGGGCGTTGCGCTTCGGACCGGTGAGAAAATCTCTCACCGGGACGTCGCGGCGACCGTTCGCGCCGGCCACCTCGACCACCGCGTCGAGCGCCACCAGCACGGGCAGCGTGTCTCCTGCCGGCGAGGCCGTCGCCAGATTGCCCCCGATCGTGCCCGCATTCCGGATCTGTGGTGAGCCCACCGTACGGGCGGCCTGGGCCAAGGCCGGGAGCAGTGCGGCGAGATCCGGCTTAAGCATGTCGGTGTAGGTCACGGTGGCACCGAGCCTGACCTCGCGGTCGTGTTGCGTCCATTGGTGCAACTCCTCAACCCGCACGAGCGACACGACCGATTCGGGCCGTCGCGTTCCGGCGTTGACCTCGACCATGAAGTCGGTGCCGCCGGCCAGCACCTGGGCCTCGGTGGCGGCGAGAGCCGCGATCGTTTCGTCGATCGACGTCGGAAGCAGCACGCTCATTGGGCGCCCAGCGTAGCGACAGGCCTGAGTTCTGCATGCGGTATGGCCGCCGTATGGCTTGACAAGCCGTAAAGGTGGTTGTGATGGTGCGGCATGACCGCGACGTTGATCCGCAATGGCATCGTGCTTCCCATGACCGGGCGTTCAGCCTCTTTCGACCCGGGATCGGTTCTGCTCGATGGCAACGAGATCGTGGCCGTCGGTCCGGTCGACGCCATCGATCGCCATGGCTTGGCCGGGCAGGCTGAGATTGTCGATGCCTCCGGTCACGCGGTCATCCCGGGACTGCAGAATTGTCATTTGCATTCCGGCTTGCTCCGTGGAACGGCCGAATCCATGTCGCTCTGGGATTGGCTCAAGACCTACGTCGACCCCGCCCACCGGGCCCTTACACCCGAGATCGCCGAGGCCGCCTCATTGCAGTGCTACGCCGAGAGCGTGCTGGCCGGCACCACCTCGGTCATGGATATGTGGCGGTTTATGGAGGGTTCGGCTTCTGCGGCCGCCACCATCGGCATCCGGGCCACGCTCGTTCCGTATGTGGCGGACGAGGTCGGCTTCGACTACTTCGAGTCGATCGAATCCAATCGTCGTTTGCTGGAGTCCCACCGCTCCGTCGCCGACGGGCGGGTCCGTGCGTGGGTAGGCCTCGAGCACCTCTTCTACTGCACGCCGTCGGCATTCCGGGCGGCGGCGGATCTGGCCGGCGAGTACGACACCGGTATCCACACCCATTCGTCGGAGTCGATCTGGGAAGTCCAGGAGTCGCTGAAACGCTTCGGCTGCCGGCCGATAGAAGAAATGTTCAATCGGGGGGTGCTCGGCGAGCGGACGGTTGTCGCCCACTGCGTATGGCTGGACGACCGCGAGATCGAGGTACTGGCCCAGACCGGAACGGCGGTGGCCCACTGTCCCTGCTCCAACATGAAGCTCTCCTCCGGGGCCGCCCGTATCGGCGCTCTCCGGTCGGCTGGAGTCATCGTCGGGCTGGGCAGCGATGGCGAGAAGGAGAACAACAATCTCGACCTCCTCGAGGAGATGAAGTTCGCGTCTCTGCTCCAGAAGGTCTCGACCCTCGATCCCACCACGGGCGACCCCTGGGACGTGCTGACCATGGCCACGACGGACGGCGCCAGGGCACTCGGGCTTTCCGATATCACCGGCTCCCTGACGCCGGGGAAGCGGGCCGACGTGGTGACTGTCGCGCTCACCGGGCTGCACACCACCCCGGTGCTTCACGGCACTGACTTCAACGTGGCCGCCCACCTCGTGTTCTCGGCGTCGGGACACGACGTACGCGATGTCTGGGTGGACGGTCGCCGGCTGGTGGCGGAAGGGCGGCCAACCACTTTCGACCTCGAGACCGTCAGAGCGAGCGCTCAGGCCGCCGCCGAGGAGCTCTTCGCCCGGCGCGCCGCGCTCAAACCATGAGCTCAGCCGCGAGCGCCGCGGCCCGTCCGGTAATCAGACGGTGCAATTCGGTCTTGCCGGCATCATCCAGCCAGCAGGCGTCAACGCCGTCGTGGGCGACCTTCACCATCTCCTGGAAACCCCAGCCGTAGGCGGACGCCACCGCCCGGTATTCGCGGCCGAGATCGAGATCGGTCAGGGCCGGGTCGTCGGTGTTCAGCGTGGCCAGGAGCCCGGCCGCCCGCATCGCCGCGAACGGATGTTCAGCCAGGGTGGCAACGCGGTTGGCGATCGCGATGTTCGAGGTCGGACACACCGTCAGCGGTATCCGCTCCGAGGCGAACCGCCTGACGAGCTCCGGGTCTTGCAGCAAGGAAAGGCCATGGTCGATGCGCTGTGCCCCGAGGACGTCCACGCACGCGGCGATGGCGTCGGGCCCCGTGTCCTCCCCCTGATGTGCCGTCAACGACAGGCCGCCGGCGGCGGCGTCCCGGTAGGCCGGCTCGAAGGATCGAGGATCGACCCCGATCTCGGTCGAGTCCAAACCTACCCCCAAGATTCGTTCCGCGCCTTTGGCGGCTTTTCGGCGCAGGTCGATAACGCCGGCCACCATCTCGCGACCGGCGTCCGGGCCGTACGCCCTGTCCATATCGGCGATGAGGAAGCACCGAGCGCCGGTCTCCGCCTCGCCGGCCTCGATTCCGTCGGCCAGGCCGGCCACGATGTCGGAGAGGCGTTGGCCAGCGGCCAGGTGACGAGCGGGGGTGAAGAAGGTCTCGGCGTAGACCCGTCCGTGGGCCGCCGCGTCGACGACGCTCTCGTAGCCGAGCCGGGCCCAGTCCTCGCGACTGGAGAGGCACGACTGCACCATCCAGAACACGGTCAGAAACTCGTCGAGCGACCCGTACTGGTAGAGCCGTTCGAGGTCGGTGGTAGGGAGCGGGACGCCGTTCTTGGCGGCCAGCTCCAGCACGGTCGCAGGGCGCATCGTGCCCTCCACATGGCAGTGCAACTCGACCTTTGGCAGCTGCTCCAGAGCATCGTCGAGCGTCATTGCCGCCACCATCTCACAACCCCTGGATCCGCATGGCTACTTGGCGATGGCGGCGAAGGACGTCCTCCACGCCCGGATTGACGAGCACGCCGTTCTCCACGACCGATGCACCGCCGACCACTGTGTGGAAAGCCGACACCGGCCCGCACCGCAGCCACGCCTCGACGGGGTCGGTCAGAGCACCGGCGAACGCAATGCCGCGCAGTGGCCAGCACACGACATCCCCGGCTGCTCCTGGCGTCAGGGTGCCAAGCTCTCCCGCCCGACCCAGGCACGCCGCCGAACCCCGAGTAGCAATGTCGAGAGCATCTCTCGCCGTCATGCCGGTCGGACCCTTTCTCTGCCGTCCGAGCAGAAGGGCACCACGCGCCTCCAGCCACAACGAGGCATGGTCAGTTGAGGCGGACCCGTCGCATCCGAGGCCCACGGGAACACCGGCGGCCCGGAACTCCGCCACCGGAGCCATCCCTCCGCCGCCGATGAGCATGTTGGACGACGGGCAGTGGGCTACGCCCACCCCCGCCTTCCCCAAGCCGTCCACCTCGGCGGCGTTCGGGTAGATGCAATGCGCCACCCAGGACCGGTCGGAGAGCCAGCCCACGTCCTCGAAGTGCTCAATCGTCCGCTTGCCGAACTTCTCCGCCGCGAACCGATCTTCGTCGGGGTCTTCGGCCAAGTGGGTGTGGAGACGCACGTCGAGGCGCTCGGCCAACTCCGCCGTCCGCCGCATCAGATCCGGAGTGACGGAGAACGGTGAGCACGGGGCCAGCGCGATCCGCACCATGGCCCCCCAAGACCGATCATGATGGCGGGCGACCAGCCGCTCGCTGTCGGCCAGGATCTCCTCGTCGTTCTGGACTACGGAATCGGGGGGCAGACCGCCGTCCTTCTCCGACAAGCTCATGGAGCCCCGGGTCGGATGGAATCGCATGCCGAGCTCGGCGGCCGCAGCAATCTCGGCCGAGATCAGGTCCCCGGCTCCTTTGGGATGGACGTACAGGTGATCCGTCGAGGTGGTACAGCCGCCGAGGGCCAGCTCGGCCAATCCAACCCACGCCGCCAGGTACGAGGCTTCTTCATCGAGGGCCGCCCACCGCGGGTAGAGGGTGGTGAGCCAGGTGAAAAGCGAGCCATTGACCGCCGGCCGGTACGAGCGGGTCAAGTTTTGGAAGATGTGGTGATGGGTGTTGATGAGCCCGGGCGTGACGAGGCATCCCTCCGCCGCCAGCATTTTGGTGGCGGGGGGCGGATCATCGGCCGGTCCGCCGACGGCCGAGATCAGCCCGCCCGTGATGGCGACCCACCCGCCGGGGATCTCACGGTCCTCTCCGTCCATGGTCGCCACAAGATCGGCCCCGGAGATCAGCACATCGACGGTGTCGTTCACGCCGGTATCCGACACGGCCCGGACCCCGCCGTCAACCATCGCCCCCGTCGCGCGTCAGATAGGCGATCTGTTCGGCGCGGTCGGGATACGCCGCGATCAGCTCCCGTCGAATCCCTGCGACGAAGTCCGCTGGGGTGAAGCCCGGGGCCATCGTGCAGCCAAGCAGCGCGAACCGACCTCCCGGCGCAACGCGGCCCCCGATCCACGTCTCAGGGGGAACGACGACCTGAACGTCGTCGCCGGCGAGGGGATCCGGGCCAAGCAGACGCTGCTCCGACGAGCCATCCGAACGGAGGAGCAGAAGCTCGAAGGCGTCGCCTCCGCAGAAATGCCAGACCTCGGTGGTAGGCAAGCGGTGGAGCGCAGAGAACCCGGCCGGGTCGTCGCAAAACAGGGCCAGGATGGCCGTCCCGGCCGGCTTACCGGCGGCGTAGCCGGCCACCGTCCCGGCCGGCAGGACGGCGTTGGACCGCCAGCTTTGACGGAACCATCCCCCTTCGACGGGGAGGGGACGCATCTCCAGGCGGTCGATCAACTCCTGAGCTTCGGGGTGCATTTCTGCTCATTCACCGTCCCGTAACAGGGATATCGGGCACGCCCGTCGCCCGGCCAGTACGCTCCGCGCGTTCAGGACGCCCATCGGGGGGAGCGGTGCTGATGCGGTCGTTTGAGGAGTTGGGCAGTTCGGTTGGGATGGCCATCCCTCCAAGTCTGCTCCGTATGGACGATCACCTTCGACCGACCGCACCCCCAACCGCCACCCTGACCCCGAGCGACGAGCAGCACAGAGCAAGGAGATCTGCATGACCACAACAGACGAAGGAGAACGCATGTCCGAGGCCATTGACCGTCGCATGTTCCTGCGCAAAGGGGGACGCACGCTCGGGGGTGCGGCGTTACTGAGCCTGGGCGGGTCGGCCTTCCTCGAAGCATGCAGCTCCAGCAAGAAGGTGACGACAACCGGCACCACCGTCACCACCGCGGCCGGTGGTTCGCCGGCGACAGTTGCACCCGGCGCGTACGGCGCGCTCAGCTTCCAGTTGCCGTGGATCAAGAATGTCGAGTCCGCCGGCGAATTCATCGCTGACACTCAGGGCATCTACGTCGCACAGGGATTCAGTTCCGTCAATCTCATCGCCGGCGGACCGACCGCCACTCCTCAGGAGACGGTGGTGAAGACCGGGCAAGCGTTGATCGGTATCACCTCAACCGACTCAGCGGCGGCCGCCATCCAGAAGGGCTTCAATCTCAAGATTATTGGCACCGAATACCAGAAGAACCCGTTCTGCATCATGTCGGCGGCAAGCAAGCCCATCAAGACGCCGCAGGACATGATCGGCAAGAAGATCGGCGTCCAATCGGTGAACGACGCGGTGTGGGCCGCGTTCCTCAAGGCGAACAACCTCAACCCGTCGCAGATCACCAAAGACACCGTCGGCTTCGATCCCACACCGCTCACCCAAGGCCAGGAGGACGGCTGGTTCTCGTTCATCACCAACGAGCCGATTGCGCTCGGCATCAAAGGTTTCCAGACGACGACGTTCCTTCTGAACGACTTCAACTACCCCGAGATCGGCAACGTCTTCATTGTGACCACCGACTCGCTGAAGAACTCACGCGACAAGGTCAAGGCATGCATGGTGGCCGAGATCATCGCCTGGAAGAAGTCCTTGGCCGACCCGACGATCGGCGCAGGGCTGGCGGCGACCAAGTACGGCCAGGGTCTCGACGCCCCTGAGCAGACGCTGGAGTCCAAGGCCCAGAACCTGCTGACTGCGACCGGCGACGCGCTGACCAACGGACTCTTCTACGTCTCGCCCAAGGCCCAGGCGGACAACGTGAAGACGCTTGCCCTCGGCGGAACCACGGTCACGACGGATCAGCTGTTCGACATGACCATCCTCGACGAGATCTACCAGGCTCGTCCGGACCTGAAGCCGGTCACGGCGGCGTCCTGATCGCGTGGGACCATGTCGATCGTGACCGAACCGCCCGACACCGGTGACGCCGATCGGGCGGCGTCCGGGCCCGGCCACGCGACCGGGCCCTCGACCGGCGGGCGTGACGGCCACGGCATCCGCATCGAGGGTTTGACCAAGGAGTTCCGGCTCGGGCGTGCGACCATCACGGCCGTTCAAGACGTCAATCTCACGACCCCGCAGGGCGCTTTCCTGGCCCTGTTGGGGCCGTCGGGGTGCGGGAAGTCAACGGTGCTGCGGGTCCTGGCCGATCTCGAGCAGCCGACGGCCGGTCACGCGTGGATCCACGGCGAGCCGCCGTCAACGGCGCGGCGCAACCACCATCTGGGTATCGCCTTTCAGGACGCGGCGCTCCTACCTTGGCGCACGGTGTGGAACAACATCCGCCTTCCCCTGGAGGTGAGCGGCGTCAAGATGCCGGAGTCGGCGATCGCCGACCTCATCAGCCTGGTCGGACTCGAAGGCTTTGAGAAGGCTCGGCCGGGGCAGCTCTCCGGGGGGATGCGCCAGCGGGTGGCTATCGCCCGGGCGTTGGTCACCGAGCCCAACATCCTCCTGCTCGACGAACCGTTCGGCGCGCTTGACGAGATGACCCGCCAGCGCCTGAATCTGGAGTTGCTGCGCATCTGGTCCGAGCGAGTCACCACCACGCTTCTGGTGACGCACTCCATCGCCGAGGCGGTCTTCCTGGCTGACACGGTCGCGGTCATGAGCCCGCGGCCAGGACGGGTGGCGGCATTGGTTGACATCGACCTGCCGCGGCCCCGCACGCCGGACATGATCCGTACCCCCCACTTCCACGAACTCGAGGACAAACTCTCCGAGCTGCTGTTCAGCAAGGGGGGCGTGGCGCCCAGCGGAGACGACGTGTGAGCACGAGCCCATCGGACATTGAGGCCGTCGCCGAGGCGCTCGGCAGCGCCGCCCCCGTTCCTGGGCTACAGCTGTCTCGGGAGAAGACGGCGCTGCCCGCCTGGCTCGGTGGCCTGATCGGCGCCGTCCTGCTCGTCGGCTTATGGGAGGTGCTGGCCCTCACCGTCTTTCACAAGGTCGGATCGGGAGTACCCACACCGACGTCGGTCGTGAGCAAGTGGTGGTCGGATTATCGGAAGGGTCTATACGGCGTAAACCTCCGCCAGACCCTCAAGGAGGCGGCCACCGGCTACGTGGTGGCGAACGTCCTGGCGATCGTCCTGGCCATTGCCTTCATTCAGGTCCCCGTGATCGAGAAGGCGCTGCTTCGCATCGCCATCGCCAGCTACTGCCTGCCCATCATCGCCATCGGCCCCATCCTGAGTTTCATCCTGCACGGGGATGCCCCCAAGTCGGCGCTGGCCGGACTGCTCGTCTTCTTTCCGACGCTCGTCGGGTGCGCCGTGGGGCTCAGGTCGGCCGACCGCACTGCCCTGGACCTGATCCGGGCTACGGGCGGCGGCTCATGGTCCCAGCTGGTGAAGGTTCGGCTCCGCGCCGCCATACCGAGCACCTTCGCGGCCCTGCAGGTAGCCGCCCCTTCGGCCATCCTCGGCGCCATTATCGGTGAATACCTGGGCCGCCAGGACAACGGGCTCGGGATCATGATGATCAACGCGCAGGGCGCGCTGGAGACGGCGCGAATCTGGGGCATCGCCCTGCTCTCCACGGGCATCGCCGGTGTCCTATATGCCACCACCGGCCTGGTCGGCCGGGCCGCGGCTCCGTGGGCACCGCGGGGATCGCAGGCCCGATGATCACAACCGGTGCATTGCCCGCGGCTCCCGGCCCTTCTTCTGGCCGTGCTGCCCTCGCCCGCCTGGCTCGCAACCTGGCCTCGGTGCTGGTCTCCATCGTGGTGGTCATCGTGCTGTGGGAGGGCTTCATCCGCTTCTACCATGTGGACCACCTCCTGGCCAAGGATCCGCTCGATGTGTGGAGGTACATGTTCACTCAGCGGGCCGACAAGGTGCACGGCTTCCACAGCGCCGCCCAGAACCGGCACATCCTCCTCCACAACCTGCGGACAACCGTGCGCGATGCGGGATTGGGGTACGTCGCGGGAATCGCGATGGCCATGGTGGTGGCCAGCGTCTTCGTACTCCAGCGATCGGTGGAGCAAACCTTCATGCCGGTGGCGTTAGTCCTCCGGTCGGTGCCGCTGGTGGCCATGGCCCCGCTCATCACCCTCATCTTCGGCCGTGACATCTTGGCCGTGGCCGTGATCGGGGGCATCGTGTGCTTCTTTCCCTCCCTGGTCAACATCATGTTCGGCCTGCGGGCCACGTCACGGTCGTCCCTTGATCTGATGGAGTCCTACGGGGCGTCCAAGCTCACCAGCCTGCGCAAGGTACTCGTGCCCTCGGCCATGCCGTCCATATTCGCCTCACTGCGCATCAACGTCCCGGCTGCCGTTATCGGCGCACTGCTGGCCGAATGGCTGGCCACCGGCAGGGGATCGGGGAACGAGATGCTCACCGTGGTCAACACCTTCGACTATGGGGAGCTGTGGTCAGCGACGGTGCTGGTGACCCTCGTATCGATCGTCGCCTATTCGATGGTGAGCGCCGTCGAGGCCGTGGTGTTGGCGCGGTACGCACCCGATACGGCTGGTCGAGGCTGAGCACGGAGAGCGCCGTTGGGCTGACCGGCCGCACTGTCGTGGTCACCGGTGCTGGCGGAGGAATCGGTGCCGCCATTGCGACCGCCTTCGCCGCGGCGGGCGCGGCGGTGATCGTGCACTATCGCTCCAACCGGACAGGAGCCGAAGCCGTGGCCGCCACGATCGACGAGGCGGGCGGGACCGGCTTCCTGTGCGGCGGCGATCTCACCACGTCCGGTGTCGTCGAGTTGCTGGTGAAGACGGCCGTCGATGGCACCGGACGGCTTGACGTCCTGGTGAACAACGCCGGTCTGCAGCCGGTGGTCGGGCTCACGGCCATGAGCGAAGCCCAGTGGCGGGAGGTGATCGACACCAACGTGCACGCCACCTTCCTCTGCTCGCAGGCGGCAGCCGCCCGGATGATCGAAGAGGGGCACGGCGGATCAATCATCCACATCGCATCCATCGAGGGGACGCAGCCCGCATTCCTCCACGCGCATTACTGCGCCTCGAAGGCGGCCATCCTCATGCACGCCCGTTCGGCGGCGCTCGAGCTTGGTCCATACGGGATCCGGGTCAACTGTGTCTCGCCCGGTCTGGTGGACAGGGAAGGCTTGAACGAGGCGTGGCCCGAGGGTCTGGCCCGGTATGAGCAGGCCGCCCCGCTTGGCCGCGTCGTCCAGCCCGGTGAGGTCGCGGACGCCTGCCTTTTCCTCGCCTCTCCGCTGGCGTCGGCCATTACCGGGCACAACCTGGTCGTCGATTGCGGCGTCTCCAGCCATCCGACCTGGTGAATGGCTATCGTCCCGCCATGCGCGACCTCTTTGAGCTCCCCAAGGCCCACCTGCACCTCCACCTTGAAGGTTCCATGCGCCCGGCGACACTCAAGGACCTGGCCGAAAAGTACGGCCTGGTCGTGCCCGAGATCCGCGGCTTCGGCAGCTTCACCGCGTTCGCCAATACGTATCTGGCCGCCTGCGATGTGCTGGTCGCACCCGACGACATGCGTCGGCTCGTGTTCGAGGTCGTCGAGGATGCGGCCCTGGCGGGGGCGGTGTATGTCGAGCCGTCCTCCTACCTGCCACATCACCGCCAACGCCTCGGTCGCGACGCCGCCGTGGTCGAAGTCATGCTGGACGCGCTGGCCGAGGCCGGCACGACCTTTGGCGTAGGCACCGGCCTGATGGTGTCGGCGGACCGGTCCGCCGACCCTGCCGATGCCGTCGAGCAAGCCACCCTCGCCACCGCCTACCGCGACCAGGGCGTGGTGTCCTTCGGCCTGGCTAACGATGAGGCGCTGTTCCCTCCGGAACCCTTCGCCGAGGCGTTCCGCATCGCTCGCGAGGCCGACCTGCTCTCGACCCCCCACGCCGGGGAGCTGGCCGGACCGCAGAGCATCATCGGCGCGCTGGATACGCTCCATGCCGATCGCATCCAGCACGGGGTTCGGGCCATCGAGGACCCCGAGTTGGTCAAGCGTCTCGCCGACTCGCAGGTGTGCCTCGACGTCTGCCCGACCTCCAATATCATGCTGGCGGTATTCCCGTCGCTCGACGCCCATCCCCTTCCCGCCCTGCTCGACGCTGGCGTCCGATGCAGCATCAATGGCGACGATCCGCTGCTCTTCGGGCCGGGCCTGCTCGAAGAGTACGAGCTGTGCCGGACTGAGCTGGGATTGAGCGATGAGCATTTGGCTGTGGTCGCCCGGTGCTCGATCGAGGCGAGTGGCGCGCCCGGCGATCTGAAACGAGATGCCCTGGCCGGCATCGACCGCTGGCTGGCCACCCCCTGAGTCGGCGCGGCACCGACGGAACTCAGCCGCCGAAGAGGGCCGTGGCGTGGGCGCGAAAGCGCTCCACGTCGGCGGCGAGACTGATCCGCCAGGGCCGGAACCCCGGAGGCGTTGGCTGCCTGGAGCCTTCCAGCTGGGCCAGCGCCGGCGCCCGGAAGTCGACGACCGTCGCTCCCCAGGACGGCCCGCCGGCGGTGTCGACGGCCATCGGCAGAACCGGGGCATCGGTGATGATGCCGGAATCGGCGACGGCCAGTACCGCCAAGAGGTCGTGACACGGGCAGTTGGGTGCGGACAGCGCGCCGCCAAAGCGGCGATAGAAGCGAAGGGGGCCGTCGAGAAACGCGGCCGCCGCGCCGCGCCGCTCGGCCAGCAACGCAAAGTGATCCTCGGTGAGGGTGGCCTGCATGGTCACATCCAGGCCGATGAGGAGAGGCGGTTGGGGCCAATCGGCAGCCGCTACGGCCGCCGCCGACAGCGGGTCGTGGGCGACGTTGGCCTCACCGTTCGGCAAGGCGTTCCCGCCGGCCCGCGCCGATCCGCCCATGACCACGAGGTCGCCAACCGTCGACGCGAACGACGGGTCGTCGCCTACGAGCAGACCGAGGTTAGTGAGTGGGCCGATGGTGATGACCGTGATCTGGCCGGGACGCCCGGCACATAGGCGTCGAAGCAAGCCAGAGGCCGGTTCGCTCGTGGGCGCGGCCGCGGGCAGGGGCAGACCGCTGGTGGTGTTGCCCAGGCCGTCCTCGCCGTGAATGAACGTCGCCGGCGCGAGGTCGGGGGCCGGAAGCCGCGGGCCGGCCGCGCCAAGCGCAAGAGGAATGTCCGCTCGTCCGGCGGCGTCGAGCACGCGAGCCACGCTGGCACCCGCCACCTCCACCGGGACGTTGCCCCACACGACGGTAATGGCGACGACCTCGAGGGCGGGATCGGTCAGCGCCCGCCACAACGCCGCCGCGTCGTCCACTCCCCCATCGGTGTCGATTATCACGGGTGTAGGCGAGGTCACGCGGCCATCATGGCCCAGAGGACTCAGAGTTGCGGCCACCTCGGCTGGTGCTGAGGCATCAGGTTGGCGGCCACGCGGTCGGCCGCCTCCTGGGCGGCGGCGATGATGGCCGTCTCGTTCACTCCAGCCACGGCACGGTCGCGCATGACCACCCGACCGTCGATGATCACGGTATCGACATTGCCACCGTGAGCCGAATACACGAGGTTGGAGACAGGATCTCGGAGCGGCATGGAGTGAGGCTGGCCCAGGTCCACGAGGACAATGTCGGCGCGCTTGCCGCACTCCAGCGAGCCCAGTTCGTGCTCCTGCCCGATGGCTCTGGCCCCGCCGATGGTCGCCATCTCGAGAGCATCTTCAGCCGTGGTCACCGCGGCTCGGCCTCGATGAATGTTTTGGATGAGGCATCCGGCCTTCATCTCGCGGATCATGTCGTACGTGTTGTTGTTGGCGCCCCCGTCCGTCCCCATTGAGACGTTCACGCCCGCCATCACAAGATCGGGCACGGGCGTTACGCCGGTCGCCATCTTCATGGTTGCCGACGGGCTGTAGGCCACGGTCGTGCCGGTCTCGGCCAGGATGCGGATCTCGGATGCGTCCAGCCAGCAGCCGTTGATCAACACCACGTTGGGCCCAAGAGCGGCGTTGTCGTATGCCCATTTCGCCGGCCGAACACCGAATGTCCGGTCGTAGTACTCGGAGTCCTCGATCTCCGAGCAGAGGTGATAGGTGAGACCGGTCCCGAGATCGCGGGCGTGTTGCGCGACGGTTGGATAGAAGTCGGGGAAGTACCCGTCTCCGTCCTGCCTCGGGACCATCAGCCCGAACCACATCTGGATTCGACCGCCGGCAGCACCGTGCCACCGCCGCACCGCGTCGACGGCACCGGTCAACGGGACCTCCGGCTCCACCCAGTAGGCCAGGACGGCGCGGAGCCCCAAACCTCCGACCGCGTCGACGAGGGCCTCGTGATCGTCGGTTGGATCGACGTTAGGACTGAGGAAGCAGGTGGTCCCGGACTTGATCATCTCGAGTCCGGTCAGCCGATAGGCGGCGACGGTGTCGGCGGGATCACGACGCTGCAGGTAGGGGTCTATCCAGTCCCGGAGGAAGGGGATCCAATGGAGGTCATCGGTCGTGCCCCGCAGGATGGACTGATCGGCGTGGGCGTGGCAGTCAATCAGTCCCGGGATGGCCAGCATCCCCCGGCCGGGCAGCACCTCGGCGTTCTCGTAACGCCGGCCGAGCACATCGGCCTTGTCGACGGCGGCGATCCGATCGCCATCCACGGCGATGGCGGCGTCGCTGATCACCCGGCGTTGGCCGTCCATGGTCACGGCCGTGACGTCGGAAATCAGCTCCACGGAGGCCGGCATTTTACACATTGTTAATCCCCCGAGCGGCCGGTGACGGCGTTCAGGTAGTTGTATACGGTGATCCGGCTGACACCGAGGGCATCCGCCACGTCCTCCATCGACCGCCGCAAGTTGAAGGCGCCTCGTTCGTTGAGCAGCTTCACCGCTTGCTGTTTGCCGACCCGGCTCAGATCGCACAGCTTGGCTCCGAGCTCGCGTTCGACCTCGGCGACCATCCGGTCGAGCATGCCCTGGGCTCGTGGCAGCCGCATTCCGCCGAGCAGCTCACCCTCGTAGGCCAGGGGGACATCGCCCGGCGCCAAGTCATCGGCGGTGACGATCCGAGCGTCGAGCGCCTCCGCCAATGGCCCGATGGCCGCCAGGAAGGGGTGGCTCGGTGGCGACTGCCGGCGTGAGACCGCCAGCGCCACCCGGCTGGCGCCGGCCGCGATGGCGGCCCCGACGATGGCACCGAGACCGCCCAGGACGTCGCCGCTTTCCCCCTGCACGGTGGTTCCGAAGGGGCCCATCTCGGGCTCGAAGCCGAGCTGGCGGGCCGCATCGAGGGCGGCGCCGACGTGGCTGCCCGGGAGCCCTTCGACGAAAGGTTCGATGGTGAACTCGAGGCGGAGCTCCACGCGGCCTCCCGTAGGTTTGACAAGCGCTGCCAGAGAGTTTACAACTTGTAAAGACCCAGGGTTCAGAAGGGTGGCCCGATGGCCGACACGGACAGCACGGTGGTCCCCGGCCCGGTGCAATTGAACGGCGCCCACATCAACGGTGATCGGCTGTCAGCCCGGCTGGAGGCGCTGGCGGAGATCGGTGCCATTGACGGGGGCGGCTGTGCGCGCCTGGCCCTCACCGACGAAGATCGGGCCGGACGCGATCTGGTGATGACCTGGATGCGCGACCTCGACCTGGACGTCCGGGTTGACGCCATCGGCAACGTGATCGCCCAGTGGGGCGACGCCGGGGCGGCGCCCGTGATGGCGGGGTCTCACATCGACACGGTGCGTACGGGCGGACGCTACGACGGCAACCTGGGCGTCCTAGCCGGGCTCGAAGTCATCGAGACCGCTATCGAGTCGGGTCTTCGACCGCAGCGCCCGTTGGCCGTCGCCTTCTTCACCAACGAGGAGGGATCGCGGTTCTCGCCGGACATGCTCGGCTCGCTGACCTACGTCGGGGGCCTTCCGATCGAAGAGGCACTGGACATCACCGGGATCGACGGCGCGACCGTCGGCGACGAGCTTCGCCGGATCGGCTACGTCGGACCTCACCCCTGTCCGGGGCCGGCGCCACATGCCTATGTCGAACTGCACATCGAGCAAGGGCCGGTGCTCGAGGCACACGGCATTGACATTGGCGTGGTCGAGAGTGTTCAGGGCATTTCCTGGCAGGAGCTCACCATCGAAGGACAGGCCAACCACGCCGGCACCACGCCGATGACCATGCGCCACGATGCTGGATACGCGGCAGCGGCGGTTGCCGCGTTCGTGCGCCAACTCGCGCTGAAGATCGGTCCACCCCAGGTCGGCACGGTCGGCTCGCTTCGCCTCCATCCCGATCTCGTCAACGTGGTTGCGGCTCGAGCCAAGCTGACTGTCGACCTGCGCAACACCGATGACGGTGTGCTCGCGGACGCCGAGCAGCAGCTCGCCACCTTTCTCGCCCAGCTGGCGGTGGACGAGGGCGTTCTTGCCACGTGCCGGCCCCTCGCCCGCTTCGCGCCGGTCACCTTCGACCCGCAGGTGGTTGGCCTGGTCGAGGCCGCCGCTCACCGGCTCGGCCGCTCTACCATGCGTCTGCCGTCGGGGGCTGGCCACGACGCCCAGATGCTGGCCCGAGTCTGCCCGAGTGGAATGGTGTTCGTCCCGAGCGTGGCCGGCATCAGCCACAACCCAGCCGAGTACACGGCGCCCGACGACCTGGCGGCCGGTGCCGACGTGCTTCTCCACGTGATGCTCGAGCTGGCGGGCACAGCGGAGCTTTCCCCATGAGCCGCGTCCTGACCGTCGGTGCCGCCCAGCTGGGCCCGATCCCAAGGGGCGAGTCCCGCGAATCAGTCGTGGACCGGTTGTTAGTCCTGCTTCGCCAAGCCGCAGCCCGGCGCTGCCAGCTGGTGGTGTTCCCCGAGTTGGCCCTGACCACCTTTTTTCCCCGTTGGTATATGGAGGATTCGAGGGAGATCGACGCCTGGTTCGAGACGGAGATGCCGGGTCCGGCCGCCAAGCCCCTGTTCGAGGAGGCGCAGGCGCTCGGGATCGGTTTGTCACTGGGTTACGCCGAGCTGACGCCCGACGGGCACCACTACAACACCCAGATCCTCGTGGACGGCGACGGCTCGGTCGTCGCCAAATATCGCAAGGTGCACATCCCTGGACACGAGACCAATGAGCCGTGGCGTCCCTTCCAGCACCTCGAGCGCTACTACTTCGAACCCGGGCCGGATGGCTTCGGCGTCTGGCGGGCTTTCGGCGGGATCGTGGGGATGATGCTCTGTAACGATCGCCGGTGGCCCGAGACGTACCGGGTCATGGGGCTTCAGGGTGTCGAGCTCATCCTCTGTGGCTACAACACCCCGATCCATTACGCGCCCGACCCGAGCCAGGATGTCCTCCAGGGTTTTCACCATGCGCTGGTCATGCAAGCGGGCGCCTACCAGAACGGCACGTGGGTGGTGGCCACCGCCAAGGGCGGAGTGGAGGAAGGCGTCAACGGCCTGGCGCAAAGCTGCATCATCGCCCCCTCGGGCCAGATCGTCGCACAGAGCCTCACCAGCGATGATGAATTGATCGTGGCCACCTGCGACCTGGACTGGTGCGCTCGGTACAAGGGGACGCTGTTCGACTTCGAGCGCTACCGCGTCCCCGAGCACTACCAGCGCATTTGTAGCCAAGGCGGCGTGGTCCTCCCGCCCGAGCCTTCTCAGGAGAGTCCATGACGGCCATCGACACGACCACCATCGCGTTTACCCTGAACGGAGCTCCGGCGCGAGTACGCGCCGATCATCCGCATCTGCTCGCCGCCCTGCGAGAAGAGCTCGACCTGACATCGGCCAAGGACGGCTGCTCGCCATCCGGTCAGTGCGGCTGCTGCACGATCTTGATCGACGGCAAGGCCCAGGTCAGCTGCCAGTACCCGGTGGCCAAGGCCGAAGGCCGCACCGTCATCACACTCGAAGGGGTGGCTGACGAGGAGCGGGAGCGCTTCGCCCAGGCGTTCGCCGCCTGCGGAGGTCTGCAGTGCGGGTTCTGCATTCCGGGAATCGTGGTGCGGGCGAAGGCCCAGATCGACAAGAAGGGAGAGGCCCTTACCCGCGAGGAGATGGCCCGTCACCTTGGTGCCCATCTCTGCCGGTGTACCGGCTACGTGAAGATCCTGGACGCGATCGAGTCCGTCGCTCGCCATGACACGCCGGCGGCGGCGCTGCCGCGGGGCGTAGGGACAACGGGAATCAAGTACGAGGCCAAGGCGCTCGCCCTCGGCGACCGCGACTACGTCGATGACATCCGCGTGCCGGGGATGCTGCACGCCGCCCTGCACCTCACCAGCCACGCCCGGGCCGACATCAACCGCATCGACACGGCGCGCGCCCGCCAGGCTCCCGGCGTCGTGGCCGTCCACACCGCCGCCGATGTTCCCGGCGACCTCCGGGTGGGGATCATCCACAAGGACTGGCCGATCTTCATCCCCGAAGGAGGCCGGACCTCCTACCTCGGCGACGTCCTGGCCGTGGTCGTCGCCGACACCCGGCAGCACGCCCGCGAGGCGGCCGAGCTGGTTGACGTCGACTACGGGATCCTGCGGCCGATCACGGATCCGGAAGCAGCCCTGACCGACCCTGAGCCGGCCGTGTGGGGCACCGACACCAACACGCTGTCTCGATCGAGCTACCGCCGCGGTGACGTCGATGCCGCATTGGCCGCGTCGGCCCACGTCGTGCATGAGGTGTTCCGCACCCAGCGGGTAGAGCAGGCCTTCCTCGAACCGGAGGCCACCTTGGCGGTGCCTCTTCCGGATGGTCGCCTCCATGTGTATTCAGGTGGCCAGGGCGTGTGGGATGACCGCGATCAGATCGCCGCCGTCCTCGGCCTACCCATCGAGTCGGTGGTGGTCGAACTGGTGTCCAATGGCGGCGCCTTCGGCGGCAAGGAAGACATGGCCAACCAGGCCCAGACGGCGTTGGCGGCCTGGTTGCTCAAGCAGCCGGTCAAGTGCGTGCTATCGCGCGAGGAGAGCCTTTTTATCCATCCCAAGCGCCACCCCATCCGCATGGAGTATTGGGCGGGTTGCGCCGCCGACGGCCGCCTGACCGCGCTTCGTTGCCGCATGCTCGGCGATTCGGGGGCCTACGCCAGCGTGGGGATGAAGGTTCTCGAGCGGGCGGCCGGCCATGCCAGTGGGCCCTACCACTTGCCGGCTATCGACGTTGAGTCGCTCGCTATCCGCACGAACAACCCGATCTGCGGAGCATTTCGTGGCTTCGGGGCCAACCAGGCCCAGTTCGCCATGGAGGGCGCGCTCGACCGGCTGGCTGAGGCGGTCGGTATCTCGGGCTGGGAGATGCGCAAGCTCAACGTCATCCGTCCCGAGCAGGTATGGGGACCGGGACAGATCATGGACGAAGGGAGCGCCGGCGCCGAACGCTGTCTCGACGTAATCAAGACCCAGTACGACGAGGCGGTCGCAGCCGGCAAAGCGGTCGGGCTCGGCCTCGGGCTCAAGAACTCGGGTCTCGGCAACGGGTTCAAGGAGCTTTCGAAGGCTGTGATCCGATTCGAGCCGGATGGCACGGTGGAGGTTCGTCACGGCTGGACGGAGATGGGACAAGGCGTGCACACCGTCGCCCTCCAAGTCGCGGTCGAGGAGCTCGCCATCGAGCCCGAGCGCATCCGGGTGGTGGTCGACACGAGCCGGCAGCTCGGCTTCGGACAGACGACGGGAAGCCGTGGAACCCTGATGGGTGCCGGTGCGGTCGCCGATGCGTGCCGCGCCGCCAAGGCCGACGGCTGCCAGATCGGCATCGACTACGTCGGAGAGTACCGCGTCGACTGGACCAACTCCCTGTCGGAGGGCCTCGCCAACCCGGTCATCCACTCGGCCTTCGGCTACGCCGCCCAGCTCGTCGTCATGGATCGCGACACCGGCGGTATCGACAAGGTCGTAGCCGTCCACGATGTCGGCCGAGCCGTCAACCCGCAGCTGTGCGAGGGTCAGATCGAGGGCAGCGTCCACATGGGCCTCGGCTATGCGCTGTCCGAGGACTTCCCGTCCGATAGCGACGGCCGTCCGACCCACATGACGTTGCGCAGTCTGAGCATCCTGCGGCCCAAGGATGTGCCGCCGATCGAGGTCGTTCTGGTTGAGTCTCCGCAACCGAACAGCCCCTACGGGATCAAGGGTGTGGGCGAGATCGGTTTGGTGCCTACCGCGGGAGCGGTAGCCGCCGCGCTGCACGACCTCGACGGCCGCTGGCGCGACACCTTGCCCATGCGGGCCCGCAACGCCGAGCCAGACGCGGACTGAGCGGAGGTTGCGCTGAGCACGACCTCTGGTGGCTTGGTCTGCGCCCACCACCACCTTTACTCGGCACTGGCGAGGGGGATGCCTCCGCCTCCGCTCCGTCCGGCCGACTTTCCGCAGATCCTCGAGCAGATCTGGTGGCGCCTCGACGTCGCCTTGGACCTCGAGATGATCCGTTGGTCGGCGATGCTTGGGGCGGTGGAGGCCGTCGAGTCAGGTACGACCGCCATCATCGACCACCACGAGTCGCCCGGGGCCATCGAGGGAAGCCTTTCGGTCATCGCCGACGCCTGCGCGGAGGTCGGCGTTCGCATCAGCACCGCCTACGGCATCACCGACCGGCACGGGCCGGACGGGGCTCGTCGGGGTCTGGCCGAGAACGAACGATTCCTCCGCGGCGGTGGCCTCGGAATGGTGGGAGTCCACGCCGCCTTCACCTGTTCCGACGAGACGCTTGAGGCAGCGGCCGGCTTGGCTACCGACCTCGGCGTCGGCGTCCATATCCATGTGGCCGAAGGCGCGATCGACGCCGATGCAGGGGCCCGCCTGGAGCGGCTGGCGAGTACGGCCTGGCTGCTCGTCCACTGCGTGCACCTCGACCGCCCCCTCCTTGGCACCGTCGTCCACAACCCGAGATCGAACATGAACAACGCCGTCGGCTACGCCCGTCCCGCCCGGCGTCCCAATGCGGTGGTCCTTGGCACCGACGGCATCGGCGCGGACATGCTGGAGGAGTTCCGCTTCGCCTACGTGCGCCTGCGCGAGGACGACGTGCTCGCCGAGCCGACCCAGCCGTGGACCTGGTTGCAGAACGGCTACAAGTTGTGCCCCGAGGCCGCCGCGGATGTCGTCGTCTGGAACCACGCTCACGTCGATGACCCGTGGTGGATGGCGTTCACTCCAGGAGTGCGCGCCCTCGACGTCACCGTTGCCGGCCAGCCCGTCCTCCGCGACGGACACACCACCCGGGTCGATGCCGACGAGGTGCGCGCCAAGGCGGCCGAGCAGGCCGCCCGCCTTTTCGCTCGACTCTGACCTCCGTTCCTACCGAAAGGACCCAACCGATGGCCACGCCCGTGCCGGTTGCGCTGTACCTGCAGGACGCACATCCGATCAGGGAGGCCATGGGCTATGTCCGCTATGCCGAGGAGCAGGGGTTCGCGGCCGTGTGGCAGGCCGATAGTCGACTCGTCCGCGAGTGTTGCGTCCCGATGGCGGCTTTCGCCGCCTCGACCGAGCACATCCGGGTTGGGTCCGGCGTGGTCGACTGCTGGACCCGCAACGTGGCCCGTCTGGCCGCCACCTTCTCGACGCTCGATGACCTGGCTCCCGGGCGCATCATCCTTGGCATCGGTGCCTGGTGGGAACCGCTCGCATCGAAGGTCGGCGTGCACCGCGTCCGGCCGTTGACAGCGATGCGGGAGATCGTTACCGCGGTGAGAGGTCTGCTGGCCAATGAGACCGTGACCTTTCATGGCGAGTTCGTCCACCTCGATGGCGTAGAGCTCGACTACGTGTACCAGGAGCGCCGTCCGAAGGATGTGCCCATCTACATCGGGGCCACGGGTATGCAGATGATGGAGCTTGCCGGCGAGATCGCCGACGGCGTCGTACTCAACTATCTCGTCTCGCCCAGCTACAACCATGGTGCGCTCGAGCACCTCGAGCGGGGAGCGGCCAAGGCTGGCAAGTCGTTGGATGACATTGACCGCCCGCAGCTGGTGGTGTGCTCGGTGGACACCGATCGCGGCACGGCCGTGGACCGAGCACGGCTGTTGGTCACCCAGTACCTGGGCCAGCAGCCGCACATTATGAAGGCATCAGGCGTTCCCGAGACGGTGCTCGACGAGATCGGCCGGGTGCTCACCTGGCCGGCGACCCACGAGCAGGTCGTCGCCGCATCAGCACTCGTGCCGGACGACATCGTGCAGATGATCACTGCGTGCGGGACACCCGATGAATGCCGGGCCAAGGTCGCCGAGTACGTCTCCACCGGCTGCACCTGCCCGATCCTTTACCCCCTGGGTGACGATGTGAAGCTGATGATCGACACCTTCTCGCCCCAGCTGGCCCACTACTCAGTATCGAAGCGGTAGCCGCGTCCGGGCTCTGTATGGAAGTAACGGGGGTGGGCTGGATCGGGCTCGAGCTTCTGGCGAAGTTGGGCCATGAACACTCGCAGGTAATGCGGCGCATTCTCGTGTCCGGGCCCCCACACCTCGGTAAGGAGTTGTTGCTGACTCACCAGGCGACCCTGGTTCCGGGCCAGCACCTCCAGCAGATGCCACTGCGTGGGGCTGAGGCGGACCTCGCCCTGCGGGCTTCCTACCCGCTGCGCACCCAGATCGATGGTGAAGTGCGATGTGGTGATGACGGTCGTATGGCCGGTGCTGTCGATGCGGCGCAGGGCGGCCCGCATTCGGGCGAGAAGTTCATCCATACCGAATGGCTTGGTGACGTAGTCATCCGCGCCGGCGTCCAGCGCGGCCACCTTGACCGCTTCGGCCCCGCGGGCGGAGAGAACGATGATCGGCACCGTGCTCCACGTTCGGAGCGACTGGGCCACATCGATGCCATCGATGCCGGGCAGGCCCAGGTCGAGCAACACGAGGTCGGGGACCTGACGGCGGGCCAGCTCCAGTGCCTCCTCACCGGTAGCGGCCAGGTCGACGTCGTAGCCGCGGGCGCGTAGGCCGATGTCGAGGGTCCGGCGCATGGGAAGCTCGTCTTCGACAACCAGGACACGGCTCACGACACGGCTTTGAACGTGAAAATGATGGTCGCTCCGCCACCAGGCGTGTCCTCGACCGCGAGTTCTCCGCCGAGGGCGTCCACAAAGCCTCGGGCGACGGCCAGGCCAAGACCGACTCCCGTAGCGGGATGTTGATCGCCGAATCGCTGGAACGGCTGGAAGACGCGCTCGCGTTGATCCGGCTCGATGCCCGGTCCTCGATCGATGACGCGAAGCTCGACAGTGTCACCGAAGGCCGCCGCCTGCACTCGAACCGGGTGGCCGCCCGGCGCAAAGGTCACGGCATTGTCGATCACGTTGGCTATAGCCCGTTCAAGGAGTGCGGCGTCGGTGTAGATGCGCGGCAGGTTCTCGGCGACTTCCGTGGTGACATGCGCGGAGCGCTCCCCCAAGCTGGCGAGAGCCTGGGCGACCACCTCATCGAGCCCGACCTCGCGCCGGGTGAGCTCGAACGTGCCGCTCTGGAGCCTGCTCATGTCCAACAGGTTGCCGATGAGGTTGTTGAGCCGGTCGGTCTCCTCGTCGATTGTGGTCAGCAGTTCCTTGGTCGCATCGGGAGCCAGTTCGAGGTCGTCGGACAGCAGGGTGGTGGCTGACGCCTTGATGGTCGCCAGCGGGCTACGGAGGTCGTGGGAGACGGCCCGCAGCAATGCTGTGCGGAGGTCGTTGGCCTGAGTGAGGGCCTCGGCCGCAGCCACGTCCGCTTGAAGCTCACGGTTATGAAGGGCTACGGCGAGTTGGTCGGTGAAGGCTCGGAGCACCTGCCGGTCATCGGCGCTGAGATCGGGGCCGGCGATGGCCAGCAGAGTGTCGTTGTCCAAGAAGACGGTGTCGGTTGCTTGCTCGGGCTGCTCGGGTGCGGCGTCACCGGCGACGGCCACGGCCTGCCAGCCGGTACCCTCCTGCCGCTGGAGGAGGCTCACGCCGCGCAGCCCGAAGGTGGCGCGCAGCTGCCCCATGACCTCGACGAGCGGGTCTTGTTCGTTGAGCATGGCTCCGGCGAGGCGAACGAGGGTGGCCGCCTCCGCCCGGCCGCGAGTCGCCTCCGCGGACCGGCGGGCGGCGTAGCCGACGAGCCAGCTGACGACCCCGGCCAGGGCCAGGAAAACGATGAGCGCGAGGAGGTTGTCGGTGTCGCCGATGGTGAGGGTGTGGATAGGCGGGATGAAGAACCAGTTGGCGAGCAGATCCGCGGCGACGGCCGCGCCGAGGCCCGGCCACGTGCCCCCGGCCGTGGCCACCGCCACCACGAGGGCGAGGTAGAGAAGCAGGTCGCTGGGCAGGGTCAGGTGATGGCGCAGGCTGGCCAGCACGAGGGTCAGCAGGGGAAGCCCGACCGCGGCGATGATCCAGCCGATGATCTGACGGCGTCGCGGCAGGCCGAGGAGGGCTTGGGGTCGGGCCACCGGGAGTCGCCGCCCCTCGGCTTCCTGCGGCCGGGTCGAAATGACGTGGACGTCGATATCGCCGGCCTGACGAATCACGTTCTGGACAACAGAGCCGGTGGTGAGCTCCGCCCAGCGTGACCGTTGGCTGTGACCGAGGACCAGCTGAGTGGCGTGCTCGGCTCGGGCGAAGCTGAGCAACCCGGAGGTGGGGTCGGGCGCCACCACTTCGCGATAGGTCCCACCCAGCTCCTTCAGGAGCTCAAGATGACGTTCGAGCACACCGGAGGACGAACCGGTGAGGCCATCGTTCGTACGGATGTGCACGCCAACGAGCTCGCTCTTGGTGCGCTGGGCCATGCGCGACGCCCGCCGGATGAGGGTGCCCCCGCCAGGGGCGCCCGTGATGGCGACAACCACCCGCTCGCGGGTCTCCCAGGGCTGCGTGATGCCGTGGTCCTCCATGTACTGCTGGAGGGAGTCCTCGACTCGATCGGCCACCCACAGCAAGGCCAATTCCCGCAAGGCGGCCAGGTTGCCGACCCGGAAATAGTTGGCCATAGCTGCGTCGACCTTGTCCGGCCCGTAGATGTTGCCGTGAGCCATGCGTCGCCGGAGTGCCTCGGGGGACATGTCGACCAGCTCGATCTGGTCGGCGGCTCGCACCACCGAGTCCGGGATGGTTTCGCGCTGGACCACGCCAGTGATGCGCTCGACGACGTCGTTGACCGATTCGAGGTGCTGGATGTTTACGGTGGAGATGACGTCAATCCCCGCTGCGAGGAGCTCCTCGACGTCCTGCCATCGTTTCTCGTTCCTGGAGCCAGGGACGTTGGTGTGGGCCAGTTCGTCAACGAGCGCAACCTTGGGATGGCGAGCGATGACGGCGTCGACATCCATCTCTTCGAACTCGGCGTCTCGGTAGGAGATCTTGCTTCGAGGGATGATCTCAAGGTCGCCGATTTGGGCTTCGGTGACCTTCCGCCCGTGTGTCTCGACCACGCCGACGACAACGTCAGTGCCGCGGCTGTGACGCCGGCGGCCTTCGTTGAGCATGGCGTAGGTCTTGCCGACGCCCGGCGCCGCTCCCAGGTACACACGCAGTGTTCCCCTGGCCACTAGTCCCCCTACCCGCTCGGGGCGAGCCGGTCGATGGCAATGTTGAGGTCGAGCACATTGACCGTCTCCTCGCCCAAGAAGCCCCACCCGCGGGCGTTGGTGTGGTTGTGCACGAGAGCCAGGATCTGGTCGATGTTGAGGTGGCGGGTGCGCGCGACCCGGGGAGCCTGATCCAGCGCGTTCGCCACAGAGATGTCGGGGTCGAGCCCCGAGCCCGAAGCGGTTACGGCATCTACAGGAACCGTCGCCGTGGAAGACAGTCCATTGAACTGCCGATAGGCAATGACCCGCTCGGGCACGGTGTTGGGGTTGCAGACGTACGTGCCGTCTGGGTTCTTCTGGTAGATGGGATGGCCCTGGGCACCGACCTGGGCTTTGTTGTTCTTGTCGGTCGCCTGCACCGGAACGCAGTACAGGTCCGTCGGTGTGCGGTACGGATTGTTCTGCGGATCGCCGATGTTGCCGATGAGGTTGGGGTTCGACGGCCCGAGATTCGAGCCGCCGCTGGACGTCGAGTCATAGCCGCGCGATCCGGCCGCGGATGGCCGGGGCTGAAAGTACTGAGGAAGGGGGTTGCCGTCGTTATCGTTGAAGTTCTGGCCGATCAGGGCGGAGCCGACCACCTTTCCTTTCACGCTGACGAACGAACCGTCGGCTTGATGACGGAAGGCGATCCGGCCGACGCCCCACACGGCCAGCGGGTAGATACCGCCAAGCAGCACGATCAGGAGGACGGTGACCCGCAACCCCGTGATGAGTTGGCGCCGCATCAACGCACGCATCAGCGCACCCCCAGACCGACGATGAGCAGGTCGATCAGCTTGATCCCGATGAAGGGTGCGACGACGCCGCCGGCGCCGTAGATCAGCAGGTTGCGGCGCAAGACGTCCGCGGCACCCATGGGCCGGAACTTCACGCCCCGTAGGGCGATGGGGATGAGTAGGACGATGATGATGGCGTTGAAGATGACCGCGCTAAGGATGGCGGAATGGGGGTTGTTGAGTTTCATGATGTTGAGCGTCTTCAGCGGCGGAAAGACGTTCTGGAACATGGCGGGGATGATGGCGAAGTACTTGGCCACATCGTTGGCGATCGAGAACGTGGTCAACGAGCCCCGGGTGATCAGCAGTTGCTTGCCGATCTCGACGATCTCCAACAGTTTGGTCGGGTTGGAGTCCAGGTCGACCATGTTGCCGGCCTCTTTGGCGGCCTGGGTGCCCGTATTCATGGCCACGCCCACATCGGCCTGCGCCAGGGCGGGCGCGTCGTTGGTGCCGTCGCCGGTCATAGCCACCAGGTTCCCGCCGGCCTGCTCGGCGCGGATCCGAGCCATCTTGTCCTCGGGCGTCGCTTCGGCCAAGAAGTCGTCGACGCCTGCCTCGTCGGCGATCGCCTTGGCCGTCAACGGGTTGTCGCCGGTGATCATGACCGTCCGGATGCCCATGACGCGCATTTCCGCGAAGCGCGCGACCATCCCTTGCTTGATGGTGTCCTTCAGGTGGATGACACCGAGCGCCTTGGCTCCCTCGGCCACGACCAGCGGGGTCCCGCCGTGGGTGGCGATCTCCTCGACGATGGATGCCAGGTCGGAGGGAGCCTGGCCGTCCTGTTGCTCGACCCACTTCCGGACGGAGTCGGCCGCTCCCTTCCGGATGGAACGGCCCTCCCATTCGATGCCCGACATCCGGGTCTGGGCCGTGAACGGCACGAGCTCCGACCCGGGCATGTCGCGCGGCTGGAGCCCATAGCGCTCCTCAGCCAGGGCCACGATCGAGCGGCCTTCGGGGGTCTCGTCGGCCAGCGAGGCCAGGAGGACCACTTCGGCCAGGGCGCGCTCGTCGAAGCCGCCGACGGGCAGGAATTCGGCGGCCAGGCGATTGCCGTATGTGATGGTGCCGGTCTTGTCCAAGAGCAGCGTCGACACATCGCCGGCTGCCTCGACGGCCCGGCCGGACATGGCCAGCACGTTGCGCTGCACCAAGCGGTCCATGCCGGCGATGCCGATGGCCGACAGCAGGGCTCCGATGGTGGTCGGGATCAGACAGACCAGGAGGGCGACGAGGACGGTGATCGTCTGGGTGGCGTTGGAGTAGACGGCAAAGGGCTGGAGGGTGACCACCGCCAACAGGAAAATGATCGTCAACCCGGCCAGGAGGATGTTGAGGGCGATCTCGTTGGGCGTCTTCTGCCGGCTCGCCCCTTCGACCAGGGCAATCATACGATCGATGAAGCTCTCCCCGGGCCGGGTCGAGATCTGTACGACGATCCCATCCGACAGCACGCGGGTACCTCCGGTCACGGCCGATCTGTCGCCACCGGACTCGCGGATGACGGGGGCCGACTCCCCGGTGATGGCCGACTCGTCCACGGAGGCGATGCCCTCGATCACATCGCCGTCCCCCGGGATCAGCTCCCCCGGGCCGACAACGCAGAGGTCGCCGATCTGCAGCTCGGTGGACGGCACCGCCTTGATGGTCCCGTCAGGTTGGCGGACTCGGGCGATCGATTCCGAACGGGTCTTGCGCAGGGTGTCGGCCTGGGCCTTGCCGCGACCCTCGGCCACCGCCTCGGCGAAGTTGGCGAAGAGCACAGTGAACCAAAGCCAGACCGCCACCAGCCCGACAAAAACGCTGTCGGCCGTTTTGGCGTGCGGGAGATCCCGGAAGAACAGCACCGTTGTCCACATGCTGCCCACAAGCACGACGAACATGACCGGGTTGCGCAACTGCACCCGGGGGTCGACCTTGATGAAGGCATCGCGAATTGCTCGGCGAACAATGGCCGGCTCGAACAGCGACGCGCCCGGCTTGGTCCGCACTTTCGGCGGACGCGTCTCCGGCGGGGGGGCCAGGATTACGGGACTGTCGGAGGAGGTGGACACGGCGCTTGGTTCCTTAGAGGTGGAAACGGCCCACGAGATGTTCGACGACCGGGCCGAGGGCGACGACGGGGAAATAGGTGAGACCAACCACGATGATGACGACCCCCAGGAGCAGGCCGCCGAACAAGGGTGTGGCGGTCGGGAAGGTCCCGGCGGTGGCGGGCACGAACTTCTTTCGCCCGACGGATCCGCCAATGGCCAGCACCGTGATCATGGGGAGTAGACGTCCGGCCAGCATCACGATCCCGAGGGTGGTGTCGTACCACTGGGTGTTGGCAGCGAGCCCCCCGAACGCTGACCCGTTGTTGTTGAACGCCTCGGTATAGGCATAGACGATCTCGCTCAACCCGTGGGGACCACTGTTGAGCTGCGAGTTGAGGGCGGTGTGGATCACGACAGCCGCGCCGGCGAAGGCGAGGATGAAGATGGCTGGCAGAAGCAAGTAAACGACCACGAGCTTCATCTCCGGTCCCTGGATCTTCTTGCCCAGGTACTCGGGCGTGCGGCCGACCATCAGCCCGGCGATGAAGACGGCGAGAAGGGCGAAGATCAGCATGCCGAACATGCCCGAGCCGGTACCGCCGGGGCTGATCTCGCCATACATTATGTTGACGAGTACCGTCCCGCCGCCGAGCGGGGTCAGGCTGTCGTGCTGGCAGTTCACCGCGCCGTCGGACGTGCTCGTCGTCGACGCCGCGTAGTACCCACAGGTGACCGGTCCGAAGCGCGTCTCCTTGCCCTCCATGTTGCCGCCCGCCTGCAGGGCGGTGGTCTGCTGGTTGGCGCCACCGGCCGCCAGCTTCGGGGTGCCATGGGCCTCAAGCGGCGTCACGATCAGCAACATGCCGAGCCACAGCACGAACATGGCAGCGAAGACCACCCAGCCCTGTTTCTGGTCGCGGGCCATCTTCCCGAACGTGTAGGTGAAGGCGAAGGGAATGGCCAGGATCAGCCACAGCTGGATCATGTTGGTGATCCCGTTGGGGTTCTCGAAGGGGTGCGTCGAGTTGGCTCCGAAGTACCCACCCCCGTTCTGTCCGCCCTCTTTGATGGCCTCCTGGCTGGCCACCGGCCCGCCGGGGATGGTCTGAGTCTGACCGGCCACGGTCGTTACCGTCCGCGACGCGTGGAAGTTGTCGATCACGCCTTGGCTCATGAGAGCGATGGCGGCAAGGAACGCCAGCGGCAGCAAAACCCGCACACACGTCCGGACCAGATCCACCCAGAAATTCCCGATCGTGCGCGTCTTCCGCCGAACCAGGCCCCGGATGAACGCCACGGCCACGGCCGCGCCCGCCGCCGCCGACACGAAGTTGTGGAAGGCCAGACCGACCATCTGCGAGAACTGGCTCATGAACCCATCGCCATAGGCCTGCCAGTTGGTGTTGGTGAGGAAGCTGACCGCCGTGTTGAACGACCGCTTCGGCTCGATGCCCTTGTAGTGGTCGGGATTGAGGAACAGATGCTTCTGGAGACGGAGCTGGGCGTACAGGATCAGCAGCGACACCAGGCTGAAGGCCAGGAGGGAAAGGGCGTAGGTGTTCCAGCGCTGCTCACTGTCCGGATCGATGTGAGGGGATCCCGATAGCTGGTCCACCGGCTATGCGAGTGCTG
>JRHI01000061.1_pt1 | contig 103948 bp, 92 predicted proteins | sample 215371 | NCBI WGS metagenome assembly JRHI01 (sample SAMN02929681, study PRJNA255918) | sediment metagenome | biome: cave system; feature: Ice Cave; material: Sediment; isolation source: sediment from deep within a dark volcanic ice cave with no known source of... ...
CGCCGCTTTCATCCCCCTGCTTGAAAGACAGGGGCTTTCAGCGGCGGACGTTGGTAAAAGCAGTCGGCACACACACAGGCATCATTAAGACAATTGAGGTGTGTCCTCAATCTAAGCGTGCTACACTTGCCCCAAGCGCCGCACTCAATGTAATTTCAAGAATGGCATCTTCGGAATAACCGGCCTTATGTAACGCCTCGACGTCCGCGTCAGTGACTTTATAAGCGTGCATGGCAACTTTGTGTACATATTTGTCTAGTTCTACAGGAACTGCGCCAGGCTGGTCTTCCGCGCCAGCCGTGTGACCACCCATCTCCGCCGCGCGCGCTTCAACCGCTCGTCGCAGGGTCGCATCAGTATCTCCTGGGGTTGTGAGCACGGCATCAATCAACTGCTGTAGCCCGGCTGAATATTGGTTGGTCATTACTGCTTTCTCCCCTCCAAATTGGTGTTTGACATTCCTATACTAACATACTAAGCTTGATGAAGATAGAAATTACGCTCAGAAATGCAGGAGTGATCCGCGCAGCCGCTCTAATACCTAGAGATTGCAAGGGAAAGAAGCTCATGGGATTAACTATTTATCAGGTAGACGCTTTTTCAGACAGGCCATTTTCAGGGAATCCGGCGGCAGTATGCCTGCTGCCTGGCCCAAAAGATGATCAATGGATGCAGCAACTGGCGCAGGAGATGAATCTCTCCGAAACAGCCTTCTTACTCTGGCAGAAGGATGGCTTCAATTTACGCTGGTTTACTCCCGCTGTCGAAGTTGACCTGTGCGGGCATGCCACGCTCGCCAGCGCGCATATTCTCTGGGAACAAGACTATTTGCAGCCAGGTGAGCAAGCTCGCTTTCATACGCGCAGTGGCCTTTTGACTGCTGATCGTCAAGCTGACTTGATAGAACTTGATTTGCCTGCAAAGCTAGAGGAGCAGTCAGATGCTCCACCTCATCTAGTCGAGGCGCTGGGAATCGCTCCGAAGTATGTGGGCAAAAATGTTTTTGATTACCTGGTCGAGGTTGACTCTGAAGAGGTCGTTCGCAACATGAAACCGAACTTTACCTTGCTGGCACAGGTCACAGCTCGTGGCGTGATGGTAACCAGCCGCGCCTCTTCTGCTGGCTATGACTTCGTCTCACGTTATTTCGCCCCAAGAGTAGGCATTAATGAAGACCCGGTGACTGGCTCTGCTCATTGCTGCCTTGCTCCCTATTGGAGTAAACACCTGCATAAAAATGAAATGGTAGCCTATCAGGCTTCGGCGCGCGGAGGCGTGCTCCATGTTCGTATCAGTGGTGATCGTGTGAAGATAGGTGGTCAGGCAGTAACGGTGATGCGTGGTGAATTAGCGTTGTAACTTTTTTTGAATCTCATGCGTGTCAAAAGCGGGGGCTTATAGACACATCAACGCACCATCATCTATCTCTATTCACTTACTATCTTCAAGGGGAGTAGTCACCTATGTCAATAAATCGAAATGGGACGGTCATAGCGATTTTTGAAAACCAGGAACATGCTCATCAAGCTTTAAATGAGTTGCGCCAGGCTGGATTCAGCGATCAACAGGTGGGGTTTGTGTATCGAGAGGGAACGCCAGTCGTTAACAAAACGGATGCTGTGGTTGAAGACCATAGTGAAACCTCGAATGGCGCTAAGGCAGAAACAGTTGACACTGCACACGATCCAGCTCTCGATGCGCCTATTGATACCATTCCTACGGTGACACTACCCAGCGCGGAACAAAGCACAGGTATAGCGCAGCAAGCTGATGCTCGCGAGGAAGAACAGTGTGTCGAGTCGTCGGCAGAAGAGGATACACAAGCAGGAATTGCGACCTTTACAGGTGAGACGCAAGAGGCGCAAGATAGTGGGAAAGCGACAGACACCGATGAAAAGTCTACTGAGAAACAGGCAATTTATACCGATGAAAAAAAGATCACGCTAGATGAAGCGACAGGAGTGCTTACTGGCAGTATTGTTGGTGGAGTGCTGGGAGCAGTGGCTGCCCTCCTTATTCCAGCGCTCGGCATCGCATTCGCCGGAGGGTTCCTGGTGACGGCCTTTAGTACTGCCCTTGGGGCTGTGACGGGTGGGTTTCTCGGAACATTGGTGGCGCTGGGAATACCTGAGGAGGATGCGCGTCAGTATGAGAAAGAGTTTAAGGCGGGGCGTACTATCGTCACAGTGAAGACTGATGACCAACAGCAGGAAGCTCTCAACATTCTCTGTCGCAATAAGGCGTGGTACACCAATACCCACGAGAGTGAATGATGTAGCTCGTTTGAGCGGAGAAAGCAGGTAATGATGTGATGCCCTTCATTACCTGCTTTCTCCGCTACTCAGCAATGACTCTCAATTTCTCTAAATCGATGACTCCTCGATTATACAGTAATGCTTTTTCGATCTCAGACATATGGGCATCTTTCATAATGGCCCCACTCAGGTTGGCCTCACACAAAATAGCTTCACTCATATTGGCGCGACACATATATACGCCGCTCAAGTTGGCCTTCTCCATGGTTGCTCCAGAGAGGTTTGACATGAGGAGCATCGCCCGGCTCAGGTTGGCCTTACTCAGGTCTGCTTTGCTGAAGTTGGCGATGATGCAATTAGCTCCGATGAGATCGGCTTCCGCCAGGTTGGCCTCGCTCAAATTGACTGCTACCAGGTTAGCCCCACATAAAGTAGCTCCAACGAGGCTAGCTTCACCAAAACTCCTTTGGGTTGAAGCCATGGCTTTTCTTGTCTTCTGTAAGATCGTTGAAGTTCTATGGAAGTCTTTCATAGTATACTTGTTCTCATCGTACGAAGGCACTCCTCGCCAGGCGGGAGCAACGGCTTGTACAGTAAAAGGAACATATGGGTTGTGGCAACGAGCGTTTTGCCAAGTAAAAATGTTCAACACTACTGGTAACGGGCCGATGTCATGCGGCCTATTGTCTCATCCGGTAGCGTCTCTGGAATAATCAGAGACGCATGGAAAGGTAGGGACAAGCCCCTGGCTTTTAGCCATGGGGTTCATGACGCTTGAGTGGTTCCAGAGTGTCGAACTGCGTCGGCGGGTACAGATCGGCCTGAACAAGGGAGAAGCCCGCAACGCGCTCGCCCGAGCTGTCTTTTTCTATCGACAGGGGAGAGTGCAAGACCATTCGCATGCGCAACAGCAACAACGCACCCAGGGGCTCAATCTGGTGGTCGCAGCCATCATCTTATGGAATTCCCTGGAACTGGCCGAGCCATTGAGGAGTTGCAGAGTGAAGGGGTGGCGATGACCTCGGAGCAATTGCGCCATCTCTCTCCGATGGACTGGGGGCATATCGGCCTGACCGGAGAGTATACCTGGGACTTTGCATTCAAAAACGCACACGCCTAGCTTAGCGTACAGAATTCCAGCCTCATCGCCTTGACAAAACGCTTAGCGTACAAAAAGCAGGATTGGATATGCTGACCCCTCTTTCAGCGTGCGCGGCTCTCCGTGCGTTCTGGTGATGAACGGGGCCACGGTTCGTGGGCATTGATCGTTGCGTTGGTCCTCTTGCCCGTTTCTCTCCTCACGCCGAGCCCTTTTGGCCAGAACAGCTCCCTCTTTGGTTACGCCTGCCCTGACTTTCTCCTCGTTCTGTACCACCTGTCCCATTACTTCGCCAAAGGTTACCGTTGTCATCTCGCGAGTAGGGCGTCTCGTGGCACTCCCCTCATGAGACGGTATGAAGCGTGGAATGAGAAGGTTCCCGGCGCGAGGGCAAGGTTTCCCGCATCACCCCCTGTACGACGACCCCTGAGAGGAAGGTCACGCCAGCGATGACGCCGATAGCCCAGGAGACTCCGAACAGGTCCGTCAGGACGCCGGCTAGCAGCGCCCCAATGGCGTATCCACTATCGCGCCAGAGGCGGTAGACGCCCACTGCTGATGCACGCCAGTCAGGGTGGGCGACATCGGCGATCGACGCGAGGAGTGTTGGATAGACCAAAGCCGTCCCTAGTCCAAGCAGACCCATTGTGAGTGCCCACCACCCGAACCCGTGAAGCAGCGGCAACAGCCCAATAGCGACGCCCTGGAGCAGCATCCCACCTACAATCATACCCTTGCGCCCAAGGCGGTCGGAGAGTACCCCTGTCAGCAGCTGCGTCGTTCCCCAGACGCCCGGATAGATGCCTGCCAGTAGGCCGATTTGCGCGATACTCAGCCCTCCCGCTGCAAAAAAGAGTGGAAACACCCCCCATGCCAGACCGTCATTCAGGTTGTTCACCAGCCCAGCCTGGCTGACGCCGAAGAGTGTCCGGTTCTTCCAGGAGGTCAGCCAGAAGATGTCCTTGAACGAGGGAGGAGCTGGTCTGTGATCTGAGCACTGGCCCTGTTGCGCTGATCCGTCTCTGTGCTCGGCAGCAGTAGCGAGCAATGCTGCTTCCTGGCGCGCATGCCCACGCGACTCGCGCACAAAGAAGAGCGACAACAGCAGACCCATCAGGGCAAACCCGATGCCGAGCAAAAATGGCTGGGGCCGCAGTGCGTAGGTAGCAGCGAGGTAGCCAGCCGCAATCGCGGAAGCCGAAACCGCCATGTAGCCAGCCGCTTCATTGATGCCCATCGCCAATCCACGTCGCGCGGGTCCCACCAGATCGATCTTCATAATGACGGTGGTGGACCAGCACAAGCCCTGGTTGATGCCCAGCAGCACGTTCGCGAAGACCACCCAGCCCCAGGATGGCGCAAAGATGATGAGCACCGGCACCGGCAGCCCGACCAACCAGCCGACCACTAGCACTTCTTTGCGCCCGATGCGATCGCTCAGCCTGCCCGCGAAGAGATTGGCAACCGCTTTCACGACGCCGAAGCTCACGATGAAAGAGAGCACCGCCGTCGTGGAAACCAGGCCGAAGACACGCTGGCCGAGCAAAGGTACGATGCTGCGTTCGAGTCCCACCATGCCGCCGACAAAGGCATTGACGATCACCAGCAGCGTGAACTGCTGCCAGTTGGCGCGTAGACCAAGGTGCACGACTGATGGGACCCCTTGAGGAGGCAGTCTCTTCACATGAGGAGATGACATAGCGGTTTTCCTCCTGTTTCCTGTTTCCTTCCCATCGTAGACTCCCAAAGGCATCTCAAGACTCGCTTTCGCCTGTATCCCCTGCATCAGAGCAAGCATCGGCACCCAGCAGTGCAATAGGCTTGACGGGGACTTCACAGGCGAGCGAGGCCCTCGCTGCATCCCACTCCTGCGCGTCGGCCGCCTTGCGCGCGTGGAAGTTGATGCCTTGTGTCCCGAATTCTGCAGCACTGCTCTCTTGAGGCGCGCCACTGAAGACGTCCGCTTGCCAGGTGATCTCGAAGTCAACGAATCCCGCAGCCACAACCGTGGCCTTCAGTTCTGCTTCCAGCAGAGCACCGGCAATTCAGCCCGTCCACAGATCGATCTGCTGTTTCGCGTCCGCTGGCACCGCCCGCTGCACCAGGATATCCCCGATCTGAAGGCGACCGGTGGGTTTGAGGACCCGGGCCATCTCCTGCAAGGCCGCGAGTTTGTCTGGCAGCAGGTTGAGGACACCGTTGGAGATGACTACATCGGCCCAGCTGGAAGGCGCGGGTAACGACTCGGCCAATCCTTCGCGGAACTCCACGTTGCCTACCCCGGCTTCGCTCGCGCTCTTCCGCGCCATTTCGAGCATCGCCGGGGTCATATCGACTCCGATGACCTGTCCGTCTGGACCGACCATCTTCGCGGCGATCAGACTATCGAGGCCCGCACCACTGCCGATATCGACGACCCGCTCGCCGGGCTGGAGTTGGCCGATGCGAAAGGGGTTGCCCGTGCCAGCGAAAGACGTGATCGAGCCTTCGGGAAGACCTTCCAACCAGTAATCGTGGTAGCCAAGTATACTGGCGAGTGGACGGCCCGTGTGGAAGTGATAGCCGCGACCTGGATCTCGTGCCACAGCGGCGTATTCTACCTGGATGGCTTGACGCAAGCGTTCCAGATCAAGACTGGGTTCTCTCTGTGGACTGTCACTCATTATGACCTCCTTAGAGTAAAGACTCCTTGCTCTCCATTATTCATAGTGAGAAGGAAGTGCTGTGCCATCAGGAGATGGCACAGCGGTTGGCTCCTGCTTCGAGTTCGGTGACATCGTGATCTGGCACCAGGCCCGCTTCGTTGAGCGTGACGATCCGTTCGTAGTTGGGCGGGGTCGGGGGAAGCCGTTGCAACAGGGTTTCGACAAACACCGTCTGCGTCGCGTGCAGAAGGCCGACCTGCTCGTCGATCTCAGCAAGCCGCGCGCCAATCGGCTTGCCATCGAATGGCACGGGCTGACTCGCGTGTCCTGGCAGGACGAGCGTCTCCGATGGCAGCGCGAGCAGTTTGTGCAGGCTGTGGTAGAGCAGCACGGAGCGCGCTCGCGCTTCCTGGGCGTTAGCATGCAGGTCAGGACGCCCGATGCTAGTTGGAAAGAGCGTATCTCCCGTCAAGAGGAGCGCGTTATTGAGCAGGTAGCAGGTGCTCTCCGGCGTGTGTCCCGGCGTATGCACTGCAGTCAGCCTCAGGTTTAGAGTGGCGAGTGTGTTGCCATCGCGCATGGCTGTAAAGGGAAACGACACCCGGTGCTGTTCGGGCAGAAACAGCATCGCTCCGCTCCGTTCGGCGAGCTGGCGCGAGCGCGAGAGATGATCGGCATGAATATGTGTGTCAAACACGCTGGTGATGTGCCAACCGTACTGTGCTGCCAGGTTGAGATACACCTGCGGGTCAAGGGACGCATCGATCACGAACGCTTCTGAGCCACCGCCAATGAGGTAGGAGAGGCAGCCTTTGCCGGTGCGCCGCACCTGGATGACACGTGCCGAACGATCTGCGAGAGGAATCTCGGCAGTATTCCACGCCAGGCTCCACGCTTTCATTCCTCCTTCAAGGGAGAATGCAGGAACGCCTCGCGCAGTAAGTTGCTCGGCGGCAAGTTGGCTGGTTCTGCCCGCAGCACAGACCGTGACGACGGGGGCATCACCGACTACCTCAAACGCGTCGAGCGCGTGGGGATCGTGCGCATTGAGGGCGCGGTAGGCATCGATATGCACGCTGCCAGGAATAGCCCATTCCGCCCGCTCTGCGGCTGGTCGCACATCCAGGATGGCGAGGGGGCGTTCCTCTTCCAACCATGTTCGTAGGCTCTCAACGGAAATCGTCTCCATAGGAGTCTCTCTTTCTACACTTCGACAGGGAGTGCTAGCTTGCGCCAGTCGGCCACACCCTCTTCGAGCCGACGAGCCTGATAGCCATGCGCACGCAAGAGCGAGACCGCCTCATCGGCAAACACGCAGTAGGGGCCGCGACAATAGGCGATAATCTCTTTGCCAGCAGGGAATTCCGTCAGTCGGGCGGAGAGTTCTGCCAGGGGCACGGAGACCGCCTGGGGTAGATGTCCAGCACGATATTCCTCGGCAGGCCGAACATCAAGCAGGATCACCTCGTCTTCGCTCAGACGGTGAAGCAACTCGTCAGCTTGAATAGGTTGGAGCAGATGGCGATCTTGCAAAAAGATCTCGACGACGCGATCAACCTCCGCCAGATGCTCCTCCCCGACCTGTCGCAGCGAGAGCCAGAGCGTGGAAACGTCTTCTGACGCGAGACGATAATAGATAGATGTTCCCTCGCGGCGGACCTCGACCAGGTGGGCTGTACGCAGCACCTGCAAGTGCTGTGAGGCATTGGCAATCGACATCCCGGTTTCCTGTGCCAGTGCTTCCACCGTGCGTTCACATTGGGATAGCACGTCGAGGAGTTCGAGGCGATGGGAACTGGCCAGCGCCTTGCCAACGCGGGCAAACTGCTCATAGAGCTGATTCTTAAAAGTGCGTTTTTCATCAATCTGCATGGTTTCATTCCCCGCTGTCAGGAGCAAGAGGAGACGATGCATCGTCTCGCTTTTTCTATTACTCAATAGAATACTTGAATAAACGGGTGATGTCAAGAGTATTTGGAGTTCCGCTTCACTCCTACGTGCAAGTTCGGTTGCATAGTGCTTGAAGGCAGAGCTCATCACAAAAGAGAAGGCCACATCATTATCGATATCTACTTGCCACTGAGATCGCTGTGGTAGGAATGAACCCTGGCGGTTCGTTCATATCCCCTCTTGTTGGACACGAATCATGGATACACGAAAGAACATGTGGTGAATTCGGAACTGGCCAAACGTCAAGTGGTGTTGGAGGGACGAGTCCACCGTCTGGAACACTTGACGCAGGCCGGTCGAGCTCACTTGGCCGACCTCCGGGAACAGGAACACTGCCTCCAAGAACAAATTCATGTCTCTGAACAGCAATGGATAGAGCTCTCATTGCGGTATCGTCAACTTATTTCTTTTTCCTGATGAGCTTTCACTACTCAGAGGTTTGTTTGGGCTTTTTCATAGTGATTCTTCACGAAAAAGCATCGAAAAAACATTCCTCTTCCCCACTTTTCAGGAAAATTAAACTCGTCAATGCGTTAAGTTGACAATACCCTTTTTGGGCTGCCTTACCCATCCTTAAAAGATAGGGGATGCGGCGGCTTATTCCTCAAGGGCCCCACGCTCTCGTCGAGGGATCGCATTGAGGACATTGCGTTACGTATGCGACGTTCCAACGCTGACGGGGTGGTGCTGAAAACACCTCAGAGACGGCTGCGAGCAATCCGTCATGTCTGTCAGTCACGATCAGATCCAGCTGAGTAGCTCCTCGTGTGAACCCATCTTGCCGTAACATTTTACATGACGGTATACGAACACTTGTAATTGCCATGACGAATGTCTATAATTGAGGGGTAGACAACTACTGGCGATGAAGCTCGCCTAACGCGCTACGCGCTGATAGCTTCTAGCGACCGACTACAGAGATCGTCGGCTGTTAGAAGCGTTTTTGTTCTCTAGAACCCGCGTCAGCCCCTTGACTGGCATCAGCACGAGTACCAAAACGCCCCTGTCGATAGAGCTAACTCTGTGGTTAGGGCGTATTGTCTGCTCTCGCGCGATTGCTGATATGCTGGAAAGGAAAGCCATGCAACAACACAACTCTTCGTCCCAAGGGGCCGAGGTACGCATCAATGCAGCCAGTTGTTCAGATACTGGACGAGTGCGTACGCACAACGAAGATGCTATCCTTCTGTGTGAACCACAGGATCAGGTGATATCCGCACAGTTAGGTTGGCTCTACCTGCTCGCTGATGGTGCGGGAGGTCATGCCGCAGGCGAGGTCGCCAGTCTGTTGGCGGTCGAGACGATCGCTGCTACCTACTATGCTCAGGCGGCCACTCAACACACAGATGAGACCATGTTTCACGCTCAGGGAAAGGTCTCGCACCTGCATGGCCCTATCGGTGATCTCGAGACTCCCACCTTGCAACTCAAGCGAGCTTTTTTTACTGCCCACACACATATTCGCGAGGCAGCTCGCCTCAAACGGGAGTATGCGGGTATGATCACCACATGCATCGCTGCTGTGGTCAAGGGAGCTCATCTTTCGATCGCCCATGTCGGTGATATTCGCGCCTACCTGATTCGTCCCTCATCTGCGTCCGGACCTTCCATTACCCGCCTGACAACAGACCACTCGATGGTGACAGAACTCGCACGGGCAGGCATTATCTCCCCCGAACAGATGCAAAGCTCGCCCTCTCGCCATATCATCCTGCGAGCACTGGGGGGAAAAGAGCGGGAGAGCCCGAACCCCGATGTCACGACCTGTGTTGTACAAGTTGGAGATGCCCTCCTTCTCTGCTGCGATGGTCTCTGGAGCATGCTCACTGAACAACAGCTTATGATGGTGGTCAGCCGCTCGACACCACAGGCGGCGTGTACTGAGTTGATCCGACTGGCCAACGAGGCCGGAGGCGAGGATAATATTAGCGCCGTTGTGCTCTCATTCATATAGGGCACTCGCGAGCCAAAGAGAATACTCTCTCATCAGGAGTGGACATATGGAATCAGATACTTCAAAGAAGGAAGCCAGGCAAGCATCACAAAAAAAAGCTACAGCACTGAAGTTCGTTTTGCTCATCGGCGTCATGAGCTTTTTCGCGGACTTCACCTACGAGGGCTCGCGTAGTATCATTGGCCCCTACTTGGCCTTGCTCGGAGCGAGTGCAGTCGTTGTGGCGTTTGTGACCGGCTTCGGCGAGCTGCTTGGGTATGGACTGCGCCTGGTCTCGGGGCGACTGAGTGATCGAACCGGGCAGTTCTGGCCGATTACAATCTTCGGCTATATCATCCAGATGTTCTCGGTGCCACTGCTCGCATTGGCAGGCAACTGGCAGGTTGCGGCCCTGTTGATTATCATCGAACGCGTCGGTAAGGCCACCCGCAACCCGCCCCGTGATGTCATGCTCTCGCATGCTGCCAAAGAGATGGGGTATGGTTGGGGCTTCGGGGTACACGAAGCCTTGGATCAATCCGGCGCGCTGTTTGGCCCACTGATCGTTGCCGCTGTGCTGGCCTTACGCGGTGAGTACCAGATCGCCTTTGCCGTGCTGCTCATACCCGCTCTCCTCACGCTGAGCATCCTGGTGGTTGCACGCCTGACCTATCCCAGGCCTGAGGAAATGGAAGCGAATCCACCGGATATCAAGGCCAGCGGATTGCCACGCGTCTTCTGGGTGTATCTGGCTGGGGCGGTGCTGGTAGCTACCGGATTCGCCGACTTCCCGTTCATCGCGTATCACTTCGCACGAGCCTCAATTGTGCCGAGTACGCTCATCCCGGTGTTCTACTCCGTCGCGATGGGCGTCAGCGGAGTTGGCTCACTGCTTTTCGGGCGGCTCTTTGATCGGTTCGGGATCTCTGTCCTTATCCCCCTGACGATCCTCTCGGCCCTGTTTGCGCCTTTCGTGTTCCTGGGCAACTTCTGGGTGGCACTCGTTGGGGTCGCGCTCTGGGGACTGGGTATGGGTGTCCACGAATCAATCATTCCAGCGGCTGTAGCAACGATGGTGCCGGCGCAGCGGCGTGCTTCGGCCTATGGTCTCTTCACCGCAGGCTATGGCATCTTCTGGTTCCTGGGCAGCGTGATGATTGGCGTCCTGTATGGTCTATCAATACCGGTGCTGATTGCTTTCAGCTTGATTGTCGAACTCGCTGCCATCCCACTCTTCCTCCTGGTGAGGCGGCAGTCACGCCTTGTGAATTCTGCTGGTTGACCGCGCTCAGCATCGCTCTCCCTATAGAGGGAATGAGTCCTAGCGATGCACGCTCAGAAGGGAGCGGTAGGCGTTTCTAGCAGTCTAAAAGTGGCGTCGAGAGGTATTGTCAATAGCGGCGTGGTAATGGCTCAGAACCACTCTTGGTGTGCCTGCTTGCTTTCAGCCAGAGAACATCGATGCCAAGATGAGAATGGAATGAAGGAAGTGGAGGGGTGAAAGAGTGACAGGCTACAGCCAGAAGAGACTAAGAAGCCCGATAGAGCATGCGTCGGCGCAGCAAGTCGAAGCCTGCCTTTCCGAACATCACTCGTTTCAGCATTTTCAGCCGGTTCACTTGGCCCTCGACGACCCCTTGGCTCCACGGTAATGAAAGTGCCGCTTCAACAGCGAGGCGATCGCGCAGGATACCCGCAACAAAACTCTGGAGTTCAGCAATACCGCTGCTCGTCGCATCATCAAGCCAGGGTGCAAGCTTGGGGAGGTCCCGTTTTCGGACCATCTTCAGGAAATGCTGGACCAATTCATAAAGACTTCGTACTTGCACATTTGCCGCCAAGAGGCGGGTAAGCTGCTCTTGCTCCTCTGGTTTCAGTTTGTCTGGTGGACGACAGAGCAACCAGCGCACTTCTCGCGGTGCTTGTGCTTCCCTCTTGCGAGCAGGAATGCGTGTGCGAAAACCACGACGGACCAGATACTCTCTCAGAGAGGATGTAGAGCCAGTATATCCCTGTTCTTGTAGTTCAGAAAGGAGGTGAGAGGCGTTGTGTTCTTCTTCCTGCCAACGCTTTCGGAGGTAATCATCATAGGGATCGAGTTGACTCTTTCGGCGGGGACGAGGAGCACGAGCCAAAGTTGGTTCTGCTGAATGCGCTTGGCGCACATAGCGTCGCACGGTATTGCGTGCAAGGTGCAGCCGTTTCGCAATCGCATGTAAACTCTTTCCTTGAGCATGCAGTTCTTGCACCTCTCGGTAGTGCTCTTGCCACCGCACCGAAGCCGGAGCGAATGGTGGTGGGTCAGCCAAACTGGAAGCAGGAGGATCCAATGCTAATGCTTTCTCCGAACCTGCTAGCTCTTCCGGTGGCTTTGGAGGGATCTGGATGCGTTCACGCAACAGGAAGCGCTCGACGGCATCTCCAAGATTACTCATAATGTGCCAACGATCTGCTACCTGCCTCGCTTGTGGGGCTCCGAGCCTCCCTCCATCGGCATAGGTGCCTCCACGATCCCGACTGAGGATCTCAATTTCAGGGTGGGCAGAGAGCCAGGCGTTGACCAACTCAGTCGTCCGATCAGGAAGCAGATCAATCACCTGATGGGTGAGCAAGTTGACGACAATGGTGCCGTAGCGGTGGCCCTTCTTCCAAGCGAAATCGTCGATGCCAATGTGAGAAACAGGAGCCACAGGAGGAAGTGGCAACGCTTGCATCTGTCGGAGAAGGGTTGTCGGGGTGATGCGCATGCCGACCTGTGGCGCGAGTCTCGCTCCTGCCTTGCCGCAGGTCGCAAATCCCACAGCGAGCAGTGCCTCTTGGAGACGGGTGGTCTGGCGTGCAAAGGACGTGAGAAAACCAGGGAAACGTTCAGTGAAGAGGTGACGAGGACAGTCAGCCGTGTGACAGTGAAATTTGCGTGCTCTGAGCTTGAGGATGACACGGCGACCGCCACAGGGAACATCGGCGACGATCCGTTCATAGTAACTATGCACACGCCACGCCAGATGCCCACAGAGCGGACAAGCGCTTTGAGAGCATGTTGACACTACTTCAATCGTGAGGGTCGTATCTCCGGCAATTATTGCTTGCATGACACAACCAGCAGGTAATGGAAGGAGAGCTTCCGCACTGCCACGTATCATCGGTAACTCCTTTTTCTCGTTTGTTCATCATTGATTACTGTCCATAAGAAGTCTACCAAAGATCAGGTGGAAAGTCAGCAAGCAGGCACACCAAGAGTGGTTCTGAGCCTGTACACCGTTACTAATAGTATCGCATGGTACACATCTTCCAGCGTATGTTCAATCGCCCGGCGCGTCGTCATACGTCGGAGGAGTTACACTCTCCAGAGCATGTTCGCAATGAGCGCACTCGTCGGATCGCCGAGGAGCAGGCACAGAGAGAACAGAAGCATCGAGCGCGAAGTGAGGAACTGCTGAGAAGCTTTCCGCCTGTGCAGGAAGGACTGGGCCTCAAGGTCGGTTGGGAACGATCTATACTAGCGAGGATGCACACACGATTATGCATCGCATCGAAGAGGTAGCCCGGCTGAGCGGTCATCGTGTGGGCTTGCGTGTGTTGTTGGCTAACAGGACCTGGCGCGATGTGTTCGTTGAGCGAGAGGAGAGAATTGGACGGGGATCACCGCGGGATTCCTGCGCAATCTGGTATATACGCACGCTGGAGGTAGCCTGGGGTGTGGCTTGCTGGTGGTTGTATCGGCATGCCTGGTTTTTCTGGAGGATTGAGCTTGGATGATATCGTAGACTATCAACTCAGAGCATATATGGATGTGCAAAGAAGCAAGGCACGCCTGAGAGGAATCATCCGCAGCGCTTCGTACAATGCTACCCACTCCTCTGGCGTTTCAGGTAGTCCTCTACAAGAGCGACAGCTTCCTCAGACTGTGGAAGTTCTGAGGATTGCGATGACCAATGTTCCCACAACCACCTCCACCAGTGACCTCTCGATCCCCGCTCTTTCCCACGTTGCCCTTTCTCGGGCTGAACTGGCTTGTGGGATCTGCTTGAAGGGAAAGCAACATCATAGCAGTGGGAACACATCGACCTGCGCATGGAAAAAGCCCCAGCCATACCGCCCGGAGAGACGGGGTGCCCTCCCTGTGGAGCCACGAGGTGGAACTCACACATCCCCGTACTGCAATACTGGCAGATGGCTACAGCAGGACGCGTCGCACTTCCCGATTCTATGAGACAGAGATAGCAATTCATGGCAGATTCTCCATTTGCTCAGCTAATTTTCCCAGTCAGCCTGCCTGGCTGCTCTACTAAGAGTCAATGAGTACGTGGAGCCGCTCCCCTCGAAAGGTGGGTAACCTGGGAGGCGGCTCAAGCAAGCGTCCGGCGATTTTGCACACACAAAAAAGCTTCTACACTCAGTCCAGCACCTGTTATTTGTGCGGGACGAGTCGTAGAAGCCATTAGCCGTTGGGCATTATGCGAGCTTCATCGCAAAACACATTCTTCACTTACTCATCACAAGTATACAAGATACATGATGTCCCTGTCAAGAAAAACCCGAGATGGTTGGGGGCGCGAACACGCGGACGCTTCGGCTTGACAGGAAGCGATCGAGATGGGTATAATCAGTTACAAGGAGATAGAGACCAAGAGTCAGTATCTCCTGGCGATGAGGCTCGCCTAACGCCCAAGAGCTAATAGCCTCTACCATCGAAGAGCAGGAATGATCTGGCTGGTAGAGGCTTTTGTATGCCTTTTCGGCATCATGTGCCGAATTGAGAGGTGCCTTTCCCTTTCGTGAGGACATCTCTCCAGACCTCTCCCTCCTAGTACTACAGTGGTAAATATGATAGGATAGGAGGAAAAGAGAAAGCCAGGGAGAAAGTGCCCTATGAACCACCAAGAAGCGTCATCGTTTCCATACGCCGAAGCGTTCTGGACCGCCCAATTCCAGGAAGTCTGTGAGCGAATCGGTCCCTGTTTTGCCCGCTCGGAAACGCGGAACCGAGCACGGGCCTACCTGCAAGGGTTGCTCAGCCCCCTCGAACGCAAAAACGGCTGGCAACTGGCCGAGGAAGCAGGGGAGAGCACTCCCTATTCAATGCAGTACTTCTTGGATCGAGCGGCGTGGGATGCGGAGGAACTGCGTGATGTCGTCCGTACGTATGTCAGTGAACGAAGCGGGAACGCGGCTGGCATGCTCGTGATTGATGAGACGGGCTTTCTCAAAAAAGGCATCAAGTCCGTCGGGGTGCAACGGCAGTACAGCGGGACAGCAGGCCGCGTCGAAAATTGTCAGATTGGGGTCTTTTTGACCTACACGAGCCAGGCAGGTCATACCTTACTGGATCGCGAATTGTATCTGCCCAAGAGTTGGACCAACGATCCCGCGCGCTGTCGAGAAGCTGATGTGCCCGAAGCGGTGCGCTTCGCTACCAAACCAGAGCTGGCGGCACGGATGCTGTGGCGCACGCTGGATGGAGGAGTGAAGGCCCAATGGGTGCTGGGTGATAGTGTCTATGGGAGTCATCCTCCGTTGCGTCAAGGCTTGGAGGCACGTTCACAAGCCTACGCGTTGGCGGTTGCCTGTAAAGAGAAGGTCGAGGTGCATGGCGAACGCAAGCGGGTTGATCAGGTGGTACGACAGCTGGCGACTGACGACTGGCACCAGCTCTCTGCAGGAGAGGGCAGCAAAGGACCCCGCCTCTTTGCGTGGGCATGGGTGGAGATTGCCGGGCCAGAGAAGCCAGGATGGAAACGCTGGCTGGTAGGCAGACGCAGCCTGAGCGAAGGCGCCAAACCGGCTGATCTGGCCTATTTCCTGATCTTTGCCCCCGACACCACCACCCTGGACAAGACGGTCAAGGCCATTGGAAGTCGTTGGACGGTCGAGCAATGTTTTGAGGAAGCCAAAGGCGAGGTCGGTCTCGATGAGTATGAGGTGCGATCGTTTCACGGATGGTACCGCCACATCACCTTTTCGATGCTCGCTCATGCGTTTCTCACAGTTCTGCGAGCACAGAGTCAGGAAGAAGTGCTCCCATCTTCGGAAGGTGAGGAAAAAAAAGCATGGAAACCCTTCCCATCCCATGCTCCTTCCCAGACACTCTCGGACTTCAAACGGCAGCGGGGGCTGGCTGTCCCGTCCTCGTCCCTTTGAGCGTGTCCGAAGTGCGACGCCTTTTCTGTGCTCTCCTGCTCTCTCACCCGGTCTCCTTTCCCTTCCGGCTCGCCTGGTCATTCTTTCGGCGCATGCACCAGGCTATCGCTCGTCGCTGTCACTCTAAACGTCGCTTGTCCATGCTTCCACACTTACCACTGTAGTACTAGAGGAAAAAACCATGCACCCACTCGAGCCGGTCATCGTCCTTGATTTATTCCCACCCGAACGACAACTACTGCTAAAACTTCTTTTTGAACTCACTGAAGATGATTGGCACAAACCAACAGGTTGGACGGTAAAAGATATCGCCTTGCATCTACTGGGAGACGATATTGGCCTGCTCTCAAGAAAACGTGATGGCTTCGACTACCTCACTTCTATGGGCAATCCCACGGCCCTCGATTCCTGGGATGAACTTGTGAATTACATCAACGAAAGCAATGACGTATGGGTACAGGCCACGCAGAGAATGAGCAGTCAACTGCTCTGTAGATTGTTAGCGTTGATCGGCGAAGAACTGCACCAGTATTTTGCCTCGCTTGATCCATATGCCGTAGGAGACGCTGTAAGCTGGACGGGACCCGCACCCGCGCCCGTATAGCTAGATATTGCCAGAGAGTATACGGAACGTTGAGTACACCAGCAGCACATACGCGATGCAGTGAACAAGCCAGGATTGAAAGACCCACGCTTCTTCGCGCCCGTCCTGGATACCTTTGTACGCGCTCTACCACACACCTTCAAGGGCGTGCAGGCAAACGATGGCACAATGCTTCAACTCACTATTTCAGGACCATCTGGTGGTGAATGGTGCTTACTACGCAAACAGCAACAATGGAACTTGGGGCAATCATCAACACCCCGGCCTGACGCAACTGTCATAATCGACCAGGAAAGCGCGTGGCGCCTATTTACCAGGGGCATGAATAAAAACGAAATACTACCCCATGTGGCCATCAAAGGCAATCAACAGCTCGGTTTACACACGCTACATACCGTCTCCATCATAGCCTGAACGGTCAGAAAAGCCAAAATCATTCTTATCCTTCCCTGTCCACATCTGTTGATCGATGATTAGAGAAACATAGGCAGTAGTATTCAGTCAATGGCAGCATCTGAGAAACGAAGCGTTGCTGTGCTCTTTTATGCTGGAACGAACGACAAAAAGAGTGCTACCAGTAAAAAACCTGACCAGTGGGATGTTTTGCTCTTCCATAGATGTCAGATTCCTGCTAGAATGATCATTATCTCGGGAATAGTAGCACCTGCTCTTTGAGCATTTTGTCAAAAGGTGGTGAACGCGTATCGTAGGATCATTCTCGGCACCAGTCATTTGCCAGGCCTTCATTGGCCGCGCACAAGAACGTGACGCACTCTACCGACTCATTGATCGAACCAGGAGCGGACAGGGACAAGTCGCCCTTGTATGTGGTGAGGCTGGCATTGGCAAATCACGGCTGGTTGCCGAGGCAAAAACCTACGCCGCAACACAGGGATTTCTTCTGCTGCAAGGAAATTGCTTTCCGACAGATCTTACCTATCCCTATGCACCGTTGCTCGACCTCTTGCGCTCCATCCTGGCTTCCAACCCAGCAGAAACGCTCGCTGCCGCTGTAGAGGCCTTAGCTCGTGACATCTTTCCTCTGCTCCCCGAACTGGTTCCTGACCAAACGATCCCGCTCACACGTCTCGAACCTGAACAAGAACAACGCCGTCTTTTCGCGGTCCTGGCAACGTTCTTCATCCACCTGTCAGCCCACTCCCCGTTGCTGCTCATCATTGAGGATGCGCACTGGAGCGACGACACCAGTCTGGATTTTCTCCACACGCTGGCGCGGCGTTCCACGTCCCAGCCACTTCTGCTCCTGGTCACGTATCGCCATGATGAGACGCATCCACCGTTGAGAAGCTGGCTTGCACAGCTCAACCGCGAACGGCTTGTTCAGCAGATCAAGCTCGTACCTCTTTCGCGTAACGATGTCGATACGATGCTGTCAGTCATCTTTAATCAGCGGCATACGGCTTTCGACATGCGCCGCTTTCTGCACGGGGAACTCCTCGATGCTCTCTCTACTCTGACGGAGGGCAACCCCTTTTTCGTCGAAGAAACGCTCAGTTCCCTCATTGCCGCGGGTGATATTTTCTACGCACAAGGGTACTGGAATCGCAAACCACTTCGTGATGTCCACATTCCACGGAGCGTCCAAGATGCCGTACAACAGCGAACAGAGCGTTTGAGCCAGGAGGCCAGATACGTTTTAACCCTGGCTGCCGTTGCTGGTCGGCATTTTGATTTTGCCCTCCTCCAGCAGCTCACCCGTTATGATGAGGACCAGCTCCTGCTGGTCATGAAAGAATTGGTCTCTGCTCAACTCGTCATAGAAGAATCTGCCGAGCAGTTTGCATTTCGGCATGCATTGACGCGCCAGGCCATTTATACGCAACTCCTGACACGTGAGCGTACTGCGCTTCACGGTACCATTGCTGAAACAATGGAGCACCTTCCTCCCGCCGCACTCGATGCGCACCTGGAAGATCTGGCCTACCATTTTTACCAGGCGAGCGTCTGGCAGAAGGCAGTAGACTATGCACAGCGCGCCGGAGAAAAAGCGCTACGACTGTACTCGCAAAGTGCCGCCATCGACTATTTCACCTGGGCTCTGGATGCTGCTGATCACTTGTTCTCCCCTCCTACATCGGCAGTTTACCGCGCACGCGGGCAAGCGTATGAAACGCTTGGTGAGTTTGAACAGGCACAGCAAGATTACACCCTGGCAATGGATGCTGCCCGCACAATGCATGACCGCGCGGCGGAATGGCAAAGTGTGATTGACCTTGGCTTTCTGTGGGCTGGACGTGATTATGCACAGGCAGAAACCTGGTTTCGTCAAGCTCTGGCCCTTGCGCAATCGCTCAATGATCCGGCTCTGCACGCTCGTAGTCTCAACCGCATCGGCAACTGGCATCTGAATGTGGAGCAGACAGGGGAAGCGCTACGCTACCATCAAGAGGCATTGACCATTTTTCAGGAACTCCATGATGCACGCGGAATCGCGGAGACGCTGGATCTGCTGGGCATGGTGAGCTATCTTGGTGGCGACTTGATCGGGGGCACTGCTTACTACAGTCAAGCCATCGCGCTCTTTGGTGAACTTGGTGACAGGTCTGGACTGACATCAAGCCTAGCAACAGTAACGCTGCGCGGCCCGACGTTTCAAACGGATACGATGGTCTCGGAGGCGGGTTTGGCCGAAGTATGCCAGGATGCTGAACAGGCGCTCAGGATTGCACGCGAGATTGGGCACCGCTCAGCCGAAGCCTATGCGTTCTTCCAGTTGGGTCTGTGCCGGGGATCACAGGGAGAGTACGGGCAGGCGCTGGCGGCAGCGAAGCAGAGTTTAGACATCGCAGAAGAGATCGAACATCGCCAGTGGCAAACGGCTGCCCATACCATACTGGGAGGAGTATATAACAGCCTGCTCGCATTTCCACAGGCGCACGAACACTTTGAGCAAGCACTGGCACTAGCACACGAGATTGGCTCATTGTTCTGGAAGCGCATTGCGACAGGATACCTGGCATCAGTAGCTATCCTGCTGCATAACGATACCCAGGCGGAAGAGGCGCTTCACGCCGCACTCAGTTCCGATATGGCTGCGCAAACGATGGCACAGCGGATGGCTTGTTGTGCGTTTGTGGAACTCGCACTTGCACAGAGACATCCAACTCGCGCCTTAGAAATCATCGATCAGCTGAACGCATCCGGCGCACAAGGAGCCGAAGGACGAAGCAGCTTGCGCGTCTTGCAACTGCGCGGAGAAGCTCTGGCAGCCTTGCAGCGGATAGAGGAAGCCGAAGCAGCATTCAAGGCGGCGCACGAGATCGCAGTCGTACAGGGTGTCCGACCGATGCAATGGCGCACGTGCGTTGCTCTTGGTAATCTCTATCAAACCCAGAGAAGAAACACTGAGGCTGAGCAGGCGTTTGCGACTGCCCGGAAGCTGATCGAAGAACTCGCTGCTACTATCGCTGATGAACCATTACGTGACAATTTCCTGCATCTGGCGACTGCCATGTTACCTCATACACCTCTGCACTCCCCAGTCCGCAGCGTGAAGCAGGCATTTGGTGGACTGACCGAACGCGAACGGGAAGTTGCCGTCTTGATTGCGAAAGGACAATCAAATCAGATCATTGCGGATACCCTGGTTGTCACCAAACGAACTGTCGAGACGCATATTGGCAATATCATGTTCAAGTTAGGTTCTACTTCGCGCACCCAGATTGCCGTATGGGCTGTCGAAACAGGTCTGGCGCACAAATCCTCGGACCAGGACACGATGCATGGGTCGTTGGGGATGAACCCTATATCGGACTCGACTTCCAGGGTGGCCATCTCTACGGCAAATAGGTAGGTACTGGATGAGAGGAGAACTGTGATGCTCTCGTCTCATCCATACGGAGAAAATTCTGACTCACGGAAAGAGATACAATAATGGTAGACGGATTGAAATTGATGGCGATCCTGGCTCATCCCGATGACGAATCGTTGGGAAACGGCGGAATGCTAGCAAAATACGCCGCCGAGGGGATCGAGATTCATCTGGTGGTCGCAACACGCGGGGAACGTGGTTGGCCTGGCAACGAAAGCGAGTATCCAGGGGGAGATGCCCTCGGAAAGCTGCGCGAGGCCGAAGTATTTGCAGCCGCAAATGTGCTCGGTCTTCACCGCCTCCATTTTCTTGATTACCTGGATGGAGAGCTTGATGCGGCCCATCCAGCCGAGGCGATTGCTAAGATCGCCGGACATCTGCGGCGAATCAGACCTGACGTTGTGGTTACCTTTGGGCCATATGGAGGGTACGGACACCCGGATCATATTGCCATTTCGCAGTTCACAACCGCTGCTATTGTTGAGGCAGCCAACCAGGGCTCTTTGTACTACCGTGACCTGGCTCCGCATAGTGTCTCAAAGTTATATTATATGGCCGAGACTGAGGAAGTGTTTGCCGTCTATCAATCCGTCTTCGGTGACCTGGTTATGCACATTGATGGTGTGAAGCGCAGTATGGTCACCTGGCCGGGCTGGTCGGTGACGACCAGGATTGACACGTCGCATTACTGGCGCACCGTCTCGCGTGCGATTTCCTGCCATCGGACACAACTACCCGCCTATCATGTGTTGGAACATCTCTCACAGCAGCAGCGCGAAACGTTGTGGAGTACCCAGTGTTATTATCGGGCCTTTAGCCTGGTCAACGGAAGCAGGCAGGTGGAAGCCGATCTGTTCGAGGGTTTACGATAACTGGAGGAGAGCATATGCGAGTCAGAGAATACCTGGTCCTTTTCGCACTGGCGGCCGGGCGGTGCATCTTCCGTCAACCACAGCTATTGCTTCTTTGCTTGCTCTGGCCTTGGGAGGAACAACGCTCGCGTACATCTGCTTCTACTGGCTCATCGACCACGTGGGGCCAACACGTACCGTGGTCGTCACCTACCTGCTTCCTTGTATGGCAATAGTCTACGGTGCGCTCGTGCTGCACGAAGCAGTAAGTCTCAATGCACTGGGAGGTCTGACATTCATCTTACTCGGGACCTTCCTCATCGGGAGGAGAACCGTTCTACCATCCCCCACTCAAAGTCATACTGTGCAACCTGCTCTTGGGCAGGTCACATCAGAGGAAAGGAACATCTCATGAACGCAACGGATATTGTGAAATATGGACAACAGACGGCACTCCAGGCCATCGATGGCTTCCCCGAAACTGCGTGGGAAACACCAGGCGCATGTGGTGTCTGGTCAGTCAAGGATATCATCGCCCACCTCGCTTCCTACGAACAGGTGCTGATCGACATCTTGATCCCTTTTACGGGCGGCGGACCTACCCCTATGTTGAACAGCTTTATTGAACTGGGGGGGCAATTCAACGATCTCGAGGTGAATAGGCGGAAAGCGAAGACGATCAAAGAGGTTTGGGCGGAGTTCAATGACACGCATACCCAGGTGATGCCGCTGATGGCGAAAATTCCTTCTGGGAGCGGTCGACTGGAATCGACCAATGACCTGGCTGTACTTCCTGTTTATGCTCGGTGTGCTGGTGGCTGGTCTTCCTGGCTGTCGTTTCACCTGGAAACAGTGGAAAGCATAGCCAGGTTTCCTATCAAGCCGAGCTACGCGCATTGCCCCTTGCTCAACTTGATGCTCTTCTTTTCACGGCGATCTCCTCGTCTTGATGTTCATGCCTTTTTTGACAAGAGTATTCCTTTTATTTTACCCCTGTTCACTCCTGGAACAGCGCTTCAAACTGCTTGCGATCGAGTTGCTCGTGTTCCATCAGCGCATCGGCCAGCTTTGTCAGTTGATCGTAATGCCCGCTCAACAGCGCGCGCGCCATCGCCTGGCCCTCTTTGAGAATCTTTTGCACCTCGAAGTCGATCATAGACGCCATCGTCGCGCTATTGTTGCCACGTGCCGCGGGCGCATTCATGGCAAACGCGTGCTGATGTGCAGCTACTTCATTGCCATTGAGCGTAAGCTGGCCATCGGTATCGACAACAAGCGAGCGAGGATGCGTAGGCAAGTCATCAACCTCGCTGCGGCGCATGTTCAGGCTCATGCCACCGGGTTCGTAGTCTGCGAAGACAACGCCGACCTGTTCGCTCATACCCCAGCGGGTGACCATACGCCGGGCCAGGTCTGTGACGACCTGTAGGTCGTTCTCGGCCCCAGTCGTGACCCGCTCCTGGCCAAAGGTCAGTTCCTCGGCGACGCGCCCACCAAGCCCGACAGCTATACGCGCCATTAAAGTCTCGCGGCTGTAGTTATAGCGGTCCTCCTCGGCGGTAAACTGCGTCACGCCGAGACTCTGACCGCGTGGTAGGATAGTGACACGGTTGACGGTATCGGCCTGCGGCAAATGATAGGCAACAAGGGCATGGCCCCCTTCATGATAGGCAATGATACGACGATCGGTCTCGTTCATCACGATTGGTCGCAAGGCCCCAAGTTGTACCCGTGCCAGGGCATCCTCAAAACAATCATGAGTGATATGTTGAAGATCTTGTCGCGCCGCGCAGAGAGCAGCTTCGTTGACAAGATTGGCAAGGTCTGCACCGGTCATACCGGTTGTCAAACGCGATAGGCGCTCCAGCGATATCTCTTCATGTAGAGGCGTAGAACGCGTATGAACCTTGAGTATGGCCTCGCGTCCAATGCGGTCGGGGTGTGATACCGTAATATGACGGTCGAAGCGACCGGGACGCAAAAGAGCTTTGTCCAGGATATCGGCGCGGTTGGTCGCCGCAAGCACAACCACTGCTTTGCGCCCATCAAAACCATCAAGTTCCACCAGCAACTGATTGAGCGTTTGATCCCGCTCGTCATTACCGGATACGCGCATTGAACGCTTGCGACCCACAGCATCAATTTCATCGATAAAAATGACACATGGAGCAGCCTGGCGAGCCTGGTTGAAGAGGTCTCGTACTCGACTCGCGCCCACTCCAACAAACATCTCGACAAATTCAGACGCGCTCATGCTGAAGAATGGCACGCCAGCCTCACCTGCCACCGCTTTTGCCAACAAGGTTTTACCGGTTCCAGGAGGGCCAACGAGTAAAGCGCCTCGTGGAATACGCGCTCCTAAACGTTCAAAACGCTCCGGGGTGCGCAAAAAGTGCACAATCTCTTCCAGTTCCGTACGTACTTCGTCAATACCCGCGACATCGGCAAATGTCACTGGCGGATCCAAACTGACATAATTCTTTGTAGAAGAAACACTGTTGGATTTGGTAGGACGAGCAAATTTTTCAGATCCGGTGCTTGTAGATTGTTTTGTATCGCTTACTCGATCAAAACGGCGAGCGCGGCTTTTCCCAATCTGTGTCACACGGTCGTCTGCAGAACGGGTAGAGCGCGTATTATTTTTGGGAGCTAGTACGAGTAATAGAAGCAACCCAAGGAACAGAAGAGGGATAAATCGCCAGAGCAGTCCCAGCCACATTGGCGGTTGCGCCACAGGAAGCGTATTGACTATCACCTTGTTGCTTAAAAGCATTTGCATTAAGTTCGCGTCGCCACTGCCAGGCAGATGAGTAAAGACAGCACGAGCAGGATCAACGGGTGGAGAGGCAGTTGTGTTTGGCCAGGAGGAATAGCCCGCGCCAACATAGCGACTCCAGGCAGCAAAGTCAGTGGCATTTTTACTGACAGAAGTACTCGCTACTGTTGCTATCGCTGTTTTATGCTGTGCCAGGGGTGTATTCAAGAATCCATTGATGTCATTGCCTTGAAGCGTCACCGCTTGTACATTTCCCGCCTTCACTTGATCCAAAAATGTACTGTAGCTAATCACCGATACCCCGTTAGGTGGAGTATTCGATGCAGGAGCCTGGAGCTGGCTGACCAGGCCAAAAAGCAAGCCAATAACCATTACGAGTAGAACACCACTAAAAAACAGTTGTTTATGCGTCTTAAGGGATGCTAAGACCGTTCGTCCCAAGCTCCTCACATCAGTATACCGTCGCCAGCGCGCCTTCGATATCAATCGGCGACTATCTTTGCCGTCCATGTCTGTACACCTCGCCTGGAAAGCTTGCACAGATAAAACATTCTAGCAAGCCTCATGTATGTAGCAGAAGTGGTACCCTTCCAGGAGAAGTCTCCTCCCAGAAAGCCAGATCCCCTACGTTACCATTTCTATCCTACAGAATTGAGCAACATTCTCATACAGTTTCCATAGATCGAAAAAATGGAAAGTTCATCACCAATGTCACCAATGATTTCACCTCACTCTGTTCTACGGAAAGAGAATCCTTCTTCATATGCCTGCGATAAATGCAGGAAAAAGGCCAAAAAGCGATAATTAGCTTAGAATACAGGCGATTATTTTAGTGACGCCAGAAGGTAGAATACAACTATTGACTGTTCAACATAAAACATCATGGTAAATTCGGTACTTACTTCCCAATTATAATGATTGTAACAAAGTGTTTCTATGCGCTCCATCACATTTCATAATACGCTTTGAGACCTACTTTAGACGCCTTTAGTTACGACCATGGGTCATATTCATTGAAATGGCGTAGAATACCCTGAAGTGAGAACGCTTTGAACCCTTTTTTGTAGGGTATCTACAATTTTAATACGTTATCAATAGCAGCAAAGATGCATTCCCGACCCTCATGATTAGTGCTACAATCCCATCATCCCCTTCGCATACTCAACTGCACTCGTCCGCGCTGCAAATCGATCTTGAGCACTCGCACTTGCACCACCTGTCCGACAGCCACAACCGTGAGCGGATCTTTGACGAAGCGGTCAGCAAGTTCGGAGACATGCACCAGGCCGTCCTGCTTGACGCCAATGTCAACAAAGGCTCCAAAGTCCACGACGTTGCGCACAGTTCCCTGTAAAATCATGCCCGTCTGCAAATCTTCGATCTTCAGGACATCGTGGCGCAAAATAGGGGCAGGCAGAGCGTCGCGTGGATCAAGGCCCGGCTTTTCCAGATTTTCCAGGATGTCGTTGAGCGTGGGCAAACCAACACCTACTTTCTTCACAAGGTCTGCCCAGACAGCCTGTTCACTGTTGGTGCTCCCACTTGCTTTAGAGGTAGCGCGATTGCGGTTACCGCGGCCCAGACTGCTCTGTAGTTTGACAAATTGACGATACTGGGCGATACGCTCGGCCAGCTTTACGCTTTTGCCGTCATCGCTTGCAGGAAGCACATCCAATAATGCACGCGCAGCAGCATAGCTTTCCGGGTGAATGAAGGTATTGTCCAGTGGTTCGACTCCATTGGCAACTTTGAGAAAGCCCGCTGCCTGCACAAAGGTTGCAGGACCTAAACCGGGAACTTTGTGCAATTCTTCGCGCGACTTGAACGGCCCGTGTTGTCCGCGGTAGTTGATAATGGCAGTAGCGACACGATTATTGATACCCGAGACGTGCTTAAGCAGGGCAGCGGAGGCTGAGTTGACCTCCACCCCGGCGTAGTTGACACAGGACACAATAACACGCTCGAGCATGTCAGCCAATTCTTTCTGGTCTACGTCGTGCTGGTATAAACCCACTCCGACCGCCTTGGGATCAATCTTGACGAGTTCAGCCAGTGGATCCTGCAAACGACGAGCAATCGAGATGGTGCCTCGCTGCGTAGCGTCGAGCGTAGGAAATTCCTGTCGAGCAATTTCTGACGCGGAATACACCGAGGCTCCCGCTTCGTTGATGATCACATAGCCAATCCGCCCGCTCTTCCCACCTTCTCCCTCGAGTTCGCGTATCAACCCAGCGACCAGTTGTTCGGTCTCGCGCGAGGCGGTCCCATTCCCTATCGCGATCACTGTAATGCCGTAGCGTGTGAGCAGATTGCGCAATACCTGCTGCGCCTTTCCCGTCTGAAACAGGTAGATAGTATCGGATTCAATAAATGTCCCAGTCTCATCAATGACAGTGAGTTTACAACCGGTGCGAAAACCTGGGTCGATGCCTAAGACTTTCCTACCTCTCAGCGGAGGCTGCAAGAGTAAGTTTCGTAAGTTGGCGGCGAAAATAGTGATGGCGTGTTCTTCGGCCTTGCGCGTCAGCTCTGCCCGTACCTCGCGCTCCATAGCGGGAGCAAGAAGACGTTTATACCCATCTTCCATGGCAGCGGTAAGGTATTGAGCAAACGGCGAGGTAACCTTGATGGGATAGCGCTCAGTGATATTCCGCTGCACCTGCTCATAGGGCAGCGAGACGCTCACGCGCAGCACCACTTCCCGTTCAGCGCGGTTTAACGCCAGCACTCGATGCGGCACCAACTTTGTAACATTCTCGTGAAACTCATAGTAGAGTTGGTAGACACCATTGGGATCTTTCTCTGCGACTTTTTCGGGATCGGTCACTTTCGCGCCAACGGCAGCATGCTTGAAGAAGGCTGCACGTACACTCCCGCGCACCTCGGCATCTTCGGCTATGCTCTCAGCTACGATGTCACATGCTCCCGCGTAGGCTTCCAGGCTTGTATCAACGCCCTTTTCTGCGCTCAAATAGGGGCTTGCATATTCTGCTAGAAGCGCATTTGCATCCCCAACGAGTTCAAGCTGTTGCAGAATGATAGCAGCCAGCGGAGCTAACCCTTTTTCCCGTGCGACACTGGCGCGCGTCTTGCGCTTAGGGCGAAATGGCAGATAGAGGTCCTCCACTTCTTGCAGCATTGCCGCGGCCTCGATGTTGGCTGCCAGTTCTGTCGTCAATTTGCCCTGCGTTGCTATCAACCGGCGCACATCGGCCTTGCGTTCGAAGAGCGTTCGCAATGCTAAAGCCCGGTCAGCGATAGCCTGGATCTGTACTTCATCCAGACTGCCCGTGACTTCCTTCCGGTAACGAGAGATAAAGGGAATAGTATTTCCCTCATCCAACAATGCAATAGTACGTGCGATCTGGCCGCTGGCCAATCCCAGTTCTTTACTGAGCGTTTGGGCCAGATCTGTTACCAGTAACTCTACCTCTTCTGTCGAAACAGCGAGCGTTTCAGCTTGTCTGGTTTGTTCTTCGGATGTCAAATACGTTGCCTACCTTCCCTGACTACTATCAAATAGTTGCTTGTGCCAGGAAAAATAGTAACATAGCATTGGCATTTCGTACAGCCTCTCATGTCTATGCTGGCTACTCATCAAAAATGGCACTCATGGGGTCTCTCATCTATTCCACATCTGACTGATACAGGTGATCAAATAGAGAAATAGACGGAAAAAATGTGTGGTATGCTCCGTTCTACTAAGGAAAGGTGTATTCTTGCATGCCATTTTCTAATCTAATAGAAGAGAATCTTGCTTGCAATAACACATTTGTATGATACAATGACTGCAGCCTGAACCAATCTTACGTCCCTGTTGATGGAAAAGAGAGCAAGTACTTGGAACGAAATGTGATGTTTGACGCTAACCGAGATAAACCATCTGAGACAGAACGAGAAACCTTTCAGGATTCAGATCTCAGTAGTTTAGCACAAAGCGATAGTCTACGCCTGTATCTCCGTGAAATTTCACGCATCCCTCTCCTGACGGCTAGCCGCGAATCTCATCTTGCAGAACGCGCAGAACAAGGTGATAAAGATGCGCGAAATCACCTTATCGAAGCGAACTTAAGACTGGTAGTAAGTATTGCCAAAAAATATGTGGGACAGGGACTCTCCTTGGAGGACCTCATTGGCGAAGGCAATATCGGCTTGATTCGCGCAGTTACCAAGTTCGACTATAGGAAAGGATTCCGCTTCTCTACCTATGCAACATGGTGGATCAAGCAAGCCATTACCCGCGCGATTTTAGAAGGCACTCGCGTAATCCGCCTCCCAGTCTATATTATGGAAGAGGTCATGCGTGTGAAACGTATGACTCGCCAGCTTTACCAGGAACTTGGACGCGAACCCAACCCTGAAATTATCGGTCAACGCTTAGGCATGACGGCGAATCGTGTGAGCGAACTGCTGATCTGGGCGGAAAAAGTCTTCTCACTCGATGCCCCTCTTTCCGAAGAAGAAGAAAACACGCTAGGGGATGTCATCGAAGATGTTCGCGAACGCGGACCAATGGAACTCACCGATCAGCAATTGCTTCGCGAGGAGATTCGTAAAGTGCTCGGGCAGTTGACCTTGCGCGAAAGACAGGTAATTGAACTTCGCTTTGGCCTGGTTGACGATCACGACCATACCTTAGAAGAGGTTGGCAAGAAATTAAAGGTAACCCGAGAACGAGTCCGTCAAATTGAGGAACGTGCCATACGCAAACTACGCCATCCACAGGCTAGCCGCATTCTTAGAGAATACCTTGACTGAAGCAGCAGTGGGGATGCTTCTCGCCAGTAGTATCCCCTCCACTCCGTTTCCACATGTGAGATAAGTACTTTTTTCCGACGTACACTATATACGTATGCTAAGTACGTTTAATCATAATGGAGATCACGCATGCAACGTGCCTTTCCCTCTATTTCACAGTCCTGATTACTATGCGTGATAAGGTCAGGTATCATGAACGAACTGGCAGGCCAGAGCCTGGGTGGATACGAGTTAACAGAAGAGATTGGCCGGGGCTCTATGGGGATGGTCTATCGCGGTAAACAAATTGCCCTTGGGCGCGAGGTAGCAGTGAAAGTACTCTCGCAAGCGTTAGCAAAAGATGCATCGTACGTAGCACGCTTTATCCGCGAAGCACAAATCATTGCGGGACTCAACCATCCCAACATTGTACAAATTTTTGATGCTGGACAACAGAATGGACTGCTGTATTTTGTGATGGAATATGTGCAGGGGCCGACTATTGCTAGTTTGCTTCAACTCGATGGTATGATCCCTCAGTACCTTGCCGCCGAATACGGTGCGCAAATTGCCGATGCGCTCGATTCCGCGTACAGAGAACGGAATGTTATTCACCGCGATATCAAACCAGAAAATTTGATGTTGGACCGTTGGGGCAAGATTAAGGTAATGGATTTTGGACTGGCACGCGCCCTCGGCCTGCAACAAATCACCGTTGCCAAGACCCTCGTAGGCAGCATCTACTACGCTTCACCAGAACAGGTATGGGGATATACCCTGGACAATCGTAGTGACATCTATGCCCTCGGCGTTGTTCTTTACGAGATGGTCAGTGGGCATCGCCCTTTCGCTGGTCGCTCCCTGCCTGAACTTACGCAGGCGATTGTCAGTAGCCCTATCCGACCCCCCAGTTACTACACACAAGATATCTCACCAGAGCTGGAACAAATTATTCTTGTGGCAATGGCACGTAACCGCGACGAGCGCTACGAGCAGGCTATGCTGCTCGCGCGGGTCTTACGAGCGCTCAGGTTACAACCCGCGACACATCTTAATGCAACTGAAACCGACCCATCTCTTAAACCAAAGGGGCCTCACATGGCGCGCGGAAAAGTCGTGGTACAGCTGCCTAAACGGCCGCAGATACAGCCTCCGCGCTATACAGACCTGGAAAACATGCAGCCTACTGTCAAAGAACCAGTTGTCCATTCTCCTGTTCCGCCACAAGCTCAGCAGACCTCTAGAGAAGCATCTCCCACCACAAAGCAGAAGATTGATCCCGAAGGACCAACTGGTCCTCTTGAACCCATTCTTCAGCCGGATACTGAACAGCAGCAACACCAACAAAAGCAGAAGTCACGCAAGGAAAAGACAGTCAAGCAGCGACCTCTCTGGCGAAAAATATTTAAATCAACCCGCTAAATTACTCATTTAGCCCTTGTTGTCATGCAATCCTCGCGTTATACTATCGATTGAAGAGATACTTTGCGAACCGGAGATAACAATAGCGTATGGATTCCTCACAATTAAGCCTGGGTGTTGCTTTCCTGGCAGGAATAGCATCTTTTCTATCGCCATGTGTATTGCCGCTGGTGCCAATTTATATAGCCCAGCTCGTGGGCCACAGCGTCTATCAATCAACTGGCGAGCAGGAACATCAGCCAGCGAGGCTGACCACATTTCTCCACGCGTTTATGTTCGTCCTCGGCTTTACGCTGGCCTTCGTCTCCCTTGGCGCAAGCGCTAGCACCCTTGGAGGTTTTCTACGCGTGCACCAGTTATTCTTGCGCCAGATCGGAGGCATCATTCTTGTGATCTTCGGACTGCACCTGGCAGGAGTACTCAAGATCCCGTTTTTCTATCTGCAGAAACGCTTCGAATTTCACCCGACTCGTCCCAGTTATCCGGCTTCACTCCTCTTTGGCGTGATATTTGCCATTGGCTGGACCCCCTGTGTTGGATTGATACTCGGTCCCATCCTGGGACTGGCCGCCAACGCGGCGACGCTGCGCGAAGGAGTGACCTTACTGCTGTTCTATTCACTTGGCCTCGGTATACCATTTCTGCTGCTCGGTCTGGGGCTTGACCAGCTAAGTAGAGCCTTAAAGTGGCTGAAACCTTATCTGGGCAAGATTGAAATTGGGACAGGCATTGTGATGGTGGTAGCAGGAGTTGTCATCTTCTTTAACCTGCTTCCCTACTTGAACCACTATTATAATCTGGGCCTCAACATTCAATAGCAGACCGTGAGCAAAAATGTTTCTGCTTCACATCCTGGGTGTGTAAGAAATCTTATTCATATTCTTCGATATCAGCTCGGATCTCCATCTCAACTTCGAGATCAAACGCAGCTGGCTCACCCATTGGCGCGCGAGCCAGTTGCAGCACTCTCTCACGTAAATGCGCAGGAGCTTTCTCGATAGTACAGCGCTCGTGAATGAGTCGCGTAACGCGTATATCAAAATGAAAGCGACATTCGCAATCCGGACAGGCTGTGAGATGCTGCTGCACGATGGCGACTTCCTCGGCATTGAGTTCCCGACCAAGATAGAGATGTAGACGAGCAACTGTCTCATAACAATTCATAACAATTATCCTCCAGTGACGGCTCGTTCGTCGTTATATCTGTTCATTTTAACATAATTGGAGGGACTTTCATTCCCGTGACAAGTGGGTTATACTGCAATTGACACTTTCCTTTGGAAAGGAGATTGGTCATAGAGGAGTTTTGCATGCCGGAACAGCCAACATCAGAATCAGAACAGGAACTGAAAACATTACAAGATGGGAAGAGTGAGAACTTACCATCTGAAGATTTTGAAGCAGGCGTATTAACTCACCTGGATAGCCTTTACCGTACTGCTCGCCGTATGACAAGCAACCAGCAAGAAGCTGAAGATCTGGTGCAAGAGACGATGCTCAAAGCGTTTCGTTTCGCCCACACCTATCAGCGTGGTACCAATCTGCGCGCGTGGCTCTTCCGCATATTGAACACATCAGCAATCAATCGTTACCGCAAACAAGCCTCTCACCCAACAACAACATCACTTCCCGAAGGTGAAGATTTCTACCTCTACAATCGCATTAAAGATTTAAGCGGTCAGGAACTGAACATAGGGGCTGAAGAAGAGGTTTTGAGCCAATACCTTGATGATGACGTCTACAAAGCGCTAAACGATCTCCCTCCCAACTTCCGCATGGCGGTCATCCTGGCAGATATTGAAGGGTTATCCTATAAAGAGATTGCCGAGGCATTACAGATCCCCATTGGCACAGTAATGAGCCGTATTTCACGCGCTCGCCGCCAACTACAACAATCACTCTGGCAGTATGCGAAAGAAAGAGGATACGTCAAAACCGAGGCAAAATAAACAGTGAGCCAATTCTTTTGCATAAGCAGCAGTAGGCCCGCACCACCGTTGTGGTACGAGCCTTCTTAACCGCTTTATACATTTGCGCACTTTCCTATGCATGCCGGCTTGACTGGCGAGCAGTATCAGCTCCCGCACGAGTCAAGCTTACATTCACACAACGGCGATCCATCATATCGATCGCACGGATCACTAAACCTTTCCGTTCCAGACGAGCAACAGCTTTTGTGGCGGCGGCTGAACTCACCTTAAGCGCTGAGGCGATCTCCCCCACCAACCAACTATCTTGCCGTGCAAGACAGCTAAGTACCTCTAATTGGCGCGGAGTGACACTAGTATTTTCTCGGCGCGTTGTTGTCATATGTTTTCTTCTCCTGCAAAAGTAATCATGCCTGGGCATCCGCGAGGAATGGACCAGCAACGAGCAATAATCTAGAAGACGATGTACATAACCATGTTGGGTAGTTTTTTCTCTCACTATTTCACTGATTGGCAAATGGCTCGCTTCAGCAGGATTTTTAGTTACCTATTGATTACATATGGTACAATGTACACTAAGTCACGATATCATATTAAATGAGGTAACTACTATGCATCGTCGTACTCCAGGCTATCACCCAGGATTGATGACCGACATGTACCATCCAGATGCTGCCTATGTCAGTTGGCGTACGGGCTACAACGGATTGACCACCTTTGATCTCTACACACGCTCAGCACCTTTCGGAGGCGCTTACATGCTCATCGCCGGACTGGAGGATGCTCTAGAGTTTGTCCACGCCTTTCGTTACACTTCCGAGGAACTCAAATTCCTCGCGCATATCCGTGATTACGACACTGCTTTTATGGATGAGCTATCTACGCTGCGCTTCACTGGCGAGATCTTAGCACTACCAGAAGGGTCCATCGCATTTTCCAATGAGCCTATTATGCGAGTCACGGCGCCATTTCGTGAGGCAATATTGATCGAAGCTGGTCTGCTCCAGGCTATCAACCTCGCTACTCTTATCGCGACAAAGGCATCGCGCATCGTCTTCGCGGCACAAAAAGGTCGAGCAAGGCGTGTCGCTGAGTTTGCCTTCAGGCGCGCTCAAGACCCCTTAACGGTTGCCCGTTCCTCCTATATCGGAGGATGTGCCAGCACTTCTCTGCTGAATGCTGCTTTCGAGTACCGCTTACCCGCGACTGGCACAGTACCGCACGCGCTGATTGAACTCTTTCCCACAGAGGAAGAAGCCTTTGAGGCGATTGCCAATGCCTACAACCGCTATACGCTGCTGCTCGATACCTACGATCCGCGTAACGCTATCCAGACAGCTATAGAAGTTGCACTCCGTTCGCAGGAAACCCTGGGACACACGCTGGCAGCCGTACGCCTGGATAGTGGCGATATTGCTGCCGATAGCATTTACATTCGCCAGCAATTAGACAAGGTCGGACTGCCAAACGTACGCATCCTCGCAAGTGGGGATCTGGACGAATGGAAGATTACGGAACTCATTGAAGCGGGAGCAGCTATCGATTCGTTTGGCGTGGGCACGACCCTCGGCAGCGGCGCTGGCTCGGTCGAACTTGGCGTATCCGGTGGAGCGCTTGGAGCTGTCTACAAGGAAGTCTGGTATGTCGATGAGACAGGCACAGAATATCCAAAAGTAAAAATTGCCGGGTCTAAATCGACCTGGCCCGGTAAAAAAGAGATTTATCGTCACCCCCAGTGGAAAGAAGATGTCATTCAGCTTGCCCATGAACCGCGTCCAGAGAACTACCAACGTCTCCTGCGGCCCGTCATGCGCAATGGCGAGATGATCCCCGGCAGTCTCCCACCGCTCTCTGAGATCCGAGAACTGGCGCAACAAAACTTGGAGATGCTCCCAACCCGTTACCGGGAATTCTCTGTTGAACAGCCATATCCCGTCCGCTTTAGCGAAGGTCTACAGGCGCTGCGCATGCAGGCTGCACAACTTGTGGGTGTAACAGCCCCGGAGTAGAAAAGAAGCATTCTATGATGCAAGGGTTCTATAGTATATATATATTTAGCTAAGAGAAAATCCTCATTAGATTAAAGGAAGCTTAGCATTTTTGTTGTTGACTTGTTTCTTCCATTACTATGGGTTACGCTGAGCGAAGAATCACATGCGACAAGTTACATCTTGTGGCATAGGCAGACTCATTATAAACTCAGAGGAGTAATGTTATGACCGTTTTTAACAACTTTGGCGAGGCAGTGATAAGTGCTTTAGGCCATGCGCTTGATCTAGTGCTGGTATTCGTGCCCTTATTGCTTGGCTTCCTACTCATCCTACTCGTTGGATATATTATTGCGGCCGCGCTCAGTAAAGCCGTGACCTTTCTACTGCGCAAGATCGGCTTCGACAATCTGGCGAACCGTATCGGTCTCACACGCCTGGAACAGAACATGGGCGTTCGCTTAGATCCTGCTGGTGTCTTAGGGAAGATCGTGTTCTGGTTCATCTTCCTGGTGTTCCTGGTCCCGGCAACCAACGCGCTTGGACTGACCGCTGTCAGCGGTATTCTGAACACGATGATTGCCTACATTCCTAATGTGTTCGTCGCCATCCTGGTGCTGTTCCTGGGAACGCTGGCCGCTACCTTCGTCGCGGATGTCGTGCGTGGCACAACGGCGAGCGCTAATATTGGCAATCCCAACCTCTTTGCGAATGTCGCACGCTACGCCATCATTGGTTTCGCTGCACTTATTGCGCTTGAGCAACTGCAGATCGCGCCAGCCCTGCTCAACATCCTATTCACCGCTATTATAGGCGCGCTTGCCATCGCTTTCGGTCTGGCCTTCGGTTTGGGTGGTCAGGATGCCGCGCGCCGCTGGCTCAATCATGGCGAAAGTGCGGTAACGAATGCCGCTTCGCAAATGCAGGCTCAACAAAGTGTAAATCAAGCAAGCGATGCACGCATGCAGGCTCAACAGACAGTAGCTCAGCAGCAAGGCTACCAACAGCAGGCTTACCCACAACAATACGATCAGACAACGCAAGCGCAGGTGCCGTTTAACCGTCCGCCTACTCGCTAAGGAACGTTCATTTCATCAAACTGAAATGCTCTCTTCGTAAGGGCAGAAAGAAGACTCGAAGCAACGTTGCTTCGAGTCTTCTTTCTGCCTTTTGCTGGAAAATGGCATATGGCGAAAAAATCAGGTATACTATATCAAGCTATCGCTGAACTATAGCAATCCTCTTCAAGCACAATTCTTCGCTTGCAGTTGATCATATGTTAACAAAGGACATGAGAACCGGATAGGAGGGTAATCCAAAAAACTTTTCCACTCGTATCATACTATAGACCGACCTTGTATTTTGCCCACCATCTTCTCTGAGAAGGAGTATAACCTTGACAGAAATCCTGAAGCAGACGCGCAGTATTTGTTCTGTGTGCGGTGAAATTGTTCCTGCCACCTATGAAGTGCGTGATAACCAGCAGGTATTTTTCACGCGCACGTGCCCATCTCATGGTGATGTGAATACTGATCTTGGATACAACGCTGCTTACTATCGTAAGTCGTTCGATGTTGAAAAGATTATGATCGACCGTTACGGCGATGGGGGAGACACCGATATCTCAAAGGGACTTTCGCCTTTCCCACTGCGCAAGCCGGCGGGATTGGCTATTCTCGAGGTAACCGAGCGCTGTAACCTCACCTGCCCAATGTGCTACGCCTACTCCAGCCCCTCGGAGCGAGACTACTCGCTGGAGGAGATAGAGACGCGGCTCGATCAATTGATTTCAGTGGAGGGGAAAGGTATCTCTCTGCAAATATCTGGTGGAGAGCCATCCGTACGCAAAGACCTGGACATAATCGCTGCAATGGTCAAGCGTAAGGGCTTCGGTCAGTTAGAGATGGTCAGCAACGGCATCCGCCTGGCCCGCGAACCAGGTTTTGCCGAAAAACTCGTTGAATGGGGCTTCACGTCGGTCTACCTTCAGTTCGATAGCACGCGCCCTGAAGACATTATCAAGCTGCGCGCCGAGGATTTATGGGATGTACGCGTCAAGGCCATTGCTGCGCTCGAGCGCGTAAAACTTCCCTCGACGCTGGCAGTCTCCCTTTATGATGGTCTCAACAGCGACCAGATCCAACAGGTCGTCGACTTCGCCTGGCAACATCCGGCTACCGTCTGTGCGATCGCCTTCCAGGCCGCAACTCCCTTTGGCCGCTTCGAGGTCAACAATGACCATCAGGAGAGCGAGAGCAATGGCAACGGCCATAGCAACGGTCATAGTGACAAGGAACAGCCCGCTGCACCGCGCAAATTGCGTATGCCTGAAATCCTCAAACTGATTGAGGAACAGACCGGCGTTTCTGAAGATCTGTTCTTCCCCGTCGGTGAAGGTTCACCACTCTGCAATACCTTCACATTGCTCAAATACACGAAAGAAGGCTATAAACCTATCGCGCCGAACTTTACCCTCAAAGAGTTCATGGACGTGATGGGGCCGCGCCCAAATATGACCCTCCGTATGCTCACGCGTGGGCGCGCAGCCATTCTGCCACAAATTGTTTCCAATATTGGCGGTAGCCTCAAACTGATGAAGACATTATGGCCCCACGTTGGCACCGATCCATCGTTCTGGACCAGCCGCAAGACGCTCACACTCTTCGTCAAACCATTCATGGACGAGAGTGATATCGACATGAGCAGAATTGAACGCTGCTGTTTCCACAACGCATCACCAAGGGGCGTGATGTCATTCTGCGCTCTGAACGCAAAAATGCGCCCGGCCCAACCCCACGCCGAGGAAAAGGCTTTTATTCCTTTACCAACGCGTCGCTCCAAACAACAACAGGAACAGGCCGTAGCAAACGTAGCACATTGAGAATTGAGAGACCCATGAATAGAGAAGGGCATCATATTGATACCCTTCTTTATTCATGCTATCTTTGCTGCTGCAAATAGGAGGGATCGATGCGCTTCTCGATCATTGTACCGGTGTTGAACGAGGAAGCGGTGCTGGATGAGCAACTCGCCCATCTCACAGTACAGTGTGCCCAGTACGATTGCGAAGTGCTCATCGTTGACGGAGGAAGCACTGACAACACCATCAGCATTGCCCAACGCTATGGACAGGTTATTCATTCAGCGCGTGGCCGTGCCACTCAGATGAATACAGGCGCGTCAGCGGCACGTGGAGAGGTACTTCTTTTCCTGCATGCCGACACTCGTCTCCCCGATGAGGCTTTCAGTGCTATACAGCGATCCCTGGCGTCACCCGAAGTCGTCGGTGGAGCCTTCCAACTCTGTTTTAACTGTAATCAATGGCCCTACCAGTTCGTGGCATTTACCACCAATTTGCGATCACGCCTGAGCACTATTTTTACCGGAGACCAGGCATATTTTATCCGTGCCACCAGTTTTCAAGCAGTTGGCGGCTACCCCAATCAAGCGCTGATGGAAGATTTGGAAATCATTGCACGCCTGCGCAAGCTAGGGAAAGTCTCCCTCTTACCTCTTTATGTCACGACATCGGCACGACGACACGAAAAGTTGGGGCTACTTCGCAGCGTCCTTTTTATGTGGTACATGCGCACACTCTATAAGTTTGGTGTCTCACCGGCCCAATTGCAACGCATGTATAGTGACGTACGGTGACTACTCCCCACGGCTAAAGCCAGGGGCTTCTATGGACAAGCCAAGAGATTGTAGTCCCAATCTCAAAATGTTTAGGGAAGCATTGAGGTCTCGATCAAGTTGAACATGACAGCATGGACAATCGAATATTCGGACATCCAGCGGCATCTTTTGCCGGTGTCCACACTGACTGCATGTCTGACTCGTATAGGCCGGATTGACTTTGACAAACTGCCTCCCAGCTTCTTCCGCTTTGTTGGACAGTTGACCAAAGAATGCCGACCACGAGGCATCTACAATGCTTTTCGCAAGACAATGATTATGGGTCATCCGGTTTACCTGCAAGTCTTCGACACAGATGACACTGAAGCGATCAACGATCTGACGGCTTTCTTGATGGGTAAAGTTATCCCGTCTAAAGGCGATACGTTCATGCACACGAGCGACAACCTTGCGATGTCTCCGGCGTTCAGATGTCCCCTTTGCCAGTTTGCTCTGCTTGCGTTGGACTCTGGCAAGGGCCTTTTCCTCTTTGCGAAAGAAACGAGGATTGGTAATCTCTTCTTCATTCGAAAGGGTAGCAAAGGTTTTGAGTCCAACATCAATACCTACTTGATTATCAATAGGTTCAAGGCGTTCAGGCTCACAATCGACAGAGAAGGATACGTACCATTTGCCAGTAGAGGAACGTCGAAGAGTACACGTTTTCACCTTGCCTTTGATGGGACGGTGATAGACCATCTTGACACTGCCAATCTTGGAAAGAGTCACCCGGTCATCATGAGTGAGACTGAACCCACTCTGAGGGAAAGTGAAGCTATCATAGCGATCGTTGCCACGGAAACGAGGGAAGCCTGGCTTCTCTCCGGCTTTACAGCGACGGAAGAAGGCTTTGAAGGCCAGATCAATGCGAACGGCGACATTCTGCAACACTTGGGAATGTACCTGTTTCAATGTGGAGCGTTCTTGTTTCAGAAGTCCCAACGTATCAATCTGATGATAGTAAGAGAGAGATTGTCCTTCTTGCTCATAGGTTGTTTTGCGTTTCTCAAGAAAATGGTTGTACAGCCAACGACACTCATCAAGCGTCTCGTTCAGCTTGTGAAGCTGTTTTTTCGTGGGAAAGATACGGTACTGAAACATTTTATGCATACGTATACTTTAGTACAAAGTAGAACGTATGTCAACAGTTTTCTCTGCCTGCGGGCAGCGCGCCTTCTATCCCCCTGGCTTTAGCCAGGGGGATAGAAGGCGCGGTTTGATAAAACTGAATGTGAGGGTATGGAGGCTATTACGCAACTTTCAATCATTATCCCTACGCTCAACGAGGAAAAACTCATTGAGCGTACTCTGCTTGTTGTGAAAGAACGCGCGCCTGCCGCTGAAGTTGTCGTCGTGGATGGCGGCAGCCGGGACGCGACAGTTGCTCTTGCCAGCCGACATGTAGCAGTAGTGAGCGCGCAGCGTGGTCGCGGCGGACAACTCAATGCTGGCGTTCAGGCCACACAGGGCGATATCCTCCTCTTCCTGCACGCCGACACCATCCCCGATCAACCCGGCATTACTGAGCTTCTAGAAGTTATGCAGGACGAACAGGTCAGCGGCGGAGCCTTTCGCATGCGATTCGACAACACACGTCCAATCTACAAACGCATTGGAGCAAACGTCACCCAACGTTCATTGCGCACCAAAAGCTACACAGGAGACCAGGGTATTTTCACCAGGCGCAGCACATTTCAGCAACTTGGCGGACATCGTGACTGGCCATTTATGGAAGATGTGGACTACAGCGAACGTATGAGCAGAAATGGGCAGGTCGTCCTCCTGTCTCACGAAGTAGAAACTTCCGCGCGCCGTCACGAGCGCTGGGGTCTGCTGCGAACCCAGCTAACAGTGATTGTGATTCGTATCCTTTACCTCTTGAAAGTACACCCCGCAAAGTATGAATGGCTCTGGTCTGAAGTACGCTGAACTGTACAATGACAATAGTTTTCAAAAATGTGACTCATGCGTTACAATAGAGAAAGAACATCGCAGACGAAAGCACACCTTAAGATGGAGAGTATCACAGCGCAAGATACCAGCAAACCCGGAGAGGTTCCAGACTCGAGTATCAGCCTCGATCAACAAGCAGAACATCAAACGCAGCAAGCCAAAGTGTCCACAATCCCCGCCAAAGTCATCTGGACACCACGTTTCATTGTGCTCTTCGCAATCATGTTGGTGCTTGGATTGAGTGTTGAAAGCCTGCTGACCCAGGCCTGGGCGGCTCATCTTATTCAAGCCCCGTGGGTGCTATTATCCGAAACACTCCTGGCCTTTGGCTGTCTGATTGTGACTGCGCTTATCTCACGCTCCAGGTGGATTCGCCTGGGAGCTATTTTTGGCTCCATCTGGGCCATTTTCACAAGCATCAATCTCTTTGTACCCGTTAGCCCGCTTGATCCCGGCACGCCGATCTTTTCCCTATTGAACGCCATCATTTGTAGTGCGTTGTTCGGCACCTTTATTTGCTTTTCCATCGAGCACACATTCCTCACAAAATGGGATCACTGGTTCTTCAGGCTGGCACTCATTGGGAGTATCTGTGCTATCCCGCTCATCTTCTTCATCACACCGCCAGAAAATCGTTCTTTGAGTGCTTTTGAAAGCGGTGTAGCAGTATTGATGCTTGTTCTCAGCCTGCTGGTCTGGTGGGCACGACCCTCGTGCTGGAAAGTACAGCCCGGTCTGACTCTCCTCTTTGGGCTTTTACCTGCTATTGAACTCTTGCTCGCTATCCCGACTATAGGTACTGGAAGCACAAACATTTACCTCTCTCAAGTATCCCTGCTCTGCTTGCTCCTCGCTTTAATGCGACTCTTAAAAGGCATAAAGCGCCGTTAAACGCTCGTTCACCCTTCTTCTTCCATGCATCCATCGACCATCCGCAGTCTGCGATCCGCCATGGTGGCGATAGCTACGTCATGCGTTACCACAACGAGTGTACATCCATGCTCCCTGCAAAGGGTATCCAGCATTGTCATTACCTGCCTTCCCGTTACCGAGTCCAGGCTTCCGGTAGGTTCATCGGCCAGCAAGAGTGGAGGAGAGGCAATTAACGCACGCGCAATAGCTACCCGCTGCTGTTCACCACCGGACAATTGATCCGGGTAGTGATCTTCCCGTGAGGCAAGCCCGACTTCCTTAAGCAGCGAGGCGGCCCGTTTCCGCAAGGTACTACGAGCACGATATGGCAACAAAGGGAGCATCACATTTTCTAACGCGCTGAGCGTGGGAAGCAGGGAGAACTGTTGAAATACCAGGCCTAGTCGCTCTCGACGAAAGTGTGCCAATGCCGCTCCTCGCAATTCCCGGGTCGACAAACAGTCGCCAATACTCACATTTCCACTTTGCGGCCATTCCAGCGCGGCACAGAGTCGCAAGAGGGTAGACTTCCCGGCCCCTGAAGGTCCGACGATAGCCACATGCTCACCTTGCTCCACCGTCATATCTACCCCACGTAAAACAGCGACCTCACCCGCCCCTGTACTATAGCTAAAATGAACCTGGGAACAGTCGATCATCTTCATCAAAATACTCTCTTTGTCTCCTGCCACGCCGGACCTATGGTCGCCAGACTGACCAATAACACGCCTATAAGTGGCCCCCCTACAAGCAGGGCTATAACCATAAACGGCGTCGGCGCTACCCCACTAAGACTTATAACCACCACTGCCAGCAATGTCCCCGCTTCACCACTTAGCAACGCGGTCCTCCAGCTATCCCACATGAGACGCAAGAGCACAGACCGACACTCCCAACCTACCACCGCTAGCAGAGCCAGTTCTGCCCTCCTTCCCCGCAACAGCAACATTGTAGACAATTCCACCGTCAATAGTGCAGCCAACACTATGAACAGCAGGAATGCTATCTGTGGTGCTTCCAATACCTCGCGTACTTGCTTCCCTAACACCGTAATCACAAGCTCATGATTAAAGCCACTTATCAATGTAGCATTCGTGGCTATAAGAAATATAGCAGCGGTTATAGCGAGACTACAGGCAATTGTGGGCATAGAACTCACCGCAGAACTCCTTCTCCAATAGATACGCCTCTTTTTTCTTTGCTTCAAGCCAGAACAGGCACTACTCACGAGCGTACAACAGTACACGATTACGCCAAAACTGAGTAAAAGTACTACTGCACTCGGTGGAAGATGACCGTGCAAAATAGTCGCTGCTACCATCATGAAAGTGAAAGCTAGCACGCACCCCGGCAAGCATAAGAACAATGCATCGAGGAGGAAAGCACTAAGCACTAGATTGCTCTGCCAACCCAATTGTTGCAGCAAAGAGGCATCTTTTCTACGTCCGCTGCCCACCAGTAGCGCGGCAGCTCCAATAGCCAGCAGACAGACAAGCGAGCACAGCGCAAACAAGAGTTCTTGTAGCGTATCAACCCCCTGTACGAGCTGCACAGCGACCCCTACTACCATCCATGACGTTCGAAAAATCCTGCCATCATTGGAAGAGGCAGATACTATTCCGATGCTGCGCGATGAAGAGCCATCAAGAATATCGACGTGTAGACCTGTATGAGCAGTGATAGCGGCAGCAGTGGCCTGGAGAATGGCTAAACTACCCTGGCTATACTGTTCAACTCCTTGTATCCGTACATATAGACCACTATAGCAGTTGCTCCCATTCATCGAACAGGCCTGCTCTAAAGGAATGAAACGGACGGCTCCTGGCTGTATTGGTAGACGCTCTGGCTCAAACGCTAGCATAATGGGTGAAGGTAATAGTTCTGAGTATGCCCTCTCTCCAACATTTTCAATGGCAACAGGCGTATCACGCGTGGCTACCTGTATCCGGTAGAGCGGCCCTTGCATATCTCTGCCGAGAGGTAGCACCGAAATCTGTCCGGCAGCAAGTTGTTGGGGCGTCACGTTATAGTTTATATGCGAGTAGCGCAAGAGTTGCACGCCATCTACCTGGTAGCGCGTCGCTCCCTGCCGCACAGGCTGCGGCTGCCAACAATCTGCGCGCTGCACACACGCCGGTAACATGTCGATGTTTCTGCGCAGCTTCGAGATGTGCACCACGAAATGCACGGCGGCAGTGGGCGCAACACCTTCAAATAGCACCTTTGCGAGGAGTTGCTGCTGCTCGGCTGGCACACCTATCACCTCCTGCGTGGCCTGGATGGGGAAAGCAAAAACTACCGGGCTACTAGCATTTTTCGCAATCACATGCACAAGAGGAGGGCGCTGCACCCGTAGCACTGGTATTCCAGTAGTGAGTTGAGCAAGATCGGTGACATCGACATAGCGCACAATGTCACCCTCAGCGAGATCCCCTCCTTGCCATGTCGCTGTAATACGGTATATTCCCGTTGGCGCTAACTCCAGCGGCAGTTGCACGGAAATGCTCTGCCAGCCAAGGTTGGCAAATGGTGCTACCTGAGTCACTGCGGATAGTGAGCGAATACTGGCAACTTGTTGGGCACTGACCCCACCATAGTTCTCCAGGACACTTTGAGGGTCAATCCAGTTAGCACTCTGCTCGGGCTGACTCACCGAAGATTGTGGGCGTACCAATAGATCGTACGGGCCGCGCCAATTTTGCGCTATTTTCTGTTGTGTAAGAGCGCTGGAGATATCGTGAAACGTCCCTACAGCTTGCACTGAACCTACTAACAACAAGAACGCCACCGACACCGGCAGAAATTGGCCAACGTGTCGCCTCATACTCCAACGCGAGAACAGAGCGATCGCGCTGGCAGCCCATTCTATACGAAGATTGCTATGTTTTTCTGTATCACCTGCTAACGGTTTGACCGGTTCGTTCATGGCACCACTGGCGGAGGACTTGGCAAATTTTTCTCTTGCCTACGCTCGCGCAGAGATACAGGTTTCACTGTCATACGACTGTATTTAGCGCTATCCACCTGCCCGATCAAAACAAAGGGGCGGGTCATTCCCGGTAAGACATCTTCCGCTGTTCCCTGCGCCTGCCCAATTACTTTGCCAGCACTATCGTAAAACGTGGCACTGAGCGAAACATCAAAAGGATAGCGATCTTTGCCCGAATTCTGCACTGTGCCGTCAACCTCTGCCTGCGTATCCAGCATGGTAATGCGCGCAGAGAGCACGTGAAATAACGATATTCGTGGATCGGGCTGTTGAGTTGGTTGCTGGCTATCACATGCCATGAGCAGTAGTACACCTACGAAAAGATAGGGTAGTATAAGAGCATAATACATAAATCGGCAAACCCGCTTCTTCTGCCTTCGCATCATGAGCAACTCCCTCTCTGGAAGAGTGTGGTTTGTTGTAGACGGCTCTCTGCCGGTGCAGGCAGGCCGATGAGGTGCATTATCTCAGGAGCTATTACAAAACTGGGTTGAGCATTATCATTGACCGAACCGCTAGCACACTCCCTTGGCCCACCACGTCCCATAGGGCCAGATAGCGCAAGCAGTGTTTGTTTGCTCGTCCCCTGACCCATACTGCCCATGCCATAGAAATTATCTGCATCGGTATGATTCGCTTGCGCCTGGCTTGTCGTAAGCACAATCAGCGTATCATGGAGTACTCCCTCTTCTTGCAGCCAGCTCAGGAACTGCCCAAAAGTTTGATCCGCCAGCAATAACGCTTGCTGGTAATCGTCGCCCTGTGCATCTGGACTCGAGTTTCCTTCACTGGCTGGCAACAGGGCTAGCTCTGAATAGAGCAAAAAGCCATTCTTCTGTTGCGTACCGGCTAGCACCGTATCCTGCATTTGTGTCAACCAACGTGTCGCGACAAATGAACTGGTGCGTTGCAACACATCAAGATTGCGCGTACTTGCATCACTGAGCACATAATCTCCTCCGGCCACGACGCCTGTCTGCATTCCATAGCCTTTTGCCACGTCGAAGATAGATTCCTGTCCGAACAGATGAGCGTTGCGGCCACCCGTAAACCAGAACGTCGTATCGATACTATCAGGCATGCCCCATGAGACTGTATGCGGCCACGGATCGTAGGTCGCCCAGGCAGGGTAGGTACCCGTAAGCAAGGCATACTGGTCGAGCGGCCTCCACCCATAGGGATACCAGATCGAACGGGCCACGTGCGCCTGGCGCAAAAATGCTCGCATATTCCCTGTCTGGTTAAGTAGCAGTGGATCATCGAGCAGCGAGGCAGCATAGAAACCTCGTACATCTATCATGATGACGTTTTTGGCCTGCCCTTTCCCAATGATGCGCGTACCCGGAGCAGCAATAGCGGTGAGCGGCAACCTTAGATCGGAACGATTGCTCATCAGTGCAACCGCATAAAAGACGCGTTCAGCATAATAGTACCCATCTCCGACATTGTAGTAACGGCTGGCTGCAATGGTATAGCTCCCTGGCGCGAGATGGGCAAATTGATAGCCTCCCATTGCATCAGCCACTGTGTGCAAGGCAATACTGCTGCGCTGCCCCACTGTCACCGGCCAGTCTATCCAGATAACCGCTCCTGGCACGGCCCGTCGCGTTCGAGTATCGATCACCGTTCCGCTGAGTGTGTAGCCGCCACTGCGAAATTGAAATCCGGGCACGAGCGCCTGCTGTACCGTGATATCCGGGTCATCCCGCTCAGGATCATTCACATCACCTACCACAGGCTTGAAAGTAGGCTGCTGCACCGTTTGTTGGGGGTGCTGACTGCTTGTTTCTTGAGGGCGTAACCAGGCATAGGCTATACTCGCCACCAGCAGTAGAACCATCAAAAGACAAAACCATAGTACCCACGTACGACGCCCTATTCTCAGTGTCTTAGTCACCTTAGGCATGTTATTTGTCCGATCATACCTCGGTTATAATCCAAACGCAAAAAGTCCCTGGTCCCCCAGAGAAGCCTGGTAAAGTACACCCTGTGCCACAACTGGATCTGCTCGCAGTTCCCCCAGTTTCCAGGCATACAGTTGCCTGCCGTCATGTGCATCGAGTATCATACAGTCTCCACCCTGTGTATTGACGATAACCCAATCGTGTGTTGCCCCCCGTACCACAACTGGCGCGCTAGTAATAGCGCTTCCCATCGGTATGCGCCAAGCAAGTCGACCTGAATTCGCATCAAGCGCGTACAGATAACCATTAAATCCACCAAGATACAGTATCCCTGATCGCACTGAAAGGGCTGGAGATGAAATAGAACCGCCAGCTATACGGTAATCCCAGCGCAATCTTCCTGTATGGCTATCAAGTGCTACAACGTGTCCTGACCAGGTGACGATATAAACGAGACCCAGTGCTTCATCCAGCACCGGCCCACCGGTCATACGCTCATGCAAGGAAATCTCCCACTCTTTGCGACCTGTGCGCAGGTTGAGTACATGAAATTCATTCGCCGCCCCCAGCGCAACATAGACCTTGCCATCTGAGACAACAGGTGTCGTACGCGTAGGCCAGAACTCTGCTAACGCATCTTCGGAATGAAACGCCCAATACTCCTCACCTGTCAGCGCATCCAGACAGAAGAGCGAATTGGCACCGCTGGCTACCAATAGCACACGCCCGACAACGAGCGGCGCGGCTCGCACAACTCCCACCGTATCAAAACGCCAGTGTACCTGTCCGTTATTGGCATCCACGGCGGCAATAAAATGTCCACCTAAGGCCAGGTAGACCAGGTTATGAGCCAGAGCCAGGCCATTCGCCGTCAGTTCACCACCTACAGGTATGCGCCATTGCTCATCTCCGCTTTGAGCATTGAGCACATGGAGAAATCCATCTGAGGCAAGGAGGTAGATATGATTATGAGCAATGACCGGCGCGCTCAACAGAGGGGAACCAAACCCATGAAACCAGAGAGGGGCGGGAACCTTACCATTACAACATACTGGTACTAGAACCGCTCGTGTCGCAACATTGTCCCCCCCGGCCAGCGTCCAATCGCCATTGGAGAAAAGCAGATCGTCTTTGCTCGGCAGAGGCGCATCATGAAAATGTATTTGCGAATGCGCCAGCACTGGTTCACCCCCCGCTAAGACTGGCGTCAGCGTCTTATGCACCACATCGGGCTGGCTGAAAGGGCCAGCGCTACAAGCCGTAAGCATAACGAGCAGTACACAAATTCCTATTTTCTCAAGCAAACGCATACAGCATCCCGGAGAGACTTCCAATATAGACATGGTTATATGCCAAAGACGCTGAACTCCGCACTTCTCCCGTCGTATAATGCCACGCAGGTCGCCCTGACCGTGTATCAAGGGCATAAAAATGGCCATCGCCAGAACCTATATAGACGAAACCAGCTGTGGCAATCGGCGTCGACAGAACTTGCGCTCCCGTTGCAAACTGCCAGGTCAGCTGACCCTTCGCTGCATCGATACACAAAACCGAGCCACGATAGTCACCAACATAAAGCTTCCCATCGGCTAATGCCATACTACCGCCCACACCATCGACTATGGTTTGTCCCTGGATCGTGTTAAGTGAGTAGGACCAACGCAGCTGGCCGTTGTAACGATTCAGAGCAAAAATAGTGCCGTGCCAGGTTGCGACATAGACGGAGTCTGCCTCCGCTAGCGTTGTGCTGGTAATACGGTCCCTGGTATCAAAGGACCAGCGACTATGCCCATTTGCCAGGTCAAGTGCCCAGATTTGCGTTCCCGTCCCCAGACCAATGTAGACCGTGTCTCCCACAAGGGCAGGTGAGCCGCTTGACGGCCAGGCACTCTCGCCACGGCGAAAACTCCATACCAGTTGCCCATCTGTCGCATCAAGCGCCCACAGCGTAGTATGCGATGCCAACAGCACGCGGTCCCCTGCCACGAGTGGAGGAGCCTGTATCTTCTCATGTGTCTCGAACGCCCAGTAAACCTTTCCAGTATAAGCATCGAGAGCCTCCAGCGCACTGCTATGAACAGACACAAAAACTACCTGCCCCTCCAACGCCGGAGTAGCATCCGTTAAATAGTTTCCCAGCGCAGAGCGCCAGAGGAGCGCACCGGTATCTTCTTTGAACGCGTATAAATTACCATCAGTACTTGCAATGAACAACATGCCCAATCCAGCCACAGACGATGAAAAGATCGGACCTATCTTTTTTGACCAGAGGAGCTTCCCGCGCACAATGGAAGCATGAACCCCCTGAGTCTCAAAGCTAGTATGCCCTGTGTTATTACCAAACATCGGCCAGCTATCGATAGTGTTTCCGCTCAGTAACTTTGCGTCAATGGCGCGCTGAGGATTGTTATTCGTCATGCGGTCTGCCTGCAATGATGGAGCAGAGCTACACGCTGCCAGGGCCATCGTTACACAGAGTATCAGCAAGAGCAGTTTCTGCTGCAATGACTTCACCTTTCAAAAAATAGCGGTCTGCTCACAATAAACGGTGCCACGATGGTAAATTCTTGAAACATAGCCAAATCCACCAATCATTCGCTGGATGCTCGTTTAATCCAAAGATGGGAGGACGATTTTAACAGAAGAGAGGATTTTTAATGATGGTATTGTCCCTTTTACAGCGTAAAACATATTTCATCGTACTGGTGAGTATTCTTGGCTTGTCATTATTTTCCGCGTGCGGCAGCAATACTCCTACCAGCACCGGCACTACCCCTAGCGCCACCACTCGTACACCCGCTTCGACTTCTACTGTCTCAGCAGCAGCAACCCCAACGCAGGTAGTTATTTCTCCTGCAACGGCTACTGTTACAGCTGTGCTCAAATTAATTGCTCTGGTTGGCCAACCTAAAGCAAAGATGCTCACGGGAACGACCTTTGAAGTCGATGGTCTACTAAAAAACGGTGATAGCAAGCAGCACGATATCTTTCTCCAGGCAACCCTGTTTGATGCCTCAGGAGCGAAAATTGCGTCTAGTATTTTTCAGAATGTCGATAACGTAAAAGGAGGGACGACCGTACCTTACAGCATCCAGGGTAGCACTACACAACCCACGTGGACGCGCATACAGGTAACCATCATCAAAGTTACTGAAAACTCTGGCAGCTCAGGTTCAGACTAACTCGTCAAAATAAGTGGGAGTCCTTGTCCTATGATGAGGGTACAATTTCCCGCTTCCAGCCAACAATGTTTTAGTAGATCAAACTAAAGGAGGAGTGACGTGCAAGAAACCATTTTCCGTTGGTTGCACAAACGTCGATACTCTATCACGGCGACTATAGCCGTTATGGTCTTACTTATTTCATCAATTGCCATTTTCCCTCGTGGTATTTCCCTTTACGCACAGTCTGGGCATAGCGGCCCTGATTCTCATTATGTCCCTTCCAATGCGTTTGGCGATACCGACGACCTGCCGAATGGATCAATAAAAGCCAAAAGAACTGGCCTTGCGGTGGGTAGCTCGACTCTTTCTGGCAAAGTAACTGACGCCAGTACAGGCAGCCCCGTCGCCAACGCTCAGGTAGGTATCAGTGCAGGTCAGGTGGGATCGACAGCGCAATACACCACAACAGCAAGCGACGGCAGCTATAGCTTCAGTAGCATCGCCTCCGGCACATACAATCTTTCAGCCTGGCGCTATACCGTCAGCGGGACACAACCCATGTATAAAGATGCCCAACAGATGGGCGTCAACCTCGGCAGCAGCCAGGCCGTCAATTTCAGCCTGACACCCATTGGTGTATCTGGCTCGCGCACTGTTCCAGCAGGACGAGCGAAAAACCTCATTATCGCTGATTACGACGAAACGTATCACGAGTCGTGGTTCACCGACTCCAAATCAATGGTGAATAATTCACCTGCAACCCATCAACTGGCTCAGCATGGCGTCCTGGCCTCTGAAACATGGACGCAATACGGTTGGTCACCCATCGACCACTACCAGATCGCTGTAGGATCCTATCCCGCCTGGCGTACACCAGATGCGCCGGGAAAAGTGTGGGGACAACCCGATGGACTCGACACGAATATATGGTACGGTGGCACTGAACAATTTGGCCAACAGTCAATCTTTGATGTCGCTAAAAGCTATGGTATGAACACCGCGGTTATCGGAGGTAACGACTATCCAACGGGCCACATTACCAACGGTAATGTCGATCAAATCACGCTCGGGAAAAACATCAATGGCGTACCTACCCAATGGGTGACAGAGGTTGAAAACTTTATCACAGCCCACGCCTCCAATCCCAACGGCTTTTTGATCTATATGCCAATCACTGAAGCCGAGGGACGCTCAGTCGAGAGCACCAGCCCGGACGATTCGAGCTCGCAAGGGCTCTATCAGCAGGCCAGCAGTTGGGACGACCAGGCTTTTGGGCTGTTACAAACATGGCTACAGCAGAACAACTACACCGGCAACACAGCCGTCTCTGTTACGTCAGACGAGGCGCAGAACGATCACACTAGCTTTGACAATTTCTATGGCGTTGGCAGTACGGGGCAGGGTACTAGCCGCCACGTCCCATTCGTTTTATCAGGCCCTGGCATTGTCAGCGGACTGACCTACGGCACAACTATGGGTATCGATGACATGAGCACGAACTATATGTATTCGATCGGCTTGCCCGCGCCAGTCGATAGTCGTGGACATGTCATCTCTAACTTCTTCACTTCAGGTGGCACCTCCACGCCAACACCGACTACCACCAATACACCATCACCATTACCAACCGCTACCAATACACCATCACCATCACCAACCGCAACCAGTACGGCGACAGCGACTCCAACGAGCACTTCTACCTCAACTCCTACAGCGCCTCCCGGCTCTAACCTTGTCCAGAATAGTAGCTTCGAGGTGAGCAGCAATGCATGGGTCAATGGAGGTACAGCTTCCCCAAGACGCTCGACGACTCAGGCGCACAGTGGGTCCTATTCGTTGAAATTGGGCTACAGTAGCGCTCAACAGGGCGATTCAACGGAGTATCAGTTGGTAACAATCCCATCCGGTACAAAAACAGCCAGCCTGACCTTCTTCTACTGGCCCGCCAGCAATGACTCGAGTACCTACGCCTGGCAAGAGGCTGACGTAGTAAACAGCAGCGGGACTATCATAAAACAGCTCTTCAGAAGCACCACCAATGACCAGACCTGGATTCAAATGAGCTTCGACCTGTCATCCTACGCGGGTCAAACCATCGGCATCCAATTCCTGGATCACGAGAATGCTAACGGAGGACCCTACTACAATTATATGTACGTCGATGACGTGTCATTGAACGTGCACTAAGACAATTTGAGGGAAGAGGGCATCTTGGTGAAACGAGATGCCCTCTTCTTTCTGTCTTGTGAGCGAATTACAACAACTTATCGAAGAGCGAAAGCGAAACAAGAAACACGACAGAGCCGATGTTGGTGAGTGCCACCACGCCTTTATGGTTGCGCTCAATGAGGGTCACGCCTAATTCGCTTTCGAGGACCGAGAGGGCATGACTAACGGCCAGGCCGCATCTCGGTTATTCTGGTGATAGAAGAACTGGGATTCTAGCAGCGATTCCCCTGACATCAACTCATAAATCAGCTAGATGACTTTGCTCGTTGGCGATGGGAAAGACCACCTCGCGAACTGGCTCATCAGGGTGTTCCAATGCGCGTCAGCAATGCGATACAGGATGCGCCTTATATGCGCGAGGCTGTATGGGCAACGACGCGCCAAACGCAAGCGGGATCAGGTTGTTGATGTGCTCAAAGAGGACAATGGAGAGGCGCAACAGTTGACCAATATGTAACGTTGAGCCATCGCGCATGAGGAAATTCTGGCAGAAAAAACAACGTAGCGAGGAAGGAACTACGCCGTTTTGCGGCGGCCTTTATACTCGTACTTGTTATTGAAGACGCGATTGCCGCAAAAAATGTTCCGTCTGGAGAACTCTTCTGGTGTTGTTTGGCGAAGATCTTCCTGTACCTCAGGAAGATCGGCATTGATATCGTAATACCAGGGCTGCTCTAGAATGTAGAGAGGTTGAAGTGCCCATGCCGGGCAGGGGATTTCGTATTTTTTGCAGAGATGTTCCACCGAGGCAGCACAAAAAACAGCCCATTGAAACTGTTCAGGCGAGCAATCCACTGGCACTTCTATAGGCTCACACACCAATTCTGGCCTCAGATGTTTGTAATAGCCAAAAAATTGATGCATAAAATTGCCCAATGGCAGCCACGGGTCTTCACCCTGGCAAATCTGCTCAAAGGACCGCCTGAATGTTTGAAGACGGACGCGATGTTTACGCACTGGATTAGTGCATTCAAGCGTTGCTGCCTCTTCATGCGTCATCATGCTGGCCTATTCCTCCCTTCAGTCCAATTATACCATGAAAAGAACGAGAACAATAGACAAACAAACAAAAAGCTGACTCGTAGGAGTCAGCTTTTATTAACTCTGGAGAAATGGCCTATCAAAATCATGAGCGAAACAAGCGTTTCAGTTTTTTCTCCACTTCCCAGAACTCCTGGGCCTCTGGAAGGAGAAATGCATCGATAATAGCCATTGCCTGCTCAGGTGTCTGTATGTTCAGCTCCCGAATGAGTATTTTAATGTCGCCCATGTCCTTCGGGCGATACGCAGCAATTTTCGTAGCCAGCATGTATTCCATTGTGGGAAGATAGACAGAGAGGATGTTCCCGAATGAACGCCAGAAGACACCCTCCGCATGGGGGGCATCGTCGTAAAAGTAGACAGCGGCTTCATCATTCAGCCAATCGTCGGGCAAGTTTTTGTGCTTTTGTGCAACCATTTCCACCGCTTGTTTAAACTCTGCTGCATAGGGAACGGTACTGTTTCCAGAAATTGATGATCCACTAGAAAGATGTGGTAATGTAAAGAAAAGTGCTGTTGGTAAACCGCCACCATGAACAGGTGACTTTTGCGACAGCCAGAAGCAAAATAAGCCGCGATGAGACTCACCCCGAAGCGGCCATTCCTTTCACCAAGTACACCAGCGTCCTCATATCCCCTACTAGAAAGGTTTCCTTCACATCCACCGGTCTTGCTTCACCCTGGCGATTGATCCAGGCTGTTGTATATCCAAGCTCAGTTGCAGGTACAATGTCGTACTTAAAACCAAAGCCCGCGTGCCAGATATCTGATACATCCAACCCAAGGCGTTCTTGCGCCAGTAGAAAGCCATTGTGGCTGGGTTTGTAAGCACCCGCCTGCTCGGCGGTGATGATTTCATCGAACTTCACGCCTATAGTTTGCTCCGTTTCAGTGATTATATTGTTGTCAGTATTGGTAATCAGCGCCACTTTGACCAGCTTCTGCAGCTCTAGAATCGCATCCCGGGTATCCGGGAATGGTTTCCAGTAGCCCATAGAATCAGCAAACTCATCACATTCCTCATTATTAGTGGGAATACGGTAGTTATTGAAGACCATTCTCAACGTATCGCGGAGCACCTGGCGGTAAGGTCGATACTTTTCCTGAATGAATTGGAATTGGATTTCTTCCCACTCTGTTTGCAGCGTTCGTGGGTCAACATATCCAATTCCCTTAGCATCCAAGCTTTCTGCGAAGAAGCGCTGCATCCCCATTTCCCAGTCGATCAACGTTCCATAACAATCAAAGGTGATGGCCTTTGGCAATGTATACATTTTTCCCTCTTTCGTCTTACCAGTCTTTGTACATATCATTCACTGCTACTTCTCCAACCCACGGCTTGCTGCTCCAACTAGCGCGCAGCCGGGGTTGAGGATGACAGATATCGGCATATCATTGAGCAGTTTGACAAAGCGCCCCTTATTACTGAAAGCTTGCAGAAAATGTTCACTCTCCAGAAAAGTCAGCATTCTTGGCGGAATACCACCGCCCAGGTAGATGCCACCGGTAGCCATCACTTTAAGGGCCATGTTTCCGGTCTCTGCGCCCAATATGGCAACAAAGGTATTCAGTGTGGCAATACATAAATCGGACGATCTATCCAGTGCGGCATTGACGATGATCGGCGTAAAATCTGCCGCTTTCGCCAGGCTGTCAGCCAGCCAGAGCGGCTCTACAGCAACTCCGCTATCCCTGAGATAGGCATAGATGTTGGGAATGCCCTTGCCGGAGCAAACGCGTTCATAGCTCACGTGGTCATATCGTTTGAGCAGGTAGCGCAGCAATCCCATTTCTTGCTCATTGGTAGTCGCAAAATCACAATGTCCCCCTTCTGATGTATGGGGATGGTAATGCGACTCGTCATCCCACGTCAGAAAAGCCTCACCCAGACCGGTGCCAGGCGCGACGATAGCAATATTTCCATGGGTAATGGGTTGCCCTTTGCTCAACGTATGCAGTTCATCAGGTTTCAGGTAAGGAATAGAGCGGGCAATAGCCTCCAGGTCATTGATCAGGCGCACAGACGAGAGGTTCAGTGCTTCCTGGAGTTGCTGCTCGTTCATATCCCATGGTAGATTTGTAATCGTCGCCCGGCCGCTCACAACAGGACCGGCTACCCCGAAGCTCGCCCGGTCTACCGCTAAGTCGGTCTGGGCCAAAAAGGTATGGACAAGCGCCTCCAAACTTGGGTAAAGGGCGCTAGGAAATGTTGCCTCAACCAACGGCTTGCGCACTCCCGCCTCAGGCGAATAAATAGCCAGGTTTGTCTTCGTCCCACCAATATCACCAGCAAGTAACATCATTATATTCTCCTCAGTAAATGGCACATCAGCCATTCACGTATATAGTAGGGGCAATCCCTTGCGGTTGCCCTGTTGCTGGCCCGGTTGCCCTGTTGCTGGCCCGGTTGCCCTGAAATCTTGCCTCTACCTTCCAATTTTTACTGAAACCATAACTGCCCAATAAAAAATCGTGACATCAACCATAGATTGGTGTATAATACCGTCCTTAGAAACACAATGCCAAAACAGGACTATATCCAGCAGTATAAACCATGCATGCTCGGAGAGGCAAAGCAATGACCACGACAACAACTATTACGCAAGGAAAATATCATATCTGGACGGTCGGCTGCCAGATGAACCAGGCCGATTCTCAACGCATCCAGTCCATCCTTGATGAACTAGGCTGGGAAGAGACAAGCATGGATCAGGCCAACCTCGTGATCCTCAATACCTGCAGCGTGCGTAAAGCGCCGGAAGAAAAAGCGCATAATCAGCTTACGCAGCTTAAGCATGCCAAGTCGAAGCGCAGCGACCTCCTTGTAGCGATGATGGGCTGCATGATCGGTAACCAGAAGACCATCGACGAACTGGGCAAACGCTACCCACATATTGATCTATTCATGAAAGTTGAACAGGCGGACATTCTCCCCCGTTTCCTCGAAGAGCGCTGGACTCCCATTTCAGGTGCGGGCTGCCTTGACATCGAATACATGCCCAATGATGACGATACAGATACCCTCGATACTGCGAGCGAAGCGGTCTTACCTACCTTTGCTACTTCAACGAATACCATCGGGAAACGCACAGTTCTGCCGATGGCAATCACGCCGAAACCAGGTGAACGCACCGCTCACTACCCCACGAAGATCGAACCGGCGCAGGCTAGTCCAACCGCCTGGCTCCCGGTCATCCTGGGCTGCAATAAGGTCTGTACCTATTGTATTGTGCCCTATCGCCGTGGTCGCGAGCGCAGCCGTCCCATAGCAGAACTGCTGGTTGAGGCGCGTTCCCTGGTCTCTAAAGGCGCGAAAGAGCTGACGCTGTTGGGACAGACTGTCGAGGCCTATGGACTCGATTTGCCGGATAAGCCCGATCTTTCTCACCTCATGAGCGACTTGAGTGAGATCGCTGGCCTGGAACGCATTCGTTTTATGACCTCGTATCCGCGCCATATGACCGACAGCATGATTGAACGCATGGCACATCTGCCCAAAGTCTGCGAACACCTGAATATTCCCGTTCAGGCCGGTGATGATGCCCTGCTCAAGCGCATGAAACGAGGCTATACGCTTGACGAGTATCGTGAAAAGGTTCAGCGCGTTCGAGAGTTGTGGCCAGGTATCACCCTCTCTACCGACGTAATCGTGGGTTTCTGTGGAGAAACAGAGGAAGAATTCCAGCATACGCTCGACCTGCTCAAAGAGATTCGCTTCGACGTGGTGCACGTTGCCGCTTATTCAGTTCGCCCTGGCACCGTCGCTGCTCGTTGGGATGACGATATCCCACTGACAGAAAAGAAACGCAGGCTGCACGCGGTGGAAGAGGTACAGTCGGCGATTGCCCTTGAAATCAATCAGCAGTATATCGGAAAAATCGAAGAAGTGCTAGTTGAAGAAGAAAATACCACGCATGGACGCCAGCAATGGAAGGGACGCAACCGGACCAACAAACTGGTATTCTTCCCCCATCCAGCTGAAGATAACGTTATTCAAGCGGGTGATCTCGTGAAGGTAACAATTGAACGTACTACCCCCTGGTCATTGCAGGGTTGCGCAGTTGCGGTATAATAGGCTGACTATCAACTTGATGATGGAGGAGGCGTTTGATGACGCAAGCACAATCTTCTGAAGAGAAAGCACAACTTAAGGTTCAATGGACCCGTCTGGCGATTGACCAGGCTTTGGCGAACCAATGGGAAGAAGCGATCACAACCAATCGCAACATTCTGAATATCTTCCCCAACGAAGCGGAGGCCCATAATCGCCTGGGAAAGGCCTGCAGCGAGTTAGGACGGTATTCGGAAGCCAGGCAGGCCTACAACCAGACGCTGAAATACAATCCGAACAACACCATTGCAAAGAAGAATTTAGATCGGCTCTCGATGCTCCAGGAAGAACTCGTTACAACTCATGCTGGAGCAGAACGCATTGATCCCAGGCTCTTTATCGAAGAGACTGGCAAAACTGGAACATCGGACTTGATCAATATCGCGCCAACCTCTAGTCTGGCCAGGGTTGGGGTCGGTGACAAAGTTCAACTGCACGTCAGTGGTCACACTATTTTCACGCGCAACGCGGTAGGCGAAGATATCGGGCAGTTAGAACCGCGCCTCGCCAATCGCCTGATCAACTTCATGGAAGGTGGCAATCGTTATGCGGCAGCAATCCTTGCCATGGAACCGGGAATGGTACGGCTGATTATTCGTGAAGATTATCAACATCCTAGCATGTTTGGCAAAGTCAGCTTCCCGTCACAGGGCGGAGGCGACACGATCCGCGCGTATACCAAAGATACTATGGTACGCTATGATCGCGGCGATGACGATGACGAACTGGGCAATGACGACGAGTATTATGACGGCGGAGATGAAACCGACGAGCTGGCCGAAGTCGATTTCGAAGGTGCTACCGAACCCGAAGAGTAATTCGCCGGGTTCTATAGGAGCGCAACCTCTAAGCGGGATGTGGGATAGCTCCCAATACTGTTTAGCTAAGAATAATGATAGGATAATTACCTCGAGATTCAAGAAACCATAGTGTATTAAGGAGCAAACAATGAACAAAACGAAAAAAGTAGCCTGGCACAAACATCTCGTACGAGCACAAAAGAATAAAGAGAAGCGCATAGCGCAAAAGGCAAGTGGAGCCACTACTACTACTACTACTTCCACATCGACAGCGCGGCGATAATCGCCGCGCTACCTTATTACGGGTTCGTGAGCGATGAGCAGTTCGTCTTCTCCGACATCTTCTGCCTCGGTACGTAATATTCTGACCCTGCTTGCCTCTCGCGATGCCCACCTGGTAGGAGGCGTAGAGGGGCTGGAACGTCGGGTGACATGGTCATGTCGTATGCGTGCACGCCTCCCTGCCTTTGAAAGCGTGCATGGGGGAGAACTTGCTCTGCTTGGGATCTCCCAGCTGCGTCGACTCGATGAATCGCTCCCCCATCTTCTCAAAAGCCTGCATCAAGAGGGTGTAGCGGCGGTAGCTGTAGCCGCTCCCTCTATCGAAGCTCTGGGGGAAGAAGCCTGCACGCTCGCGAACCAGCTCCATCTCCCATTGATTCTCCTCCCTCAATCAACATCACTTGAAGTGATCGAGCGTGAGGTGATTACCTTTGTCGTAAGCTTCCGCGGCGAAATCGAACGCAAAGCCACAGAACTCTCGCATCAACTCATGCAGCTAAGCATACATGGTGCTGGCATACAGGGTATATGCGAACAAATCGCCAACAGTTGCAACAAATGGGTAATTGTACAGGATACTGAGCACCACATTCGCCTCCAGACAACCCCTGCGGAAGCTGGCATGCTCTCTTTATCGGCAACATTTGATGATCAGATTCTCTGGCAACAGGGTCTTACCCAGATTCTTGCCCCCATTCTTATACGCCACGAAGTTGTCGGCTTTCTTTCATTGATCGGGAGCGATGGCGATTTCGATTACCTGGATCGCATCATATTGGGCCAGGTCGTTCCAATCCTGGCGCTGGAATTCGCGCGCGAAAAAGAGCGTAGCGATGTCGAGAACCGCTATCAACTGGAAGCCTTCATGGATGTGTTGCAAGGCAATTATCAGCAGCCAGAAGAAATGCTGGTGCGCGCCCGTCTTCTAGGTTATGATCTCACCACACCACAGGTCGTCACCATTTTTGAGCTTCATTCCGACGAGCCAGAGCATCCTCCCGGCAGTCCCAAGGCCCAATGGAGTAGAAGGGTTCGCGATGAACTCCTCCTGGCGTGGCCTTCATGCTGGCTATTACACGAGGCTCACCGTGTCACTACTTTACTCCCTCTCTTAACAACAGACAACCACAGCAATCCCAGCGGAAGTGATAATGAAAATATCCTTCTTACGCGCGTGGAACGCGTACATGCGCGTTTACAGCAAAACAATAACGCTGCTTTGCCAGCATATTCAATTGGCATTGGACGTGCCACCAGGAATCTACAAGGCATCTCTCAATCCTATCGTGAGGCGCAACAGGCCCTTGAAATTGGCCGACAGCTCTTTGGTGAGAACAAGATCCACTCGTTCGCCCATCTTGGCATCTACCGTCTCCTCTTTCTGCTCAAAGGGCAAAGCGAACTCAACGATTTTTACCAGGAAACCCTCGGTCCTCTCCTCAACGCCGATACCCGCGGCGATGGTAATCTGATCAACACATTAGAAGCTTACTTCCGCAGTAATGGGAATCTGAGCGAGACGGCCCGCGCCATGCATTTTCACCGCAACTCATTATTGTATCGCCTGGGAAGAATAGAAGAGACATTGGGACGTTCACTCGATGATCCTGAACTGAGATTATCGCTCCAGATCGCTTTGAAAATACGCCACCTGCTGCAAAAGTAGCCAATCTTTCTTCTTTTGGAACGTTCATTTACGTACAATCCTTTCTTTCGCTCTCTCTTTGTAATCTCATGATTGCTTGAAGACGTTCCCAGCAGCAGCCCGTACTAAACGATCACGGATGGCCAGTCCAAGACCATGTTCATCAAAGCTCCGGCAGAGTATGACCTCTACTCCAGATGTTTCTAAAGTGCGCAAACCGGCGAATAATGCCGCCGCGACCTTTTCAGGGACAGCAGCGTTGCCAAGGGTATGTACCAGCGCGCCACTATCTTGAAACGTCGCTACATCTTCGTCCGCGACCAGGACGCCAACGCGCTCCCCATTCTCGCGTCTTCGCCGAACTTCGGCCAACATGGTGGCACGCACCACCTCTGCTGTACCTTCGAAGAGGTGCAAAGGAACAGCAGGTGCATAATGGGTCAAGAGCTGGCCTGGCGACCGTTGGGCCGCCAGATTTGCTCTATCGTCTCTCCCCGCTTTGTTCTCTCGTAGGGGAAGCCGTACATCGGGTAATATGGCCCGCAGTTCTTCCAGGCTGACGCCCCCTGGACGTAGAATAGTTGGGACCATTGCACACAGATCGAGCACCGTCGACTCGACACCAACCTCGCAAGGGCCACTATCGAGGATCAGCGGCACACGCCCCTCAAGATCGGCCAGAGCGTGCTGGGCTGTCGTCGGGCTGACATGCATAAAGCGGTTGGCGCTGGGCGCGGCTATAGGGGTACCCGCGGCGCGAATGAGGGCGAGCGCAACCGGGTGACGTGGCATACGTACAGCGACGGTCTGCAATCCCGCTGTGACCAGTGCCGGTATCAGCGGTCGACGCGGTAGGATCAATGTCAATGGCCCAGGCCAGAATACGCGAGCCAATTGATGTGCCTGCGCTGGAATTTCAGAAGCCAGTTCGTCCAGGGTGCCTTCATCCGCGATATGTACGATCAATGGGTCACTGAATGGTCGTCCCTTGGCAGCAAATATCCGCTCCACGGCACCGGGTTGTAATGCATCAGCTCCAAGGCCATAGACGGTCTCGGTAGGGAAAACCACAACTTCACCTGCTCGTATCAAAGCGGCCGCGCGCTCAATCTTAGCTATCTCAGGATGAATAGCATCAACAGTTACAACTTCAGTGTCTATTTTCGACATAAGCTTTGCAGACCTTAATCATGTGGAGGAGAAACAACGTAATATTGCACGAGTATAGTATGTTAAGCAATCCATCTACAACGAGATAGCAGAACTCCTCTGGGATATAGAATGACCGACAAAATGGCACGAACGTTTTTCGTCAGTTTTCGAGGTGAAATTTTTTGCTATGGTTGCTCTGCTCATAGTATTGGAGAAAGTGCACTAAAATACCTCTTTGTTGCACTTGAAGTCCCTCGAGCAACTCCGCTTCGTCATGCCAACCTGCCTGCCCTTCAATGCTATTTTTTAGTTCCCCAGCAACGACTTCAGCATAATAAATCACGGTAAGTGTGCTCATACAAGTGAAACCACTACTGGTAGTTGAACTACAGCCAATCAGCTCTTTTACTTTCAACTTCAGACCAGTCTCCTCCATACATTCGCGCTGAGCCGTCTGAACAGAATGCTCTCCCCAGCGCATAAAACCACCCGGAAAAACGAATCCACCTTCTGGCCGTTCAATGACAAGGTAGGAATCTTGATCCTTGACGACGATAGATACACAGCCAAATGGAGGTAGATTTCCCGCGAGGAGAAGGTTGAGGATGTTAAAAAAGATGCCTACTAAGTCCTTTAACATGCGATAGAGCAGGTTTTTCACCACAGATGATCATCTACCAATCTATTATTGTCTCGCTCATTGTACGTGCAACCATCGAATAGAGCAAGAGCAATAAACAATCCCTGCTCATAAGAAACTGCAATACGAAGATAAAAAGGGAGCTATCCCAGAAGGTCAAAGGATTATTGCTTAACCTGCGCACTCAGGCTGGTTATTGGTCAGCATGAGTACGCAAACTATGCATTCGATTCTGGTAGGGACATTCCCGGCGAGTATACGTACTATGACTCTACTAACGCCCACTCCGCCTTTGAGCACGGCGCACAAGGGCATCGACGGTAACTGCAAATAACAGCACGACACCTTCGACCATCTGTTTCACGTCAGATCCCTGGCTCTTCAGGTCGAGACCATTTTCCAGGCTGCCGATAATGAGTGCCCCCAGCACGATGTTCCAGACAGAGCCAGTACCGCCAAAGAGACTGGTTCCACCAATAACGGCTGCTGCGATAGCGTCGAGGAGAAGCGAGGGGTTGATCTGCGTTGCCACAGAGTTTGCATATGAGGCCGCGAGAATACCACCCACTGAGGCGAGCGCTGAACAGAGAGTAAAGGCGACGATTCGTATAAACACTACATTGATGCCGGCACGACGAGCGGCTTCCATGTTACCACCGACAGCATAGAGGTGGCGCCCAAAAGTGGTTTTTGTCAAGACAAGCCACAAGATCAGGATCAAGGCAAAGAGAATAGCGGCCGAATTAGGAACACCTAGGTATATCCCAGGAGTCGCGCTTGGAGTGTTTTCAAGCACCGCCACTGTGCCCTCAACGATCAGTACGGCTAAACCAATCTGAACAATAAGTTGGAGGAGTGGCCTGGCTCTCAGGCCTGCCCGCTTGCGAGCGATTTGATCAACAATAAGGCCCACAGCATAGAGCACAAGGATAAGTGTTGGCAGACCGACACCAAGATAGTCGGGCAAGAAACTTGTGGAACTACCGGCGATACCGAGAACAAATTGGTCCTGAATGATCAGCGTAGCCTGTCCGTTCAGCAGATTAAGCAATAGCCCCGCATAAAAAATGGAGGCAGCAAGGGTCACGATAAACGAAGGGATACGCAGCACTGCTATGAAGAACCCGTTGATAGCGCCTGCCAGGGCACCAATCAAAATGCCAAGTATGATGGCTTCCCATGCAGGGAAGCCATGATAGTTAATGAGTACTCCCATCACTACAGCAGCAAATGTGCCAACCGAAGCGATTGAGAGATCGATCTCACCAAGCAGGAGAACAAGCGTGACACCAAGTGCGTCTACGCCAGTAGTGATAATCTGTTGCAGCAGATTCGAGAGATTAGTCGGACTGAGAAAAAGACCACTCGTAGTAGCCGTGAAATAGAGGGCAATCACGATTAGTGTCAGTAAAACAGGAAGTGAACCGAGATCACCGCGAAGTAGCTGTCCTACCGTCTGCTTTTGTGTGTAAGATGGTATCTCTACGGAGGCTGCCAAAGCCGCCTGGTCCTCAGTAGACGGTGTATTCTGCTCAATACTCATAGCTCATTTCCTCCCGACGTGCCATTGGTTGTAGTAGTTTGCAGAATTTCGCCAAATTCGGCTCCAGTGATCGCAGCCACAATGCGTTCTGCTGTAGTGGATTTAATCTCGAACGTGCCAACCCGCTTACCAAGCCGTAGAACAATCACGCGATCAGCAACCTCGAAAACATCGGCCAGATTATGTGAAATAACGACGACAGCCAGTCCCTGTTCTCGCAGTCTGCGAATTAAGTTCAGCACTTGACGCGTTTGTGCCACGCCGAGAGCGGCAGTTGGCTCGTCAAGCAGAACAACTTTAGCATTGCGTAAAATAGTTTTTGCTACAGCGATGGATTGACGTTGACCACCAGAGAGTTGCGCAACTTTCGCCCGTACAGAGGGAAGTTTTACATCTAAAGTACGGAGTACTCCCAGTCCGCGGCGTTCCATTTCAATCTCGGATAAAGAGAGTATTGGGGTTCGTTCTTCACGTCCCAAATAGAGATTACTGACGACATCCAGATTATCGCAAAGCGCGAGGTCCTGGTAAACAGTCTCAATACCTAAATGAGTCGCAATCTGTGGACTGGTGATCTTCACCGGCTGGCCCTCTACGAAGATTTCACCGTCATCAGCAGGCGCGACACCGGCTATAGCTTTGATAAGCGTCGATTTTCCGGCACCATTGTCGCCGACAAGACCTACAACTTCATTCGCGTAGACCTCAAAATCGACATTCGTTAGTGCCCTTACAGCGCCAAAGCTTTTATTGATATGTTGCAAGCGAAGAAGAGGCTCACCCTTTGATGGTGGTTCTGGTGCGGACGATGACTCTCCACCAACGTAAGGAGTCGTACTATCAGCCATAAGGCCCTCCAATGATGTACTAAGTTGGCAGCAATCCTGCAAAGAGAAGAGGAAAGAATACAAAAAGTATACCATCCTCACTCTCATACTACAAGCGATAGGAGACCTCTTACAGGTGCCCGTGTTCCGCGAAGAGAATATAAGCGCGTCTCAGGACACCAGCAAAAGGCCCCCTACAGCTCTCCAAGGCACCCGAGGACTTCATCTTTCCCCGAATGCGACTGAGATGCCCCTATACAGAGCTACGGACAGATACCGCCAGCACCCTTAGGCAGGCCCTTGCAGGCGTCGGCGAGTGTCACGAAACCATCGGCAATCACTGTAGATTGAACGTTTGATTTATCTACTGCTACAGGTGTCTCCAGGACCGAAGGAATAGCTGTACCATCGGCTGTCTTGGTCGTCGCGCCATTAGTCAAGGAAGACGTAGCTGAGCCAGCGTTCAGGGCTTTCACGAGGTCAGCAGTTGCCTGCGCCTCTTTCGTGATAGCCTTGTAGACAGTCATGGCCTGATCACCAGCTAGGATGTGCTGGATACCTGCAACCGAGGCATCCTGTCCTGTCACCAGCACATGGCTGTTGAGCTTCTTGGCTTTGAGGGCGGCAATCACTGTATTTGCCATACCATCATTGGCAACATACGCGATCGAGACATTGTTCTGGCTCGCAGTCAGAGCACCATTCATCTCGATTTGGGCCGTATTATTGTCCCAGTTAGGGGTGAAAGTCTCATAGACTTTTTTGAGCTTGCCACTCGAGAACAATGGATCAAGGACGCTATGAGCACCCTGTTTGAACAGCAATGCGTTGTTGTCGGTCTGGGCACCATCTATCATCACTGTGTTGACTTTGCCTGACGATACATAGGATTGGTAGTGATCGGCGATATATTGGCCCTGCAGTTGGCCTACCTTGACGTTGTCAAAGGACACGTAGTAGGCCAGGTCCTTGGATTGGATCAGGCGATCATACGCGATCACAGGCACATGCTTTGCCTTCGCTGCCGTAACAATTGCAGCTGCTGCTGCACCGTCATACGCGCCCACCACCAGGATACAGTCGCCCTTGGTCAAATCTGCCTGGGCCTGCGACTGCTGTACCGATGCGCTGCCACCTGCGTTATTGTAGTCGGGGGCAGGGGAACCGGCAGGCAGCGCCGCCGTGATGTCCTTAATCAGGTCAGGTCTGTCTACGCCGTCCCAGCGGAACGAGGAAGCAGTCTCCGGGAGGAGAATACCGACCTTGGTACAACCTTTGCCGTTGACAGGACTGGTTGAGGTGGTAGTAGTAGTAGTCGTGCCGCTGTTACCACAGGCAACCAACAAAAGCATCAGCAACCCGATACCGAACATTGTGCTAAATGACCTGCGTTTTCGATCAAATAGTCTCATTGTAAACTTGTCCTTCCACTCTGTGCTTAGCCAAGCACGGAACATACAACTCAGAAGCATACACTTCATGAGAACTAAGCTACAGTACATTCCCATACTAAAAATGCACTTGCGCTAAAAAAAGTTGGTACTCCTCCTTTCTGGCATGAATTGCCATATATTGACTGGTATCCTAGCCCAACTTGACTTTGACGGGTGTTGGCAATTCAACAGCTTCACGCTGACCGGCGTCCTCTTCCCGCGCGACAAGAATGCGCTCCCAGGCTCTAAAAAACGGATAGTAGATCAGAGCAGAGACAGCGAGATCAAAGAACTGGAGCAAGCTCCCTTTAATGTCACCGCCAGTTGCTACAAAGCCACTAATTCCGAGAGGAACGGTAAAGGGTTGTATAACAATAGGTACATGTACCAGACCTACTGCGAAAACGAAGTAGTTAATGGTTACAATCGTCACAGGTACAAGTACAAAAGGGATCATCATGAGAGGGTTCAGTGCCATTGGCACACCAAAGGTTACAGGTTCATTGATGTTAAAGATTGCGGGACCCAGGGCAATCTTGCCAACCGTACGCAGTTGCGCCGACCGTGAAAGTAGCATATAGATGACCAATGGCCATGTTGCTCCTGAACCACCCAGGTGAGCAAAAATATGGAAGAAGGGTTCAGTGACGATTCCATGACCACCAGCCGCATTACTGGCCAGCGTTGTAAACCAGAATGGCGCCGCAATCGCGGTGACAATGTTCATACCATGAATACCAACTGACCAGAGTAACATCATCAACACAATTTCGGCTAGCGCAGCTGGATAGCTATCCTGTACAGCTACCAACGGTTTAAAAACCTGCATAAGCAAAATAGGCAATGTTAGTTGAACATCCTTGCCGTCTATACCGACGGTATAGGAGCTTACAAACCACTCAAGCCCCCAAACCAGCAACAGTAACAATAATGTGGGTACAAGAGCCTCAAAAGCGCGCGTCACGTTCTTTGGTACACTCTTTGGCAATCGGATAGTGAAGCGTGACCCGCGAAACCAGCGCATCACTTCCGTCGTCATAATGCCAATCAGGATAGCAACAAGTAACCCTTGCCCACCTAAATACGGCAATATATCACCTAATTTCAATGTCGTCAGGTCGGTAACCGGGACGCTTGCCACCAGGAACAACACCATTGCCAGTATTCCTGGTTGCACTGGCTCCGTACGTCTATACTGCGCCAGACTGTAGGCTACGCCAAAGGCGAGAAAGAGAGCCATCAAGCCAAACGAGAGTTGAAATGGGACCAGAATAGCATATTTATAGGAACTCACCATGTTCGCAAGAAACGGAAAAGGTGGATTTGCTACAATGAGAAAAAGGCTTCCTGCAATAATGAGTGGCAGCGTGAAAATAATAAAGGCATCACGCACGGCCTGCAAATAGATATTACTTGCAAGTGTGCTAAGCGGAGGAACAAGATAGCATTCAAACCAGTCGCTGCTACGCTCGATAATACCGCTCACGTTGCTGTCTTTCCTTCCTGAGTGTTACGTGGTAACAGGCGAAGCACCTGCTCCAATACTGCCCGTCCATTCATCGTCGCATAGTGAAATGGTTCAATCATTGCCACAGGTTTTCCCACAGAAAAGGCCAGTTTCTCAATGCTCTTGCGTAGATGACGAATTTGAGGCGCGATGAGGACGACATCACACGCTTCAACCTTCTCTAGATACTCGCCAGCGCTTAAAGCCTCAACGATTAACTCATACTGACACTCTTGAGCTGCTGCTAGCATACTATCGACCAATAAACTGGTCGACATACCCCAGCTACACACGATCAATACCCGTATCATGACAACTCCCCCCATAAGTTTTGAGCATCTGGCCCGTAGGGTTAACTACCATATCGCTACACACTACCATAGCATTTGCTCACTCACGGGTATACTTAACAATACTGCAACAATCATGCCAATTTGTGTGCTACACACATGACACACTACATAACCCGATGTGAGATTTTTTATCAAGCTTAAGGCTTGAAGCGTTAAGCTTTGTCTGACACATGTTCACGCTACTTCGACAGGATCAAATTTGCTCACTCCACATATTTTTGTCGCACTTGTCGCGGTTGTTACACAGAGGAAGAGGGACCTATTCTAGTCAGTGGGTATAGATGATTTTACACCTCAGATCGCTTGAAAGCCCCCATCATTCATGCGGGGGATGAAAAGCGTTCCGTGGTTGGAGTAGGAGATGGGTATCCTTTGCCCGTTGACAATCGTTGTGATTAAACATAGAATGTGGACATGCGTAAATTGTTTCAGTATCGTATTTTCCCTACGAAGAGGCAAGCCCAGAAGCTGAATGAAGCCCTTGATGAGTGTCGTTGGCTGTACAACCATTTGCTTGAAAAACGCAAGAATGCGTATGAGCAAACGGGAAAAGGTCTGTCTTGCTATGAGCAACAATCGACCTATTCGATCCTAAAACAGGAACGCCCCACGCTTGAACGAGTTCATTCCCAAGTATTGCAGAATGTTGCCGTTCGGATTGATCTGGCCTTCAAAGCCTTTTTCAGACGCTGCAAAGCAGGTGAAAAACCTGGTTTCCCTCGCTTTAGGAGCAAAGACCGCTATGATAGCTTCACCTACCCTCAAAGTGGGTTCAGTCTCACTCATGATGACCGTGTGACACTCTCCAAGATTGGTCGTGTCAAGATGGTCTATCATCGGCCTATCAAAGGGAAGATCAAAACGTGTACTGTTCAGAGAAGGAGCACGGGCAAATGGTACGTGTCCTTCTCTATCGAGTGTGAGCCTGAACGCATGCCAGAAACCCCTATCCAGATTGGCATTGATGTTGGACTCAAAACCTTTGCCACACTTTCCAATGAAGAAGAGATACCCAATCCCCGCTTTTTCCGCAAGGAAGAGAAGGCGTTGGCACGAGTCCAACGCAAGCACTCCACACTGGCTAATGGGACGCCTGAGAGGCGTAAGCATCGCAAAGTGGTGGCTCGTGTTCATGAGCGTATCGCCTTCAGGCGTGATAATTTCACCCATCAAGAGTCCAGACAGATCGTTGACCGTTTTGGCGTGATCTGCGTGGAAGACTTGCATGTCAACCGCATGACGCATAACCATTGTCTGGCGAAGAGCATCCACGATGCAGCGTGGACAGGGTTTTTTGAGAGACTATCGAGCAAAGCGGAAGAAGCTGGCCGAACGGTTGTCAAAGTGAACCCTGCCTACACCTCTCAGGATTGCAGCAGGTGTCACCATCGGCAAAAAATGCCCTTGAGTGAGCGTGTGTATCATTGTCCCTGTTGCCTCCTTGTGCTAGATCGTGATCTCAATGCTGCGTTAAACATCAAAGCTCTGGGGCTACAGAGCGTGGGTTTGCCCCTAGAAACCCCGCGCCTTTAGGCTGGGGAGTAGTCACAAGTTATTGCTGATAAAAATATCTACCTGTCTGAGGATGCCAACAATGTTATATGCTTCTTCATCAGGCAATGGACGAGCTATCTGCGCGCTCAGCACCTGTAGTGCATGTCGACAGATACTCAGTTCGCGAGAAAATTGTTGCCCAACCTGTGTACGCACTGTCTCACTGACAAGGATTCCCTTATGCTGTATACCACGCTCCAAAATACAGGCGAGATGGAGCATCAAGCCTGCTAACACTTCAATATCAAATGTCTCTCCCACTTCAACTTCGATCAACTCAATCATATGATCGATCAAGGGGATTGCGCGTGTGGGATTAAGGAATAAGAGGCTTTGATTGAGCGTATTGGTGATCTCGCGTACAAGTTCGCCCCGTTGGGTCAATACAGGAGTAGCATCTATAGCGAGCGGACTTGAGTTGATAGCACCTCTCGAGGCGGCTACAATCTGTTCAGTTGTAGAAGAAGGGTGCAGCAATGCCGGATCTATGAGCGTCCCTCCAAGGAGAGTGCGCAGACGCGCGATACCGTCGCCAAACAGAAAATCAGTGAGGGCAATAAAGGGATAGCTCTCCAGGTGTGGATTTATGGTTCCAACGATCGCTACGACATGTCGATTGCCCACCAGACGCTGAACATCTGCCTCTGTCTTGCCAGATAGATTGATGTCCATACAGATAATCTCCACCTCCTGCTCACGCAGACCTGGAAGATGCTCTTCGATCAATTCGGCAATCTTTGTTGCACTGCCAAATCCCGTCAAACAAACCGAGAGAATCACTCTGGGGAGCAAAGAGGTAGTGAATTGGGTATCTACCTCGCCATATGCGTCGTTAAGCGACTCTCTTTGTGCAAATGAAAGTAGGTTTGCCCTACTAGATTCGTCAGTAGGACGGAAAAGAGTAAGGCTGGCTGCCATTTGATCCAGGGTCACATTCTTAGAACGTTGCGCCCTACGTACTGCTTCAACCACCAATGGCGCACAGACGCCCGACACGGTACGCACCCGTACCCCGGATTGCCGCATCACTAACTCACCTAAAGAGAGAAGCGAGGCAAAGTCGACAAGTAGTAATACACCTCCACCTTGATCTGACACACGAACCCAGTGGACCACGTGACCGAGCAATTCCTCGGGAGATTGTTCCAATGTCAGTTCTACCCATCGTACAGAATTTACTCCGACCAGAGTATTCGCCAGCTCCGCAAGTCCTGCAGCAATACCACGTCCATGTGCCGCAACAACGATACCTACCGTCGATTGCTCGCTGCTAAGGAGGGCATCCGCATTTGCTAGAAGAACCGCCAGTACATCAGTTTCGCCCTCAGGCAGAGATACGCCCAGCGCCGAGCGGAACTGTAATAACGCCATACGCGCTACCTCGTATTCGATTGGATAGGTGTGGCGGACGGACTGGATGACCGGTTCGACAATCAAGCGACCTTGTGTCATATGCTCAAGAGTGCTGGTCAGATGCATGGCAAGTACCAATGCCAGCTTTTCAGGAAAGGTACGTGCCAGTCGCTCTTCAGCATACTGCACAATACGACGACTCACTACGCCAATACGTTCATCAACAAGGTTAGTGGATGATCCCTGCCTACCATGAGAAACCTCGTTTGCAAAGCGTTGAAAATAGTTTTGAATATCAAGATGAAGCAGCCTGTTTATTTCGTTTTCTTCCAGTCCACTGCGGCGAAGCATACCCAGGTCTCTGCTGATGGTATCATAGAGGTCCTGGGCAGATTCAGGCAAGTTGTCCAGACTCAGGCCAGTGGGAGTAAAGATATGAGTGGCTTCCAACAAGTGCAGTACTGGTTCCAAAGCTCGATTCAACTCAGCGGTACGTAACAAACTTCGCTGCACATGGTCTGGTAAGACTCCCATGTGAACATTCAATTCAGAACGATTGCCAGTACGATATTCAAGATAAGCCCAGGCACACGCGAGCTGGACATCGGTGCGCAACTGGCCAATATTGCCGGAGCATTCGTACAACAGTAAAGCGCGCAGAGCTTGAGGTGCGACATGGATATGCGCCCCAATACTGCTACATTCAGTAGTAAAAAAGGCGCGCAGCAATTCATAGCGCTCCATAATGGTTCTCTCGTGGAGACCTGGGAGGGTAATCGTCATTGGAATACGGCGACGGAAGGTTGGCAGTAATGCAGTACTGGGATCTTCTGTAGTGGCGGCAAGCAGGAGCAGCGAGGACTGCCGTTCCCTCACATCGCCCATACGCCGAAAGCGTTCGCGATCCATCAAGTAGAATAACATCTCCTGGCCTTCTGGAGGCAGGCGATGCACTTCATCAAGGAAGAGAATGCCTCTATGGGCCTGTTCCACAAGGCCTTCGCGATCACGCTCTGCCCCGGTATAGGCACCCCGCACAACGCCGAAGAGATGCGCCATCAACAACTGGGGATTGTTAGCATAATCAGCACAATTGAAGCTGATAAAGGGCGCATCTGAGGGCAATGCCCGCAGTTCCAGCGCAAATCCATGCATTAAACGGGCAAACGTCGTTTTGCCAACACCACTTGGTCCGCACAATAACGTGGGCAAGCCTCGCGGAGGGTAGAGCATGGCTGCTTTAGCCTGCTGTATGGCTACTTTCAGTCCTTCGCCCCCACCGATCAACGTCTCGAAACTGGTAACAACTGCCCCAACATGGACTGATGCGACGACCGCCGGTGGTTTACCAGGCTCCTGAGTCAACTGCAAGGGAACTTTCTGGCGGTATTCAACTTCATGAGCATACTCCACTCTTCCAGGAGGATACCCATTTTGAAGAGTATGTCGATTACCATTGTTACCCACTTCTTGCAGTGGTTCTTTAGCAGGCAATTTGACGGCAAACAGCACAGGGCGGCCAGGGATACGTTCAATTTTCCCTTCCTGTGCCAGCAGGTTCAGGTCGCGGCTGGCATTGGTTCGATCGACACCAGCGAAATCTGCTACATCTTCTGCGCTGAAGCCAGCATAACGGCGCAAGGCACCACTCTGTGCTGGTCGCTGTGCGCACATTGATCGTAATGCTTCAAGGATCCGATCTTTGCGGAGCACGGAACGACTCCTTCCAGACAGGCAATACGAGGCTACCTGTGTTTCAGTGTAACATACTCACTCACGTGTGGAGTAAGAACATAGGATTGAACGTCAATGTTATACAATCTCTACCTGTTGTCTATATTACGGTTTATAGCAGAGCAATCTCACAATGTTTTAACGTACAGAGGACATAAGATAGAAAGAGGTGTGTCTTTCCCTTGCCTCATTTTCTATTGACTCAACTAATCTCCATTGCTATAGTATGCTAGCAAAAGGATAGCAATCTGCCTGTATAGAGAAAAGAGTAGAAGGAGCAAGCTTTCATGCTACCCACCCAGAAACCACGAATGAAAATATGCTGCATCAGCAGTAAACAAGAAGCTCAGCTAGCTATCCAATATGGGGCATCAGCCCTTGGCCTTGTCTCCGCAATGCCAAGCGGACCAGGTGTCATCTCTGAAACAATGATCGCTGAAATCGCCGATACCATTCCACCTGCGGTAGCTACATTCCTGCTCACTAGCCAACAAGACGCGGAGGCTATTATTGTACAGCAACGCCACTGCCATACAAATACAATCCAGATATGTGACAGCTTTCACGTAAACGGCTATAAGAAATTAAGAAGAGAATTGCCAGGCATCGCTCTTGTACAGGTCATTCATGTCAGGTCAGGGGGCGTGAGTCGATTGACGAGGCGACGACCGTCGCTCCTTATGTCAATGGGATATTGCTGGATTCTGGCAACCAGTCATTGGCTATTAAAGAGTTAGGCGGTACCGGACGTATACACAATTGGGAGGTAAGTAAAGCGATTCGCGAAGCGGTGGACGTGCCGATTTTCCTGGCTGGTGCAGCCATTTGGGGTAGATATTTGCAGTGGCGTGCGCACCAATGGGGAGCTGGACGAGACGAAGCTTGCAAGGTACTTCAATAGTATAGCAAATGCTCTGGAAGGGCGGCTACCTCACCGATAATCAGTCAGGTTGGCAATTCACCTTGTGCCCTTACAAGGGATGAGAGCAAGCTCATTGAGCTGCGTTCCCCCGTTCAATGACCTCAATGTTGTCTTTGCCACCGTACACATCCCACCATGGTATCGCACAGTGCACAAGCACTTTATTGATGGTCTGGATGCTTTGCACACCTTGTTCTTCGAGCCAGCGATCCAGCGCCGGGCTACCCTCATTCGCGTAGACAGAAATCCCCCCTTGCCAGGTCGCACGACCGCACAGCACTCCCGAAAACTTCACTCCTACTTCAGCAGCTAACTTCAGCATTTCGCAGAACACCTCACTGCTGACTCCTGCGCTGAGAAAAATGAAGGGCATGGTTGGTGCGCTTGCTATAGTGCGGAAGTGCTCACTTGCCTCCTGACGCGAGTAGGCCACTCCTTCGCCGGAGAAAGCGCGGCTGCCCGCCATAAACGTGGGATTGACTGGCACCTCGACCTTTAGCACATCCACGCCGTATTGTTGCTTTGAAAACTCCTGCATGGTGCGTGCGACATATTCTGGCTTCCTCCTGGCAAACGCCAACCCCTTCTCGTCACCAAGTGCGTCGTCGTACACTAACGGCTCCAAGAAAAAAGGCACGTCCAAAGCAGTGCATTCTGCGCCGATGCGTTCGATGTAAACATGTTTGACCATGTTGATCTGCTCCTCGTCCAAGGGGTTGTAGTACAGCAGAATTTTGATGGCTTGAGCTCCGATCCCGATCAGACGCCGGACGCTCCACTCTGGCAGCAGGTCGGGCAGGCGGCCCTTCGTGCTGAAATCGTAGCCCGACTTCTCGTAGGCAAGCATCACACCTGTGGCGGGCGAACGGCTAGAGATCGCTTCAAGACCGTATTCTGGATCCAAGAGAATCGCACTAGCATAGGGAGTCAGGGTTTTGGTAACCGCAGTCTTGAATACAAGCATATCCGCTGCCGAAGCTGTGCCGTTTGCACCCCGTGACCTGGCGATCTCCTGCAGGAGATTTCCGCGATGATCTACTGCCAGCGCGGCGATGACTCCATGCTTGTCGGAGCAGGCATTCATCCCCTCGAATTTGCCCCTGGTTATCTTGACCTTCATTATTGTATCCTTTGCTCAGTGCTCGATTTCACTAAGACGGATGGGTCGGTGTTCTGCGAGGGACTTGCCCGCGGCCAGCGCCATAACTACCGGAACACGTCCATCAAGCCCATTGACGGGAACAGGGCGGTCATGGAGCACAGCGTCTACAAAGGCTGCCATCTCAGATACGAAGCTCTCTGTATAGCGCTCCACAAAGAAGCGAAGCGGCAGATCACGCCGGACACTGTGGCCATCGCTAATGACGGCGGTGTTTGGATAATTGTTTCCGATGGAGATTGCACCTGTACTGCCCAACAGTTCCAACTGCTGATCATATCCATAAGCAGCCTGGCGACTGTTGCTGATTGTACCGATTACACCGTTAGTAAATTGTAACAGGATGACTGCGGTATCCACATCGCCTGCCGCACCTATAGCACGGTCAACCATGACGCCCCCTAGAGCGAAGATCTCATCTACTTCGCTGCCAATCAAAAAACGGGCCATGTCGAAGTCATGGATCGCCATATCGAGGAAGATGCCGCCGGAGACGCGAATATATTCAATGGGTGGCGGCGCAGGATCATAACTGACGAGATGAAGCAGGTGTGGTCGACCGATCTCTCCCCGTTCCACTGCTTGTCGCACACGGCGATAATTGGCGTCAAAGCGTCGATTGAAGCCGACCTGTAGTTTGACGCCAGCGCGTTCCACGGCATTCAACCCCCTATCAATTGATGCGAGGTCGAGTGCAATCGGTTTTTCGCAGAAGATATGCTTGCCTGCTTGCGCCGCCTCCTCAATGATGCGAGCGTGGGTATCAGTAGATGTACAAATCACTACTGCCTGAATATCCGGATGATCCAATACTGCATGGTAATCTTGCTCGAAGTGGGGAATAGTGTAGCGCTCCGCGCACAGCCTGGCTGCCTCCTCGAACACATCCGCCACCATGACCAGTTCTGCGGCTGGGATACGTGAGGTAATATGCTCAGCATGCAGGAGGCCAATGCGTCCAGCGCCAAGCAGACCGATCTTCAACGAATTTGCAGGCATAGGCATTTCCTTTCTTTGTGCGTTACAGCGCGAGAGTGCTAAGAAACGCCCGGTTACGCTGAGCACTCGCTTTGGGACTACCCATGCCAGGGAGAATATCCTGTTCCACGACAATCCATCCGCGGTAATCGTGTATGCGCAGCCACTCAGCGACTATGCCAAAAGGCACATTACCACGACCCAGTTCACAAAACACGCCATGTTGTACTGCTTTGAAATAATCCCAGCCTTCTGTGCGAGCCTGTTGAGCAACCTGCGGCTGACAATCTTTGAAGTGCATATGCACGATACGTGCGCCGAAACGTTTGAGGCCATCCTGGACAACCTGACCATCGATGCTGCCACAGCCATAGAGGAAGTGACCCGTATCAAACACTAACCCGAGCAGGCCCGGGTCGGTCATGTCAAGGAAACGGGCAATTTCATCTGGCGTCTCGACGTATCCGCCGCAATGGTGGTGGAAAGCCGTCAGAAGCCCGGTCTCGTCACGCACTGCATGAGCAATACGTTCAGCACCACGGGCGAAGGTTTCCCACTCAGATGGACTCAGGCCCATTTCTGATGTGACTCGACCAGCATACCTAGTGCGTACAGGATCGGTGCCGTTGGCATCAGCGAGAATGAGAAAGGGGCTTTGCGCTTCCCTCCGGGTGTCTATCACTGCTGCTAGTAATCGCCCTACCTTTAATGCATCAGCCTCGCCGCTGGCGTGTTTGTGCGGGTATTTCAGCGCCACCGGTACGAACGCGCCAACCATCGCCAGTTTGCGCCGCTGCAGTTCCTCTGTGAGAGAAGTTGGTTCAGTGGGCATATAGCCCCAGTCGCCAAGTTCGGTGCCCACGTAGCCTGTATCGCGCAACTCGTCAAGCATCTGCCCATAAGCGATCCCACCCTCTAGCCCTTCGAATTCGAGCGCTCCCCATGAACAGGGCGCGTTGGCAACACGAATATCCATCATTTTGCTCCTCCCGTCTTTAGCCTGATCGTAGATATGCGGCTAGCAACGGCAGACAGCTTACTTGCGCCTTGACCGGCTGTCTGCTATCATGCCGTTTTGCCGATTAGAACGTGCGCGACCACTCCCTGGGCCAGCGCTCGACCACAACTTTCTTTTCTGTGTAAAACTCAATGGCATCTCGTCCCTGAGCATGCATATCACCAAAGAAACTTTCCTTCCAACCAGAGAACGGGAAGAAGGCCATCGGCGCAGCCACTCCGATGTTGATGCCAATATTGCCTGCCCGCACCTCGTAGCGGAACTTCCGTGCCGCGGCACCACTACTCGTAAAGAGACACGCCATATTGCCAAAGGGGGAGGCATTCACCAACTCGATCGCTTCGTCAATCGTCTGTACATGCGCCAGGCTGAGTACCGGCCCGAAGATCTCGGTATGGGCGATCTCACTGCGCGGATCGACGTTGTCCAGGATGGTCGGACGAACGAAGTAGCCATCTTCGTAGCCAGTGATCGACGGGCCGCGTCCATCGACGAGGACTTTCGCTCCTTCGCTCTCTCCCTTTCCGATCAACGACTCGATGCGCTGCTTGCTCTCAGGGGTGATGACAGGGCCCATCTCGACATCAGGGTCTAGCCCATAACCGACCTTGCGTGTTGTTGCCGCGGTGGTAATCTGTTCCCTGAAGACGGAGCCAGCCTCGCCGACTGTGATCGCGACCGATGTCGCCAGACAGCGCTGTCCAGCGCACCCGAAGGATGAATCTGCAATGATGCGCGTAGCCATCTGCATATCGGCATCAGGCAAGACGATAACCGGATTTTTCGCGCCTCCCTGGCACTGGGCACGCTTTCCGTTGGCCGCCGCCCGGCTGTAGACATACTTTGCCACAGGAGAGGAGCCGACGAAGGAAATGGCACGCACAGCCGGATGACTGAGCAGGGCATCGACGGTCTCCTTCGCGCCATTAACCAGGTTGACTACGCCAGGGGGAAGGCCCAACTGATCGATCAGCTCAAAGACGCGGCTCATCGTCATTGGCACCTTTTCTGACGGCTTKAGAATGAAACAGTTGCCACAGGCAATGGCGTAGGGCAGGAACCAGAGCGGGATCATGCCAGGAAAGTTAAACGGCGTGATCGCTGCAACCACACCAAGTGGCTGACGAAACATGTGTTCGTCGATGCCGTGTGCAATATCTTCAACGTTGTAGCCCATCATCATTGACGGGATGCCGGTGGCAACCTCAACGTTTTCGATGCCCCGTTGCAGCTCTCCTTGCGACTCAGCCATCGTCTTGCCGCACTCCTGCGTGGTTAGACGTGCAATGTCAGTGAAGTGTTCATCCAGCAGCCTCTTGAGCTTGAAGAGATACTGGATGCGCTCGGTTGGTGGCGTGCGTCGCCAGTCTGTCCAGGCCCTTTGCGCCAGCTGCACCGCCTCATCCACCTCGCCAGTCGGCGTAAGCGGCACACGCACGATTGTCTCGGCGGTCGCCGGGTTACGCACGTCGAGATATTCGCTGGCGTGTGAGTGTCTCCACTCACCGCCAACATAGTTGAGTAATTGTCCGTCTTGAATCATACTCTTGTCCCCTCAGTCCGATTGGCCCTTTTGAGCTTGATGCTTATCGTCGTGTGACTCTCCGAACGCTTCAGCTTCCGCCTCAAATTCGCGAGAGGCCTCGGCAAGAGCCGCGCTTGCCACTGCATCGGTGCGCGCAAACTCGGCCAGTTCGTGGCCCAACTCCTCCAGTTCTTCGCCCCCGGCCATCATCGAAGTCAGCTCTTCGCGGCTGATCTCGGATTTGGCAAAGGTACCCATGCTGCGCCCACGGTTGAGCAGGGTGAAGTGATCACCAATGGGGTACGCGTGATGAGGATTATGTGTAATAAAGATCACTCCCAGCCCTCGCGCTCGCGCCTGGGCAATATAGCGCAGGACGATGCCTGCCTCTTTCACACCCAGCGCCGCCGTTGGTTCATCGAGGATCAAGACTTTGGCTCCAAAGTACACCGCGCGCGCAATCGCCACAGACTGGCGCTCGCCACCGGACAGGGTGCCGACGGGCTGCCCGGTATCGCGAATCTTGATACCCATCCTGGCCAGTTCCTCGCGCGTCACTCGATTCGCGTAGTTTACGTTGAAGCGGCGAAACGGCCCCCAGCCCTGTGTTGGCTCCGAGCCAAGAAAGAAGTTGCGTGAGATACCCATCAGGGGGATCATCGCCAGGTCCTGGAAGACGGTCGCAATACCTGCACTCAGCGCATCGCGTGGAGAGGAAAAACGCGCCTCTTTCCCCTCAACCATGTAGTGGCCGTCGCTGGGCCGGTGAACGCCGGACAGGATTTTGATCAGCGTGGACTTGCCCGCGCCGTTATCGCCAAGCAGGCACATCACCTCACCGGCATGCACTTTCATGGAAATGTCTTTCAGCGCAGTCACGCTGCCGAAGTATTTCGAGACGGACTGTACTTCGATCAAAGGCACAGTTTGCGTGTTTGTTGTGCTCATTGTGCTCATCGTCTCGCCTCCATTGCCAGTTTGCGTACATAGCTGTTGAGCAGCACTGCAAGCAACAATATTAATCCAACGACTGCCTTGTACCAGTTAGCATCGACGCCTGCAAAGACGATGCCTTCCTCTACTATGCCAAAGACTAGCGCCCCGAATAGGGCGCCGATAGCCGAACCGTAGCCACCCGAGAGCAGTACTCCTCCGACGACCGCTGCGACGATCGCAAAGAACTCCTGGTTCTGGCCGCGCTGCACATCAGCGTTTGTAAAGGCCATAACCTGGATAATCGCCAGTAGGCAGGCGCCGAGGGCCGTGCCCACGAACAGCAGAATCTTCACGCGGGTGACCGGAACACCAATGTTGCGCGCCGCGTTGGCATCTCCGCCAACACCAAAAATCCAGTTCCCGAATGAGGTACCCAGCAGCAGCCATGTCGCCAGCACTACCAGCGCCAGCGCCCAGATGATTTCGATGGGAAATTGCTGGCCCCCGCCGAGCGCGGTGGCGAAGACCGCGTGCGCGGAGCTAAAGCCAGGCGCCTGGTCGACGCCGTTAACCACGGTCAGCCCCGTCAATAAGGTGGTGAAACCTGCCGTCATGCCGTACAGGATGTACGAGGTGCCCAGCGTGACAATGAACGAGGGCAGGCGGGTGCGCATCACCAGGTAGCCGTTGACTATGCCGATCAGCACCGCGAAGATCAGCGCCACGACAATTGCTCCCCAGACGTTCCAGCCGTATTGCGTGGTTAAGATGGCAATGGTCATCCCGGTCGCCCCAACCGTCGAACCAATCGACAGGTCGAATTCCCCGCCAATCATTAGCAGCGCCACAGGTATTGCCAGGATGGCCAGTTCAGCCGAGACGCTCAGATAGCTCGATGCGCCTCTCGAGCTAGTAAAACCACTGCTCCCCGCGATGATGGCGAAGAATATCCACACCGCGATTGAACCGACAACGGCCCCCGTTTCCGGGCGCACCAGGAGTCGGCGGAGCGGATTGGCGCGCACCGTACGCTCACTTGCGATAACGCTCATATGTTCCTCCCAATTCCGTAGGGGCGACCCTTGGGTCGCCCGGTTGGAGGCGGGCGACCCAAGGGTCGCCCCTACATAATAACTCTAGCGTGTCCCTTGCGCCGTCAACTGGATTACCTGGCTCACGTTGTCCGGTGTGACAAAGCCGGGACCGGTCTGCAGGATATCATTGGCAATGGTATTGAGATTCGTCTTGTACAGCGTCAACAAGACAATGGGCAGATATCCCTGGAGATACTGCTGCTGGTCAATGGCAAACAGCATCTGACCACCCTTGATCGCATTCAATACATCAGAAGACAGGTCGAAGGTAGCTAGCTTGACCTTCCCTGTCTTATTCAGGTCCTGTAGCGCTTTCAGAGCCGGGGTAGCGCCCGTAGGGCCAAGTGTCAGGATGCCATCAATCGTGGGATCATGCTGGAGTGCAGCCTCGATGGTCTGCTGGGTCTGCGTCGGGCTGCTCAAGTTGACTCCAATCTCAGTAACTGTGCCGCCTGTCTGCGCCAAACCCTCCTTAAAGCCCTTGCAGCGCAGTGCAAGAGCGGCGTTACCGACCTCCTGGTTGACACAGAGGGCGTGTTTGACACCAGCAGCGCCCATTTTCTGACCGCCACCTATGCCAGCCTGCTCTTCGGTCTGGCCGATATGAACCAGAACTCCCAGGCTCTTAGCGACATCGGAGCCAGAGTTGATCGAGATCACGGGGATACCAGCAGCTACAGCCGCTTTAATCGAGGGACCCAGTCCGGTAGGATCGGGGATCGAGACGACGAGCCCCGCCGGGTGCGCTGCCACCGCGGTATCAATCAGATGAGACATTGCTACCACATCGAAAGTGGCTGAGGTTGGCGATTCATAGATCGCTGTGACACCCATATCTTTGGCCGCCTGGTCAACCCCCTTCTTGACCACCGACCAGAATGGGTCTGAGGCCTGGCCGTGTGTGATCACATAGAACTTGAGGTTTGAGCGTGCCGGGTTGCTGCTACTACTACTGTTTGTCTGGGTGGTGCTGGTTGTCCCGCCACAAGCAGCCAGGACAAATGACAGCATTACTACTAAGATAATAAGTTTTTTGAATAGCCGAGGCATCTTGCCCTCCTTTGGTTATAGTTGTTGCACTAAAGATAACGTGTTATGGTCTACCTCGTTGTGACACTAATAGTTCTAATGTCACTGACATCTCGATTACTGCCTGATTGTTTCCTCCTTATTGTTTCCTCCTTTCCTGGGAACTGCGATGGCCCATCTTATTATGCGATACCAGGGCAGGGGCAAGCCCTGCCCCTACATTTCGTATGACAGTGGCATTAATATGTAGGGGCAGGGCTTGCCCCTGCCCTGGGCCAATCTTTACTGCGATAGAAAATCGCGCTCCTGTGCCCGCATTTTTACCCAGTCAGCATGGGCGGCCTCCACCTGTGGCATATCGCTCACTTCGGCAATCGGCACATCCCACCAGCTTTCATAATTGGGTATTCCTACATAGCGGTCATTTTGAATGTAGATCACCGACGTGCGATCTGTTGTTCGCACCGCATCGAGCGCGGCGATGAAATCAGCGTAGGTCTTGCACTCAATCACATGGGCACCTAAACTCCGCGCGTTGGCCGCCAGATCAACGGGTAAGGCTTGCACTTCCGCACCTGCCGTGTCCCCAGGCAATACTCCGTTGGATGGATACGCATAGCGCGTACCGAAGCCATCCTGACCGAGCGAGCGGCTGAGCGCGCCGATGCTTTTATAGCCGTCGTTGTCGAGGAGCACAATCACTAGCTTGTAGTTTTCCTGAATTGATGTCACAATCTCGCTGTTCATCATCAAATAGGAACCATCGCCGACCATCACATACACGTCGCGATCAGGTGCGGCCATCTTGATGCCCAATCCACCAGCGATCTCATAGCCCATGCAACTATAGCCATATTCCAGATGGTAGTTCTTGGGGTGACGCGCCCGCCAGAGCTTATGCAGGTCGCCAGGCAGACTACCGGCAGCACAGACCATGACAGCGTCGGGAGCGCTCAGTTCGTTTACTGCGCCGATCAGCTCTCCCTGGCTAGGCAGTGGCTCATTGCGGATTGCATAGATGCGCTCGACCTCTGCATCCCATGCGCTATGAAGCTGCTCGGAGTGAGCGCGATAGTTCTCGTCCACAGAGTAGCCGTCAAGCAGCGTAATAAGTTCTTCCAGTGTTGCCCTCGCATCACCAACGAGCGGCAATGCTAGATGTTTGGATGCATCAAACGAGGCCACATTGATGTTGATGAAACGCACCTCGGGGTGTTGGAATGCCGTCTTTGACGAGGTAGTGAAGTCACTATAACGGGTGCCGATGCCAATTACCAGGTCAGCATCTTTCGCGACGCGGTTGGCGGCGAAGGTGCCAGTGGCACCTACTGCTCCGAGATTAAGCGGGTGGTCATAGCGCAGGCTGCCCTTGCCTGCCATCGTCTCACCGACGGGAATACCTGTCTGGCCAACGAAACGTCGCAAAGTAGCGGTCGCCTCCGAGTACAGCACGCCGCCACCAGCGACAATTAATGGTTGCTTGCTAGCGCGTATCCACGCAGCTGCCCGCTCAAGTGTACTCCGATCTGGTCGATTGCGTGGAATGTGCCAGACACGCTTGTCAAAAAGCGCTACGGGAAAGGCATACGCCTCCACTTGCACATCCTGGGGGAGCCCCAGCGTGACAGCGCCGGTTTCCGCCGGGCTTGTTAGCACGCGCATAGCCTCGGGCAAGGCGGTCAGCAGCTGCTCTGGGCGCGAAATACGGTCCCAATAACGGCTTACTGGCTTAAAGCAATCATTGACTGAAATATCCTGCGTGTGTTCGGACTCAAGTTGCTGCAAGACTGGAGCGACACTGCGACGGGCGAAAATATCTCCTGGCAGTAACAGCACAGGTAAACGATTGATGGTAGCGGTAGCAGCACCGGTTACCATGTTCGTTGCGCCAGGGCCGATAGACGAAGTGCAGACAAATGCCTGCAAGCGATTCCTGGTTTTCGTATAAGCTACAGCGGCATGTACCATTGCCTGCTCATTGCGAGCCTGGTAGTAGCGGAACTCAGGCATTTGTTGCAGCGCCTGACCGATTCCGGCGATATTACCATGACCAAAGATGCCAAAACAGCCGGCGAAAAAGGGCTGTTCTACCCCGTCACGCTCCACATACTGGTGCTTAAGAAATGAGATGATGGCCTGGGCAGTTGTCAAATTTTTGCTTGTCTGATGATTATTCATAATCGTCCTCTTATTGATCCAGATGCTACGCTGCCAGTACTAGAACCCGCCATGGTCTTGAATGAACATCATCACTTCGTCGTAGGTGGGCATGAAGTTGGCACAGCCATGCCTGGTAACCAGGATTGCGCCGCAGGCGTTTGCCAGGCGTGCAGCTTTGTACCAGTCCCATCCCTTGACGAAGCCGTAGAGGAAACCAGAGGCAAACGCATCGCCAGCGCCCAGGATATTACTCACCTCTACGGGAAAGCCTGGCACCTCGATCCGAGTAGGAAGCTCTCCATTTGAAGCGAGATGGACTATTGAACCAGCGGCGCCGCGCTTCTGAGCCAGCACACGTGGCCCCATACCAATAAGGGCCAGAATTGCGGCGTTGATATCGCCGCTAACGTGTGCATCCGAGATCTGAGAATGCGTCAAGTTGATCTGGCTCGGATCGGTCAGCATGGCCGCATTAATTTCGTCATCTGTGCCGATCACGATATCAACCAGGCGCAATACTGAGCGGAGTGTGGTGCCGAAGGCGCGAGCATCATGCCACTGGTCGGGGCGGAAATCGATATCCAGCATCACCGTCGTACCCGCCCAGCGAGCCGCCTCAGCGGCGAAGAATGTTGCACTGCGGCTCGGCTCCTTACTCAAGCCAGTGCCGCTAATTAGCAGGGTGTGGCTATCGGCGATCGGTGTTGCCAGTACATCGTCGATAGTGAGTTCGATATCCGCACAATTCTCACGATAGTAGGTCAGTGGGAAGCGATCAGGTGGCTCAATGCCCAGCACGACCGCACTGGAACGTCGTCCAGGCTTGGTTGGGATGAAACGCGTTTCTACTCCTTCTCGTCGCAAAAAATGTAGGATGAAATTGCCCACCTGGTCTTCTCCGACCGCTGTGAAGAGTGCTGACCGCAGACCCAAACGACGCGTGCCAACGCTGATATTCGTGGGGCAGCCACCAATATAGGCAGCAAAACTGGTGATATCCACGAATGGAGCACCGATATCGTTAGAGTAGAGGTCGATCGAAGATCGGCCCATGGCGATCACGTCATATGATCTGGAGTTTGTGTCCATACCTGATTCCTGTTCTTCTCACGAACGGCGCGTGATATCGTAGATTGGCACACGCGGATCGCGTGACTGATAACTCTCTTTGACCCAGGTATAGCGCGAGTCCTCACTGTTAGCAAGCGATTGGGCGCTGCCAGCCAAAACGTTGAGATAATAGGTAGTGTAGCCAGGAGGGCTACTCACCGGGTGGTAGCCTTCGGGTACAAGGACGACGTCATTATCGCGCGGCAACAGTACTGCATCAATGGGGAAACCAGCCTGCTGTAATGGTGACTCGGGAGCAGTGTAAATACGTTGGAAAGCAAAGCCTTCCGGGCGATCCAGCTTGTAGAAATAAACCTCCTCGAGATCAGCCTCAATCACGCTGGCCGCCGGACCGATCTTATGTACATCATGCTTATGCGGAGGGTAGCTTGACCAGTTGCCGCCGGGTGTGTAAACTTCCACGACAACGAGCCGGTGACACGGAAAACCAGGTGGGATGATACTATTGATTTGCCGTGTCGCATGATCTCCGCCACGGATCTCGACCTTGATGTCATCTGGCGTGACCAGGCGTGGTTCATGATCCTGATCGGTTGGCGCCAGGGCGACAGCATATTCACATGCGCTTTCGGCGTACACGGTCAACGATGTATGTCGGGGAAGATAGAGCGCGTACGGCAGACCGCTGAAGACGCTTTCTCGCGCGCCAATGTGTGACCATTGTCCCCGGTCCGACTCGACACGTATGCTGCCGCTCAAAGGTACAATTGCCATCTCATAGTCGCCAGTAGAATTCGACCATGATTGCTGTGTGCTAAAGCGACGCAGTTGAAAATGAATGTAGTCCCAGCCTGCCGCTTCTGGTGTCACTTCGACGACTATATTAGGATCAGTAGAGTTGCCAGGATGGACAATCAAGTTATCCACATCGTACTTACGCATATATCGACTCCTCAGAAAAACCAATGCATCAGGGATGCGCTTCGGCTGTTAACCGTGATATCTATGTCAACCTACTTTTAACGGGCTACTGGCGTGTTCAATGCTTTACAGAGGCTTGCGCAAAGGGTTAGAGACGATAGAACATTATTTAGGAAGAGAGCCGAAGCTCACTCAGCATTACTGGATGACCTGTCTGGTAGGCCCGCGTGGCAGCAATACCAATCTCAAGTGCAGCCAGGGCATCAGCTCCATTGACTGATGGTTGCTGGCCGTCGCGCAGACAATTCACAAAATGTTGCATTTCTTAAGTGAGGTAGACATACGCTAGGGCCTCCTTTCGTGACTTGCTAATCACGCGCCAACGGCGCTGTGCTGGAGCGTGCTATGAGCGTTGGCGGCAACACGTAGTTTTGCCCTGGACGATTATGCAACAAATCCAGCATCACCTGAGTTGCAAGACGTCCCATCTCTATCTTTGGCTGATGGATAGTCGTAAGCGCAGGCGTCAAATAGCTGGCCATCTTGATGTTGTCGAAACCGATGACGCTCAGTTCCTCTGGCACCGCGATGCCCCTTTTGCGGCAAGCCATCTGTACACCGGTGGCCATCATGTCGTTGTAACAGAAAATAGCCGTGATCCCGGTACCAAGCAAGTGAGGTAACGAAATCTGTCCAGCAGCAACATCTTCCTCATACGAGGCTTCATTGCCAGGCGAAATCACTACCCAATCATCACGATATGGCACATCTGCTGCAGCTAGCGTGCTCTGATATCCCAGGAATCGTTGCCGATTCGATCTTGGTCGATTGCTCGTGCCAATATAGCCAATTGAACGATGACCGAGTTGTAGCAGATGTTCTACTGCGAGTTGCGCGCCCCTGCGATCATCCACGGAAACCCAGTTCAACAATGAGGCCTCTGACTCGGCCTGGCTGTTGATCAGTACGGTTGGCACGCGGAAAGCATCCAGGCGCTTTTTATTATTGCTGGTGATACGAGATGCAGCGATAAGGATACCGTCAACACGACGGCGATGAAAGGTTTCGATGATGGCCATTTCCTGGTCGGGGTCGTTGTGAGAGGCACTGAGAAACACACCGAATCCAGCCGCACGGGCCACTTCTTCGACGCCTTTCATAACGTCACCCCAAAATGGATCGGCAATCGATGTCACAACTAATCCAATCGTGCTGGTTTGCCTCGTTTGTAGACTCTGTGCAATGGCATTAGGCGTATAGCCCATCTCATGTGCCAGTCGCTGGATGCGCTCTCGTACATCTACACTAATCAATGGGCTGTTGCGGAGCGCTCGCGATACGGTTGAATGTGAGACACCGGCCGCTTGAGCAATATCTTCAATAGATTTCTCTTGTCGGCGCAAGTAATCCACCTTCCTTTGTTTAACAGCGATATGAGAGTTATAGTTCTGTCTTTGCACACGTGTGCATCAGTAAGCATACATGACGTAAAGGCTCTTTGTCAAGAGGGTGCTTACGGTCTCATTTTCTTGCAAAGCTGGCATCTCCTTGACGCCTTCATCATTCGTGTCACCTAATAAGACTATGCAAAAATGCTGTATTTCTTTACATAGCACATAGAAAGCGAGTTCACTGACATGACGTTACAGTTTGGTTTGTTGGTACCACAGGGATGGCGCATGGATCTTGTCGGCATAACTGACCCGGTTGAGGCCTACGAGACGATGACCCGTGTTGCGCAGGAGGCTGAGGCATTGGGATATGATTCAATCTGGCTATTCGATCATTTCCATACTGTCCCCGAGCCTACCCAGGAAGTGACTTTTGAATGTTGGACAAGTACAGCGGCACTGGCACGCGATACAAAACGTGTGCGCATTGGACAGATGGTCACGTGTAATGGCTACCGCAACCCGGCGTTGATGGCGAAAATGGCGAGTACAGTCGATGTCCTTTCGCATGGGCGGCTTGATTTTGGCATCGGCGCTGGTTGGTACGAGCACGAGTACCGGGCCTATGGTTACGGCTTTCCCGACGCACCAGAACGCCTGCGCTACTTACGAGAGGCAGCACAGGTCATTCTGGCAATGTGGACACAGGATGAAGCACTATTTGAGGGAAAATATTACCATGTGAACGGCGCCATCAACCAGCCCAAAGGCGTGCAAAAACCACACATTCCCTTATTGATTGGTGGAGGTGGCGAAAAGGTAACACTCAAGCTCGTAGCACAATATGGGGATGCTTGTAATATTGGGCATCTGGATGTGGCAGAGCTTGAGCACAAATTTTCTGTCCTCAAGAAGCATTGCGATGACATTGGACGCGATTATAACAGTATTAAGCGCACTGTCCTCTTCAACTGCGCCATTGCGGCGACAGACGAGGAAGCTATAGCAAAAGCTGGGCCGTACGCACGTAATATCCCCTCGGGTCGCATACGCGAGCAGGCACTCGTGGGAACGCCCGAGGCAATTCGCCGTCGTCTCAAAGAAATCGAGCAGGCGGGAGCACAGGAGATTATTGTCTTTATGCAGGACTCGAAAGATCTAGAGTCGGTACGCATGTTTGCCCAGGAATGTATGCACCAATAATTGAGAACATAGAAAAAGTTTTTTCTTGTTTTCTGTTATGCGCTTTGCTATACTACCCACAACTGGCGGCAAGGACAGCAGTTTCTTTGCGCATCCATTTACCCTACAAATAAAATTTAGGAGAGTATATTCAGATGAATGTTCAAGATGTCGTGCAACAAGTACGCAACGCCGACCTCAGGCTTGTACGTTTTTTATATTGTGATAATGGTGGCATTATTCGAGGGAAGGCCACTCATGCCTCGAAGATAGCTACGCGCATTACTGAGGGCATTGGACAGACCCTGGCTATGCAGGCGTTTACAAGCGTCGAGTCGCTCGCTCCCGTAGAAGGAATGGGACCGATCGGTGAGTTTCGTCTCATTCCCGACCCACAAACTTTTGTAACGTTGCCATACGTGCCAAACACAGGCAGCATGATGTGCGATATGATTCTCACAGATGGTAGGCCCTGGGAAGCCTGTCCACGCACGTTCCTCAAACGTATGATTGCTCAATACGCCGCTCTGGGAATGCGTGCCGAGGCAGCCGTAGAACATGAATTTTATTTTGCTCGCGAGGAAGGCGATACATATGTCACTGCTGACAATAGCCTCTGCTATAGCAGTAGAGGTCTGGATGACCAGGCAGAAGTGGTAGATGAAATCCTGACAGCATTAGAGTTAGAAGGCATTTCTGTCGAGCTTTTCCATACCGAACTAGGTCCCTCTCAGCAGGAGTTAACCGTTCACCACGCGGATATCTTGCGGGCCGCCGACAACGTTTGCCTGGTGCGCGAGACGGTACGTGGTGTAGCACGAGCCTTCAATCTTCTGGCGTCGTTTGCGCCCAAGCCATTCCTTGACCAGGCTGGCAATGGTGCCCACATCCATTTGAGCTTATGGGGAACGGAGAACAGTGAGAACCGAGGAAAAAACCTGTTCTATGATGCTGGCGAGCGCGGCGGGTTAAGCGAACTTGGGAAACATTTTATTGGCGGCGTTTTACGGCACATCCGAGGTCTTGTTGCGATCACCTGCGGGAGCCCCAATTCCTATCGCCGTCTCCTTCCCCATTACTGGAGTTCGGCCTATGGCGCGTATGGCTTTGATAATCGTGAGGGAGCTATTCGGATACCTTCAGTCTTCTGGGGACACGAGGCACAGTCGATCAACCTGGAACTCAAATGCGCTGACCACAGCGGCAATCCATACCTTTCGATGGGGGCGCTGCTAGCGGCAGGGCTAGATGGTATCAAAAATTCCATTGATCCTGGCGTACCAGAGGAGATTGATCCTGGCAACTACAGTGATGAGGAGCGGGAGCAGCGCGGTATACGACGACTACCAACCTCACTCGACGAAGCAGTTGATGAATTAGAGCGCGACCAGGTCTTATTGGACGCGCTAGGGCCTTTACTGGCAAGGTCCTATATCGCCGTCAAACGCGTCGAGTCTGCCTTTTTCAAAGAGAAAAGTGCCGAGGAAGAAACACGCCAGCACTTTTATAAATACTAGCGAAATTAAGAAAGGCGATAACATCAACAAACGCCATTGTCTATTGATGTTATCGCCTTTGTACATGACTATTCCAAGCTACTGCATGTAAAACATCGGCTCAATGCCGCAACCAATGTTAGCCTTTATAGCTACCATAAGAGGTTGATGTGTTAGATGGTGTGCTCTGCTTCGCAGATGACGCCGCCTGTTTTGCAGTACCGGCAACATCCTGTCCTGTTTGTTTTACTGTTGAGGTAGCCTGCTGGGCTAGATCACCAAGATTACCGCCGGTCTCTTTCACCTTACTGACGGCTTGTTGCGCATAATCCTTCAAGTCGCTGCTAGTCTGTGAGACGCGATCGGTTACCTGCTGGACATACTGGTTCATCTGCTCATTCTCTGGCAGATAACCACGCATTTCCTCGAAGCGCTCACTCAAAAGACGGCGCATCTCATCACCCCGCATAGGTGCTACAACCAGACCGATACCAACACCAACCAGTATACCTTTAACAAAACTATTCATTCTTCAACATCCTTTCCTATGTCAGTCACTTCAGCGTCACACAACTCGCGAAAAATGAGTGTGTGCCACTCTTACCGAATTTACCTTTGGCTTACTCTGGTAATACGTATTAACATAGCAATGCGTTTCGTAAAGCAGACGTTTTAGGGAGAAGTGGAGGACGATAGAGCGAGGAGCATCTCGTAGTATCTGGCAAAGGCTGCGTACGGACCTACAAAAGGAAGCTCTTTCGACAGTTCTTGTAAACGAGTCACGCCATACCCTCTCTTTGCTAAGTTGCGTAACCAATCAATGGCGCGTTTCACACGCAATGAGTCTTCTTCGCGAGGTGGTTGATCAAGAGAGCCTCGGCCAAAGTTAAAGCGTCGCAATAAATCAGGGTCACGCTGATAGGCACGCAACAGAGGTAGCACTACCGTATGAACAGCCTCCTCACTTACAGAGTGTTCCAGGTACGAAAGGAGCAATGCCTCAACCACGCTCGGCGCTACCTTCATCGCCTCGAGGAGTCGTGTTCGATCCAACAGAATAGTACGAGCGGAGTGCATAAGTGCGCCTCGCTCCCCCAGACGAATACTGTTAAGTTGATCAGTGACAGAGGCACCGTAACCCAGACGCCCGACCCATCCTTCAAAGGAAGGCCTCCAGGCAGTATCCTGAGGCCACAATTGTAGCATTTCACGGGAAACGGGCCAGCGCAGCCAGGCTCTTGGCGGCTCTAGAAGGGGATCGAGAAACAGTACTTCGCGTGCGGTGGCAATAATCGCTTCGATGAACGCCTCTTGCTTTTCCCGCCGATTGTTCCCGATAATCCAGATATCGAGAATTTGTGCGTTACGGTAAGCCGTATGGCGATGCCGCCACTCGTCGATGTCAAGGGGAGCACATTGAAATTCGACTGCCCAACATGCTCCATGCTCATGCCTGACAAAGATATCCGCAATGCGATTCGGTTCGGGCAGGCGCTTCTCCAGGCTAACGACAGCATGAGGAAATTGTTTGCGCAGCCAGTTGGCCAGTACGCTCTTTCCGCGAATATGCCGTACCGATTCAGCTTCGGTACTCCAGGCGCATTCGCCACGTTGGTGCGCAAAATGAAGTTGCGTACGTTTTTCTGGACCGCCGCGTACATGCACTACACCACGGCAGTTGGGACAACTTAGAGCGTGTTCACGCGACCAGCGTTGCAATAGCTCCAGGGGGATCTCTTCAGCTACAATAGGACGACCGCCGGGTCCGTAGGCAACAAGCATTAGTTCTGCCATCCTTGTTCAGAGAAGCGAACATTCGTGCTAATTGTACCACCTTCTTCAAGCATAGTGCCAGTTGGCTTTCGTTCTTTTGCATGTATGGCATATAATCATTAAACAGTCTCTAGTACTTGCAAAGGGGAAATTTCCGAGAGACACTCTCGTCATTCCAGTATTTGAGTTGAAGGAGGATCTATGCTTGATTTAACAGGTATCCACGTTGTAGATAATCATTGCCATCCTGTGCTGCTAGATCAACACATGGATAGAGTGCAATTCCGTGGTTACTGCACCGAAGCCACAGATCCCATCTTTGCCGAAGAGCATGTTCCCAACACCGTTTACTACCTCTGGCTCCTGCGTCAGATGGCAACCGTTTATGGGTGTGATCGCAACGAAGAGACTATTCTAGCAGCACGCAACAAAATGGGTAACGAGGCATTGATAGAACACCTCTTTCGTGCGGCCAACATTGATACATTAGTGCTTGACCCTGCCTATCCTCCTGGGTCCATATGTTATACACCTGAACGTATGGGGCAACTTGGGCGCTGTAGGGCCGTCAAAATGCTGCGCCTGGAGACACTTATGCAGCAACTCATACCGGAGTATAGTGACTTTGATGAGGTTGTCGATCGCTACTCTATGGTAGTTAGCCGGGCGCGTGAAGACGGTTTTTGTGCACTCAAAAGCATTGTCGCATATCGTACCGGTTTAAACATTACCGAGTGGAGTAAAGACGAGGCTTTCGCTGCTTTCGCAGAGGCTCGCGCCGAGGTTACTGAGCAAGGACAACTCCGCATAGCACACAAGCCGCTGATAGATTTCCTCTTGCATATCGCTTTCCAACACGCAGCTAACCAACAGCTACCATTGCAATTTCATACTGGTTATGGGGATAGCGATACAGATATGCGATTGGGTAATCCGCTGCAGTTGCGAGAAGTGTTGGAGAAGAGAGATTACTATAGCATGCCTATCGTTCTTCTCCATGAGAGCTACCCATATAGCCAGCTCGGCGCATATCTTGCGGCAATCTATCCGCATGTCTATTTTGACCTTTCATATACCATCCCTTTCGTCGATAAATTAGAGATGCTGACCTTTACACGGCAGGCATTAGGCGTGGCACCAGCCAGCAAACTCATGTTCAGTACAGATGGCATTCATATCCCAGAGATGCACTGGGCCGGAGCATTGCGCGGACGAAGCGTTATCGGCCAGGTACTTGACGAAATGATACAAGCAGATGAAATCGACGAAGAAGAAGCCTACCATCTCGCGCAACAGATTTTACACGACACAGCATATACCGTTTATAAGCTATAGTATTTCGCACTCACGCGTACGGAGCGCTACTTTCTAAGAACCTTTTTGGAAAGAAGATTATGACGTTCATGGTAAGCCAGGGAGGCACGACTATGGCGGGCAAATCAATCCCGGCAGACGATCCAGCGCGTTTCCGCGTAGCGGTTTCAGCACTGATTTTTGAAGAGGGGACTGTTCTCCTGGCACATCGTCGTGATATCGACTGGTGGAATCTCCCAGGAGGAGGGATGGAGGTGGGAGAGACTGTTGAAGAGGCGCTGCGCCGTGAAGTGTATGAAGAAACGGGATTAGCCGTCGAGATCGAGCAACTGGTAGGAGTCTACTCGAAGCCGCAGAAGCAGGAAGTTGTTTTAACGTTCCGTTGTCACGTTGTAGGAGGGGTATTAAGCGAGACGGAAGAGTCTCGCGAATGCCGCTACTTTGCGCTCAGTACTTTGCCAACTCAATTACTGCCAAAGCACCGCCAGCGAATAGAGGACGCCATGCTCAATCAACAAAGCGCTATTCTTCGCACGCAGAGCAGCAGCACAGAAGAAGATCAACGATTGTAAATAGGCTTACTCTATTGCTAGCTCTCTTAAAGCTTCTTGCATCGCCTGTTCAACATCGTTGCTCAGACGTTCGCGAAGTTGTACTGCCCACTCCTGATCCCATATATTCCACTTCTCCAAGTATTTCTGATACGAGATTAATGGATCAGACCGACTATTTTCCTCTGATGATGGGCTATCCGGTGATTGGCGCTGCACATTCAGTTCTAATAGGACTGGCCCAAGTCCTTCACGAACGTGCTGCATCGCTGCTTGCATGGCCAGGTACACAGCGATAACATCTATCCCATCTATAGAATGATACTCAAGGCCGACTGGCAAATCAGGTAAGGATGAAGAAAAACTATCTTGTTCACAAACAAAAACGACGGGGAGTTGGTGTAGAGAGGCAAAGGTTATCCCTTCAAGGAAATCTGGCTCAGCAGTAGCATTATCTCCACAATAGGCTACAGTAACCGCGGTTAATGCAAAGCCTTTACGAAGTTTACAGGCAAAAGCAATACCTGCTGCGTGCAGTATCTGCGTTGACACAGGAGCCGATCCCGCAACCATATTATGTTTAGAGTAGCCCCAATGCGGTATCGGCTGCATGTTTTGCATGAGGAGAACGTCGTGTTGTGATGTCTTCTTCTCTGCACTTCTGCGTCTATTCGCCGCCTGTACATACGAACGTAATACTTCATAAGGGGTCATACCAATGGTCAGCACGACACCAAGATCGCGATAATAAGGCAGAGTAAAATCTTTCCCTACCGCTATACATATCGCGCTCCCTATTTGTGCTGCTTCATAACCACGACAGGTCGAAACAACATGATTGTGCCTCCCTTGCTCCAGCTTATTCAACTGCCATAGGCAATTATCTACAGCCCGCGTCAAGAACATTCGAGCATAAAGATCCCGCATAAAGGAGGGAGTTAGAGATGGAATGCTTATCTCCAATGGATTATCACCGGTACCCTTCAATCTCCAAGGTTACTTCGTCTGACAAGTATTTCTTCGCTATTATAGTCTTACAGAATAACTTCGGCAATAAACCTGAGGGAAACGCTGCCTTCCACCTCTCACATTGCAATTCGTAACCATGGATTCTATAATAAACTCGCAAAAGCATAGAGATAGGCCTGAATCGTCAACGAAGACCTGGGAGGCAGAAACAGCATGACAATTAATACTCGCGCTACGGAAGCTAATTCTACAGCACAGCCACTGGATTACGTCGCTCTCTATCGTACAATGGTAATGGCACGAGCTACCAACGATCTCCTGAAAACGCGCAAAACGCAAGGCAAATTTCCTTTTTATATTGGATGCGCTGGACATGAAAGTATGGCAGCAGTAGTTGCAGCACTCGACGAGAATGACTGGCTCTCACTCTATTATCGTGACCTGGCTGCGTGGTTGCAACGCACAGGTGATATTTATGGACCATTACGCGAAGCATACTCTCGTACCACCGGACCAATGGGCGCCGGTCGCAATATGCCTTCACACTATAGCAGCAAGCGCCACCGCATATTACCCACCCTTAGCGAAGTAGGCGCGCTTGCTCCATTTGCCGGTGGCGTCGCTTTCTCCTTACAGCGACATCAGAGTAAAGAGCTTATCGTTTTCACTGTGGGCGACGGTGGAGCTGCAACCAATGACTTCAATGTACTTTACCGCCAGGCCGCAGTGTATCAACTTCCTATCTTGATAATTGTCGAGGATAATGGTTGGGCAATTACCGCCGCTTCTCCCGTTCAATGGGGCGGCAGCCTTGTCGCCTGGGCAAAGGGAGGAGGCGTCTATGCGGAAGAAGTTGATGGCTCGGATGCGGTAGCAACCTACGAGGCCGCCTCCCGTTTTGTCGCGCGTATTCGTTCAGGCCAGGGTCCTGTATTGATGCACCTGCGCATGGGTCTCCTTGACGCGCATTCCAGCAGCACCGACATCAAGACCTACCGTACAAAAGAAGAGATTGAGCTGACAGCAGCGACAAAAGATCCCGTAAAAAACTTTAGTCGCTGGCTTGTGTCCCATGGACACTTACAAGAAGCCGATATCGAGAGGCTACGGAAAGAGGCTCGTGCGGTGCTGGAGCGTGCAGAAAGCCAGGTATTACAGGAGCCTGAACCTACGGCAGAGCGTGTGATGCACCATGTCATGCAACTGCCACAATGGCGGGAGAATACGCCGCGTGGAGCAAAACGGCAGTCAACGATGCTAGGTGCCATTAACGAAGGACTGGCAGAATTGGCACAACGAGATCCTGATTTCTTTGTTTATGGACAGGATGTAGGTAGCCCTAAAGGCGGCGTCTTTGGAGCGACAGCCACACTCGTCACCAAATTTCCCGGACGTGCTATCAGTAGCCCGCTGAACGAACAACTGATTGTTGGTATTGTCGCTGGCGCCGGCATGATCGATGGGAAAGCGCGCTGCGCTGAAATTCAGTTTGTCGACTATTTTCAATCGGCAACTCAGACATTACGTATGGCGGCTCGAGTATTATATCAGAGCTACGGAGACTGGAACATTCCGCTCTTGCTGCGTACGAAATCTGGCAGTGGTGGCGGCGGTCCTATCTCAAGCAGCACTACTGGCGGCGGAGCATATGGTCACTCTAATGCAGGCGAACAGTGGTTCACATCGATACCAGGTATGATAACAGTCTGCCCCGCCACTCCTTTCGATGCCAAAGGCCTTCTGCTTGAGGCGGCACGAGCACAGTCACCTGTTACTTTCCTGGAACGGGGACGTCTCTATCGCTCTGAACCGCCAAAGGATAGTAACGGCACCATCGTCGCAGCAATGGCAGAGTATTGGAATGTTCCTGATGGGTACTATACACTACCACTTGGCAAGGCTCGTCGCCTCCACATTGGCGATGGCCCAACCAGTATCGCCATCATTTGCTGGGGGAACATGGTATTGGAGGCTTGCACCGCTGCGGTTGACGTTGTCAACCGCGTGGGTGGTGCGATAGAAGTTGTCGATCTTCGCACGCTTGCGCCCTTCGATGAAGAGGCTGTAGCAGCAGCAGTACGCCAGGCGAACCGCGTGATAGTCGTTACAGAGGAGAGCGATCTGACAAGCTTTGGCCGCCACATTCATTCATGGATCGTACAAAACTGCTTCTATGATCTGGATGCAACTCCCGCCTTTATTGCCGCGCTGCAGGCTCCTGCGGCACCTTACAATGCACCTGAAGAAATTGCTTTCTATCCGACAGCCAAAACCATTGAGGCAAAAATTGAGGAACTCCTATCAGAGTAAAGCGTAAATGATGAACAACTGAAAGCATGGATCATGCAATTTTCTGGCCAACATTTTTCTGATCACTTTTTCATGCTGGTCTCATTTTCAAAGCATATACTATGTCAAGAGAAACTTCTCGCTGCACTTCCTTACACAACATTTGATTTGCCATCGTATCAAGTGGCTCGACTGTCAGCCGACCAGTATGATATACTAGCCAACGGCTTTGAATAAATATATTTTGAAATAGAAAAGTGAATGCATAGCAATTTTGATACTGTTATCGAAGATTTCCAGCTGGCGCCAATTAAAAAAAAGCAAATACTTCCACATACCAGCACAGTAACCTACAAAAACAGCGCCTCACTACCATTCATCGATGGCATAATTTTGGCTGGGCTGGCACTTGTCGCGTTACTGCCACGAGTCATACTCGCTCACGAGCTTGACCTTGTCACAGATGAAATTATCTATATTATGGCAGGAAAGACCTATTTCCCCCTTCTACTCCACCTCCATATCAGATCAAATCAGTGGGCGTTCAACTATGAGCATCCACCTATGGTAAAATTGCTTATTGGTCTCTCTCTATTTCTCAATGACCACATGGGTAGCATAGTAAGCGAACTCTTCGCTGCTCGTATGCCAAGCATTCTCTGTGGTACAGCCTTGATAGTAGCTATCTACTGGCTGGGACGTGCACCTTTTGGTCGCGTCATCGCACTGCTTGCAGCGCTCTGTCTGGCTGTAAGCCCCTGGTTGGTTTATTTCAGTGCGCTTGCGTACCTCGATATGACCATGACGACGCTCGTTACCCTTGCCTACCTCCTACTGTGGCCTGCGATCCGGCAACCACGCTTGTACCTGCTTTCAGGACTTCTGGTGGGTCTGGGAATGGCAAGTAAGTATACAGCAATTCTTGCTCTACCAAGTATGATCATTTTCACGGCGTATTATTTCATTGTCATCCGTTCCAGGCTTGATATTGAACAACGCACTCTTGTACCATGGAAATGGTGGGTAACGGCCCTCTTATTGATACCCGTGACCTTCTTCGTCGCCGATCCTGCTATCTGGCGCCAACCTTACAATCTGTTCATGCAGAGCATACTTTTTGAGTGGCACCAGTCAATAACCGGTCATCTGACATTTCTTGCAGGTCAACATGGAGGACATGTCCTTCAGTGGGCTGTGCTTTATATTATCTTTGCCAAGCTCAGCATCTTTGTCACTGCTCCCGCTCTCTTCTTTCTTATTTTCGCCTTCATACATTTATTGCGCTTCCATTTGAAAAAGACAAAGCTTCAGGTTACGGAGATAACCGCCATAGCCTTTGCGAGTATCTGGGTAGTCTCGCTAGTGTCTATATTTAGCCTGCTAAATATTGTTGTCGGAACACATTATTACTTACCCCTGGCTCCGCCTGTCGCTTTAGCAGGTGCATTTGGCATAACCATGCTTGTTGGTTTTAATTTTAAGGCATTTTTACCGCAAAGCCGTGTGCCTGCTGAAAGCTGGATAGGCAAAAAAAGAGAAGCTGTACGTTCTGTAATTTCAGATAAAAAACCTATTAATGCTCGCTCGGCAGTTATTCTGGCACTTCTCCTCGTTCTATTTACAGGGCCACATCTCTTTGGCTTATTCACTATCTATGCAGCAGAAGGATATACGAGCGAACTTTTCAACGGTGAGAACTCAACGTTACAGGTTGCTTATCCAGGCTATCGAGAAGCTGCGCTCTGGCTAGTAGCACATACTCACACGGCAGGTAGGGTCGGAATCGTTGCACTTCAAGATACACTCAATCATGGTGACTATCATGTATCCTGGTACGCTTATAATCGTGATGTACAAGGAAGGCTAACCTATAGCGAAGCTCAACCTACTAGCGCAAGTTTTCCTTTTGATTATCTTATCTGGCCGATGCATTTAATACAACGTGGCTATATTATTCCAGAGGCATGGCATTCGCGTGTTGTGCATAAGATCATGGGTGGAAATACTATTTACTGTTTTATTCTGGCAAATACTTCTGCTACACTCACTTGATGGAGGCATTGAAATAGGCCATGAGTACTGAATCTGCTAACTTTGCCGTCGATTCTTCGACGACAGTACAACGAAAGAATAAACAAGAAGCTACATCTGAAGAGGATACACAGATTAAACCGAACCGGAGATGGAACTGGCGAGATGCGCTCTACCTGCTGATCTTAGTAGGGCTGGTAGTTGCTATGGCATTCCACTATACTCCCAATCTAACAGGCGAGGTTGCCGGTTTATGGTGGGATCCACTCCTCAATATGTGGACAATGTCCTGGGATACGACGACACTGCTTCACGCGCCCTTGCATTTGTGGCAGGCGCCGCTTCTCTATCCCAACAGCAACTCGTTATCACTTTCTGAAAACCTGTTGGGCGAGACGATATTTTTTGCACCCATCTACCTTAGCACTCATAATCCGGTACTTGCCTATAATATAACGCTCTATGTAACGTTTCTTCTGTGCGGCATCAACATGTATATTATGGCGCGCCATTACACTGGAAAGCCTTTTGCGGCATTTGTGGCTGCGTTGATCTATGCTTTCTCTCCCTATCGGCTGGGGCAGATCGATCATATCCATATTATCGCAGGTGAATGGATGCCTTTAGCGTTTTTATACCTTGACCTTTCGCTTGAACAAGGGCGCTGGCGTCATTGGATTCTTTTTGCCCTGTTTTACCTCCTTCAACTGCTGAGCAGCATTTATTATGCTATCTTCCTTAGCTATGCCTTGCTTGCATTTGTTCTTTTCCGCTATGCGAAACCATTCGTGATACAACTTCGTTTTAACAAAGGGACATATCTTAAATTCCTCCTTTTGCGAGGAGTAAGGCCAGCTATTATTTTGACAGTGATGTTTCTCTTTCTGGGTATTCTTATGGCGCCTTATCTTTTGTCGCTGCGACATGGATTCTCACGATCACTCATTCAGACTGCAAATTATAGCGCTACGCTGCGTGATTTTGGCTTCGCAGTACCGTTTAACTGGTTGTACGGCTTCAACGTTTACAGAGGGAAGGTAATTCCGCTTGACAGTGAGCATTACCTGTTCCTGGGCCTGGTAACGCTAGCCCTGGCGGCATCAGGTGTGTTACTCGCCTTTTGGCGGAAACTGACAGCACTTCGTCCTTACGTGTGGACGGCCCTGGTCGTATTGCTTTTTGCATTTGGTCCTACCCTGCATTACACTTTGCCTGGCGGGTCGCCATATTCCTCTACGATACCAATATCAAGCATGCGACCAAATTTTCCGATGCCCTGGATGCTCGCCTACCATGTACTGCCTGGTTTCGAGGGCCTACGCGTTCCAGCTCGACTTATCGGCGTCTTAGTGATAATACTCGCGCTCTTGTCTGCATACGCAGTATCCTGGCTACAGTCCATGAGTTTGAGTAGCAGGAAAACAGCAGAAAAGACCAATCCGCAGTCTCCTGTTGAAAGTAAAACGTTCCATCGTCACACAAGGTTCTTTGTGTTTAGAGGTATTGCTATTCAATGTTTACTGGTAGTGCTTCCTCTTGCCATTTTGCTGGAAGCACTACCAGCCTATTTGCCGGTTACACAAGTACCTACTGGCACTGCTATACCACTCGTCTATCAATGGCTTGCCTCCCATGGAGACCAGCAGCCCCTTGTTGAACTACCGATGGCTGCTACAGATAGAAATTTTGAAACAAAGAATGAAGCGTGGTATGACTACTATGCTATCTACCACTCTCACCCCATTGCCGACGGGTGGAGTGGCTATCGGCCACCGTTGACTTTTACTATTTCAATGGTGCTGATGAGTTTCCCATCGGGACGTAGTTTGACCATTTTGAAACGGTACCACATTCAATATGTCGTGCTTCATCTTCAATTCTATAGCCCAGCGATAGCGAATAGTATACTGGCGAAGGTAGAGTCAAGCTCTGGCTTACGCCGCGTCGCAGTTTTCGGTAATGATTCAGTTTGGCAGGTGATTTAAACTATGAAACGTGCACCAGTCCGAGACATACTGTGGTTATTCGTCATCACTCGCTTGATGCTGGTAATGGTAACATACATTGGCTATATTCTGCTTACAGCACAAAAATATTCGAGTAACCCGGTAGATATAGGAGGAATACTATCATCCTGGAATCACTGGGATGCAGCAAACTATGTGCGAATCGCTCAATTTGGCTATCAGACACCTTTTGATGTTGCTTTCTTTCCTTTGTTCCCTCTGCTTATCAAGGGAATTGCTTCTGTGTTAGGCGATAGGGGCTACTTTCTCATTGGAACCGCTATTAGCAATGGAGCGTTATTAGGGACACTATTTGTGCTCTACCACCTCGCTGTCGACATTGGAGGGGAAGAAATCGCGCAGCGCACACTCCTCTACCTCTGTCTATTCCCGACCGCTTTTTTCTTCTTCGCACCTTATAACGAATCGTTGTTTCTCTTCCTGACAGCAAGCACATTTCTCGCCTTGCGCCGCCAGCGCTGGTGGTTGGCGGGTCTCCTCGGTTTACTGGCTTCATTAACACGTTCAGCTGGCATACTACTTGTGATCCCATATATTGTCGAGCTTTGGATGACGCGCGAAAGCATCACTGCTTCCCGGCAAAATATGCTGCTGAGAATCTTGCCAGTGCTGATCATCCCGGTGGGTACAGCGCTTTACGCCCTCTATTGTTGGCATATTTCGGGAAATCCGCTCGATTTTGCCGTAGTACAAAGTCATTGGGGACGTCACGTAACCTGGCCATGGCTAGGAATATGGTATTCACTTACCGAAATATTCTGGTTTCAGCCCTTTGGTTCATTTCATGAGGTACACAACGTCATTGATTTAAGCGCGACACTTGCTTTTATAGCCCTGGCAATAATGGGGAGGAACAAGCTGCGAGCAAGTTATAGCATCTGGATAGGCGTGTTGCTCTTCTATATCCTGATAAGCCCATCTATTACAAATAGTGATACGCTCGCGTCAAATCAGCGCTTCGTTCTGGAGATATTTCCCGCCTTTATTACGCTGGCGATGCTCGGCATCAAACATCCACGCCTGCACCAGACACTGTTAATCATATTTCCTGCTTTACTCGCCACGCTAAGCATTCTTTTCATCATGAATCGCTGGATGGTTTAGGAGAAGATGCTGATGGGTAAAAAAATGGCAGATAAAGCAGTATTACCTGATCGGCCTATTGAAACGGCTTTCATTAACCAGCAAGTGGTGTTTGTACAGGCAAGGAACATCATACTCTGCGCTCTTGCTTATTTGCTGTGCCTCTGCGTGAGTGTCTCACCGCTGCTACACCTGGCCGGTAAGACATTCCTTTTACCATTACCGACCAACCCTGTTCTTCTCCTGTGGGGTGCATGGTTGCCAAACGATCTGCATTTGCAGCCAATGCGGCTCGCTTCAATAATAGTGACGAACGATATCGAATTCTCACTTCTGCTGGCACTGGAGTTTGGTATCTATGCGTTCTGCGCGTTTCTTGTCCATCGATTGCCGGAACGAGGTCATTATAAAAGAATTTTTGGCGTGATCACCTGCGGAGCAGTTGTGTTTGGGATTATTCACGTACTTACTCCAGCAATGCTTTCACGGGATATCTTCGTTTACGCGAGCTATGGTCGTACTATTGTGACCTATCATGCCAATCCGTATTTTGTAACACCATCTGCCTACCCACAAGACCCAATCACACCCTATGATGATTGGAGATATGCAACATCCGCCTATGGGCCTGTATGGTTGGTAATCTGTTCCCTATGGTCTTTTCTGTCAGGGAGTTCTCTATTAGGGTATCTCTTTGCCTTTCGTTTATTTGGCCTGGCTGCTCACCTGGCCAATACATGGTTTGTGGCTGCTATTTTGAAGAAGATGGGACGCTCACCTCGCATTGTAACGCTGGGAATGCTTCTTTATGCCTGGAATCCGCTGGCTTTGCTGGAAAGCAGCCAGGGCGGGCATAATGATACGTTCATGGTCACATTGATGTTGCTGGGTATCCTCTTGAGTCTACGGGCAGAACAAAGCAATTTCGATCGTCCAGTTCACTACCTACCACCGATTATCGTTTTCACGCTAGCCACACTGGTGAAATTCACAGCTGCGCCACTCATATTTTTTTTCCTGGTGCTCCTGAGCCGACACATTTACTCGGCACATCTGTCAGATACTCAACTCAACCATACAACAGTATCGCACTCATGGAAAAGCATCTTCGCGAAAGTTTTATTAGCAACTGCCTCCAGTTGCTCTATAGCGTTGCTCTTCTATGTTCCTTTCTGGATCTATCACAGTGTAGGCTCTATCATAAGTAGCTTTTCCTCGCCACCATCCGCATCTTATTCAGTAAATTCTCTGCTGCGAGTCATGTATGACTGGGTAAAAACGTATGGATTACCTGCTCAGACATCCTGGATGTATTTGCCAGTTTCTGCATTGAGTAATCATACTGTCTGGAATGTGATCAACCTGGTCGCCCTTTTCTGTGCATTGAGTATTGGAACAGTCTGTTTGTGGCGCACTCCTACTATGCATACAATGATACTCGCTACGCTTGCCACGCTGGGATTGCTTCTTGTGGTAACGCCATGGTTTTTTCCGTGGTATGTCATCTGGCTCGTAGGCCTGGCAGCTATCAGCATCTCAACAACGCTCAATCGCACTGGGCAAGCCCTTGTGGCTTTTTCATTGACTTTCTCTGCTACTGCATTCGCCCCATATTTCAAAGCCATAGGTGGTTGGGGAGGATTTAACTGGTTACTTATGATCTGTCCACCCATACTGGTTTTTATCGCTTTCATCACTTTCAGGAAAAAGCCACATTTGCAATCTTCGGCTACTAACTGTACAATTACTCCTGATAATTGATGTATGTAACAACAAATAACTGATTTACGTGCAACGGAAGAGCTTTTTATAAAGAAGGAAGGTTATGCGCTGGTTACCCATTTTACGGGTTCGTACGCTCAAATGGCATACTGACCCCCTGGCGGCACTTATCACCCTGCAAACCTTACAGGATGCGTTGCGCACGTGGGGATATTTAGCCGTCATGGCCTTTATCATGATCGAGAGTGCTGGTATCCCCTTCCCTGGCGAAACAATGCTCCTCCTGGCCTCGTTTTCGGCGGCAACTCTTGTGCCCCAGTTAAATATTGGATTGATTATCGCCTTTGCCGCGCTGGGAGCAATTCTCGGAGACAATATAGGCTACTATGTTGGACGCACAGGTGGACGCTCTATTGTCGAACGATACGGACGATATGTGTTTTTGAAGCCACAGCATCTCAAGCGAGCTGAAAAATTCTTTGAGAAACATGGCAACAAAACCGTATTCTTTGGTCGTTTTATTGCTATATTGCGCACCTGGTCAGCTTTCCTGGCCGGTGTTAATCACATGCACTGGCGCGTGTTCTTACTCTATAATGCGGCAGGTGGTATTCTGTGGGCTATCATCTACGGCACGATTGGCTTTGTAGCAGGCCGCGTCTTCCATGATAATTTTCCCCTTGTTGAACAAATCGCCAGGGCTACAAGTTGGATAGGCGCAGCAGTGATTGTGGTAGTAGTTGTATGCCTATTCCTTGTCATTCGATTGCGTCGTTTACGCCGTTCTCAAGCCGTTACACATTCGGACAATCACGAGAACGAAATGCCTTCAGAACATACTCTTCCAATAGAAGAAACTCCTGCTACCACTACCGTTGCTTCCACAAGTGACGAGTATCAATCTACAAAGATCATATCAACAAGCGCGGATGTAACGAGTCGCTGTTCAGGGAAAGACACCGAAGAGGAAAGTGCGTTGGCTAAAGATCAGGCAAAAGATGAGAGATAGAAAAGTGAGATTATTGTATGCCTGCATTAGCAGGAGGGCAGCCTCGATCTTCTTGCCTTTCACAAAAGTACAATGATGAGAGGAAGAGGCATATGCATTTGACTGCACATGCCTCTTCCTTGCTAAAATGAAACGTCTCTACTAGCAAAAAGAATTATTTCCCACCTGCGGCGCCTTCGACATCAACGTGAACGGTTTCACCGACTCGCTGCTCGATGGCCGCCAGTTCAGCCGCAGTCCCTTGCGTGATTGGTCCCTTGAACCATTTGCGCCCACTGGCGTACCACCAGATCGTGATAATCAAGAGCGTGCCAAGCATTACCACAGGCGTATAGTTGAAACCAAAAGGAGTAATGGGAGTAGACGTTGGCAGCATAAACAACACTGAGATGAAGACAACCCATATCACAGCGATCCAGCCAATCGGCTTGCTCCAGGCTCCAAGATGCCACGGACCAGGGTGGAAGTCCTTAGACCTCAGGCGGAGATAAATGGGCACTGCATACGCAATATAGAGGCCGATGACGGCAATAGATGTCACCGCCAGATAGGCCGTGACGCTCCATAACGAGGGGACAGCCAGCACGAAGGCAGCCACTGCAGCCAGGATGATAGCATTGCGCGGTGTGCGACCCCTGTCCAGTCTATGCCAGGTAGTGTGGAATGGCACCGCGCCATCACGTGAGAAGGCGTAGATCATACGCGAGTTAGACGTGATCGAGGACATACCGCAGAATAACTGCGCAACCGCGATCAGCGCGAATAGAGCGGTTCCCACTGCAAAACCGAGACGGCTTTCCAGGATGTACAGCACTGCATTGACGTAGCTACCGGCCGCTCCCAGGTCAGGAGAAGCTGCTACCAGGCCCATGAGCAGAGCATAGCCAGCAATAGCTGACACAACCACCGACATCACCACGCCCCACGGCGCTCGCGTCTCTGCCCCGATGGTCTCCTCAGTCATATGGGCGGAAGCATCGTAGCCCGTGAACGTGTACTGCGCCAGCAGCAGGCTTAAAAGGAAGGCATACCAGAGAGGGAAGCCCGTCGCATTGAAGGTCTGATTCACCGTGAAAAGCGTGCCAGCAGCATTCAGACCGTGAACAGCAGAGCCCGTCACCTGAGTGGCACAGCACACACCAGCATTTCCCGGATTGTATTGCAGTGCGAACAGCGCCGCTCCTACCACACCAGCGACAATCAAGACCACACCCACAATGTGCCACCAGACACTGACATCATTCAGCAAGGCGACAATGCGCACCCCAAATATATTGAGCAGAGCATGCACAGCCAGAACGATCCCACAACTGAATACCCTATTCAAGAACCCAGA
>JRHI01000062.1_pt1 | contig 103650 bp, 97 predicted proteins | sample 215371 | NCBI WGS metagenome assembly JRHI01 (sample SAMN02929681, study PRJNA255918) | sediment metagenome | biome: cave system; feature: Ice Cave; material: Sediment; isolation source: sediment from deep within a dark volcanic ice cave with no known source of... ...
CGGGCGCCGCCCTGCGGTGGCGGTGGAGGGGGGACACGGACGGGGTGGCTGGCCGGCACCAGCATGGGTTGTGGGTGGAGCGGACAGGTGTGCTGACGGCGCGCCGCGACCGAGCTGCCGCCGCCCTCGCCGCCGCCCTCGCCGCCGAAGGAGTGGAGACGTCGGGCGACCCGCTGGCTGGGTTCCAGGCGTGGAACTCGGCGCGGGCGGCTCGCCGGGAGCGTGACTCACGCCGCCTGGGCGAGTTGCTGGCCGGCCGCAACTTGCCCGGTCTGGAGATCGGATCCGAGGACTTTGCGGTGGCCGATCCGGGAAGGGTGGAGCTGATCGCGGCGCGGGCGCGCCTGCAGGGTGAGTACGACGCTCGGCGCGCCGTCCTGCCCTCGCTGGTCGAGGCGGAGGAAGCCCTGCGGAGGGCCGACCGCCGAGTCGAAAAATTGAAGGAACTGGGGCAGGTGCTGGACACAGCCGAGCACTTTCTGAATCAGGCCCAAGAGCGTGCCCATCGCGAGTTGGCACCCGGTCTGGCCGGCCGGCTGGCACCTGGTCTGGCCCGGGTCACCGGAGGTCGCTATCTGGCGGCGCACGTGGATCCCGCCGATTTCACGGTTCGGCTGCGCGACCCGGGCGGAGAGTTGCGATCTCTGTCGACGCTGTCGCGCGGCACCCATGAGCAGGTGGTGCTCTTGCTCCGGATCGCGCTTGCCGAAATCCTGACCCGGGAGGGCGAAAGCGCACCGCTTCTCCTGGACGAGGTAACGGTCAGCGCTGACCAGGCGCGCACGGAGGCCATTCTCGAGCTGCTATCGGAAATGGCCTCTCGCCACCAGGTGGTGCTCTTCACGCAGGAGGAGTCGGTGCGGGCGTGGGCGGCGGCCCGACTGCGGGCGCCGGAGGCGCAGCTGATTCAGTTGCCGGGTCCGAGCAACTCGGGCTGACCCGGCGACCTCACCCGGGGTCGCCCCGCCGGAGCCGGAGCCGCCACTACCACCGGACGCACGCAGTCGCGCGGCTCGGAGCCCGCCGCGCACCCGGCGAAGCTGGCGAAGCGCAGGCCGCCGGCGGGGGTCCAGCCCTCGTGGCGCACCGCCACCACCAACTCCGGACGTACCCAATGGATCTCGGGGCCGTAGAGTGGCACCGGGTGGAGGGCGGGCAGCAGCTGGCGAAGGCCCTCCAGACGGGATCGAAGCCAGGCCTGCTCCGGCGCCGAATCCGGCACCGGCACGCTGCAGCAGATGCGCAGGTGGGCGCCTTCCTCGAAGGCCAGGAGTAGCTCCAGATCGGCGCCGAGGTCAATCCAGCCGATCACCACCAGCTTCGCGGCGCGCTCCTCGGAGAGTTCGATCCAGTCTGGAGACCGGCGGCCTGGGAGGTAGTGACTGCTCAGCCGCCGGGCGACCAGACCGCGTGCCGAAGCCTGGCGCGCCTCGGCCCAGGCGGCCTCCCCATCGGGCCAGAACGGTACCTGACGGATGAGTTCTCCAGGTGTCCGGCGCAGGGCCCGGGCGAGTGCCCGACGGCGGCTACTCAGCCGGTGACGGGTGAGCCTCCGGCCGGCCAGCATCAGCGTGTCGAAGGCGCTGAAGATCACGCCGTTGGCCGGCTCGCCGGCGCTCAGGGCCAGGTGCAACTCTCGAATCGGCCGCTCCTGGTCGGCCCAGCCGAGAAAGCCGTCGATCACGCTGGCCTCTGGGAGCCGGGTCAGCAGTTCACGCTCCAGTTCCGGTAGCTGACTGGTGAAGTCGGCCACCGGGGTGGCGAGGGCGGCCTGACCGAGCGCCACCAGGGCGAAGCAGCGGGGCCCGTCGAGGATCGGCTCGAAGGCGAAGTCGGAGGACTCGAACAGCCGGTCGCCGGTATCCGGCCACATTGGCCGCAAGCCGGAGCGAGCATCTTCGACGAACAGGCTGAGCTGGTCCAGATCGATCTTCCGGCTCACCCTGTGACCACCTCTAAACTGGGCCCATGTGGCGCGGCGATTTCGAACTCCATTTGCTGGACGGCGGACGCTGGAGCCAGGACGGCGGGGCCCTGTTCGGAGTCGTCCCGAAGGTGCTCTGGGCCAGGCATGCGCCTCCTGATCCGGACAACATGGTGGAACTCGGCTGCGCCGCGGCGGTGATCCGGCATCGGGGCAGAACCATCGTATGCGAGACCGGGATCGGCACCAAGCTGACCGAGAAGCGGGCCAGTCAGGTCCGGCTCAGAGAGCCGGAGATGCTGCTCACCGGCCTCCAGCGACTGGGGATCCGGCCGGAAGAGGTCGACCTGGTGCTGACCACCCATCTGCATTGGGATCATGCCGGTGGCTTCACCCGCCGTAACCGGTTCGGGGAACTGGAGATAACCTTTCCCAGGGCCCGGCACGTGGTCCAGGCGGCGGAATGGGAGTATGCCCTCCGGCCCGATGTGCGAAGCCGCTCCGGCTACATCCAGGACGATTTCCTGCCGATTGCGGAGGCGGGTCTGCTGGAGGTGCTGCACGGTGACGCCGAATTGATCCCTGGTCTGGAGTTGCGCCTATCCGGCGGTCACACCCCGGGCCATCAGGTAATCCTGATCCGCTCTGGGGATTCGGCCGTGGCCATGCCCGGCGATCTCTTCCCGACCCGGGTCCACGGCCGGGTCGCCTGGAACAACCCCGCCGACCTCGACGTGCCGACCGTGCTCGAAGCCAAGCGGGCTCTGCTCGAAGACGCCGCCCGCAACCGCTGGCTGGTGATTCTTGGACACGATCCCCATACCCCCGCGGTGCGGGTCGGCGAGGACCTCGGGCTGGTGCCCAGCCCGGAGTTCGACGATGCCGGAACGGAGGTTTGATGGGGCCACCCGGATTCAATCAGGTCAAGGGCAAGCGGGCCTTCGAGCAGGTGATCGGCCAGCTCCGGCAGGCGATTCTCGACGGCCGCCTCCAGCCAGGTGATCCTCTGCCCGACGCCAGGGAGTTGGCGGACGCCTTCAAGGTAGGCCGGCCCGCGCTCCGCGAGGCGCTGCGGGTGCTGGAGTCCTTTGGTGCCCTGGAGGCCCGCGACTCCGGTTACGTGGTGGCCGCCAGCGGCAACTTCATCTCCTTCCTGCTTCCACTGCATGCCTCGCTGCGCCGGATTCCAATGGCCGATCTGGTCGAGACCCGGGTGGCGGTAGAGTCGTGGACGGCGTCGGAGGCGGCAGCCCGTCACCCTTCTCGGCTGGGTGCGCTCGGAGATCAGATCGCCTCCATGCGGGTGATCACCGAGCCGCTGGCCTTCCTGGAACTGGATACCGAGTTCCATCTGACGATCGCCAGACTGAGCGGGAATGCGGTCGCCCCGCTGTTGGTGGAGGCGCTCAGAGAGGCAACCGCGGTCCAGCTCCGGCGCGCGCTGGCGGTGCCCATGGAGTGGCGGCAGGAGCGGCTCAACGTGCTGGCCGAGCACGAGCGGCTGGCGGAGGCGATCTGGACCGGTGAACCGGCCGCGGCGTCGGCCGCCATGACCGCCCACCTGCGATCCTTCTACGACCGGGTTCGGGGCATGCAGCCGGTGGCCGACCCCCACCTGGACTGAGGGTTGGCGCGGCGGTCGCACCCGAACCTTGCTCCCGGCCGGATCGGTTGGTTCGGACCTGACGTGACCCGCGATTCCCCAGACCGTCGGCGCGCGATCGAGTGACGTAGTAAGGGCCAGGTGCAGAACTTTCCGGACCACCGATCAAAAGCGTCGTGTCCCAGGCTGCCGAGGGTCCGGCCGGAGGCTGGAGCCGCCGGACACTCTTAACCGCGGGCCTTGCTGGCGGCCGGGGGCTGGTAGAGGCTGCTGCCGTGGTCTCCGTACGCTCATGCGTGATAACCGGCCTCTCCGGGCGGCCGGTCGATGTTCAGGTCGACGTCGCCGCCGCCGGCACCCCGGGGTTTCACCTGGTCGGTCTGGCCGCCACCTCGGTGCGGGAGGCCCGGGAGCGAGTGCGCTCGGCGCTCCGGAACAGCGAGGCTTCGTTCCCGCTCAGGCGGATCACCGTGAACCTGGCCCCGGCTGAGGTGCGCAAGCAGGGCGCCGGTCTCGACCTGCCGATCGCGGTCGGCATCGGTATGGCCGAGTTGGGTGGGTCCCCTGCTCCCACCAGTGCCTTTCTGGGCGAGCTCTCTCTGGATGGCCGGGTGCGACCGGTGACCGGCACCCTGGTAGCGGCGCACACGCTCCGGGCGGCCGGGGTCACCGACCTCTACGTGCCCGGCGACAATGCGGCCGAAGCGGCGCTCGTGGATGGGTTGACCATCCACGCGTGCACTCATCTGGGCCCCCTGCTCCGGCGGCTGGCCGGGCGCGAACCCCCGGCCGAACCCTTCGTCGCCCGCGTTGATCCGGCCGGAACGGTGACTCCGCGCTACGACCTGAGCGAGGTTCGCGGCCATCCGGCTGCGCGCCGCGCACTCGAGATCGCCGCCGCCGGAGGCCACAACCTGCTGCTACTGGGCCCGCCGGGGGCCGGCAAGACCATGCTGGCGAGGTGCCTGCCCGGTATCCTTCCGCCGCTCTGCCGGGAGGAGGCGATTGCCACCGCCTGCATCCGGAGCGTCACCGGTGAGATCGATCCCGATCGCCCACTCGACCCCGTCCCGCCGTTCCGGGCGCCCCATCACTCGATCTCGACCGCCGGCCTGGTCGGAGGCGGTCACGGGGTGCCGGTGCCAGGCGAGATCAGCCGGGCCCACCTGGGCGTGCTCTTCCTGGACGAGCTGGCCGAGTTCTCTCCGGCCACTTTGCAGGCGTTGCGCCAGCCGCTGGAGTCGGGAGCGGTGACCATCACCCGCGTGGACGGGTGTCTCACGTTCCCGGCCCGGGTTCAGTTGGTGGCGGCCAGCAACCCGTGTCCCTGCGGATGGTACGGGTCTGCGGCCCGCCGCTGTCAGTGTGGATCGGCGGCCCTGGAACGCTACCGCAAGGCGCTGGTGGGCCCGCTGATCGACCGGATCGACATCACGACCTGGCTGGAAAGCACCACCCTGGACGAACTGGCGCAAGGGCCGGCGACCGAAGCTTCAGTCGCGGTCCGCGAGCGGGTGCTCAAGGCTAGGCAGGCGCAGTTGGCGCGCGGCGGCCTGAATGCGGGATTGCCGCCGGTCCGGCTCCAGGCCATGCTGGCAACGGATCGGCGCCTGGCCGATGCGCTCCGCTCGGCCGGACGTCGGGGTCCGCTCACCGGCCGCGGATACCACCGCTGCCTGCGGGTGGCGGCGACCATCGCCGACCTGGAGGGGGCTGACCGGCCAGGACCTGAGCACGTGCTGGAGGCGCTGGGCTATCGCGACCTGGGGAGCTGAACCGGCGCCACCGGAATTCGACCACCTCGGCCGGCTGCCCGACCGCGAACGGCCGTGGATCGCTCTGGTCGGGGCCCGCGACGCCACCGCATACGGGCTGGCCGCGGCGGAAACGCTGGCGGCCGGGCTGGCCCGGGCAGGGGCGGTAGTGGTGAGCGGTCTGGCCCGCGGCATCGACACCGCCGCCCACCAGGCCTGCTTGATGGAAGGAGGTGTGACGGTGGCGGTGATGGGAACCGGCCTGGACCGGGTCTACCCTTCCGCCAACCGGGAACTTGCGCGGCGGATCCTGGCCCGAGGCGGGGCACTGATCAGCCAGTTTCCGGCCGGCACCCCGGCCCGCAGGGAGAACTTTCCCAAGCGGAACTGGCTGATTGCCCACCTCTGCCACGCGGTGGTGGTGGTCGAGGCGGCCACCCGCTCGGGCGCGCTGATCACCGCTGGCGCCGCCCTGCACCTGGGCCGCGAGGTGCTGGCGGTGCCGGGCAGCATCCTGGGCTCCAGCAGTGCCGGCTGTCATGCGTTGCTCAGAGATGGTGCTGGCTTGGCGCTGGGACCGGCTGAGATCCTGACCTATGCCGGCTTCGATCCGGGCCCGGAAGGCTGCGACGAGCAGGAGCCGACGGCCCCGATGGATCCCGAACTGGAGGCTCTGCTGTCGGAGCTGCTGGGGGTTGCCCCCGGCTGGGTGGCTACCCGGCTTGGCGTGAGCGCCGCCGAGGCTCTGGCCCGGCTGACCCGGCTGGAGCTGGCCGGACGCGCCGCGCGTGGCCCGGATGGTTACCGGCGTGCCGGGTGTGGCCGAGCCGGGCGGCGTCCGGGCTGACGGTCAGGCGAACGCCAACGCCCCCGCCCCAACCGGGAATGCGGCCGGCGCCCCGGGTGTTCAATCCCTGCTGCCGGACTGTGCCCGGCGCTGGGTCGGATCCGGAGCCGGCCGTTCAGCGCGGGATCGTCATGCCGGTGGCGAATCGTCGTCTATGCTCAACAACTGGGCTCGCCCGGACGGGCGCCGCCACCTCAAACCTGACCCATGGCACAACCGCTGATCATCGTCGAATCACCTACCAAGGCCCGGACGCTCAAGCGCTTCCTGGGCGACGCCTATGATGTGCAGGCGTCGATGGGCCACGTCCGCGATCTGCCGGGCAACAAACTTGCGGTCGACATCGAGCGCGGTTACGAGCCCGTCTACGAGGTGGTCGACAGCCGCCTGAACACCATTCGAGATCTCAAGCGGCGCTCACGGGGAGAGGTGATCCTGGCCTCGGACCCGGATCGGGAGGGCGAGGCGATCGCCTGGCATCTGAGCGAGGTGCTCGGTTTGAAGAATCCGCGCCGGATCGAGTTCCACGAGATCACCCGCGATGCGGTTACCCGGGCTCTGGAGAGCCCGCGCGAGATCGACATGCGGCGGGTCAACGCCCAGCAGGCCAGGCGGGTAGTCGACCGGTTGGTCGGGTACAAGATCAGCCCGTTCCTGTGGTCGAAGGTGCAACGGGGGATCGGTGCCGGCCGTGTACAGTCGGTCGCGCTCCGGCTGGTGTGCGATCGCGAACGCGAGATCCGCGAGTTCCAATCGGTGGAGCACTGGTCGATTGAAGCCGAGCTCAGTAAGCGGCCTCAGGGCAAGCACTTCACGGCTAAGCTGGTCAGCCGGGCCGGCCAGAAGATAGAGCTCGGCGACGAGGCGTCGGCCAGGGAGGTGCTGGCCGGGCTGGAGGGGGCGGAGTACGCAGTCACCGGAATCGAGCGGAAGCGACGAACCAAGTCGGCGCCCATGCCCTTCATCACCTCAACCCTCCAGCAGGAGGCGTCGAGCCGGCTGCGCTTTGGGCCCAAGCGCACCATGCAGGTCGCCCAGTCGCTGTACGAGGGGGTGGAGCTGGGCGCGGAGGGACCGACCGGCCTGATCACCTATATGCGTACGGACAGCACCCGGGTTTCGGAGGAGGCCGATGCCAGGGTCCAGGCCTGGATCCGGGCCAACCTCGGCGCCCAGTACGTGGGCAAGCCGAAGTCCGTGCGCAACCGCCCGGGGGCCCAGGATGCCCATGAGGCGATCCGGCCTACCGATCCCGCCCGGCGCCCTGAGTTGGTCCGGGAATACCTCACTCAGGAACAGTTCCGGCTCTACCAGCTGATCTGGCAGCGGTTCGTCGCCAGTCGCATGGCGCCGGCGGTCTACGACCTCACCACAGTCGACATCGCCGCCCGCGAATACGGCTTTCGGGCCACCGGCTCGGTGCTGGAGTTCGACGGCTTCTACCGGGTGTGGGAGCGCGCTGGCCGGGGTACGGAACGGGTGGAGGCGGCCGACCCCGAGGCCAGGCGGCAGGAGGAAGAGGAGTCGGGGGCCGAGTTGCCCGCGCTGGAGGTGGGCGAGCGGCTCCGGCTCCACGCTTTGACGCCTGCGCAGCACTTCACCCAGCCGCCGCCACGGTACAGCGAGGCCACGCTGATTCGGGAGCTGGAGCAACGCGGCATCGGCCGCCCATCCACCTACGCCACCATCATCGACACCATTCAGTCACACGGCTACGTCGAGCAGGTCGAGCGCCGGCTCCATCCGACGCCCCTGGGTGAGGCCGTCAACGAGCTGATGGTCGACCACTTCAAGCCGATCGTGGACGATCATTACACGGCTCAGATGGAGAAGGAGCTGGACCGAGTCGAGCATGGCCGGGCCGAGTGGGTGCCGGTGGTCGATCATTTCTACCGCCCGCTCGAGCGCATGCTGAGCACCGCCGAAGAGGCGCTGGCCGGCGACACCGGCGAAGTCTGTCCCCGGTGTGGCGAGGGCCACCTGGTGCGGCGGGCGAGCCGCTTCGGACCCTTCAAGGGATGCTCGAGGTATCCGGAGTGCGACTACAAGGAGGCGATCCGTCTGGAGCGGGAGCCGGGTCCGGCCCCGGAACTGCTGGACGAGTCGTGTCCCGAGTGTGGCCGGCCGCTCCAGAAGCGGAAGGGCCGGTACGGGGAGTTCATCGGTTGTTCGGGTTATCCGCAGTGTCGTTACATCAGGCGAGAGGAGGCGAAAGCCAGACCGACCGGAGAAGCTTGTCCCGAGTGTGGTGCCGCTCTGGTCGAGAAGCAGGGGCGGTTCGGGCCCTACGTGGCCTGTTCCAACTACCCCACCTGCCGGTACCGGCCCAAGGCGGGGCGCGGCGAGGCCCGGCCACTGGACGAGAAATGCCCGCTGTGCGGCCGTCCCATGGTTGAGCGGCAGGGCCGGTTCGGCACCTTCAAGTCGTGCTCGGGGTACCCGCAGTGCCGGGGCCCGAAGCCGGCCGCGACCGGGTCTCCCCGCGGCCGCCGGGCTTCGGCGCGGCGGCCGGCGGCCACGCCCCAGGCCTGATCCGAATCCCGCCCGCCCCCAGAGCCGGCGCGGCGGCGGGTACAGACAGGCTGGGTATAATCCAGGAGGCCCATCTGGGGCCTCATATCGCACGCCCGGTGCGTACCATCCCTGCCCACGCGCCTAGCCGCCTGTGGGTCCTGAGCCGGGCGGAGGAACGCGTGGTCAGCAAGGGTATGGAGGAATAGAGTCTTGCCACAGGTCACCCTCAAGCAGCTGCTGGAAGCGGGCGTGCACTTCGGCCATCAGACCAGCCGCTGGAACCCGAAGATGCGCCCATATATCTTCACCGCGCGCAACGGGATCCACATCATCGACCTGCAGCGCACGGTGCGCCTGCTCGACGAAGCCCTGGAGTTCGTCAAGAACGTGGCGGCGGCGGGCCGGCCGGTGCTGTTCGTGGGCACCAAGAAGCAGGCCCAGGAGACCATCCAGACCGAGGCCGCCAGATGTGGCATGTTCTTCGTCAACCGGCGCTGGATGGGTGGGATGCTGACCAACTTTGCCACCGTTCAGAAGCGGATCAAGCGGCTCGCGGAGCTGCGCGCGATGCAGCGGGAGGGCCGGTTCGAGGGCATGTCCAAGAAGGAGGCGAAAAAGCTCCAGGACGAGCTGGATCATCTGATGTACCACTTCGACGGCATCGCCGACATGAACCGGCTGCCGGGCGCGGTCTATGTGGTCGATCCCCGCAAGGAGCACATCGCGGTGACCGAGGCCAACCGGCTGCGGATCCCGGTGGTGGCGATCACCGACTCCAACTGCGACCCCGACCTGATCCAGTACGTAATCCCTGGCAACGACGACGCCATCCGGGCGATCAAGCTGATCACCGGCAAGATCGCCGACGCCTGTGCCGAGGGCCGCCAGATCGCCGCCGAAAGAGGTGAGGCGATCGCGGTCGAAGAGCGTGAGTTCTTCGAGACCCCGACCTACGAGAAGCTCTACGACGAGTACGACGAGGACGAGGAGTACCTGCCGACGGTGCTCGAAGAGGAGTTCAGCCGTCGCGGAGATTACGAGGAGGGCCGCTGAGGATGCCGGTCAACATCGAAGACGTGAAGAAGCTCCGGGAGATGACCGGGGCCGGGATGATGGACTGCAAGAAGGCCCTGGAGGACGCCGACGGGGCGGTCGAGCGGGCCGTCACCATCCTCCGGGAACGGGGTCTGGCCAAGGCGGCCAGAAAGGTCGGCCGGGCCACCGCCAATGGGGTGGTCGAGGCTTATTTGCACCGGGTCGGCGACTATCCGCCGCAGATCGGGGTCCTGGTCGAGCTCAACTGCGAGACCGACTTCGTGGCCAAGAGCGAGGATTTCCGGGAGCTGGCTCGTGAGATCGCGCTCCACGTAGCGGCGGCCCGGCCCAGCTACCTGAGCCGGGAAGATGTGCCGGAGTCGGTGGTGGCGGCTGAGATGGAGATCTATCGCAACCGAGCCGAGGCGGATGGCAAACCGGCGGCCGCGATCGAGAAGATCGTCGCCGGTCAGTTGGAGGGCTTCTACAAGGAGAACTGCCTCCTCGACCAGGCGTATGTGCGGGAGCCCAAGCGGCAGATCAAAGATCTGATCACCGAGGCCATCGCCAGGCTTCAGGAGAACATCACAGTGCGCCGGTTCGCCCGCTTCGACGTTCGCGAGTCCTGAGGGCGGTGGCGGCCGAGCGGGAACCCGTTTACCGGCGGGTGATCCTCAAGGTCAGCGGCGAGGCCCTGGCCGGGTCCCGCGACGACAGCCTCTTCGATTTCGAGATCATCCGCTCGCTGGCCGCCCAGATCAAGTCGGTGCATGAGCTCGGGGTCCAGATCGCCCTGGTGGTGGGCGGTGGCAACATCCTGCGCGGCTCGCAGGCGACCCGGCACGGGATCGACCGGGCCACCGCCGATCAGATGGGGATGCTGGCCACCGTCATCAACGGGCTGGCGGTTCAGGACGCCCTGGAGAACATCGGTCTTCAGGCGCGGACGATGACCGCGGTCCAGATGCCGCAGATGGCGGAACTCTACATCCGCCGGCGGGCGGTGCGACATATGGAGAAGGGTCGGGTCGTCATCCTCGCCGCCGGCACCGGCAACACCTACGTGACCACCGACACCGCGGCCGCCCTCCGGGCGGTCGAGCTGGATGCCGACGTGGTGCTGATGGCGAAGCGGGTCGATGCCGTCTACTCGGCCGACCCCGAGAAGGATCCCACCGCCGTCCGCCTGCACCGGGTGGGTTACAAGGAGGCGATCAACCGGGGATTGGCGGTGATGGACTACACCGCGCTCACAATGTGCATGGAGAACAACGTCCTCATCCAGGTGTTCGATCTCCAGACCGAGGGCAACATCGAGCGCGCGGTGCGAGGGGAGACGATCGGCACCCTGGTCGGCCCGGAGACCGACTCGGGGGCGGAAGCCTGAACGCCGGCAAGGACAGGAGCAGATGATCGAGGACATTCTCAACGAGGCGTCCAGCAAGATGGACAAGAGCATCGAGGCCCTGGAGCGAGAGTTGAACACGATTCGCACCGGGCGCGCCAATCCGGCTCTGATCGAGCGTGTCCAGGTCCCGTACTACGGTACTCCGACCCCCCTCAACCAGCTCGCCCAGATCACCGCGCCCGAAGCGCGCATGCTGCTGGTTCATGTCTACGATCGCAGCCTGGTGGCGGCGGTGGAGAAGGCGATTCGGGAGGGTGACCTGGGCTTGAACCCAATGAGTGACGGCAACGTGGTCAGAGTGCCGATCCCGGCTCTCACCGAGGAGCGCCGCAAGGAATTCGTGAAACTCTGCCGGGCCAAAGCCGAGGATGCCCGGGTAGCGGTTCGCAACGTCCGTCGGGAAGAACTCCACCGCCTTCAGCAGCTGGAGAAGTCGGCCGAGGCCAATGCCGACGAGGTGAGACGGGCTACCGAGCGGCTCCAGAAGATCACCGACGCCCATGTTGCCCGGATCGACCAAATCGAGAAGCGCAAAGAGGCGGAGGTGATGGAGGTCTGAGGTCCGCAATGCCGGCCGGTGACCGGCGCCAGAGCGGCGGTTCGGTGCCGCCCGGCCGGGCGGTGCCGCCGGTATGACCGGGGATCGGGACGGCTCTGGGTCGAGTCTCACTCCGGCCGGTGCCAGCGGTTCTGGACCCCGTCACGTGGCCATCATCATGGACGGCAACGGCCGCTGGGCTCAGCAGCGCCGGCGGCCGCACAGCTTCGGGCACCGGGCTGGGGTGGCCGCGATCAAGCGGGTGATGTACGCGTGCGAGGAGCTCGGGATCGAGGTGCTCACCGTCTACGCCTTCTCGACCGAGAACTGGAGCCGTCCCCAGGGCGAGGTCCGGTCGCTGATGCGCCTTTTCCAGAGCACGTTGCGCCGGGAGTTCGACGAGTTGCACGCCCGGGGCATCCGGATCCTGGTCAGCGGCCGGATCGCCGAGATGTCTTTGCGTATGCGGCACCAGATCGCCGACGCGATGGCGGCGACCGCCGGCAACCGGCGGGGCGTGCTCAATGTCTGCCTGAACTACGGGGGCCGGGCGGAACTGGTGGACGCGGTCAAGAAGGTGGTAGCAGACGGGCTGACCGTCGACCAGATCGACGAAGGGGCGATCGAGGGCCGCCTGTACCAGCCCCAACTGCCGCCGCCCGACCTGGTGATCCGGACCGCCGGCGAGCAGCGACTGAGTAACTTCTTACTCTGGCAGACCGCCTATTCCGAACTTCACTTCACCGACGTGCTCTGGCCCGATTTCGGTCGCGACCAGCTGGCGGCGGCGGTGGCCGACTTCCGGCACCGGGTGCGCCGCTTTGGCGGCCGGCCGGATGCTGCGCCGACCGAGACCCAGGACGGGAGCCTGTCCGGAAGCCCGGCCCGGCTCCGGGAGGCTTGAGCTGGAGGTGGCCGGTGGATCTGGCGAGCAGAGCACGGTGGGGCCGGCCGGAAAGGAGCAGGTGAGCAGCCGGCGCGCCTCGCTCAACCTTGCCGCCCGGGTGGGCAGCGCGGTGGTGCTGGCCGCGGTGGTGATCGCGATGCTGGCCCTCGGCCGGCCAACCCGGCTCCTGCTGGCCGGCCTCCTGCTTGCCTTCTCGCTCTACGAGGTGTGGGATCTCAGCCGGCGCCTGCCCACTCCGGCCCCGGCCTGGCTGCTCTTTCCGGCCGGTTACCTCGTCACCTTTTACGGCCTGCTGTTCCCGCCGGTCCCCTTCGACGTGCTGGCGGGAGTGCTGCTGGTGGTTACGTTGATCGCGATGCTGGCGGTGCCGGCGGCCCGGATCCCGTTCGGGTCGTGGGCGGTGGCGGTGGGCGCCGCCATCTACGTGGGGCTGCCGATCCGCTTCTTGCTCCTGCTCGCCATGAGTCCGCGGTTCGGATTCTGGCTGGTGGTGGTGCCGGTCGCGGCCGCCTTCCTCGGCGACGCGGCGGCCCTGTTCGCCGGCACCCGCTTCGGCCGGCACCGGTTCTTCCCGACGATCAGTCCCAAGAAGACGGTGGAGGGGGCGGTGGCGGCCTTACTCGTGACCGAAGTGGTGGCGACCGCCGGCCTGGTGGTGCTCGGGGTGTTGCCGGTGCTACCGGCGATCGCGGCCGCGCTCTTGATCGCGATCGGTGCCCAGGCCGGAGACCTGGTCGAGTCCCAGTTCAAGCGCGCGGTCAACGTCAAGGACTCCTCCTCGCTGATCCCGGGGCATGGGGGATTCCTCGACCGGCTGGATTCGGTCCAGTTCCCGCCCATCCTGCTGTGGGCGTACCTGGCCATTTTCCAAATCCAGGTTTGATGTGGTGAGGGCGATCCGGGTGGCGATTCTGGGCGCTACCGGCTCGATCGGCCGTCAGACCCTCGACGTGATCGACCGCAATCCGGATCGCTTCACGGTCTTCGGGCTCGCCTCCAGGAGCACGCCGATCGACCGACCGGCTCGGTTCGTGGCCACCCTGGAGAGGGATGGTGCCGAGCGGCTGGAGGAGATGGTCACCCACCCCGACTGCGATCTGGTCGTGGTGGCGATCTCAGGGTCCGCCGCGCTCCGGCCCACCCTGGCGGCTCTGGGGGCCGGCAAGGCGGTTGCGATCGCCACCAAGGAGGTGCTGGTGATGGCGGGTGAGCTGGTCATGCAACTGGCCGGGCCGGATCCCTGGAGCCGGCTCCGGCCGGTGGACTCAGAACACAGCGCGATCTGGCAGTGCCTGTGGGGCGAGTCCCCCGACAGCGTGCGGAGGATCGTACTGACCGCCTCCGGGGGACCCTTCTGGGGCCGGCCCGGAGCCGATCTGAACGAGGCCACGGTGGAACAGGCGCTGGCCCACCCAAGGTGGCGGATGGGACCTAAGGTCACCATCGATTCGGCAACGTTGATGAACAAGGGCCTCGAACTGATCGAAGCCCACCACCTGTTCCGCACCCCGCTGGATCGGATCGAGGTGGCGGTACATCCGCAGAGCGTGATCCATTCCATGGTGGAATTCGTGGACGGCTCGATCAAGGCCCAACTCGGATCCCCGGACATGCGGCTGCCGATCGCGGTGGCGCTCAGCTACCCCGAGCGGCTGCCGGCTGCGGTGCCTGCCACCGACCTGATCGGTGCCTTTCCGCTCGAGCTGCACCGGTTGGACCCGACCCGCTTCCCGGCGGTGGAACTGGCGCGTCAGGCGGCGGCCGCCGGCCGCGGCTATCCGGCGGTACTCAACGCGGCCAACGAGGAGGCGGTGGAGCTGTTCCTGCGGAGCCGGATTCGGCTTCCCGACATCGTCGCCCTGGTGGCCGACTGCCTGGACGCCTTTCCCGGCTGCGGGCCCGACCTGGATGAGATCATCGCCGCGGATCGCTGGGCTCGCGACCGGATCAAAGCGGCTAATCTCGGATAGTGACCCAGATGCTGGTCGGAGCCCTGTCGGTGCTGGCGGCCTTCGTGATCCTGGTCGGTGTCCACGAGGCCGGCCACTTCGCCGCCGCCCGTCTCAGCCGGCTTCCGGTGCTCGAGTTCGCGGTCGGGATGGGACCCAGGCTGTGGAGCTGGACCCGAGGAGGCACCGTCTACTCGCTCCGGGCGCTTCCTATCGGCGGCTTCGTCAGGTTGCTGGGAATGGAGCCGGGCCAGCACCGTGATCCGCGCGGTTTCCATCACCTGCCCACCCTCAAGCAGGTCTTCATCCTGTTCGCTGGGCCGCTGGCCAACCTGCTGCTGGCGGGTGTCATCGCGACCGGGATCAACCTCACCCGGGTCAACGACGACCCGGGCCTGGTCTATTCGGTTCGGGTAGGTGGACCTGCCTACGCGGCCGGCCTGCGTCCCAACGACCACATCCAGAGTCTTGACGGTCAGCCGGTGCGTTCGATCGACCAGGTGGTCGGCCTGATCAACGCTGATCCCCGGCGGCCGGTGGAGCTGGTCTACCGGCGGGGCAGCGCCGTACGCGCGGTCTCGGTCCAGCCCCAGTACGATCCCCAGCTCAACCGATACGTGATCGGCTTCAGCGCCGCCCCGGTGCTGAGCCCGGCGGCGGCGGTCGGGCAGGGCGTGAGCTTCCCGGTGGTTGCGTTGGCCGAGCTGTCCACCGGTCTGGTCCAGCTCTCGACCGGGCAGATCCCGGGCGGACTGCTCGGGCCCCAGGGTGCCACCGGCACGATCGGCATGGCCACCATCGTGGCCCAGTCCGCCGCTTACGGCTTCGTTACCTGGGCCTACGTGCTCGCCCTGCTCTCGATCGGCCTCGCCCTGGCCAACCTGCTGCCGATTCCGGCCCTCGACGGTGGACGGATCGTGGTGTCGCTGCTGGAGTGGATCCGACGCAAGCCGTTCGATCGCGAGCGGGAGATGGCGGTGCAGCGAGCCGGCCTGGCATTCGTGCTGGCCCTGGCTGCGTTCATGGCCGTGCTCGACATCCAGCGACTGGCCAGTCACGAGTTTCCGGGGCTTCGGTAGCGCGATGGAGGACGCCGGTCTTGCTTGAGCGACGCTACTCGATGCCGGTACGGGTCGGCGACGTGGTGGTGGGCGGGGCGGCTCCGATCGCGGTGCAGACCATGACCAAGACCGACACCCGGGATGTGGAGGCCACCTTGCGGCAGATCCACGAGCTCAAGGAGGTCGGCTGCGAGATCGTCCGGCCCGCGGTCCCCGACCGGGAGGCGGCCGAGGCGCTCCGGTCGATCGTCCCGCGTTCGCCGCTGCCGATCATCGCCGACATCCACTACGACCACCGGCTGGCGCTGATGGCGATCGAGGCCGGGGTTCACGGGCTCCGTCTCAATCCCGGCAACATCGTCGATCGTGAGAAGGTCGAGCGGGTGGTGCGGGCCGCCAAGGAGCGTGACATCCCGTTCCGGATCGGGGTCAACGCCGGTTCACTGCCAGAGGAGACCCACCGCTCCTTGCGCGAGACCAGCGCGGTAGACCGGGACGACCGCCAGCGAACGGCGGAGAGGATGGTCGAGGTGGCGCTCGGCCACTGCAAGATCCTCGAAGAGCTGGACTACGGTCCAGGCCACATCAAGGTGAGCCTCAAGGCCACCGATGTGTGGACCAACATCCTCGCCAATCGCCTGTTCGCCCGGGCCAGGCCGTACCCGATCCACCTCGGCGTGACCGAGTCGGGTCCGGTGGAGGCGGGGTCGATCCGCAGCGCGGTGGGCCTGGGGGTACTGCTGGCGGAGGGCATCGGCGACACCGTGCGGGTGTCGCTCGCCACCGACGACCCGCGTGAGGAGGTCAGGGTGGCCTACGAGGTGCTGAAGACGCTGGCCTTCCGGCAGGCGGGGGCGACCCTGGTCGCGTGCCCGACCTGCGGACGGCTCGAGTACGACATGGTGCCCATGGTCAAGATCGTGGAGGCGCACCTGGCCAAGCTCAAGACTCCGATCACCGTCGCCGTCATGGGTTGCGTGGTCAACGGACCCGCAGAGGCGAGGCATGCCGACATCGGGGTGACCGGAGGGCGAGGGAAGGGCGTCATCTTCAAGAAGGGAAAGCACTTCCGGACGGTCGAGCAGAACGAACTGGTGCCGGTGCTGCTCGCCGAGATCGACCGGACCGCGGCCGAGATCGAGGCCGAGCGAACGGCCGGCGCCCCCGCCTAGTCCTGGCCGGGAGCGGCCCAGGTCACCTCTCGCCCGCCGTTGATTCGCGCCCGGTGGCCGCGAACCGGCCGGCGACCGGGCCCGGATAGACTTTCTGGGAGCCAGGCATGAGCGACGAATTCGTTACAGAGATAACCCGCATGTCGGAAGACTTCGACCGCTGGTACACCGACGTGGTCCGGCGAGCCGAACTGGCCGACTACTCCCCGGTGGGGGGATTCATGGTGATCCGCCCCTATGGATACGCCGTCTGGGAGGCGATCCAGCGCGCCTTCGACGACATGATCAAGGCCACCGGTCATGAGAACTGGTACTTCCCGCTGCTGATCCCCGAGAACATCTTCATGAAGGAGGCGGAGCACGTCGAGGGCTTCGCCCCCGAGGTGGCCTGGGTCACCCAGGCCGGCGGCGGCCGCCGCGAGCTCGACGTTCCGCTGGTGATTCGGCCCACCAGCGAGACCATCATCGGCACCGTGATGCGCAAGTACATCCACTCGTACCGCGACCTGCCCCAGCTCACCAACCAGTGGTGCAATGTGGTCAGGTGGGAGATGCGCACGCGACTGTTCCTGCGCACCGCCGAATTCCTGTGGCAGGAGGGGCACACCTTCCATGCCACCTACGCCGAGGCCGCCGAAGAAGTGGCCACCATCCTCGGCTTCTACCGGGACGTCGCCCACGATTGGCTGGCGATGCCGGTGCTGCTGGGCCGGAAGAGCGAGCGCGAGAAATTCGCTGGCGCCGACTACACCACCAGCATCGAGGCGATGATGCGGGATGGCCTGGCCCTGCAGGCGGGCACTTCCCATCACCTGGGCCAGAACTTCGCCCGGGCGTATGACATCGGCTTCACTGATCAGTCCAACCGGCGGCAGCTCTGCTACACCACATCCTGGGGGATCTCCACCCGGCTGGTGGGCGGGCTGATCATGGCMCATGGTGACGACAGCGGGCTGATCATGCCGCCCCGGGTGGCGCCCGTTCAGGCGGTGGTGGTGCCGATCTACCGCAATGAGGAGGAACGGCGGCTGGTGGCCGAGTACATCGACGGCAAGCTTCCGGCCGGCGACCGCAGGGTGCGCATCCGGGTCGATTGGCGGGAGGGGGTGCGCCCGGGCGCCAAGTACAGCGAATGGGAGCTGAAAGGCGTGCCACTCCGGATCGAAGCCGGACCGCGCGACGTTCGTAACGGCACCTTCACGCTGGTCGACCGAATCGCCCGCGAAAAGCGCGCGGTGCCCGCCGAAGGGATGGTCGACCGACTGGTCGCTGAGCTGGAGGCCTTCCACCAGGCGCTCTGGCGGCGGGCCCTGGAGTTCCGGGCGGCCAACACCTTCGAATGCGCCACCCTGGCCGAACTCAAAGATCACTTCGCCACCCGGAGCGGGTTCATGTACGCCCCCTGGTGTGGCGACGACGCCTGCGAAGGCAGGGTCAAAGAGGAGACCGCGGGGGTGACGATCCGCAACTTCCCTACGGAGGCAGAGGCCCCGGGGACCCCCTGTCTGGTCTGCGCGCGTCCCGGCCTCCACACCGCGGTCTTCGCCCGGGCCTACTGAGGTTGCGACCCGGGCCGCGGAGATACCGCGAGCTTTGGGTACATTCAATAGCACCTTGACCACGCAAGAGTTGCTGATCGCGGCGGATCACCTCACGTCCGAGGGGCGCGAGGTGGTGGTGCGCGCCGCCGAGCGCGCGGTCGAGGCGCACGCCGGCCAGTATCGGAAAACCGGGGAGCCGTATTTCAACCATCCCTTCGAGGTGGCCCGGATCCTGGCAGAGGTCGGGCTCGACAGCGCCACCCTGGTCGCCGCGCTCCTTCACGACACCCTGGAGGACACCTTCTACACGGCCGAGGAGATGAGCAAGGAGTTCGGACCCGAGGTCGTCCGCCTGGTCGAGGGAGTGACCAAGCTGAACCGGATTCGGGTCCGCTCCGAGCAGGAGCAGCAGGCGGAGAACATCCGCAAGATGCTGCTGGCCATGGCCGAGGACGTCCGGGTGGTTTTCATCAAGCTCGCTGACCGCTTGCACAACATGCGCACCATCGAAGGGCTTCCGGCCGCCAAACAGCTTCGGATCGCCCGGGAGACGCTCGATATCTATGCTCCACTGGCCCACCGGCTGGGAATCGGGCAGTTGAAGTGGGAGCTGGAGGACCGGGCCTTCCGGGTGCTGCAGCCGGAGGCGTACCGGGAGGTGGCTTCCCTGCTCCAGAAGCGCCGGCCGGATCGTGAGCAGCTGGTCGACGAGATGATGGCGTCGTTGCGAGCCGAACTGGCCAAGGTACAGGTGCCGGCACAGATCTACGGGCGGCCGAAGCACATCTACTCGATCTGGCAGAAGATGAACCGCGATGGCCGCGACTTCTCGCAGATCTACGACCTGCTCGCACTCCGCGTGGTGGTGGAGAGCGTGCGCGACTGCTACGCGGTACTGGGAGTGGTCCACTCCCAGTGGAAGCCGATGCCGATGCGTTTCAAGGACTACATCGCCACCCCCAAGAGCAACGGCTATCAGTCGCTCCACACCACGGTCATGACGAAGCGTGGTGACCCGATCGAGATCCAGATCCGCTCCAAGGACATGCACGAGGTCGCTGAACTGGGGGTGGCCGCCCACTGGTCGTACAAGCACATGGTGTCGGGCGGCCAGGCGCTGCCGGAGGACACCAAGCTGGACTGGCTGCGGATCCTGGCCGAGTGGCAAAAGGATGTGCAGGACGCCGAGCACTTCGTGAACGCGGTGAAGATCGACTTCTTCGAACGCGAGGTCTTCGTCTTCAGCCCGCGTGGGGACGTGTTCAACCTGCCGGTGGGTTCCACGCCAGTCGACTTTGCCTATCGAATCCACACGGAGATCGGTCACCACTGCGTCGGCGCCCGGGTCAATCGCCGGATGGTCCCGCTCGACTACCAGCTCAACAACGGCGACATCGTGGAGGTGATCACCTCGCGGTCGTCCAAGGGCCCGAGTCGGGACTGGATGAGCTTTGTCAAGAGTGCGTCCGCCCGAGAGCGGATCCGGAAGTGGTTCAAGGCCCAGAGCCGGGAGGAGAACGTCACCAAGGGCCGGGACCTGCTCGAGCGCGAGCTGATGCGCATGCACCGGATCAGCCTGGCCAGCCTGAGTGAGGGGAAGCTCAACGAGGTGGCGAAGCTGGTCAAGTATCCGACCGTGGAGGACATGTTCGCCGCCATCGGGTATGGCGACCTCTCGCCTCATTCGGTGGTGATGAGGCACGCGCTGGTGCCGGCGGAGGCTGGCGATGAACTCCGCTCGATCCCGCTGGTGCCCGAGGTACGGCCGGTGCCCAGGATTTTGGTCCGTGGCGAAAGGGGCGTCATGACCCGGATGGCCGCCTGCTGCCAGCCGGTACCCGGCGATGCCGTGGTCGGCTACGTGACCCGCGGCCAGGGAATCACCGTGCACCTCCGGGAGTGCAAGAACATCACCAAAGCGCAGAATCCTGAACGACTGGTGCCGGTCGACTGGGATGTCGAGTCGGCCCAGGTCTATCCGGTCACCATCCGGATCGAAGCCTGGGACCGAACCGGCCTGCTCCGAGACATCGCGACCATCGTCTCCGAGTGCCGGGTCAACATGTCGAATGTGAAGGTGCGGGTGGGCGGCGATGCTCCCACCGCGCTGGAGGGCAGCGTTGCCAGCAACACCCGGGTGGCGGATGTGTATCTGACCGTCGAGATCGACTCGCTGCCGCAGCTCAGCCGCCTGATGGAAAAGCTGGAGACGGTTCCCGACGTCAACTACGTCGGCCGGGAGGTGGGTTGAGTGAGGGCCCAGCCCGTGACCCCGGATCGTCATCGGGAGCCGGCTCGATGGCGGCGCTGATCGAGGCGACCGCGGACTCCAGGTTCGGCACCAACTCCTATCTGGTGACCGACACCGAGACCGGGGACGCGGTGGTGATCGACGCCCACCTCGAACCCCATCTGATCGTGGAAGCGGTCCGCCGACGGAGGGCACGAGTGCGGGCGATTTTGCTCACTCACACCGATGTCGATCACGTCGCCGGGTTGCCGGTGCTGCTCACCGAGCTGGCCACCGAGGGCCAACCGCCCCGGGTGGCCGTGCACGACGAGGAGCGCTTCGTGCTGGAGCAGGGAACCCACCTGCGGAGCAACTTCCCGATTGACGCCCCCAAGGTGGAGCCGCTCGACCGGCTGGTGCCCGGCGAGACCTATGCCGCCGGATCGTTGTCATTCGAGGTGATCCACACCCCGGGCCACAGCCCGGGTGGCGTCACTCTCAAGCTGGGCAAGCACCTTTTCACCGGCGACGCGCTCTTCGCCGGCAGCATCGGGCGCACCGATCTCCAGCGCTCAGACGGTTCGGAGCTGCTGGCCGGCATCCGCGAACGCCTGATCAGCCTGACCGACGATCACGTGGTGCTTCCCGGTCACGGACCCGCCAGCACGATCGGCCAGGAGCGGCGCTACAACCCGTTTCTATAGGTMGCCCCCTTYGCGCCGCGGATGCCATCTGTCGCTGGCCCGACGAAGTGGCGAGGTTCACGTCGAAGGGATGACATTTGTTGGCGTGGGGTGACCGGCGCCGGGCTTACGATGGGCTCGATCGAAGCCTCCGCTGGCGGGCGGAGACCGCTCCTCGATTCGGGCCTCCTGGGGCGGGCGGAGGCCGCTACCATGGCATGTTCACCAGAACCTCGACCCGGCCGGCAAACCGCGGCCTTGGGCGAGCAGAGTGTTTAGGAGGCGACGATGGGGCTTTTCGGTGAGGTCAGGCGCGAGTTCATCGCACGGCCGGATGCGTCCAAAGGCCAGATCCTCTACAAGTGGCCGGACACCAACATCCGAAAGTGGACCCAGTTGACGGTCGAGCAGGACGAGGTTGCCGTATTCTTCCGCGACGGCCGGGTGCAGGGCACCGTCAATCCCGGGCGGGCCACGCTCGACAGTTCCGAGATTCCCTTCCTGGGCATGCTGGTGGATGCCGGCAGCGGCGGCAACCTGTTCAAAACCGAGATCTACTTCATTTCGACCCACGAGTTCCCGGGTCTGCCCTTCGGCGGCATGGTCGACAACGTCGTCGATCCCGAGACCGGCCTGGCGATCGGCCTCAGGGTGTTCGGCGAGTACTCGTTGCGGGTGGTCGAACCGCAGTCCTTGATCGTCAACCTGGTCGGGACCCAGAACGTGCAGACCAACGATCAGATCACCGACTGGATGCGACAGCAGCTGCTCAAGATCATCCGAACCGACGTCACCGCGCACATCACCCGGGAGGGTTGGCCGATCCTGGGCATCGCCGCTCACACCGACGATGTCGAGGCTGCCGTCCTGGACAAGGTTCAGGCCTACATAGTCAATTACGGGCTCCAGATCCCGCGCCTGGGCAACCTCACGATTTCGATCAAGGAGGAGGATGAGGAGACGCTGAAGCGATACCGCAAGGACATTCAGTACACCAGGCTGGCCGGCGGCTTCCAGCAGTACAGCGTGGGCCAGGCCTACCAGGGGATCGGCGAAGGCGCGGCTCAGGGCGGAGGCGCTGGCAACCCGGCGATCCTCGGCATCGGACTGGGTCTGGGCGGGGCGGCGGCGGGAATTCCGGGCTCAGCCGGGGCGGGCTCGGCGCCCGCCCCGGTCCAGGTTCGCTGCGGCCGGTGCGGGACCCTGAATCCCGAATCGGCCAGGTTCTGTTCGTCCTGCGCGGCTCCGCTAGGTTCAGCCACCAGTCCGGCGTCGGGAGTGGCAACCTGTGCCAGCTGCGGGAGTCCGCTCCCGCCGGGGGCGAGATTCTGCGCCAACTGCGGCGCCGCAGCCGTCCCGGTGGCTCCTGCCGTCTGCGCCGGCTGCGGGGCGGCGCTGCCACCAGGGGCCAGGTTCTGCGCCGCTTGCGGCACCCCGGTGGTGGCGGCGCCTCAGACCGTGGCCTGTCCGAGTTGCGCCACACGGTCGCCCGCCGGAACTCGTTTCTGCCCCGCCTGTGGCACGTCGCTGGCCGCCGATTCGCCGGCCTCGGGCGGGCCGGCCCCCGAGTCTGGCAGCCCGCCCGCCCAGGGCTGAGCCGGGGCGGGGACAGGACTTGAAGGAATTCCGGCCGAGCCGCCGGATGGGGTCGGGCCAGGATCGCCCGCGGGCATGGCGCCGGCTCCGATGGTGGCTGCCAGTGCTCGGGCTGGGTGGGCTCGTAGCCCTTCAGTTGACCTTCCCCGAGGCGGCTTTCGCGCGTGGTGGCGGCGGCGGGCACAGCGGCGGCGCGGGTGGTTCGGGTGGCGGCCATTTCGGGGGCGGCGGCGGGCAAGGCGGCGGCGGTGGCGGGGTCGGTGGGATCGGTGGGATCGGGGGCTTCGGGACCACCGGCGGCGGACTCAGCCCGCTCGCCCTGCTCGGCGGATGCGGCCTGATCGTCCTCGTCCTCCTGGTGCTGATCATGGTCATCCTGATTGGCCGGAGGGGCCGGGGGCCGGCGGCTCTGGCCGGGCCACCTCCCTCCTGGGGGGATCCTTCGCAGTGGATCGCGACCCCCTCGAGTGGGCCGACCCCCGACCCTGTCGAGGAGGGACTGGCGGCGATCAAGCAGGCTGATCCAGATTTCGAGATCGAGACCTTCCTGCAGCGGGCGGAGGCGGTGTTCTTCCTGGTCACCGAAGCGTGGCAGAGCCGCAACCCGGCCGGGGGCCGGCCGTATCTGGCCGATGCCGCCTATGCCACCTGGTCCGAGCAGATCGCCCAGGCTGTGCGGGGCAACCGGAAGCAGGTCCTCGAAAATTTGAACGTGCGGGGCCTGCGCCCAGTGGTGGTGAGCCACAACCAGAGCGGCGACTTGATCCGGGTTCATATCGACTACGTGGCCGCCCCGCAGTGGATCGACGCCACCAGCGGCCGGATCCTGGAGGGTGGCCGGGAGGACCAGCGCCTGGGCGCGGAGTGGACTTTCCAGCGTGGTCCCGGGGCCCGCACCGTGGTTTCCGGCGGAGTCTCCGCCAACCGGTGTCCGAATTGCGGAGCACCGCTCGAACTGGATGAGGTGGGTGGCTGTCGCCATTGCCGGGCGGCGGTGTCGAGCGGAGCCTTCGACTGGACCTTGACCGCTATGGACACCGCCTACTTCGAGGAGGCCGGCCTGGATCCGCGGTGGGGCTCGGGCCGGAGCCGGTCGCTCGGCGTGGGGGAGGGAATCGCGGCCATCCAGCAGGCCGATCCTGGCTTTTCGACCGACGCCTTCCTGGCCCGCGCCCGGCAGGCTTTCACCGAGCTCCAGCAGGCCTGGCAGGCACGTCGGGTCGACCAGGCCAGGAACTTCACCAGCCCCGGGCTCTACCTGAGCTGGAGCGCCCAGGTCCGTCAACTGCTGATGCTGGGCAAGATCAACCACATCGAGAACCTGGAGATCCTGGACGCGAGCATCGTCAAAGTGGCGGTCGACGATCGCCTCTTCGACATCACGGTTCGCTTTATCGCCAGCTGCGCCGACTACGAGGTTGACGAGCGCACCAACCGGATCATCTTCGGCAGCCGCTCGCCCAGCCGCTTCACCGAGTACTGGACCTTCCAGCGCTCCCGGGAAGCGACCAGCGTCCAGCGCGGGCTGATCGAGAAGACCTGCCCGAATTGCGGCGCCCCGCTCGACATCAACCAGGTCGGGGAATGCCGCTACTGCAACGCGGCGGTGACCAGCGGACGCTTTGACTGGGTGCTCTCCCGGATCGATCAAGAGGAGGAATGGAGCGGCTGAGCGCGGCCGGGCGGCTGATCGCGAATCGTGTCTCGACCGGTGGGGACCAATGGTGGCGGCGCCTGCGTGGCAGGCCTGGACTTCGAACCAGCGCCGCACGCGGCGCACAGCAGTGAGGTGATCCGATATGAGTGAGCAGATGCCGACCGACCGGCCGGCCACCGTTCAGCCCGCCCCCGGGCCCGCCGCCACGGTTGCCCCCGGGCGGGGTGCGCCCCTGGTCGCCGGGCCGCCGGCTTCGGTCGGCGAGCCGATCGGGGCCTTCGGCTACAACTTGGGGGCGCTGGTCTGGGGTCTGATCGGGCTGGTGGTAGTGGTGGTGCTGGTGGTGCTTGCGTTGGTCGCCGGCGCCAACCTCCTCCAGGCGCTGGCCGGCCTGATCGGGCCAGGTCCGGGGCGGGGCAACCTCGCCTGAAGGGTCAGCCTGAGGGGTCAGGCGGTGGCGATCGCTGCCGCCCGCTGCAGACCGAGCTCCTCGATCGAGATCTCGCGCATCCGGTACTTCTGGATCTTGCCGGTCACCGTCATCGGAAAGCCGTCGACGAACTTCCAGTAGCGGGGGATCTTGTAGGTGGCGATCCGGCCCCGGCAGAAGGCGTCAAGTTCCTCGGCGGTGACCGCGGCCCCCTCGCGAAGCTGCACCCAGGCCATCACCTCTTCTCCGTAGCGCTCGCTGGGCACTCCGATGACCTGGACGTCGGCGACCGCGGGGTGGGTGTAGAGATACTCTTCGATCTCCCGCGGATACACGTTTTCGCCACCGCGGATGATCATGTCCTTGATCCGACCGGTGATCTTGACATACCCCTCGGCGTCGATCGAGCCAAGGTCGCCGGTGTGCATCCAGCGGGCGGGGTCGATAGCGGCGGCGGTGGCCTCGGGATTGTTCCAGTAGCCGAGCATGACGCTGTAACCCCGGGTACAGACTTCACCCGGCTCGCCCCGTGGCACCACCCGGCCGGTGCCGGGATCGACGATCTTGATCTCGACATGAGGATGGACCCGACCCACGGTGGTGACCCGCTTCTCGAGGGGGTCGTCGGTGGAGCTCTGAGTGGACACCGGGGAGGTTTCGGTCATGCCATAGGCGATGGTCACCTCGCTCATGTTCATCCGGGATCGAACTTGCTTCATGGTCTCGATCGGGCAGGGCGATCCGGCCATGATCCCGGTGCGCAGAGTGGAGAGGTCGAAGGTGGCGAAGTCGGGGTGCTCGAGCTCGGCGATGAACATGGTCGGTACACCGTACAGCGAGGTGCACCGCTCCCGGGCGACCGCGCTCAGCGTGGCGGCCGGCTCGAAGGCCTCGGCGGGTACCACCACGCAGGAGCCGTGAGTGGTACAGGCGAGGGTGCCCAGCACCATGCCGAAACAGTGGTAGAACGGCACCGGCACGCACACCCGGTCGTTTTCCGTGTAGTGGAGCCGTTCCCCGATGAAAAAGCCGTTGTTGAGGATGTTGTGGTGGGACAGGGTCGCTCCCTTGGGGAACCCGGTGGTGCCCGAGGTGTACTGGATGTTGATCGGATCATCGAACTGGAGCTGGGACTCGACCCCGGCCAGGTCCGCCTCGGATACCTGGCCAGCGTCGGCGAGCAGGCTCTGCCAGCCTTCTTCCAGCACTATCGCCTCGGCGAGTTCGGGACAGCGCGGGCGGACCTCTTCGAGCATCGCCGCGTAATCGGTGGTGCGGAAGCTCCGGGCGAGGATCAGCATCGAGACCCCTGACTGCTGGAGCGCGTACTCGAGTTCGGCGGTGCGGTAGGCCGGGTTGATGTTGACCAGGATCGCCCCGATCCGGGCGGTGGCGAACTGCACCACCACCCACTCATAGCGGTTGGGAGACCAGATCCCGACCCGATCACCGGGCTTGACCCCTCTGGCCAGCAGACCGCGGGCGCAGCGGCCGGTGAGGTCCCAGAGCTCCCGATAGGTGGCGCGGAATCCCTGGTCGCAGACCACCAGCGCCTCCCGGTCGCCGAATCGTTCGACGGTACCGCGCAGGTTCTCACCGATGGTTTCGCCGAGCAGCGGCAACTCGCTGGCGCCGCTCACGTATGACAGCTGGCTCATTGTTGGAATCCTCCTGATCAGGGGCGCGGCTGCGCTTCCCGTATCGTATTGCGGCGCCGCCGGCTGCGCCAGAGGGCCGGCGGCGCCCCGGTAGACTTATCGGGTGAGCGACCCGACCCAAGGTCGCGTCACGCCCAGCGCCCCGATCCAGGCGGCGCCGGGCGTGCGTGACATCCTCCCCGACGAGCGGGGGCGCTGGCGCCGGGCTGAGGGCGCCGCCCACCGGCTGAGCCGGGCCTACGGATACCGCGAGATCGTCACGCCTGTGATCGAGTACCTCGATCTCGTGGTCCGGGTGGGCGAATCGACCGACATCGTCCAGAAGGAGTTGTTCGTGTTCGAGGATCGCGGCGGCCGCCGCCTGGTGCTCAGACCGGAAGGCACCGCGGGCATGGTCCGGGCGTATTTCCAGGGCGGTCTCAACCAGGGACCGCAGCCGGTCCGGCTCTATTTGCTGGGCCCGATGTTCCGTGGGGAGCGCCCTCAGGCTGGCCGCTACCGCCAGTTCAACCAGTTCGACGTCGAGGTGATCGGCGACGCCAGCGCGGCGATCGACGCGGAAACCATCGAGCTTTCCCTCCGCTGGCTGGACGCCTGCGGCCTCCGGGGGCTGACGCTGCAGCTCAACAGCATCGGTGATCAGAGTTGTCGCCCCGCCTATTTGGAGCGCCTGGTCGAGTACTACGCACCACTGGCCGAGCGACTCTGCCCCGCCTGCCAACGGCGGTTGCACCAGAACCCGCTTCGCCTGCTCGACTGCAAGGAACGGCAGTGCCAGCCGCTCAAGGCGGGAGCGCCTGATATCGTCGACCACCTCTGTGACGAATGCGCCGACCATTTCGACGCCGTCCGCCGACTGCTCGCAGAGGCCGGTATCGACTATCAGCTGAACCCGCAACTGGTGCGCGGTCTCGACTATTACACACGGACAGTGTTCGAACTCCAGGATCCTGCCCACGGAGGGGCGCAGAACGCGCTCGGCGGGGGTGGCCGTTACGACGGTTTGGCGGCCGCCCTCGGGTATACGCCGACGCCGGCAGTGGGCTTCGCCTGCGGTCTGGAGCGGGTGGTGGCCCTGATGCCGGCCGACGGCGAGGAGCGGGCGAGCGGGCTGTTCCTGGTCGGCGATGGACCGGGCCTGGAGCCGGCCCTGGCCCAGCTCGGCCGCCTGGCCAGGACGGCCATCGACACCACGGTCGACTACACCTCGCGCAGTCTGCGGGCCAAGATGCGGGCCGCCGACCGGTTGCGGGCCCGCTACGTGGCGATCCTCTCACCGGCGGGCGTGACCGCCCGCACCGTGACGCTACGCGACATGGTCACCGGTGATCAGGAGGAGGTGGCGTGGGATCAGGTGCCGGAGAAGCTCGGATGAGCGGCTTCCAGGCACCGCACTGCGGCTCACTCAGGATCGAGGACGCCGGCTCGGAGGTCGAGCTGTACGGCTGGGTGGCGAGGCGCCGGGATTTGGGCGGGCTCATCTTCATCGACCTGCGCGACCGCTGGGGGGTGGTGCAGGTGGTGTTCAACCCGGCCTCGGCCCAGGCTGCCCACGCCGCCGCCTCGGAGCTGCGCGGCGAGTACGTGGTGCGGGTTGCCGGCACCGTGCGGCCGCGGCCGCCCGGCTCCGAGAACCCTCACCTGGCCACCGGCGCGATCGAGGTTGTGGCCTCTGAAGTCGAGGTGATCTCGGCCAGCAAGACCCCGCCCTTCGCGGTCGAGGATGGGGTAGAGCCAGAAGAGCGGCTCCGTCTCAAGTACCGCTACATCGACCTGCGCCGGCCCCGACAGCTCAGGGCACTGGAGATCCGGCATCGGGTCAACAAGATCATCCATCGCCACCTCGACGAGCGTGAGTTCCTGGAGGTGGAGACGCCGATGCTGGCCGCCACCAGTCCGGGCGGGGCCCGCGATTTCCTGGTGCCTTCCCGGTTGCACCGGGGCAAGTTCTATGCGCTTCCCCAGTCGCCGCAGGTGCTCAAGCAGATCCTGATGGTGGCCGGCATCCAGCGCTACTACCAGATCGCGCGCTGTTTCCGCGACGAGGCGCTGCGGGCCGACCGCCAGCCCGAGTTCACCCAGCTCGACGTCGAGCTGTCGTTTGCCAATGAGGACGACGTCTTCGAGCTCACCGAGAGCCTGATGGCGGCGATCTGGAAGGAAGTCTTGGGCATCGACCTGACCCTGCCCTTTCCCAGGATCAACATCAAGGACTCGCTGCTCAGGTACGGAACCGACAAGCCCGACCTGCGGTACGAGCTGGAGATCGCCGATCTGGGCCAGGTGTTGGCCGCGACCCGGGCCGCGGTGTTCCGCACCGTGCTCGACTCTGGCGGGGTGGTGAGGGGGATGGCGGTGCCGGGTGGTCGTGATCTCAGCCGCCGGCAACTGGACGAACTGGTGACCGTGGCCCGGGGCGCCGGTGGGCGCGGTCTGGCCTGGCTGCCCGGAGGTCCGCTCGACAAGTTCCTGACTCCCGACGAGGTGCAGGGGGTGCGGCGGGTCACCGGCGCCGGTCCCGATGACCTGGTTCTGATCGCCGCCGACCGCCGCCGGCGCGCGGAGACGGTGATGGGCCTGGTCCGCCAGGAGATCGCCCGCCGCCGGGGCCTGATCCGGCAGGGTGAGTGGCGGTTCCTTTGGGTGTCCCCCACGTACCTGTTCGAAGAGGACGATGAAGGGCGGCTGACGTACGCCCACCATCCCTTCACGCGACCGGTGGCCGAGGATTTCGAGTTCGTCGAGCGACGCCCCTACGATGTCCGCGCTCATGCATACGACATCGTCCTGAACGGGTACGAGTTGGGTGGCGGCAGCCTCAGGATCTACGATCCGGCGATGCAGGAGCGCGTGTTCGGCCTGCTCGGCCTGGACCGGGAGACCATCCACCGCCGGTTCGGCTACCTGCTCGAGGCTTTCGAGTACGGGGTGCCTCCTCATGGCGGGATCGCCTGGGGCATCGATCGTGTGATCATGATGCTCGCCGGCACCGACAACATCCGTGACGTGATCGCCTTCCCGAAGACCCAGCAGATGATCGACCACATGATGGAGGCACCTTCCAGTGTCGAGCCCGAACAGCTGGAGGAGCTCGGCATCCAGTTGCTGCCGCCGAAGGAGTGACCGGTCCCGATCCCGTGCTCGCCCTGGGGCCAGGTTTGGGCCGGACTCCGGGCTGGTAGGATTCGTGTTACCCCCGACCGCGGATCTCCGGCCAGCGCGCGTTGGCCTACATGATCCTTTACGGGATGCCGGGTCCGGCGGCGGCCGGCAAGCCCTGCGGCGATCTCGCCGGCAGGGAAGCCGAAAGTCGTGGGTAGGCAGCCCACCTGGCAGGTACCAGGGCAACCCGCCCGGAGGTGCGGGTCGGGGGCGACCTCGAATCGTCGGCTGGGTAGAAGCTGGCCCGGCTCGGGCGAGGACACCCGGGCCGTGACACCTCCCGGGCTGGTGCTGGGCCTGTTGGTCACGCTTGCCGTCAGCCAGCTGATCTACGCCTTCCTGCCCACCGACGACCGGCGCTACCTGTCGATCCTGCTCGCCACTCTCCTGGGCATGCTGCTGGGCCGGACCTGGGACCTGCTCGACCTCCCGGGCGGTCTCCGCCTGGGCCAGGTCAACCTATTTCCGGCTCTGCTCTTCGTGCTGGTACTACAACTGCCGGCGGTGATCCTTTCCCGCTACCTCCGCCATCGCGGTTGAGGGCACAATGGAGCCAGTGTCCTCGACGACCGCGCCTGTGAATCGGAGCTGATCGGAGCGTCTATGCAGAATTTCATGTACCTGGCGATCGGGGTGGCCGCCCTGCTGGTGGCGGTGGCGGTCGGGTTCTTGGTGCTACGGGTGACGGTCACCCTCTCGGTGGTCGAGCGCATGCTGCTGCTCACGCTCGAAGAGCTCAGGGCAACGCTGCCCGAGGTGCGGGGCTCGCTGGTCAACGTCAATGGAATCCTGGGCTCGGTCAATCATTCCCTGGAGACGGTGCTGGGCGGGATCGGCAGGGCGGCCGCCCTGGTGGTGGATACCGGGCGCAAACTGGGTACAAATGTGGGTGACCGTCTGGGCCGCCTCGGGTTGAGAAAGAGGTCCTAGCCCAGATTTGGCGGATTTAGTGATGACAGGAGCAAGGTGATGCCGGAAAATGACGACTCGAGCCGGGGTGCGGGGATTTTTCTGCTCGGCTTTGTACTCGGGGGCGCGCTCGGCCTTGGCGCCGGCCTGCTGCTCTCCACCGAGCGCGGCCGCGAGCAGATAGACGACATTCGCCAGCGCTTCGTGGAGTTGCGCAGCCAGGCTCAGAAGGTAGCGAGCGATGCCGCCGACCGGGTACCGGATCACGTCGACCTGCACCCGGGCGAGCCGGCCCCGGAGGCCTGAGCATGCACGAAGGTCAGCTGGCCGATCTCCGGCTGCCGGCCAGCGAGGAGTTCATACCCGTCGCCAAGGCGGTGGCGGCACGGCTCGGCGGCATGATCGGGTTCGGGATCGAGGAGATCGATGAGCTCAACATCGCCGTCGTGCAGATCTGCCTGGAGGCGATCGAGGTGGCCAACGAACACTGGGGGGAGGAGGGTTGGATGCATCTCGCCTACACCGCGACCCCCCGCGGCCTCGAGGTGGAGGTGGAAGCGGCCGGGCCCCGCCGGCTGAAGGTGAGACCGCGGAGCACATCCCGGAGCGCACCCCGGCTGCCCGGGCCGGTGACCGAGCCGCCAGTCCCGGCGCGTGGCGGGCAGGCCGAGATCCTGCTCCGGATGTTCGTCGACGACATGCACTCGCACGTCGACCAGCGGAGCGGCACCCTGCGGATCCGCATGACCAAGTACCACCTCGGCTGAGCCAGTCGGGCGGGAGGTGACCAGCACTCAACGTGACGAGCTGCGGGGGCTCCACCAGCGCTACGTCGAGACCAGAGACGAAAGGGAGCGGGCCGAGCTTCGAGAGCGGCTGGTGCAGGCCTACAGCGGCCTGGTTCATTCGATTGCGCGCAAGTTCGCCAATCGCCAGGAGCCGCTGGAGGACATCGTCCAGGTCGGGTTCCTGGGTCTGATCAAGGCCATCGACCGCTTCGATCCCGAGTTCGGGACCGAGTTCAGCACGTTCGCCACGCCAACCATCACCGGCGAGATCAAGCGCTATTTCCGCGATCGCAGCTGGTCGATCCGCTTCCCGCGCCGGCTGCAGGAGCTGTACGGGTCGGTGCTCCAGGCCAACGAGAAGCTGAAGGGCGAACTGGGCCGCCAGCCTTCCCTGCAGGAGGTGGCTGACTCGCTCCAGGTACCGCTGGACGATGTTCTCGAGGCGATGGAGATCGGGGCGGCGATGGCCCCGGTGTCGCTGGATTCGGAGGTCGGCGGCACCGAGGATGGCCGCCCACTGGCCGAGGTGGTGGGCGACACCGACGAGAACCTCGAACGGGTCGAACTCCAGGACGCTTTACGGCGCGCCATGTCACATCTCAACGAGCGCGAGCGCAAGGTGATGGCGATGCGCTTCTACGAACAGCTCAGTCAGGCCGAAGTGGCTCGCAACCTGGGCATCAGCCAGATGCACGTGTCGCGTTTGCAGCGGGCGGCGCTCGAGCAGCTCAAGCAGTACCTCCCCAGCGACCTGGCCTGAGTCACGGGGTGGGCGCCAGCCGGACGCCGGGTGGGGGCGTGGCCGGACGGCGGCCCCACATAACATAAAGAGGCGCTGATGACCGGTTCCGACGTCCGAGCACGCTTCCTGCAACACTTCGAGGCCCGCGGTCACCTCAAGCTGCCGAGCGCTTCCCTGATCCCTGATCGCGATCCGACCACGCTCCTCATTTCGGCCGGGATGCAGCCGCTCAAGCCCTACTACCTGGGCCTTCGCCCGCCGCCCGCGCCTCGCCTGGTGAGCTGCCAGAAGTGCTTCCGCACCGGGGATCTGGAGCAGGTGGGCCGGACTGACCGTCATCTCACCTTCTTCGAGATGCTGGGGAATTTCAGCCCCACCGGCGACTACTTCAAGGAAGGCGCGATCCCGGCCGCCTGGGAGTTGCTGACCGAGGTCTACGGGATCCCGGTGGGCCGCCTGCGGGTCACCGTGCATCCGTCCGACGGCGAAGCCAGGCGGCTCTGGATCGAGGTGGTCGGACTTGCCCCCGACCGGGTCCACGACAACGCCGAGAACTGGTGGGCGGCTGGCGAAACCGGCCCCTGCGGACCCGACTCCGAGATCTGGTTCGACCGTGGCCCGGAGGCCGGCTGCGGCCGTCCGGACTGCGTTCCCGACCACTGTGATCGGTATCTCGAGGTGTGGAACCTCGTCTTCATGCAGTACGATCGCCAGTTCGACGGAACCCTGGTACCGTTGCCGCGGCCGGGCATCGACACCGGCATGGGTCTGGAACGGATGACCGCGGTGCTCAACGGTCGCGCCTCGCCATTCGAAACCGACCTGTTCGCGCCGATGTTCGAGTTCGTGGCCGGCGCCGCGACCAAACCGGAGACGGTCTCCTCGCGGGTGGTGGCGGATCATCTGCGCGGGATGACCTTCCTGATCTCGGATGGGGTTACGCCGGGCAACGAGGGCCGCGGCTACGTGCTCAGGCGCGTGCTTCGCCGGGCGGCCCTGCATGCCCGGCGGATGGAGATGCGGCGGCCGCTGAGCGCGGGGATCGGGTCGGTGGTGTCAGTGATGGCGGAGCAGTATCCCGAATTGCGCACCAACCAGCCGCTGATCGAAGCGGTGGTGGCGGCCGAAGAGGCGCGCTTCGAGCGCACGCTCCAGAACGGCCTCGAACAGTTCGAGCGGATCGCGGCCGGCGCCGCCGGCCGGATCGAGGGAGAGGAGGCCTTTTTGCTCCACGACACCTTCGGGCTGCCTTTCGAGCTGACGGTCGAACTGGCCGCCGAGCGCGGCCTGGAGGTCGATCGCCAGGGTTTCGAGGAGGCGATGACACGCCAGCGGCAGCGCTCGCGGACCATGTCCGGACAGCGCTGGCCGGATGTGGCGGGGCTGCCCCAAAGCCGGTTCACCGGCTACGAAGAGACCCAGACCCGCAGCCGGGTGACGATGATCCGGGTGGCCGGCGAGCAGGTGGAATCGGCCTCCGAGGGAGAGGAAGCCGAAGTCTACCTGGAGGCGACCCCGTTCTATGGCGAGGCTGGAGGGCAGGTTGGGGACACCGGCGAGATCACCGGCGAGTCGGGCAGCTTCCGGGTCGACGACACCCAGCGGCCGGCCGAGGGGGTGATCGCCCACCTCGGCACGGTAGTCGACGGTTCTCTGAAGGTGGGGGAGACGGTCACGGCGCGCATCAACACCGAGCGACGCCGCGCCATCATGCGTCATCACACCGCCACCCACCTGCTCCACCGGGCGCTGCGGATCGTGCTCGGGGAAACCGCCGTCCAGCGCGGTTCCTGGGTCGGCCCCGACCATTCGACCTTCGACTTCCCGCTCGCCCGCCCGGTCAGCCGGGAAGAGCTGAGCCAGATCAGCGCTATCGTCACCGCCGAGGTGCGGGCGGCGCACCCCTTTCATGCGGTCGAGGTGGCCTTCGACGACGCCGTGGCGATGGGAGCGATGCACCTCTTCGACCAAAAGTACGGGGAGCGGGTCAGGGTGGTCAGCTTCGGGGAGTTCAGTCGGGAGCTGTGCGGGGGCACCCATGTGAGCAGTACCGCCGATACCGCCCCGGTGGTGATCCTCTCGGAGAGCAGCATCGGCGCCGGTCTGCGCCGGATCGACTTCGTGGCCGGTGAGCCGGCCCGGGAGCTGGTCGAGCGCCGGTTGATGATCCTGGGAGATCTGGCCCGGGGGCTGGGGGTGGCGCCCGAGCGAGCCCTTCAGCGCGTGAGCGAACTACAGGCCCAGCTCCGGTCGGCGGAGAGGGCGGCCGAGCTGGCCCGAGCGGAGGTCCGCCGGCTGCGCCTCCACGGGGCCGGAGGCGGGGGACGGCCGGAGATGACTCCGGCCAGGGTGCCCCTGATCATGCGGGTGCTGGACGGTGAAGCGGGGGGCGCCGATCTCAGGGCCGCCGCCGACGAACTGCTGAGCGCGATCGGTGGCAGTGGGGTGGTCTTCGTGACCGGGGACCGGGCGTTCGTGATCAAGGTTTCCCGCGATCTTGCCGGAGGTATCAGCGCCACCGAGCTCAAGGAGCTGGTGGGCAGGGGAGGCGGCCGGCCGGAACTGGCCCAGGGCCGGCTCGAGGTCGATCCCGACGAGGCGATGGAGCGGATCCGGAAGGCGCTGCAGTGAGCGAGCCGCAGGCTATCCGCAAGAAGCAGGACTACCTGCGGCATTTCACTCTGCTCGATCTGGGGTCGAGCATGGTCAAGGCGGCGGTGGTGCGGAAGGACGAAGACACCGCCACCATTCTCGGAGTCGGTCGCGAACCCCAGCACCCGTCGGCCCTGCACCGGGGTCAGGTAGGCGACCACCGACTCCTGCTGCAGACGGCCAACCGGGCCCTGGAGGCGGCGGAGAACATGGCCGGCCTGCTACCCGGGCAGCTGATCGTGGGCACCGGTTCCCAGATCGTCGCCGGTCTCGGCTCGGCGGCGGTGGTGCCTCGGGACCGGCCCGATCAGCCGATCCGCTCCGGCGAGTACCGCGACATGCTGGCCCTGGTCGAGCGCCGCGCCCTCCGCGACGCCAAGGCCCTGCTCGAGCGCTCGGGCCAGCGGGAGGCGGCGCGGCTGATCCATGTGTCGGCCACCGGCGTGCGGGTGGACGGCGTACCCACCCGTAGCCCGCTCGGCATGCGTGGCCGAAATGTCGAGCTGGGTGTGTTCAACGCGTTCTTGCCGTCCTCTGACTACAAAGCACTGGCCCGGCTGGCCCGGGACCTGGACCTCGAACTGCTCAGCATTGTCCCAAGCACCTTCGCGGTAGCCTATAGCGCGCTGCCGCCGAACGCCTGGGAGCAGGGGGCGGTGGTGATCGACGTCGGGGGCAGTGGTACCCGCGGCCTGGTCATCCGCTCGGGCTCGGCTCGCCATGGCTTCGCCCTCGACCTGGGCGGAGACGGGATCAGCTCCCACATCGCGACCCTGCTCGGGATCTCCCGGGAGGAGGCCCATGCCCGCAAGCTGCGGTATGCCGGGGGCTACCTCACCCCGGCCGAGGCGGCGCCGATCGGGGGCATCGTGGCCACCGATGTCGACATCCTGCTCACCGCGATCGGCTTCCAGCTCCGCGAGCTGCCCCCGATGGACGGGATCCCGGCTGATCTCTACCTGGCCGGGGCCACCGCCGATCTGCCTGACCTGGGGCGGGCGATCCGCGCGCCCGGCTGGCGGGAGGGGGTCGGCTTCGCCAGCGAGCCGCGGGTGACGGTGCTCGAGCCGGGGGCGGTGACGGCGGTCACGGACACCACCTGTATGCTGGCTGGAAGCGGAGATGTCATGATCGCCTGCCTGGCCGACCATGGGGTCAGGGCCCTGGCCGGCGACAACGAGATCATAGAGAGCGCGGTCCGGGCGGTCATCAAGGAGGCCTTCCGGTAAGCAGGAAGCGGATCATAACCACATGAGCTCGGTGCCCACCGAACGCCAGAGTGTACGCGAGGACGAAGGTCTTTTCGAACTGGTCGGCCGTCTCCAGGCCAGCCGGACTCGTGAAGTGCGGCTCGTGCTGCCGGCGGGGGCCGCCTTCGGGCAGAATCCGCTCAACTTCAAGCTGCTTCGCGACTACGCGGAGAAGCTGGGCAAGGTGGTGGTGATCGAGAGTCCCGACCCGGCGGTGGCCGACCGGGCCCGGGCGGCGGGACTGGGCGAGCCAGGCGAAGACAGCGTGGTCACCACCCCGGCCGCTCACCCCGACGACCGACCGGTGATCCGCATGCCCGCGAGTCCGGCCGCCGAGTCGGCTGGCGGGCCGACCGTGGGGTCAGCGGCCGGCGTGGCCGTGCCCGTGGTCGCCTCCGCCGTGTCAACTTCCGCTGCCTCCGGGCTCGACGGCGAGGCCGAGCCGGCGCCCCGGGCCATGCCCCGGCGTGAGCCGGCCGGCGGGGTTCCTCCGACCGGGCCGGGTCCGGCCGGGGCTCGCGTCTCCGCCCGACCGGCGGCGCCGCGGGTGGAGCTGCCGAGTCGGGCTCATCGCGGCGCCGGCTGGGTGCTCTACACCGCGCTCGCCACGATCGCTCTGGTCGCCCTGGCCGCCCTGTTGGTGCTGGTCCCCTCGGCCGAGGTGACCCTCAAGGCCACTCCCCAGGCCTTCTCCAGGCAGGCCGAGGTGGTGGCGGAGCCGGGCAAGCCGCCGGTCAAGATGCACAGCTATACCTCTTCGCGATCCAGCAGTCAGAGCTTCAGCACCACCGGGCTCAAGATCACCGATGCCACCCCCGCCAGCGGCACGGTGGTATGGAGCAACCGGTGTTCGGTGGCCATTTTCCAGATCCCCGCCGGCCAGCGGGTGTTTGGCAACGGGGTCACCTTCGCCACCAGAAGCGGAGTCGACGTGCCGCCCAACGGCAGCGCCGCCACCCCGATCGTGGCCGTGACCCCGGGCGCCTCTGGCAACCTGCCGCCCGGTACCATCACCGGGATCGACCGGGCCAGCGATGTCATCAAGCTCTGCCTGTCGGTGAACAATCCCGAGCCGACCAGCGGTGGCGCCGATGAGAAACGCGATGCCTACGTGACCCAGACCGACCTCGACACCGCCCGCAACGCACTCCAGCAGGCGGTCCAGAAGGAGATCGTCGACGACCTCTCCCGCCAGGCCGCTGCCGCTGGAGAGAAGCTGGCCCCCAACCCCTTGTTCGACAGCCCTCAGTTCCAGGCCGACCGCAAAGTGGGCGACTTCGCGACCCGCTTCGGCGCCAGCCTCAACGAGAAGGGCAGCGGGCTCGCGTACAACGAGAAAGATGTCGAGAACGCCTTCTACGAGAAACTGAACAGCGCGCTGCCGAAGGGTTTCACCCTGGTTAGCGACAGCCGCAAGGTCGAATACTCGGTCAAGGGCGTGAACGGCAGCCAGATCACCTTTGCCGGAACCGCCTCCGGCTCGCTGGTCCCGCTGGTACAGGCGGACCAGGTCAAGAGCCAGCTCAGCCTCAAGCCCCCGTCGCGGGCGCTAGCTTACCTCAAGCAGCAAGGGTTCCAGGAGGTGACGATCACCCAGAAGCCATTCGCGCTCCCGTTCATGCCGGTCCTGAGTTCACGGATCAGCATCAAGTACATCCTGCCTACCTCCGGCGCCAGGCCGGCCGCGGGCTGAGCCTTGGCCCGGTACCTGGCCGTCGATCCCGGTAGCGTCTGGATCGGGTTGGCGGTGTCCGACCCGGAGGCCACGATCGCTTTCCCGATCGATCCGGTGCCTGCCCGTCCCGCCGCCACCCTGGTCAGCCGGCTGGTCGAGGTCGCCCGCCGGCAGGGGGCGGAGGAGTTGGTGGTGGGGCTGCCCCGGCGACTCGACGGAGGGTCAGGGCCTGAGGCCGCCGCCGCCCGGGAACTGGCGGAGAGGTTGCGGCGGGAGTCGGGCCTGAAGGTGACCCTGGTCGACGAGCGCCTGACCACCCGCCTGGCCGAGCGTGGCCGCCGGGAGCTGGAACGCCCGGCCCTTCGTTCATCCGGGCCTGGCCGGCGGCCACCGGCCCGGCCTATCCGCCGGGACGGCCGCCTCGACAGCCTCGCCGCCGCCGAAATCCTGCGTACCTGTCTGGCCCGTGCCGCCGCCCGCCGCTCCCGGAGCACGGGATGAAGGTTTCACCCGGCCCGGCCTCCGGCCCGCCGGCCCGACCCTATGTGATCGAGTTGATCGACGACGCTGGCGACCGGTCGCGCTTCGAGGTGATCGATGCCCTGGACTACGACGGCGCCACCCACTACCTGGTACAGGACGCCGAGGATGAAGCCAGGGTCCTGGTTCTCAGTGAGGTGGCGGGTGGATTCGAGTCGGTCACCGGCGAGCGGCTGGATGAGCTGCTCGCCCTGTTCGAAAGCGAACTGGACGAGGACTCCTGATGCGGGTGCTGCTCGGCGCCTTCGCGGCCCTGGCCTTGCTGATCGGGGGGTCGTTTGGCGCCTATCGGTATGCGGTCCACCTGGTCCAGGATCCGGCCGCCGCCGACTCACGTCCGGTCAGCGTCGAGATCACCCCGGGGGAGAGCGCGGCGGAGGTCGCCAAAGACCTGGCCGCCCAGGGGGTGGTCAGAAGCGCTCTAGCCTTCCAGCTCTACCTTCGCTACACCGGCGGCGCCGCCGAACTGCGGCCGGGCCGCCACCTCGTGCGCAGGAACATGACCATGCAGCAAGTGGCCCAGGAGCTGACCCGGTCCGAGGCCAGGCCGGTGGTCACGATCACGCTTCCGGAGGGACTGACCGCCAGGGAGATGGACGCCCGGGTCGCCGCCGCCGGGCTGGGGGCTCCGGGTGATTACATCGCGGCCAGCCGGGATCCGTCGATCTCCCGCCCCTTCCTGGCCTCCAGGCCGCCAGCCGCCGGCCTGGAGGGCTTCTTGTTCCCGGACACCTACGAAGTACAGGTGGGCGTCGGCCCCCGGGCTCTGATCGAAAAGCAGCTCGACCGCTTCGGTCAGGTGCTGACCAGCGATCTCCAAGCGCGCCTCAGCCAGCCGGACGCCATCCGGCCGGCGATCACGGTCTTCCAGCTCGTGATCCTCGCCTCGATCGTCGAACGTGAGGCCGACCGCGACCTCGACCGGCCACGGGTCTGCAGTGTCTACTTCAACCGGCTGAAGCAGAACATGCCGCTCCAGGCGGACGCCACTGTCGAGTACGCGCTCGGGGTCTGGAAGCCCTCGCTCACGCTCGAGGATCTCAAGATCGACTCACCCTACAACACCTATCGCCACCGGGGTTTGCCGCCGGGCCCGATCAGCAACCCGGGTGAAGCCGCGCTGAAGGCGTGTGTCAACCCTGAGCGGACCGACTACCTCTACTACTTCACCGACCATCAGGGGATCACCCGCTTCGCCACCACCCTGGACCAGTTCGAGCAGCTCAAGGCGAAGTACGGGGTTTCCGGGAACTGAGGCTTGATCATGCGCACCGGTCTGATCGGCCGCGACATCGCCTATTCGGCCAGCCCACGCATCCATGCCGCCGCCTTCGCCGCGCTGGGGCTGGACTGGACCTACGAGCTGATCGACATCGAGCCGGGCGAACTGGCGCGGGCGGTGGGCCGCCTGCGCACGCCGGCCTGGCGGGGAGCCAATGTGACCATCCCGTACAAGACGTCGGTGCTGGGCCTGCTCGATCAGGTGGTGGGGGAGGCCGCGGCGGCAGGCAGTGTCAACACGGTGGTCAATGACGCTGGCCGGCTGATCGGTTACAACACCGACGTGATCGGTATCCGGAGGGCGATGGCCAGGCTCGACCTCGCCGCCGGGGCCGAACCGGCGGTGGTGATCGGGACCGGAGGCTCGGCCCGGGCCGTGCTCGCCGCCCTCGTCTCCCCCCGAGTGACCCTGGTCTCACGCCAGGGACGGGGGATCGAAGGGTACCCGTTAGCGGTGCCGATCCGGCCCGATGATCCGGCTCTGGCCGGGCTGATCGCGGAGGCGGCGGTGCTGGTCAACGCCAGTCCGCTGGGCCGCAACGGCGAGCCGGCCACACCGGTGCCGGTGCTGCCCCGCGCCGGGGTGGTGATCGACCTCGTCTATTCCGGGACCGGCACCCCCCTGATCTCCGCGGCGCGGCAGGCGGGGGTCCGGTTCGCGGATGGCTGGGAGATCCTGGTCGCTCAGGCAGAGGCGGCGTTCGAACTGTGGACCGGTCTTCCGGCGCCGAGCCGGGTTATGTGGGCCGCGGCCGGCGGAGGCGGAGACCGGGCCGGCTTGGATCACAATTGAGCTGACGTGAAAGACCTGATACCCGGCGAGGAGCTGGTGATGGTGGTGCACCGGCACTGGGTGGTGCTGCTGCGCTCGCTGGTGGTGCCGCTGGTGGTGCTGGCCGTGGCCGGGATCGTTGACCTGCTGGGACTGCGCGCCCAGGGCGGCGGAGGCGCGGCCCGCGACTATCTGATCATCGGGATTCTGGTGCTGGTGGCGGCTTTCGGGGTCTGGCTGCTGGTCGCCTGGTTGATCTGGCAGGCGGCCACCTTCACACTCACCGACCAGCGGGTGCTGATGAAGACCGGGATGCTTACCCGCCAGACCAAGGTGATCGCCCTCGATCGGGTGACCGACGTCACCACCAAGCAATCGGTGCTCGGTCGGCTGCTCAACTATGGGCGAGTGGAGGTGGACGCGGCCGGCACCGCAGGGGCTGAGATCATCGACTACATCCCTGATCCCACCGAGTTCCGCGACCAGATCTTCACCCAGGCCGCGGCCTACCGGAGGGAGCTGGCGGCGATCCGCGGCGGGGTTCGCCGTGCGGCGGCGGACGACGGTACGGCTTGAAGCGCGTAGAGGTCGCCGTTCCTGAGTTCCCATACCAGGTGATGATCGGTCCGGGCGCCCTGGACGAGATCGCCCGGGCGATCGTCGGCCGCCACCATCGGGCGCTGCTGGTGATCGATTCGGCGGTGGTGGACGTGGCGCCGGTAACCGGCCTGGCCGCCAACCTGGCCGCCGCCGGGGTGGTGGTGCGTACCGCCACGGTAACCGCCGGGGAGTCGTTGAAGACGATGTCGGAGCTGACCCGGCTGCTCGAACTCCTGGAGGATGACGGCTTCGGGCGCCGAGACTGTGTGGTCGCGATCGGCGGCGGGACGGTGGGAGACCTGGCCGGATTCGCGGCCGCGATCTGGCAGCGCGGGATCGCCCACTACCAGGCACCGACCACCCTCTTGGCAATGATCGACGCCTCGGTCGGCGGCAAGACCGGCGTCAACGGCCGGCGGGCCAAGAACGCGATCGGGGCGATCTGGCAGCCTGCGTTGGTGGCGGTGGAACCGGGGTTTCTGGTCACTTTGCCGGAGTGGGAGTACCGGTCCGCCCTGGGAGAGGTGGTCAAATACGCCTTCTCTCTCGATGCCACCCTGGTCGAGTTCCTGGAGGGTTCGCTGGCCGCGGTCGCGGCCGCTGACCCGGCGGTGGTGGAGAAGGTGGTGGCGTGGTGCGTTCGGCTCAAGGCTGAGGTGGTCGCGGCCGATCCCCGCGAGGGCGGCCGGCGCCAGGTACTCAATTACGGACACACTTTTGGACACGCGCTGGAAGTGGCAAGTGGGTACCGGGTGGCCCACGGCCGTTGCGTGGCCGCCGGCCTCCAGGTGGCGGCCCGGGTCGCGGTCGGGCTGGGCCTTTGTTCCGACGCCCTGGTGGCGCGACAGGATCGCCTGTTGGCCGGCCTGGGGCTGCCCGGCGCCCTGCCCCGGCTGGAAACCGGCGGCTTCCGCGACCTGATGGCCCGGGACAAGAAGTCGGTAGCGGGCCAGCCCCGATGGGTGTTGCCGGTGGCGGTGGGCCGGGTCGAGCCCGGCATCCCGGCGCCGGCCGAGGTGGTAGAGGCGGCGATCCGGTCGGTGCTGGCCGGAGACTGAGGCGGCGCCCTGGCTGCCGGCCTCGGTCCCGGCCGGGGATGGGACCGCCGCGATCGCGGCGGGTAGAGTATGCAGTTGGGAGAACAGACTTGGTATCCAGCAACGACCTGCGACCGGGAACCGTTTTCGAGATGGACGGCCAGCTGATGAGCGTGGTCAGCTCCGAACACATCAAGCTGGCCCGGGGCAGCGCGGTGATCAAGGTGAAGCTGCGCAACGTCCGTTCCGGGGCGATCTTCGAGCAGAGCATGCGCAGTGGGGAGAAGTACAAGCTGGCCCGGATCGAAAGCGGGGAGGCCAGCTACCTCTATGCTGACGGCGACCTCTTCAACTTCATGGACTCGGAGACATACGAAACCGTCACCCTGCCCCGAACCATGGTCGCCGACGCCCTGCCCTTTCTCAAGGAGGGTAACCCGATCAAGCTGCTGCGCTACGACGGCCAGGTGATCGGTATCGAACTGCCGATCACGGTCGAACTGAAGGTGATCCACACCGAGCCGGGTGTCCGCGGTGACACGGTTTCCGGTACAACCAAGCCGGCCACTCTGGAGACCGGGGCCACGATCAACGTGCCCCTGTTCGTCAATGAAGGAGACGTGATCCGGGTCGATACCCGTAGCCGCTCGTACATGGAGCGTGTCTAGTGGCTGCCGAACCCGCGCCCAGCCTCGGCGCGGTGCGAGTCGCCAGCGAGGTGATCGCGAGCATCGCCCAGATGGCGGCGCTCGAGGTGGAGGGGGTCGCCAGCATGGACGAGCCGGCCGCCCGGCCGCTCTCGGGGCTGCTGCGGCGGGGTACCGCGCACCGTGGAGTGCGGGTAACCGTCGAGCCGGGGGGCACCAGCCTTTCGCTGGTGCTCTTCGTGAAGGTTCGCGCGGTCGAGCACGTGACCGCTCTGGCGGTCGAGATCCAGGACCGCGTCACCGAAGCGATCGAACGGATGCTTGGACTGACGGTGTCGGAGGTCACGGTCCGGGTCACCCGGGTCGTGTACGAAGACTGATCCCCGCCCTCCCAGTTTCCGGCCGCCGGATGGGCAAGCGAAGGCAGGCGCGTGAACTGGCCCTGGCGGTGCTGTTCGCCCACGAGAGCCGACCCGACACCCCCGAGGCGATCCTGGAGTACCGGGCCTCCGAACTCAACAGCCCGCCCGACGTGGTCGAGTTCGCCCGGGGCCTGGTGACCGGCGTGCTCGAGCACCAGGAAGAGCTGGATCAGGCGATCCGGGCGGCCAGCGAACACTGGTCGCTGGAGCAGATGTCGCGGATGGACAAGGTGATCTTGAGGATCGCCGTTTTCGAGATTCTCTTCGGGGGCAACGTGCCGGTCAAGGCGGCGATCAACGAGTCGATCGAACTGGCCAAGGCCTTCTCGGGGGATGACTCCGGGCGTTTCGTCAACGGCGTGCTAGGCCGGATCGCCGCCGCCGAACCGGCCTGACCCGATTGGGCGGGCAGTTTCTCCTGCCGCCGCTGGTCGCCTGGTCGGCGGCGCAGTTGATCAAGGTGGTGCACAGCTCGGTCCGCCGTCGGCGGATCGACCTCCGGGTTCTGTCCTCGATGGGCGGGATGCCGTCATCGCACAGCGCTTTGGTGGTGGCGCTGACCACCGCCATCGGGCGGGTGGAGGGCGTCGCCTCCTCGACTTTCGCTTTGGCCCTGGTCTTCTCGGGAGTGGTTATGTACGACGCGGCCGGGGTCAGACGAGCCGCCGGACGGACCGCCGCCGCCCTCAACCAGCTGATCGACGACCTGGTCACCCACCGCGATCTGCACCCGCAGGAGCGCCTGCTCGAGCTGCTCGGTCACACGCCGATCGAGGTGCTGGCGGGAGCCGCGCTGGGGCTGGCGGTCGGGCTGATCCCGCTCTAGCCGCCTTGGAGACCCTGGAGTCCCGGACACTGGTCAGGGGCCGGCTCGACCGGCAGCTGGTGGAGCTCGGGCTGGTCGAGTCGCGGCAGCGGGCTCAGGCCCTGATCGCCACCGGGCGGGTCCGGATCGACGGTGTCACTGAGCGCCGCTTCGGCCGCATGATCGGACCCGACCAGTCGATCGAGCTGGACCTGGGGCCGGCCTATGCCAGCCGCGGCAGCCTCAAGCTCGAGCCAGTGCTGGAGGCACTCCAGGTGGAGGTGGAAGGCCGGATCTGCGCTGACATCGGGGCGTCGACGGGCGGCTTCACCGACGTCCTCCTGCGCCGTGGGGCACGGCGGGTCTACGCCGTTGACGTGGGCCGCGGCCTGCTGCTGCCGCGGCTGGCCGGAGACCCCCGGGTGGTGGTGATGGACCGCACCAACATTCGCCACCTGGCCGGCTTCCCGGAGCCGGTAGATCTGATCACGGTGGACGTCTCTTTCATCGGACTCGAACTGGTGCTGTCCGCGCTGCACGCGGTTCAGCCCGATGCCCGGGTGCTGGCCCTGTTCAAACCGCAGTTCCAGGCCGGGCGGCGCGAACTCAACCGACAGGGGGTGGTGCGGAGCCAGGCCGCGGTGGATCGGGCGCTGGACGCCCTGCTGGTCGCGCTGCCCGAACTGGGCTACCGGCTCGAAGCCCGTATGGAAGCCGGGTTGAAGGGAGCCAACGGCAACCAGGAGGTGTTCCTGTGGCTGGAGCCGGTGTCGGTGGTGGCGAGTCGGGAGGTGGACGATGGAGCCTGAGCCGCGGTCACCGGGGGCTGGAGCCTGGTTCGGGCTGGTGTTGCATCCCGACCTCGATCCAGGCGACTCACGGGTGGTGGCGATCCGGGAGGTCCTGGCCGAGATCGGCAGGGGCACCTGGGAAACCCAGCGGCACTCTCTGCCCCGGCCGGCCCTGCGCCAGGTGCGGCGAACCGCGCTGGTTATCACCCTGGGCGGTGATGGAACTTTCCTCAACGGCGCCCGGATGGCGGTCCGCCACGGGCTGCCGGTGCTCGGTATCAACCTCGGCCGGCTCGGCTTCCTTACCCAGTGTGACGTCGGCGAGGCGGTCGACCGCCTGCGGGATTTCGCGSAAGGCCGGTACGCGGTGGAGGAGCGCACCGTGCTCCAGGTTGGGGTGACCAGACCCCAGGGGCGGGTCTTCACCGCGCTGGCGGTCAACGAGGCGGTTCTGCACAAGGGGGCTCGGGCCAAGCTGGTCCGGGTGGTGGTCCGGGTCGACCAGGCGGAACTCGGCACCTTCGACGCCGATGGCGTGCTGGTCGCCACCGCCTCTGGGTCGACCGCATACGCGCTGGCAGTCGGCGGACCGATCCTGGATCCCGCCTCCCACGATCTGATAATGGCACCCATGAATCCGTTCGCCCTGACCGTGCGCCCGATCGTTTTCGCCGCAGACCGGGTGCTGGAAGTGGCGGCGCCGCTCGGCGGCGGGTTGCTCACTATCGATGGTCATGTCAACCGGCGGATCGACGCAGCCGACCGAATGGTGATCGCCGCCTATCCCCGCCGGCTCCTGATGGTCAGCTTCAACGGGCCGGGTGGCTTCTACCGCCGCCTTCGCGAGAAGCTGATGTGGGGCACGCCGCTCGTCCCGATCCCATGATCCTGGAACTGCGAGTGCGCGACCTGGCGCTGGTCGCGTCCGCCGAGGTCCGTTTTTCAGAAGGGCTGAACCTGCTGACCGGGGAGACCGGCAGCGGCAAGTCGCTGATCGTCGACGCGCTCGGTCTGGCGCTGGGGGCGCGGGCCAGTTCGGATGTGATCAGGCGAGGCAGCCACCGGGCGATCGCCGAGGCAGTCTTCGACATATCGGATCGGCCGGAGGTGGGCCAGGTGCTGGAGGAAATGGGGATCGAGCCCGAGGAGGTGCTGGTGCTCAGCCGGGAGGTGGCGGCCGGCGCGGGTCGGGGCGGGGCGCGGATCAACGGCCGCCCGGCCGGGCCCGCCCAGTTGCGCCGGCTGGGGGTGATGCTGGTCGGCATTCACGGCCAGCATGAGCAGCAGGGTTTGCTGGATCCGGCAGCCCAGTTGGAGTTGATCGACGCCTTCGGAGCCCGGTCTCATGGCATCGCGGCCGCCGCCGGAGCGGTGGCCGGGCGTCATGAAGCCTGGGCGGCGGCTCGCGACCGGCTGTCTCAACTCGAAGCAACCGCCGCCCAGGACCGCCGCGAACTCGAGTTCGCGCGTTTCCAGCTGGCCCAGTTGGAAGCGGCCACCCCGACCCTCGGCGAGGACGTTGCCCTCGCCGCCGAGCGCTCGGTGGCCAGACATGCAAGCCGCCTGCTGGAACTGCTCGGCGAGGCGGCCGAGGCGCTCCGCACGGAACCTGGCGTGGCGCTGGTCCGCGCCCGCCTGGAGGCGGCGGCAAGGCTCGACCCCCGGCTGGAAGAGGCCGCGCGCCGGGCGGCGGCGYTGGACGAGGAGGCGCGCGACCTGCTGGTCTGGCTGGTCGGTCACGCCGGCACCATCGATGCCGATCCCGCCCGCCTGGAGCAGATCGAGAGCCGGCTCAGCATCCTGGAGGACCTCAAGCGCAGGTACGGCGGTAGCCTCGAACAGGTGCTGGAAGAGTGGGCCGCCCTCCGCCGCCGGGTGGAGGGGGTGGACAACTTGGGAGAGTCGATCGAGCGGGCCCGCGGCGAAGAGCGGGCCAGACGGCGGGAACTGGAGGATGCCGCCACCGCCTTGACCGAGGCCCGCGCCGGGGCCGCCCGGCGGCTGGCCGGGCTGGTGGCCACCGAACTAGCCGGGCTCGGCCTCTCGGGTGCGCGCTTCGAGATCAGCCTGCACGGCGCCGAACTCGGGCCCGGAGGCCGGGACGGGGTCGAGATGCGCTTCACCGCCAACCCCGGAGAATCCATGGCGGCCCTGGCCCGGGTGGCTTCGGGCGGGGAGCTGGCCAGGGTGATGCTGGCGATCAAATCGGCCACGGCGGAAGTCGACCGACTACCGACCCTGGTCTTCGATGAGGTCGACGCCGGGATTGGCGGGGAGGTGGCACGCCAGGTCGGACTCCGGCTGAAGCAGCTGGGTGCCCACCGGCAGGTGCTGGTCGTCACTCATCTTGCTCAGATCGCCGCTTTTGCCGGACACCATCTGGCGGTGCGTAAACAGGAGAGTTCCGACGGCCGCAGGGTGGTCCTGGTCGAGGAGTTGCGGGAGCGGCGGGCCCGGGCGGAGGAACTGGCCCGGATGATGAGTGGCGCCGTGACCGCCAAGGCGGTGGCGCGGGCAGAAGAGATGCTGCGTGAGAGCGCGGCCGGCGTCTCGAGGTGAGTTGGGATCGCGTCGAACCTGGACCGGGGGTGGCCGGGGCCTCGTCAGGCGATGGGTAGACTCAGGTTGATGAAGCACGCGATCGTGGGCGCAGGGGGGATCGGAGGCCTGCTCGCGGTCGCCCTGGGGGCGGCCGGAGAAGAAGTGACGGTGGTGGTCCGGCCCGGCACCCTGAGCGACTATCCTGAACAGTTCACGCTGGAGAGCGCTACGCTGGGCCAGCTCAGCGCCCGGGTGATGGCGAGCGAACGCCTGGCCGATTCGGTCGACGTGCTCTGGATGGCGACCAAGGCGGGGCAGCTGGAGGCGGCGATCGCCGGTCTGGATCCGGGCCTGGTCGAACACGGTCTGGTGATTCCCCTGCTCAACGGTGTCGAGCACATGGCCCGGCTAAGGGAGCGCTTTCCGAGGGTGCTGGCGGCGACCATCAGCGTCGAGTCCGAAAAGGTGGCGCCCGGCCGGTACCGACAGCCCAGCGGATTCGCGGTCTGCGAGTTCGCACCGGCCGTCGGGGCCGAGGCTGGCCACGCCGCGGCCGCCCAGGCAGCACTGGGCCGGGCTGGACTCACCTGCCGGACCGGCGCCTCGGAGGTCGACGTCCTGTGGGCGAAGCTCTGTTTCCTGGCCCCGCTGGCCCTGTGCACGTCGGTGGCAGGGGGCCCGGTGGAGGCGGTACGGGCCGATCCTGGCCTGGCCGCCAGGTGGGAGGCGGCGATTCGGGAAGCGGTGGCGGTGGCCAGGGCCCTGGGAGCCGAGATCGCGGTCGAACGGGTGCTCGAGCGGGCCCGCGGCCTGCCCGGCACGATGCGGTCGTCGATGCAGAAAGATCTCGCCGCCGGCCGGCGCACCGAGATCGACGCGATCGGCGGAGCGATCCTCCGGGCGGGCCAGGGAGCCGGGGTGGAGACCCCGGTCCTGGTTGGCCTGGTCGAGGAGGTTCGGGCCGCCGAGGCCAGAGCGGCCGGGATCTTCGGAGGTTCGTGACCCGGATGGCGGGTGAGGCCGTCGAGGCGGTCGAGGTGGATGAGGCCGACTCCGGTCTCTTCCCGGAGACCAGCCTGGCGAGGGGCCTCGAAGTCTCGCTGCCGGTGTTCGAGGGCCCGCTCGAACTCCTGCTCTTCCTGGTCGAGCAGGAGGCGCTCGATATCCTGGCGGTGCCCGTCGCCAGCATCACCGGACCCTACCTGGAGACGCTGCGCGATCTCCCCCGGGTGGACGCGGTGGAGGCGGCGGAATTCTTGAGATTGGCCGCCAGACTGCTGCGCATGAAGTCGGCGCGCCTGCTCCCGGGAAAGGTCGACGAGCCTGAGGAAGTGGATCTGGACGAGTTCGAGGAACTGGTCCGATCGCGCCTGCGCGAATATCGCGCCTACCGCCGGGCCGCCGCCAGCCTGATGGAGCGGGTGGAGCAGGAGACGCCTGCCTTCCCGCTGCCGGCGCGCCCGCTGCCGGAGTCGGTGGGGGTGCAGATCGAACAGGCGCCGATCGATCCCGACCGGCTAATGGYGGCATTTCGCTCGGTGCTGGCCCGGCTGCCGCCCCGACCGCTCAGTGTCACCACCCTGGCCTGGACGGTGGAGGACAAGGTCGAACTGCTGTCCCTGCGGATCGAGGCGGGCGGCTTCGACCTGCTCGAGTTGATGCTGCAGTGTGAGGACCGGCTGGAGGCGGTGGTGACCTTTCTCGCCCTGCTCGAACTGGTCAGGCAAGGGCGGGTCCGGATCCAGCAGGCCCGCCGCTTCGGCCCGATCTGGGTCAAGCCTCGCGATTCGGGATCCGAACCCGGTGGGTGAGGGCGGGCTCGACCTGGCCGCGACGATCGAAGCCATCCTCTTCTCGGCCGGCCGGCCTTTCACGATTCGAGAGTTGCAATCGGTCACCGGCGAGAGCCGAGCGGCGGTGGTAGGGGGCCTGGAGCGGCTGGAATCCATCCTGGCCGGGCGGGGAGTGATGCTCCAGCGGCTCCAGGAGGAGGTCCAGCTGGTGACCCGGCCGGAGGCCGCGCCGCACGTGGTCAGAGCGCTGCATCCGGAGGTGTCCAACCGGCTCAGCCCGGCCGCCTACGAGACGCTGGCGATCGTCGCCTATGAGCAGCCGGTGACCCGGGCCCGGATCGAGGAGATCCGGGGCGTGAACTGCGAGAGCGTCCTGGCCAATCTGGAGCTTCGGGACCTGGTCCGCGAGGTGGGGCGGGCGGAGAGTCCGGGCCAGCCGAAGCTGTACGCCACCACCTTGCGCTTCCTGCAACTGGTCGGTGTGGCCAGTCTCGCCGAGCTACCACCGCCCCCTCATGCTGAGGCGGCCGCCTCGCCCGATCCCAGCCAGGAGCCGCTTCCGCTGGAACTGGAGGACGAACATGGCTGAACGGCTGAACCGCTTTCTGGCCCGGGCCGGGGTGGCCTCCCGTCGAGAGGCCGACCGGCTGATCGCGGCCGGCCGGATTCGGGTCAACGGGGTGCGGCCACCCGCCACCGGTCAATTGGTGACCGAAGGTCAGGACCGGGTGACCCTGGACGGACGGCCAGTCCTGCCCCGGCCGCCCCGCACCCATCTTCTGATGAACAAGCCGGCCGGCCATCTCGTCACCCGTAGCGACCCGGAGGGCCGGCCCACCGTGTTCGACTTAGTCGATCCCACCGTGGCCGGGTCGGGACGACTCTTCCCGGTTGGCCGGCTCGACGTCGACACCACCGGACTGTTGATTCTTACCGACGATGGTGAGCTCGCTCACCGGCTGATGCATCCAGCCCACGAGGTGGAGAAGGAGTATCTGGCGCTGGTCGAAGGGACGGTGGGCAGAGACGAGTTGCGCCAGCTGGAGCAGGGCATCGAGCTGGAAGACGGGCCGACCGCCCCGTGCCGGGTCACCCTGCTCGAGCGGCGGCCGGGAGGGGTGTCGGTGGTCAGCCTGGTCATCCACGAAGGCCGTCAGCGGCAGGTGCGCCGGATGCTGGAGGCGGTCGGCCATCCGGTGCGAGAACTGACTCGGGTCCGGTTCGGTCCCCTTCGCCTGGGGCGCCTCAAGCCTGGCCACACCCGCCGCCTGCGGGATCAGGAGGTGAAATCCCTGCGCGCCGCGGTGGGCCTGAGTTGATAATCGCGATCGACGGGCCGGCCGCGTCAGGCAAGTCGACGGTGGGAGCTCTGCTCGCCGAGCGGTTGGGTCTCTTGATGGTGGACAGCGGGCTTCTGTACCGCGGCCTTGCCTGGCTGGCCCATGAGCGGGGGATCCCGCTGGGAGATGCGGACCTGGACGGGCAGGGCGAGCGGGCGCTGATCTCCCTTGCCGAGGAAGCCGGGCTGCGCATCGACGGCGATCGGCTGTGGGCCGGCGGCCGTGACCTGACCCCGTACCTGCGGCGGGATGAGCTGGGAGTGATCTTGCCCCTGGTCTCCCGGGTGCCGCAGGTGCGGACGGTGGTCGTGCGCTCCCTGCGCCGGATGCGGGAGACGGCGCCCCCCGCCGGCCTGGTGATGGTGGGGCGTGACATCGGTACGGTGGTGTTCCCGGACGCCGACCACAAGTTCTTCCTGGACGCCAGTCCCGGCGAGCGCATGCGTCGCCGTGGTCTGCAGGAGGGTATCGGCGGCGATCCGGATCGAGCGGAGTCCCTACGCTTGCATGTTCTCGAACGAGACCGCCAGGACCGCCAGCGTGAGGTGGCGCCGCTGCAGCCGGCAGCCGACGCCGTCGTCATCGACACCGGTGGGCGCGACCCCGAGCAGGTGGTGGAGTTGATGCTCGAGCGCATCCGGAGCGGCGGGCGTTGATCTACGCGATCATGCGGTGGATCATGCGCACGTCGGCCCGAGTCTTCCTGGCCGGCCGATTCCGGGTGATCGGGCTGGAGCGAATACCCCGGACCGGTGCCCTGCTGGTCTGCGGCAACCACAACTCGACCCTGGACCCACCCCTGGTGCCGTCCCTGATGCCGCGACCTGATACCTGGAGCATGGCCAAGTCGGAATACTTCCGCCACCCTCTGAGCGCCCTGATCTTCAGGTGGTACCACTCTTTTCCAGTGGTGCGGCACTCGGCCGACCGGCGGGCTCTGAAGCGGTCCTTCGACCTGCTCGCGGCCGGCCAGTGCCTGATCATCTACCCGGAGGGCTTCCGGGTGCCCGATGCGGTGCTGCACCGGCCGGAGCCGGGGGCGGGATACCTGGCGCTCAAGAGCCGGGCTCCGATCCTGCCGGTGGCCGTCACCGGCAGTGAGAACTGTCTGCCCAAGGGCAGGTGGCTGCCCCGCCGGACCGACGTGACGGTGGTCTTCGGAGAGCCTTTCCGGATCGCGGAGCGCCGGCCGGACGGGAACCGGACCAGCCACCAGGAGGCCGCGGATGCGATCATGCTGCGGATCGCCGAGTTGCTGCCGGACTCGTATCGGGGCGAGTTCCGGGATCTCTCCGCCTGGCGGGCGCGGCTGCGGCCGCTGCTGCTGCCGGCGGCCGGCGGCTGAACGTGCGGCGCTACCTCGCCCTCGACTTCGAGACCACCGGTCTGGACCCGGTGGTCGATCGGCTGATCGAAGTCGGAGCGGTGGAGTTCGAGCTGGGCCGCGAGCACGGGCGGTACCACACCTTGGTCGATCCCGGTCGTTCGGTACCTGCTGCGATCGTCTCCCTGACCGGGATCGACCCTCGCGAACTGGCCGGTCAGCCGCCGCCCGGGGCTGCCCTGGCAAAGCTGATCGAACGCCTGGACGGACTGGTGCCGGTAGGCCACGGTACTCAGCTGGAAGCTGGCTTTCTGGCCGCCCAGGAAGCCAGCTTCCAGGTGCCCGAGTTCCTCGACACTCTCGACCTGGCCCGTGCGGTTTTGCTCGAAGCGCCCGGGTACAACCTGGCCATGCTCTGCGGCCTCTACGGGTTGGAGCATCCGCGCCCACATCGGGCCCTGGACGACGCGGTGGCCAGCCGCCTACTCCTGGAGCTGATCGCCGCCCGCCTTCGCGGCCTTCCCGACTCGGCCCGCGACGACCTGGCCCGGATCGCCGAGTTCCACCCCCAGTGGGTGGAGTCGGGCTTCCTGCTCGACGCCCTGCAATGGGTCCAGGGGCCGCGGTCGGGGCCGGTCGAGCCACCTCCAGTGGCGGTCAGGCCGGACCTGTCCGATCAGCCAGAAAGCCTCGACCCGGCCTGGCTGGCCGGCCTGATCTCGGAATCGGGGCCGCTGGCCGGCCAGCCCGGCTTCGAGTTCCGGGAACCGCAGCGTGAGATGCTGCTGGCGGTCGCCCAGAGCCTGACCCGAGGCGGTCGCCTGCTGGTGGAGGCCGGCACCGGCACCGGGAAGAGCCTCGCCTACCTGATCCCGGCGGCGGCGGTGGCTCGGGCTCGGCGCCGACGGGTGGTGATCTCGACTCACACCCTCAGCCTCCAGGATCAGTTGATGGAGCGTGACCTGCCCCAGCTGGCTGGCTGGCTGCCCTGGCGCTTCACCGCCACTGTGCTCAAGGGTCGCGCCAGCTACCTTTCGTTGCGACGGTGGCGGCGGCGCCTGGAGTCTCCCTGTCGGGACCGGTTCGAGCTGCTCTTCCGCCTCAAGCTCGTGGTCTGGCTGGCCCGGACCAGCACCGGGGACCGGGCCGAGTTGCGGCTGCCCGCTCATGAGGAAGAGCTCTGGCAGCAGGTGGCCAGCGATGCTTCCGACTGCGTCGGATGGCGCTGCACGCCCGAGACGTGCTTTCCGCATCGGGCCCGCTGGCGGGCCGAGCAGTCGGATCTGGTGGTGGTCAATCACTCCCTGCTGTTGGCGGCCGCCGGCCGGGAGGGCGCGGTACTGCCCGAGTTCGAGGCGCTGGTGGTGGACGAGGCCCATCACCTGGAAGATGCGGCCACGGCCAGTCTTCGGCGGGCGGTCAGCGGACCCGCGATCGAAGCCGGAATCGACCGGCTGATCCGGAGCCGGCCGGGAGGCGGCCCTGAGGGCGGCGCCCTGCTCGGCCTGGCGGCGGCGGTCCCGCTGGCGGTGCCGGCGGGACGGCTGGAGGGCGCCGCGCGACTGGCCGCCCGTGCTCGCGAGCATGCTCACCGCCTGTTCGAGGAGATGGCAGACGAGGCTTGGAAGATGGAGCCGTCAGGTCCGGTTTATCCGTTCTCGGAGCGGCTGCGGGAAGAGGAACGCTTCGCAATCTGGAAGCACCTGGCCAGCCAGCTCGCGATCGTACTCGACGAACTCGCGGTCGAGGCCGCCGACCTGGCCGCGGCCGCCCGGGCCTGGGGATCGAGCGGTGAAGTGCGGGGCAAGGTCGACGACGTGGAGGCCGCCCGCTTCGAGCTCGCCACCCAGGCCGATACGCTGTCGCTGGCCTTCGAGCCGCCGGCCGGGGCGGAGTTGATCGCCTGGTTGCAGACCCCGGCTCGCGGAGAGGGGCCGCCGACTCTGCATGTGGCGCCGCGGGAGGTGGGACCGTTGCTCGCCGACCTCGTCTTCGCCCCCCGCTCGGGGTTGGTACTGACCTCGGCCACGCTCAGCGCGGGGGACGCGGGCGGTTTCGACTACATCGCTTCCCGACTTGGGCTCGGTGAGGAGGTCGAGGCCCTTTCCCTCCCCGGTCCTTTCGACTACGCGCGGCAGGCCCTGATCTACCTGCCCGATGACCTGCCCGGGCCCGACGACCCCGAGTTGACCGGTCGGATCGAGGAAGTGGTCGCCCAGGTGGTCACCGCCATCGACGGACGGACGCTGGTGCTCTTCACCTCGCACCAGCAGCTGGAGGCGGTGCACGCCGGGCTCCGGCGCCGCCCGGGTCTGGAGGGGCTCAACCTGCTCGGCCAGCGCATCGACGGCGGTCGCACCCATCTCCTGCACTCGTTCCGGACCCAGGAGCGGTGCGTGCTGCTCGGAACCGACTCCTTCTGGGAGGGGGTGGACGTGCCAGGCGACCGGCTGAGCTGTGTGATCATCGCGCGGCTGCCCTTTCCGGTGCCCTCCGATCCCATTTACGGGGCCCGGGCCGAGCGGCTCCGGGATCCATTCCGGCAGCTGGCCCTGCCCAGGGCGGCGATCCGCCTCAAGCAGGGTTTCGGGCGGCTGATCCGGACCGCCGGGGACCGGGGCGCGGTGGTGATCATGGATCGCCGGCTCCGCCAGCGTGACTACGGGGCCGAACTGCTGGCATCGCTGCCTCCGGCCGCGGTCCGGTCGGGACCGGCGGCGGCCGCCGCCGAGGTGGTCGGCGGCTGGATCCGAGGCGGCGGCCGGGGATCGGCGGAGACTGCCGGAGGATGAGCGTGCTGTACGTGGTGGGGACCCCGATCGGCAATCTGGAAGACCTGTCGCCGAGGGCCCTGCGGATCCTCTCCGAGGTGGGAGCGGTGGCGGCGGAGGACACCCGGGTCACCGGTCGACTGCTGCTTCGCTTCGGTATCCGCAAGCCACTGATCAGTTACCGGGCGCCGGTCGAGCGCAGCGGGCTGCCGCGGCTGCTGCGAGAGCTGGCCATACACGACGTGGCGCTGGTCACCGACGCCGGCACGCCGGGGGTGAGCGACCCCGGGGCGGCGCTGGTCGCCGCGGCCTGGCAGCACGGCCACCAGGTCTCGGCGATTCCCGGCCCGAGCGCAGTCACGGCCTCGGTGTCGATCGCCGGCTATGCCGGTCCTGGATTCTGCTTCAACGGCTTCCTGCCCCGCCGGCCGGGTGAGCTCCGGCGCTCGCTGTTGGCGATCCCGGGAGCCGGCCGGCCCCAGGTCTGGTTCGAGTCACCGCACCGGGTGCGCCGCTCGCTGGCGGCCGCCGCGGAGGTGATCCCGGACCACCACCTGACCCTGGTCCGGGAACTCACCAAGCTTCACGAGCAGGTGCTGAGAGGAACTCCGGCGGAGGTGCTGGCCGGCCTCGGCGACAACCCGAAAGGGGAGATTACGCTTGTTTTCAGCGGCGACCGCGCCACCGCGAGCCGCTCACTCAACGCCGAGGAGCGAACTTGAGCCTGCCCATCCTCGTAAACGTCGCCTGGCCGTACGCTAACGGGCCTCGCCACATCGGTCACGTGGCCGGCTTCGGAGTGCCCTCCGACATTTTCGCCCGCTATCACCGGATGCGTGGCAACCAGGTCCTGATGGTGAGCGGCACCGACGAGTACGGAACCCCGATCACCTACGGCGCGGACCGCCTGGGGATCACGCCGGTCGAGTTCGCCGATCGCAACAACCGGATCATCGTGGAGGACCTGCGCGCGCTCGGGCTGAGCTACGACCTGTTCACCCGCACCACCACCGACAACCACTCCCTGGTCACTCAGGACGTCTTCAAGGTGCTTTACGAGCGCGGCTACATCACCCGGCGCACCGCGCTGGGCGCGGTCGACGCGCAGACCGGACGCACGCTTCCCGACCGCTACATCGAGGGCACCTGCCCGATCTGCGGCTATACCGAAGCCCGCGGCGACCAGTGCGACAACTGCACCAACCAGCTCGATCCTACTGATCTGATCGATCCCCGCTCGCGGATCGATGGCTCGCGCCCGGTATTCAGGGAGACCGAGCACTTCTTCCTCGAACTGGGCGTTTTCGCCGCCCGGCTGCGGGAGTGGATGGCGGCGCAAAAACGCTGGCGGCCGAACGTCCGCACCTTCTCCATGAACCTGCTCGGTGAACTTCGGGAGCGGGCGATCACCCGAGATCTCGACTGGGGTGTGACGATCCCGCTCCCGGAGTATGCCGGCCGCACCGACAAGCGAATCTACGTGTGGTTCGACGCCGTGATCGGATATCTGTCGGCGAGCATCGAATGGGCGGAGCGGGCCGGCGATCCCGACGCCTGGCGACATTGGTGGCAGAACCCGGCCGCCCAGCACTTCTACTTCATGGGCAAGGACAACATCGTCTTCCACTCGGTGATCTGGCCGAGCATGCTGATGGGCTACGGCGACGGCGGCGTGTACGGCGCCGGCCGGGGACCGCTCCAACTGCCGACCGACATCGTATCCAGCGAGTTCCTGACCATGGAGGGCAGGCGGTTCTCGTCATCGCGGGGGGTGGTGATCTACGTCCGCGACTTCCTGAGTCGCTACGATCCCGACGCGCTGCGCTTCTTCCTCACCATCGCCGGTCCGGAGAACCAGGACACCGACTTCACCTGGTCCGAGTTCGTCCGCCGCAACAACGACGAACTGGTGGGGACGTGGGGCAACCTGGTCCACCGGACTCTGGTCAATGCTCATCGCAACTTCGGCCGGGTTCCCGACCCGGGTGACCTGACCGAGGCCGATCGCCGTCTGGTGGCCGAGGTCGAGGCTGGCCTCGACCTGGTCGGCGGACTGATCGAGTCGGCCCGCTTCAAGGCCGCCCTGGGAGCGGCGCTGGGGCTGGCCGCCCAGGTCAACCAGTACCTGGGCGAGGAGGAGCCCTGGCGGACGGTCAAAAGCGACCCGGCCCGAGCCGGATCCGTGCTCTTCACCGCGCTTCGCTGTGTCGACAATCTCAAGGTGATGCTGGCCCCCTTCCTGCCCTTCACCTGTCAGCGGCTGCACGAAATGCTCGGCTACCAGGAGGTGCTGGCCCCGATGCCGGAGATCGTGGAGGCGCCCGGCGGCACCAACCAGATCGTGCACCGGATACTCGGAGGCAGCTATCCGGCGGGCGGCTGGAACCCGAGCCGGCTGCCGGCCGGACGGCCACTGTCGGCCCCCCGAGCCCTCTACCGCAAGCTCGACGAGTCGGTGGTCGAGCAGGAGCTCAGCCGGCTCGGTGGGTGAGGGTTTCGTCGACACCCACCTGCACCTGGATGACCTCGAGGACCCGGTCGGTCTGATCGCAGAGGCCAGACGGGCCGGGATCGGCGACTTCGTGGCGATGGGGGTGGGCCCGTCCAACAACCAGGCGGTGCTCGAACTGGCGGCAGGCTGTCCCGGGGTGTGGGCAGGGGCCGGACAGCACCCCAACTACCACCAGGAGCCCGACTGGGACGAACTGCGGCGGCTGGTGGGCGAGCCGCGGGTGGTGGCGGTGGGTGAGATCGGTATCGACACGGTCAGCGAGCACCGAGTCGAACTCGGACTCCAGCTCGACCGCTTCGACATGGCGCTGTCGATCGCGGTCGAGGCTCGGCTCCCGGTGTCGGTCCACATCCGGGCCGCCGAGCGGCTGGTGCTGGAAAGGCTTCGCGCCTACCCCGGGCTGACGGGGGTGGTTCACTACTTCGCGGGCAACTGGGAGGTGGCGGTGGCCTTCCTGGATGCCGGCTTCCACCTCTCCTTCAGTGGACTGGTGACGCGTAAGAGCCAGGCCGGGCTGCGCGAGGTCGCGGCGCGCTGCCCGGCCGACCGGTTGCTGCTCGAGACCGACGCTCCTTACGGCACCCCCCGAGGCCGCCGGGCGCCGATGCGCCCGGCCTGGCTGATCGACACCGCCCAGGTGGTCGCGGCCGAGCGAGGTCTCAGCCTGGAGGCGCTGGCACGGCTCGAGCGAGCCAACGCCCGGGCCCTGTTCACCCGGATCGCGGCCGGCTGAACTTGACCGGGATCCGGGCCTCCAAACGGCTGGGGCAGAACTTCCTGGTCGACCCCGTCCTGCGCGATCGTCTGGTGGAGGCGGCCGGACTCGACTCCGGCGACCAAGTGCTGGAGATCGGGCCGGGACCAGGCGCTCTGACCGTCCCGCTCGCCGCCGCCTGCCGGCGTCTGGTCGCGGTGGAACTCGACTCGCGGCTGGTTCCCGGCCTGCGCCGCCTCTTCGCTGGCCGGCCGGAGGTGGAGATCCTGGAGGGCGACATCCTGAACGCCGATCTCCAGGCGCTTTTCCCCGGGGGAGGCCACGTGGTCTTTGGCAACATTCCCTATCACCTGACCGGGGCCATCCTCAGACGGCTGCTGGGCGGCCCGCCCCGCCCGCGGCGGATCTGCCTTGTGGTCCAGGAGGAGGTGGCGGAACGGTGGGTCAGCGATCCGCCAGATGGGGTGTCAGCGCTGCTGGTGCGGTTGCACACCGAGCCGCGGTTGACGGTTCGCCTGCCCCGGACCGCCTTCCAACCGACGCCGAAGGTTGATTCCGCCCAGGTGGTGATGGAGGTGCTGGACCGGCCGCGGGTGCCGGAGGCGCAGGTGGAACCGTTGATCGCCCTGGCCGCGGCCGGTTTCGGCCACCGGCGCAAAACCCTCCGCAACAGCCTGGTCATGGGTCTGGGCCTGCCTCCGGCGGAGGTGGCCGAGCGCCTGGCGGCGGCGGGGATCGAAGCCGATCGGCGGCCCCAGTCGCTCACGGTCGAGGAGTGGTGGCGCCTGCTCTCAGCCTTCGGGTGATTCGGGAGGCGCTGCCACCGGAGCCGCCCGGCGGCGCCGGTACCAGCAGGCGGCCAGGCCACCCGCGGCCAGGAGCGCGGCCCCCAGCCCACCCCAGCTGATCCAGGCCAGGACCCGGTGCAGGAGGGGCAGGTTGCCTCCCAGCTCGTAACCGAGCAGGCCGACCGGGACCGCCCAGGCTACCGACCCGATCGCGCTGAAGAGCTGGAAGCGGAGAAATGGCATCCGGGCGGCGCCGGCGATCAGGGCGCCGAAGGTGCGCAGCCCGACCAGGAAGCGCATGAAGAGCACGGTGCCGGAGCCATAGCGGTCGAAGAAGCGCTCGGTCCGCACCAGGTGGTGATCGCCGCGGGGGACCCGGGCGGCCAGCGCCACCAGCAGCCGGCGGCCGCCCAGGCGCCCCGCTAGATAGCCGATGTCGGCGCCCACGATCGAGCCGGCGAACCCGGCCAGGATCACCCAGCGGATGTCGAGGCGCCCGGTCGACGCGGCCGCCGCGACCAGGATCAACGCGGTCTCTCCGGGGAAGGGGATGCCCGCGCCTTCGATCAGGATGCCGAGCCCGGCGGCTGGATACCCCAAGGTGATCAGCAGGTTGACGATGGCGTCCAGCAGGCTCTCCAGGATCGAGGTGGGCGCAGGGCGCCACCGGTAGCATTGATCAGATGGAAAAGGAGTATCAGGGCGGAGTGGAGGATCCCCTCTACATTCTGAGGCACTCGACCGCCCATCTCCTGGCGGCGGCCGTGGTCGACCTCTTTCCAGGGGCGCGGTATGCGATCGGACCGCCGGTTCAGGATGGGTTCTACTACGACTTCGAACTTCCGCAGCGGATCTCGGACGACGACCTGCCGAGGATCGAGGCTCGCATGCGGGAGATCGCCGCCCAGGATCCGCCGTTCGAGCAGGTGATGCTGCCCCGGTCAGAGGCGGTCAGGCTGTTCGAGGAGCTCGGCCAGATCTACAAGCTCGAGATCCTGGAAAACGAAGCCGCTGGTGACGAGATCTTGAGTCTTTACCGCACCGGCAGTTTCCTGGATCTCTGCCGTGGACCACACGTGCCCTCCGCCGGGCAGCTCCAACACTTCAAGCTGATGCGGGTGGCGGGCGCCTACTGGCGCGGCGACGAGCGGCGCCCGCAGCTACAGCGGATCTACGGCACCGCCTGGCCCGACCTCGCCGGCCTCGAGGCTTACCTGGCCGCCCTGGCCGAGGCCGAGGCGCGCGATCACAAGCGCCTGGGCCGTGAGCTCAAACTTTTCGCCCTCGACGACCGGAGCGGCGCCGGCATGCCACTCTGGTTGCCGGCCGGCGCCACCGTGCGCCGCGAGCTCGAGCGATGGATCGTGGACGAGGAGGTCGCGCGCGGCTATCAGCACGTGGTGACCCCGCATGTCGCCCGCCTCGACACCTACCGGACCAGTGGGCACTACCCCCTCTACAAGGACGTCATGTTCGCCCCGATGATCTTCGAGGATGGCGAGGAACTCCAACTGCGGCCGATGAACTGTCCCCACCATGCGATGGTCTACCAGCAGGAGTTGCGGTCGTACCGCGACCTCCCGCTCCGGATCGCGGAACTGGGCCAGAACTATCGGTACGAGCGCTCGGGCGAGCTGATGGGGATGATCCGGGTCCGCTCCTTCTGCTTGAACGACGCCCACGTCTTCTGCACTCTCGATCAACTGGGGACGGTGATCCTCGAGATGTTCGAAATCATCCGCCATTACCAGGACACGATCGGAATGGACCAGTGGTGGCCGAGGCTTTCCACCCGGGACACCGAGAAGACGAAGTGGACGGGCACCGACGAAGAGTGGGCGACCGGTGAGGCGGCCCTGCGTCAGGCCCTCGAGCAGCTGGGTCTGGAGTACGAGCTGGGCGAGGGCGAGGCCGCCTTCTACGGCCCCAAGATCGACTTCCAGGTTCGGGACGCCCTTCGCCGCGAGTTCACGAACAACACCATCCAGGTCGACTTCCAGCTGGCTCAGCGCTTCGATCTCGAATATGTCGCGGAGGATGGCAGCCGGCAGCGGCCGGTGGTGGTTCACCGCGGCGGCCTGGGCTCGATGGAGCGCGTGATGGCCTACCTGATCGAGAAATATGCGGGCGCGTTTCCGACCTGGCTGGCTCCGGTGCAGGTGGTGGTGATCCCGATCACCGATTCCCAGTTCGGGTTCAGCGAGGAGATCGCGACCCGGCTGCGCCGCGGCCGCCTGCGGGTCGAGGTGGACACCCGCTCGGAGCGAATGAACCGGAAGATCCGCGACGCCCAGGCCCGCAAGGTTCCGTACATGCTGGTGGTGGGCCCGCGCGAGGCCGAGTCGAGGGCGGTGTCGGTGCGCACCCGCGAGGGGGCGCAGTGGACCGAGGCGGTGGCCAACTTCGCGGCTGAGCTGGCGGCGGAGGTGGCTGAGCGCCGGCTCCGGCTGCGCCAGGCGCCAGCGGCGACCTGACGGGAATCACCCCGGGTCACGCCCTGTTGTAGAATTCGACCCTGGGTCCGGCCCAGGACCCCGATTCGGCATGGCTGTCCACGTCCGCCCGATCCACCCGGTCAGCGGTCGCTGCGGTCTCCGATTTGCCACGTTCCCACCGGCTTGAAGTTGAGGTAGCGCTAGATCCCTTTCCGAGAACTAAGAATCAACGAGCAAATCCGCTCGGCGGAAGTCCGCCTGATCGACGACAAGAACAACCAACTCGGGATTCTCAGTCTCGAAGCCGCCGCCAGGATCGCGCGGGAGAAGGGACTCGACCTGGTGGAGGTGGCACCTCTGGCCAAGCCCCCGGTCTGCCGGTTGCTCGACTACGGAAAGTTCAGGTTCGAGACCCTCAAGCGGGAGAAGGACCAGAAGCGTCAGCAAATCTCCCAGAAACTGAAGGAGATGAAGCTGAGGCCGAAGGTGGCCGACAACGATTACCAGACCAAACTGAAAGGTGTGAAGCAATTCCTCGAAGAGGGTGAGAAGGTCAAAGTGACGATCATGTTCCGGGGCCGCGAAATGGTGCACCAGGAGATCGGCCGCAAGATCCTCGACCGGGTCGCCGAGGACGTCAAGGACATCGGAAGCGTAGAGCGAGCCCCGCTCATGGAGGGGCGTAACCTGTTCATGGTCCTCAACCCGGTCCGCAAGGCGGCCAAGGCCGGCGGGCGCGAGGCGGAGGAGGTCAAGGAGGTCTCCACCCAGAATGCCCAAGCTTAAGACCCGAAAGGCGATGGCCGACCGGGTGCGCGTGACGCGCACCGGGAAGCTGATCCGGAAGCACGCCTGGAAGAGCCACCTCCTCGAGCACAAGTCGGCCAAGCGCAAGCGGGCATTTGCCGCCGCCGCGCAGGTGCATCCGGCGGATGTCAAGCAGGTGCGCAGGGCGCTGGGGGTCTGACATGGCAAGAGTGAAAAGGGGCGTCACCGCCCATCGCCGTCACCGCGCCGTAGTGGCTCGGGCCAAGGGTATGCGGGACTCCCGCAAGCTTCGCTTCAAGGTTGCCAACGAGGCGGTGCTGCACGCGCTCCACTACGCGTTTCGCGACCGGCGGGCCCGCAAGCGCGATCTGCGCCGGCTCTGGATCGTGCGCATCAACGCCGCCGCCCGCCAGGGCGGACTCACCTACTCCACGTTCATTCACGGCCTGGCCGAGGCGGGGGTGCAGCTCAACCGGAAGTCGCTGGCGGACCTCGCCGTCCGCGATCAGGCGGCATTCGGCAAGCTGGTCGAACTGGTCCGCGCTGGCGGCTAGGGCCGCCGGAGCGCCACCGCTGACCACGCCCTCGCCGCTCGCGCGGCGAGCACTCGTGCGTGGATTCTCGTCCTGACCGCGATGATCCCCCCGCATGGAGCCGAGGGCCCGATCACGAGCATCCGCCATCGATTGGTGCGGCGGCTCCGGCAGGCGGCCCTCGGCCGGCTGCCGGGGATCTGCTTCCTGGAAGGTCCGCGAGTGGTGGCGGAGGCGGCCGCCGCCGGCGCCGAGATCGAGTTGGTGGCGGGGTCGGGGTCGGTTCCGATCCCGACCGAAGGGGTGCGCAGGCTGGAGCTGGCCCCGGAGCTGCTGGCCCGGATCGCGCTGACCCGCGCGCCTCAAGGACCGCTGGCACTGGCCCGCGAGCGCTGGACCGACCTACCGGAGGCGCTGGCGCTGGCGTCACGGGCGGGTTGGCCGCTGGTAGTGTTGGATGGGATCCAGGATCCTGGCAACGTCGGTACCATCCTGCGGACGGCGGCGGCGCTGGGTGCTCCGGCGGCGGCGGTGCTGCCGGGAACCGGCAGTCCGTACGGTCCCCGGGCGCTGCGTTCATCCGCTGGCACGGTGTTCCGCCTGGCGCTGTGCCGGGCGACCTGGCCGGAACTGGCGGGGCTGGATGCGATCGGAGCGGCGGCGGCGGGCGGCCTGCCGCTGGAGTTGGCGCGCCTGGAAGGCAGGCAGCTGCTGGTGCTGGGGGCGGAGGTTCGTGGCCTGGCCGGCCGGTTGCTGGACAAGGTGACCATTCCCATGAGTGACGAGATCGATTCGCTGAATGTCGCGGCGGCGGCCGCGATCCTGCTTTACGAGACCAGGAGACGACGGAGCTGAGCGCCATGGCGGGTACGGGTGACGGGATCTCGGAGCAGCTGGAGGCGATCCGCACCGAAGCCCTGACGGCGATCGCCGAGGCGGCCGGCCCGGAAGCGCTGGAGGCGGCTCGGGTCCGCTTCCTGGGTCGCAAGTCGCCGCTCATGAACTTCCTCTCCAGAATCGGAGAGCTGGACCGCGAGCGGCGGGCGACGGCCGGTCAGATGGGCAACGCGCTGCGCCGGGAGCTGGAAACCGCGCTGAGCGAGCGCTCCAGACAGCTGGAGAACGACCGGTTGGCCACCATCGCCGATCGTGAGCGGATTGACGTGACCTTTCCGGGGCCGTCGCCGGAGATCGGTTTCCCGCATCCGCTGGTCGAAACCGAGCGGGCGCTGGTGCGGATCCTGGGCGAGATCGGCTACCAGGTGGAGGAAGGCCCCGAAGTGGAGACCGACTGGTTCAACTTCGAGGCCCTCAACCTTCCCCGCGAGCATGCCTCGCGGGATGCCCAGGACTCCTTCTACTTCAGCGACGAGTTGCTGCTGCGCACCCACACCTCTCCAGTCCAGATCCGGGGCATGCTCCGGATCGGCCAGCCTCCGATCCGGATCATCTGCCCGGGCCGCACCTACCGCCGGGATGCGATGGATGCCACCCACCTGGCCTGTTTCATGCAGCTGGAGGGTCTGGCGGTCGACACCGACCTCACCGTGGGCGACCTGAAGGGAACCCTCACTTACATGGTCAGGGGCCTTTACGGGCCGGATCGCCAGATCCGGATCCGGCCGCATCACTTCCCGTTCACCGAACCGAGCTACGAGTTCGACACCTCCTGCGGGGTGTGCCAGGGGAAGGGATGCCGGAGCTGCGGCGGAGAGGGCTGGCTGGAGATCGGCGGCTGTGGAATGGTGCATCCCCAGGTGCTTCGCAACGGCGGCATCGATCCCCGGCGCTACCGGGGCTTCGCCTGGGGGTTCGGACTCGAGCGGATGACCATGCTGCGCCACGATGTCGACGATCTTCGCCGGTTGTACGAGGACGACCTCCGATTCCTGGAGCAGTTGGCGTGAGCGGCAACCGCTGGCGCGGCCCGGCCGCCCGCCGGAACCAGCGCGGCCACTCCTCGACCGGCGGAGCCCGCCAAAGCCGTTCCGGATCTCCGGCTCGGGCGCTGGTGGTGGGTGGCTGAAAATGCGGATCTCCTTCGAGTGGCTGACCGACTTCGTCGACCTGACCGGAGTGACCCCCGAGCAGGCGGCGGACCTGCTGACCATGTCCGGCACCAAGATCGAAGCGGTCGAGGTGACTGACCTGTCCCAAATCCTGGTCGGCCGCGTGATCAGCCAAACCCCCCATCCAACCTCCAACAAACCGCTCTGGATCCACCAGGTCGATGTCGGCGACCGCATCGTGCAAATCATCGCCGGGGCCGACAATGCCAGGCCTGGGACGCTGGCGCCGGTTGCCCTGCCCGGGACCACGGTGCCCAACGGTCGCCGGGTGCGAGATGCCAGAATCGCCGGAGTGGAGGGCCGCGGCATGCTTTGCTCGGCTCTGGAACTGAATTTGGGCGACGACCATGATGGGATCATGCTGCTCGATCGGGGCCGGCCTGGCCAGCCGCTCAGTGAACTGATCCCGAGCGATGCCGTGCTGGTTGCCGAGATCACCAGCAACCGGGCCGACTGCCTCGGCCATCTCGGCATCGCCCGGGAACTGGCCGCCTGTCTCGACCGACCCCTGAAGGTGGACTTCATGCCGCGCTTCACGGGCGGCGTGGAGCCGGCCGGCAGCGATCTGCTGCGGGTGGCGATCGAGGACGCCTGGCTCTGCCGCCGCTTCATCGCCGCGGTTCTGAGCGAAGTGCACACCGGCCCGGCTCCGCAGTGGATGCAGCGGCGGTTGCGGGCCGCCGGTCTGCGGCCGATCAACAACGTGGTCGATGTCACCAATTACGTCGCCCTCGAGTACGGGCAGCCGATGCATGCCTACGACCTCGACCGGCTGGCTGGCCCGGAGCTGGTGGCCCGGCGGGCCCGGGCCGGGGAGCGGGTACTGCTCCTGGACGGAGTCGAGCGAGAGCTGACCGAGGAAACCCTGGTGATCGCCGACGCGGCCGGACCGGTCGGGATCGCGGGAGTGATGGGTGGCCTGAATACGGCGGTCACCGCCTCCACCACCCGGGTGGTGCTGGAGGCGGCCACCTTCGACGCCGCTTCGATCCGGGCCACCGCCCGCCGCTACGGCCTGCGCACCGAGGCCTCGAGCCGCTTCGACAAGGGTCTGCCCCCAGAGCTGGCGCAGGCGGCGATGCGAAGGGCGGTGAACCTGCTCGCCTCGGTGGCGGCGGCAAAGGTCCACATTCGCTGGCCTGACGTCTACCCGGGGATCCAGGAGCAGCCGCCCGTAACTCTCGATCCGGGCCTGGCCGAACGCATTCTGGGCATCCACGTTCCGCTCGAGGAGGCGGAGGCCATTCTCAAGCGGCTCGGCTGCCAGGTCGCCCACGAACCCGACCGCACCTGGCAGGTGCTCCCGCCGGTGTTCAGGACAGACCTGAGAATTCCCGAGGATCTGGTCGAGGAGATCGGCAGGATCTACGGGATCGACCGGGTGCCGGCCACCCTGCCCGGGGCCCGGCGCCCGGTGCCGGAACCGGCGCCGGCCGCCTACGAGCTGCGCGACCGGATCCGGACGGTGCTGCTCGGGGCCGGACTCAACGAGGCGGTCACTCCGGCAATCGTCTCCGCCCGCCGGCAGCAACAGTTGGGACTGGCGGCGACCCAGTTGGTGATCGCCAATCCGCTCAGCGACGAGATGAACGCGATGCGGCTCAGCCTGGTGCCGTCACTGGTGCAGGTTCTCACTCACAACCGCGACAGCTCCGGCCGGGTCGGTGCCGGCTTCTTCGAGATCGCCCGGATCTACCTGGGGCGGCCGTCGAAGCCGGAAGCGGAACTGGAGCGGCCGGACGAGCCGCTGATGCTGACCGCGGTGGCGCCGGCCGGAGAGACCGCCGACGAAGGCGTGGCSGGCTTCCGGCGGATGCGTGGCATTCTCGACGAGGTGGTCCGCCGGCTGGGCGCTCCCGAACTGGTCTACGATCCCACCCGCCATCCGCTGTTCCATCCGGGCCGGTGCGCGGCGGTCGGGTGGGGACCACGGCGGGTGGGGATGATCGGTGAACTGCATCCGCGGGTGGCCGGACTCCTCGACTGGAGCGGCCGGCTGGTGGCGATGGAGATCGACTACCAGCAGATGGTTTCGCTGAGCCGGGTCAAGACCGCCGTGCCCGCCCCTCGCTACCCGGCGGTGGAGCGTGACCTGGCGGTGGTGGTGGATGACCGGGTGCCCACAGTGGACGTGAAGCGGGCGATCGCCACCGCCGGCAAGCCGCTGGTGGAGAGCGTCAGGCCCTTCGACGAGTACCGGGGGGCGGGCGTCCCGGCCGGACGCCGGAGCCTGGCCTTCGCGCTCAGCTTCCGGAGTCCCGAACGCACCCTCACCGACGCCGAGGTGGACCGGTTGATGGAGGCGGTCCGTCAGCGCCTGGCCCGCGATTTCGGAGCCGAGATCCGGGGACTGGAGGTCCCTGGCGGGTGAACGCCGGTGAGCGGCTCTGGGCCTATCTCAGCGAGCGCGCGGTCGAGATCCACGACGCCGAGAACCTGAAGCGGCGCATCCTCGCCGGTGAGCGCCTGCGAGTCAAGTTCGGGATGGATCCGACCGCCCCTGACCTGCACCTCGGCCACCTGGTGGTGCTCGAGGTGCTGAGGCGGTTCCAGGAGGCCGGCCACACCGCGATCGCTTTGATCGGCGATTACACGGCCCTGATCGGAGATCCCAGCGGCCGCTCGGAGACCCGGCCGATGCTGTCTCCGGAGCAGGTCGAAGCCAACGCCCGCACCTATCTGGAGCAGGTCAACCTGGTGCTCGACTCCAACCTGACCGAGGTGCGCCGGAATTCGGAGTGGCTGGGATCGATGGGGGCGGGGGACGTGCTCCGGCTGATGGGCAAGGCCACCCTCCAGCAGGTCCTCCAGCGTGAAGACTTCGCCGCCCGGCTGCGGAGCGGCACCGCGATCGGGGCCCATGAGATCCTCTATCCGTTCAGTCAGGGTTACGACTCGGTGGCGCTGGCGGCAGATGTGGAAATCGGGGGCACCGACCAGCTCTTCAACCTCCTGTTCGGCCGGGAGATCCAGCGGGCCTATGGGCAGCGACCGCAGGATGTGGCGGTGTTCCCGCTCCTGGAAGGTCTGGACGGGGTCCACAAGATGAGCAAGTCGCTGGGCAACCACGTGGGCCTCACCGAGCCTCCCGAGGAGATCTACGGCAAGCTGATGTCGATCCCCGATGGGTTGATCCCCCGGTACCTGGAGCTGGTCTACAGGGCGGTGGCCGGCGCCCCCGAGGCGGCGGCGGTAGCGGCCCTGCCCCCGCGCGATGCCAAGGCCGCGCTCGCTCGCCGAATCGTGTCCCGGCTGCACGGAGAGGAGGCGGCCCGGACCGCCGAGGCCGACTTCGATCGGAAATTCCGGCAGCGGGGAGTTCCGGAGCGGATTCCGGAGGTCGACGTCGGGGGTGAGGGCGGACTGGTGGGGGCGATCGTGGAACTGGGGTTCGCGCCCAGCCGCAGCCAGGCTCGGCGGCTGATCGAACAGGGCGGGGTGAGGGTGAACGGGAAGCCGGTCGGGCTCGGCCATCGGCTGGAGCCGGGCGACGTACTCCAGATTGGAAAACGGCAGTGGGCGAAGATCCGGACGGTACAATGACCATGACCGAAAGGATGTTCGCACCGGCGTTGTGGGAGTGGTGAGCGATGTCAGGACATTCCAAGTGGGCCGGGATCAAACACAAGAAGGCGATCGTGGACGCCAAGCGCGGGGCCACCTTCACCCGGGTCAGCCGGGAGGTCACGATCGCCGCCAAAGAGGGAGGGGGCAATCCGGAGAACAACTTCCGCCTGCGCCTGGCGATCCAGCGGGCTCGTGAGGTGAACATGCCCAACGACAAGATCGAGGCGGCCATCAAGCGGGGCACCGGCGAACTGGGTGGCGGGAACCTGGAGGAGCTGCGCTACGAGGGCTATGGCCCGGCCGGGGTGGCGGTGCTGGTCGACGCCGTCACCGACAACCGCAACCGAACCTCGGCGAACCTGCGCCACCTCTTCGCCAAGTACGGAGGCAACCTCGGCGAGGCGGGGTCGGTGAGCTGGATGTTCGAGCGCAAGGGCGAACTGGTGGCGCGGCTCTCGGGCCAGGACCCCGACGAGGTCAGTTTGGCCGCGATCGAGGCGGGTGCCGACGACATCGACGTGGACGGCGAGACGCTCACCGTGCTCTGCGAGCCGTCCAGCCTGGAGGCGGTGCGAAAGGCCCTGGAGGCAACCGGCGTCGCGGTCGAGAACGCGGAGGTCCTGATGCACCCGAAGCAAACCGTGCCGGTGACCGAGGACCGGGCGGCGGCCGTGCTTCGGCTGATCGAGATCCTGGAGGAGGATGACGACGTGCAGGCGGTCCATGCCAACTACGACATCCCCTCCGAGGTCATGGAGAAGATCGCGGCCGGCGTCTGAGCGCCGCCCCCAGCGAATGCGGCGCCATCCGATGCCCGGTTCCCGATTCCGACTCCGGCCCCAGGTGGGGGCGGTAGGCCGGTGGCCGGCGTGATCCTCGGAGTCGATCCGGGCCTGGCCAGCACCGGTTACGCGGTGCTCGACGGTGAGCGACTGGTCGCGTGGGGGACCGTGCGCACCGATCCCGGACCTCTGCCCGGGCGGCTCGCCCTGCTGGCCTCGGAGATGCGGCGGATCGCGTCCGCCCATCCGATCTCCGAGGCGGCCCTGGAAGACCTCTTCGCGGGCCGGAACACATCCAGCGCGATTTTGGTCGCCCAGGCCCGGGGCGCCGTGTTGGTGGCCCTGACCGGGATGGGCATCCGGTGCCACGAGTACAAGCCGGCTTCGGTCAAGCTGAGCCTCACCGGCCATGGATCGGCCGGCAAGGCCCAGGTCGGGCGGATGGTGCGGATCCAGGTCGGGGCCCCCGGCCTGACTGCCGACGAGCACGCCATCGATGCGGTCGCGATCGCCCTCCACCACCATCGGGCGGTGCGGATGGCGGCGGCGCTGCGAGCGGCCGCGCCGTGATCGCTCACCTGCGCGGCATCCTGCTGCAGGCGACCGCCGACTGGGTCGTGATCGAAACCGGCGGGGTCGGCTACCAGGTCCACGTTTCGGCGGCGACCCGGGCCGGGCTGGGCCGGATCGGCGACATGGTTGCCGTCCATATCCACACCAATGTCCGCGCGGACCAGATCGCCCTCTTCGGCTTTGCCTCGGCGGAGGAACTGGAGATGTTCCGCTGGCTGATCGAGGTCGACGGGGTCGGACCTCGAGTGGCGTTGGGCATTCTCGGCTCCGCCAGCCTGGAGGTTCTCCGTCAGGCGATCCTGAGCGAGGACGTGGGGCTGATCCGGAGGGCGCCAGGGGTAGGGGCCAAAACCGCGGCCAAGGTGTTGATCGAGCTCAAGCCGCGGCTGGAAGCGGCTGGCGGGCTGCAGGTTCGGGCTGGCTCCGGCAACGGCCAGACGCCGGTTTTGGCGGCTGAGGTCGAAGATGCGCTGCGCAATCTCGGCTTTCGCCCGGAGCAGGCCAGGGCGGCGGTGGCGGGGATCGACTGGAGCTCTGAACCGGATCTGCAAGCCGCCCTGGCCGAGGCGCTGCGCCGGGTGAGGCCGGCGTGAGCGCGGAGGAGGCCAGGATCGTGGCCAGTGGTGCGGCCGGGGACGACGAGCCCTACGACCGGACCCTGCGACCCTCGCGCCTCGACGAATATGTGGGTCAGGCCGCCATCAAGGAGCGACTCCAGATCCAGTTGGAGGCGGCCCGGCGGCGCGGCGAGCCGGTGGAGCACATCCTGCTCTGCGGGCCGCCCGGCCTGGGCAAGACCACGCTGGCCCACATCATCGCGCACGAACTGGGGGTCGGGGTCCGGATCACCAGCGGTCCCGCCATCGACCATGCCGGGGCGCTGGCCTCGATCTTGCTCCAACTCGGTGAGCGCGACGTCTTCTTCGTCGACGAGATCCACCGCCTGAGCCGGGTGGTGGAGGAGGCGCTGTACCCGGCCATGGAGGATTTCGCCTTCGACATCGTGATCGGCAAGGGTGCCGGCGCCAGCGCCCGTCGACTCCCCCTACCGCCCTTCACGGCGGTCGGCGCCACCACCCGCCAGGGTTTGCTGGGCTCGCCGCTGCGGGACCGCTTCGGCGCCATCTACCGGCTCGAGTTCTACTCTCTCGAGGAACTCGATCAGATCATCCGGCGTTCGGCCCGGATCCTCGCCATCGAGATCGAGCCGGCGGCGGCGGCCGAGATCGCGAGGCGCTCGCGGGGCACCCCTCGGATCGCCAACCGACTTCTTCGCCGGGTCCGCGACTACGCCCAGGTCAGAGCCGAAGGCCGCGCCACCGAGCCGGTGACCAAGCAGGCTCTGGAGATGCTCGACATCGACCAGGTGGGACTCGAGCCGCTCGACCGCCGGCTCCTGCTGACCGTTATCGAGAAGTTCGGCGGAGGCCCGGTCGGACTCGACACCCTGGCCACGGCCCTGGCCGAGGAGCCGGAGACGATCGAAGATGTGCACGAGCCCTTCCTGCTCCAGATCGGCTTCCTCGCTCGCACCCAGCGCGGCCGCCGGGCCACCGCGCTTGCCTACCAGCACCTGGGTTTGCGCCCGCCGGAAGCTGAACCCACCCAGGAGCGGCTGCTGTGATGCGCCGTCCGGGGTGGGCGGCCGCCCAGCGGTAGATCGGGAGGAGGCCGCAACCCAAATTCACGAGGGGCATCCCGTCGACCGCCTCGCGAGCAGGTGTGGGTGGATTCGGGACTCGGGTCCCCAGACGGCAACCGTGGACCTCCGTCTCGAAGCTCCGAGCCGGCCTGGCCGGCCTCCACTCGCCGCCGCCTCCCGGGTTGTGGGAGCCCGGGGGGCTCCTGGTTCAGCAACTTCTGGATGGCGGGCTGGAGGATGACCCGGACCGGGCTGGGCCGGACTCTGGTCGCGGTATGATCCTTGTCGCGGGGCCGGTAAGACCTCCGGCGGTACCCCCCGGTCCCTTTCACAGCCGAGCGCGCGGTAGACGGGAAGGCAGAACCGTTCGAGTTCAAGTCGTGGGGTAGAATCGAACAGCCTTGCTTCGCTTTGTCCTGAGCTGGCCTCTGCGAGTATTCGCGATCGGCCTGCTGATCCTCAGCCTGCTGACCGACGGTGCCGGTTACATCTACCGGATAACCAATCATCTTCCCCTGACCGGATCCGTGCCCGGCCTGCCGCCTCACTTCGGCGACTTCCAGGTTTACATTCATCGCGGCCTCGACATCAGCGGCGGGACCCGGCTCCTGCTCGAACTCGAAGATCTGCCCCCCGGCAAGAAGCCATCGGAGGTGCAGGCGGTCGCCATCGACGTCATCAACCGCCGCATCAATGCTTTGGGGGTGTCCGAGCCCTCGGTCCGGGCGGTGGGTGACCGGCGAATCGAGGTTGAACTGGCCGGGGTCTCGGCTTCCAGGGCGCAGGACGTGATCGGCCGTACCGCGAAGCTGGTGTTCACCAAGTGGGTCAAGGACGACACCGTGAAGGGCGGCCCCGAGCCAGGATACCGGCCCCAGTTCATCGGCATCACCGGCGCCGATTTGACCAGCGCTTCCGCCTCCCTCGACCCCAACGGGCTGGGCTGGGTGGTCAATCTCTCCTTCAACTCCCGGGGAGCCGACATCTACGCCAAGGTCACCACCGAGGCGTACAACGCCTGCCCGACCACCCTGTGCCCGGAGAGGCACATCGCGGCCTGGTTGGACCTCACCCAGGCCGACATCGACGGCTGGGCTACCAACGCTGCCACGGTAGGGCGGCTGGTGGACCAGGGAGGCAAGCTGCTGACCGACCCGTACATCCAGAACCCGATCCTGGGCGGCAGTTCGCAGATCAGTGGCAACTTCACCCAGCGGTCGGCGCAGGACCTTGCCGTGCTCTTCAACAATGGCGCGCTGCCGGCCACGATCAAGGTCATCCAGTCCTCCGACGTGGGCGCCACTTTGGGCGCCCAGGCGGTCGCCCAAAGTCTGGCCGCCGGCGCCCTGGGCCTGCTTGTGGTGATCATCTTCATGATCACCTACTATCGGGTGCCGGGAGCTTTGGCCAGCCTCGCCCTGCTCTTCTACGCCGGGCTCACGCTGGCCCTGTTCAAGCTGATCCCGGTCACCTTGACCCTGGCCGGAATCGCGGGCTTCATCCTTTCGGTGGGCATGGCGGTGGATGCCAACGTGTTGATCTTCGAACGGTTCAAGGAGGAGGTGCGGCAGGGCCGCACGATCCCCGCCGCGGTCGAAGCCGGGGTGGCCCGGGCCTGGCCCGCTATCCGAGACTCCAACACCTCGACCCTGATCACCTGCCTGATCCTCGCCGTGGCCGGTCAGGGCGGGCCGGTGCAGGGCTTCGCGATCACCCTGGCGATAGGCGTGCTGGTCTCGCTGTTCAGTTCGATCGTGGTCACCCACAACTTGCTCGCGATCGTCCTCAACTTCGGTTCGATGCGAACTCCGAGGTTACTGGGAGCCGGCCGTGCAACTCGCTGACCGCACCCCGGCCGGGGTGGAGCCGGTGGCCGAGCGGGCCTCGGCTTCCGAACCCACCATCGACGTAATCGGCAAGCGCAACTGGTACTTCCTCGTGTCGTTGCTGGTGATCGTTCCGGGGATGATCTCGATGATCACCCAGGGTTTTCTGCTCGGCATCGACTTCCAGGGTGGCACCGAGTTCTTCCTCAAGTTCGCCAACCATCCCACCACCGCCCAGGTCGAGCAAGCGCTCAATGCGGAACACCTCACCGGCACCGTCCAGCAGACCGCTGACGGTGGCTACATCATCCGCACCGGGGTGCTTGATCCGATCGGGCAGCGCACCGTCGAGAATCACCTGGCCCAACGGCTGGGTGAGATCGACCAGGGCTCCCGGTTGGTGAACTCGGTGGGTCCGACCGTGGCCGGGGAGATAGTGCGCAACGCCCTGCTGGCGGTGGTGGCCGCCTCGGTTTTGATCCTCGCCTACGTCAGCTTCCGCTTCCGCAACGTGCAGGGCGGCTGGCGAGCCGGGCTCCAGTTCGGAGGCAGCGCGATTCTGGCCCTGCTCCATGACGTATTCCTGCTCACCGGTGTGTACTCGATTTTGGGCATGGTCTTCCACCAGCGAATCGGTCAGATCGACAGCCTCTTCCTGACCGCGGTCTTGACCGTGGTCGGCTTCTCGGTGCACGACACCATCGTGGTCTTCGACCGGATCCGGGAGAACCTGGTCCACGTGAGAGGGGCCACCTTCGACCAGGTAGTCAACCTGAGCATCCTGCAAACCGCGGCCCGGTCGATCATCACCAGCTTCACCGTGGTGATCGTGTTGACCGCCCTGCTGTTGTTCGGAGGCGAGGTGCTGAGGGGTTTCATCCTGGCGCTGTTGATCGGAATCGTGTCGGGGACCTACAGTTCGATCTTCAATGCGTCACAGCTGCTGGTCGTGTGGCGCAAACTCCAGCCGATCGCATAGACCAGCCACTCGGGCCATGGCCACGTCCACAGAGAGGATCGCAGAGTTGCTGGAGCCGACGCTAAGGCATCTCGGTTATGAACTGGTGGCCGTGGAGCTGGCCGGGCCCGGCGGCCGGACGCTCAGGCTGACCATCGATGCCGATCGCGGGATCAGCCTGGACGACTGCCAGCGGGTCAGTGACCTCGCCGGCCCGGTCCTCGATCAGGCGAATCTGATCCCCCACGCCTACACACTCGAGGTCTCTTCTCCGGGGGCCGAGCGGCCGTTGCGGAACCGCGCCGATTATGACCGCTACCTCGGCAAGCGGGTCAGCGTCCGGTACCGACCGGCCGGAGCCGAGACCTCGGAAGTGGTCCTGGAAGGCCGGCTGACCTCGGTTTCGGACACCGGTGTCACCATTCGCTCCCAGGCTCGGGTCAAGGGCCGCACCCTGCCGGTCAGGGAGGTGGTGGTGGGCTGGGAGGAACTGGTGTCAGGGAAGCTGAGCCTCTACCAGTGAACGAGCCGCGCGCCGTCAGCGCTTTGGAACCGGCTGACAGCGATCGCCGGCTGGGCGACCAGTTACTCCAGGCCATGGAGCAGCTGAGCGGCCAACTGGACCTCAGCGTGCCCGAGATGGTGGCGGCGGTGGAGCCGGCTTTGGCCCGCGCTTACAAGCGGATCTACGATCCCGAGGGCTGGGTCGACGCCGAACTCGACACAGCCCGGCGGGCGTTGCTGCTGAGCCGCCGGTACGTCGATCCGGCCGGTCGCGAGGTGCTGGAGCGGCTGGACACCGAGGGCTTCGCCCGGCACGCGGTGCAGACCGCCCGCCAGGCCATCTCCAGGTTGCTCCGCGAGGGCGAGCGGAATCGGGTGATCGCCGAGGCCAGGGAGCACCAGGGGGAGCTGGTCAGCGGCACTATCGACCGCATGCAGGGTGACACCTGCATCATCGATCTCGGCAAATTCCAGGGCGTGTTGACCCCCGCTGAGCGGATTCCCGGCGAGCACTTGGTGGTGGGCAAGCCGATCAGCGTGGTGCTGCTCGAGCCCCGTCCCTCCCGCGGAGACGCCCAGGTGATGGTGACCCGGGCCAGCCAGCTGTTCATCCGTCGCCTGTTCGAAGCCGAGATTCCCGAGGTGGCCTCAGGGGCGGTGGAGATCAAGGCGATCGCCCGCGAGCCGGGCGTGCGCACGAAGGTGGCGGTGGCCGCGACCGTCTCCGGTCTCGATCCCAGCGGGGCCTGCATCGGGCCCAAGGGCATGCGCCACCGGGCGATCCTGTCCGAGCTGGCGGGCGAGCATGTGGACGTGGTCGAGTGGAGCGAAGATCTGGCCCGCTTTGTCGGCAACGCCCTGGGCCCGGCTCAGGTCATCGACGTCCAGCTGGCTCCCGGCTCCAGACACGCCACCGTCACCGTGCCCTCCGGCCAGCTTTCACTGGCGATCGGGCGCGATGGCCAGAACGCGCGTCTGGCCGCCCACCTGACCGGCTGCCGGATCGACATCCGCGGAGCCGACGAAGGCGGTTGAGAGGGGAAAGCTCGGCCCCGGTGCGTACTTGCACCGGCTGCCGGCGAAGGGATCTGGCGCTGGCCATGCTCAGGGTGGCCCGGCGGGAAGGTCGCCTGGAGGTGGGCCGGACCGCCCCCGGTCGGGGAGCCTACGTGCACCCTTGTCCCGGCTGCCTGGAGGCGGCCCGCCGCCGCGGTGGCCTGGGCCGCGCGCTGCGCACCGACATCCCGGATTGGGTCTGGGCCAGACTGGAACAGATCGTCCGGGCGGGAGGTTGAAGACCACATCCGGCGCGCTCGGATTCGAGTTCCCCGCGTCGGGCCCGTCCCGGGTGGCATAATCACTTAGTTGCGGGACCGGATCTCGTGTGCCCGCCTTCTCCTGGCGTCCGCGCCCCGGAACTCCGATTGATCGCGGCCGCCGAGTTGGGCGCGGCGGCCCTGAGCCCTGGCCCGGCGGCATCCACTCTCACATACAAGGCGGGTAATTGAAAGCACAAGACCTTGCGCGCGACCTCGGCATCAGTCACAAGGAGTTGGTCAACTTCCTCCTCCAGCGGCGGCTGACCCGCAATCCATCCGCGCCCCTTTCGCCCAAGGCGGTGGAGGCAGTGCGCAATGAGTTCTCGCGGGGCAATGGGTCGGGTGCGGGTAAGGCCGGTACCGGCGAAGCGAAGAAGATCGGGTTGCCGCCCAATCTGACCGTCAAGGACTTCGCCGAGCGAATCAACGTCAGCACGGTGGAGGTGATCAAGAAGCTGATCGCCAACGGCGTGATGGCGGCCCAGAACCACGTCATCGACTATGGCACCGCCGAGATCATCGCCGACGAGTTCGGGATCGAGGTCGAGCCGCTCTCCCTGGAAGACCTGATCGCGGTCGACCTGGACGGTACCGGGGGCAACGTGGTGACCACATCGCGCAACGAGCTCTTCGCGATGGTCGCCGACGATCCCACCAAGCTGAGGCCGAGGCCGCCGGTGGTGACTGTGCTCGGCCATGTCGACCACGGCAAGACGTCGATCCTGGACGCCATCCGGAACACTCGGGTGGCGGCGGGGGAGGCGGGAGGCATCACCCAGCGGATCGGCGCCTACAAGATTTCCACCAAGGATGGCCATGAGGTGGTATTCATCGACACCCCCGGCCATGAGGCGTTCACCGCGATGCGGGCTCGAGGCGCCCAGGTCACCGACGTGGCGGTGCTGGTGGTGGCCGCCGACGACGGTGTGATGCCGCAAACCCGCGAGGCGATCCAGCATGCCCGGGCGGCCGCGGTGCCGATCGTGGTCGCCATCAACAAGATGGACAAGGAAGGGGCCAATCCGGACCGAGTCCACCAGGAGCTGGCCCAGGAGAACATCATCACGCGTCATTACGGCGGCGAGTACGAGTGCGTGCACGTGTCCGCCCGCACCGGGATGGGCCTGGACGACCTGCTCACCACGGTTGTGCTCACAGCTGAGATCAGGGAGCCGAAGGCGAATCCCGACCGGCTGGCGATCGGTACCATCGTCGACGCCCAGATGGAACGGGGCAGAGGCCCGGTGGCTACGGTTCTGGTCCAGCACGGCACGCTTCGGGTGGGTGACAACTTCGTTTGCGGGCACATCTACGGCCGGGTCCGGTCGATGAGCGACGACCGGGGCCGGCCGATCTCCGAAGCGGGTCCCTCGACTCCGGTTCTGGTCTCCGGCTGGAGCGAGCTGCCGAACGCAGGTGACATCCTGCAAATCGTCGAGTCCGAGAAAACCGCGCGGGGATTGGCTTTGGCCAAGCTCCAGGAGCGGCGCTCGATGGAGGCGGCCCGGGACACCGCCCCCCGGCTCACCCTCGACGAGCTGGCCCGGCGGGCCAAGGAAGGCGAGGTCAAAGAGCTCAACCTGGTGGTCAAGGCCGACGCCCAGGGCACCCTGGAGGCGGTCGTCAATGCCCTTCAGAAGATCGAGGATCCGGTGGTGGCGATCCGGATCGTGGGTCAGGGAGCCGGCAACGTCAACGACTCGGACGTGCTGCTGGCCAGCGTCTCCAACGCCATCATCGTCTGCTTCAACCTCAAGCCGAACCCGGCATCCGACCGGGCGGCCGAGCGGGAGAAGGTGGAGATCCGGTATTACGACGTCATCTACAAGCTGACCGAGGATGTCGAGCGAGCCGCCAAAGGCATGCGGGAGCCCACCTACCGCAGGGTGGAGGAAGGTCGGGTCGAGGTGGTGATGCCGATCAAGGTGCCTAAGGTGGGAATCATCGCCGGCTCACGAGTGGTCGAAGGGAAGGTCTCCCGTGACGGCGTGGTGCGGCTGCTACGGAACAACAAGCAGATCTACGAGGGTCGGATCGTGTCCCTCAAGCACTACAAGGACGACGTCAAGGAGATGTCGGCCGGCCAGGAGTGCGGCATCGGCCTCGATGGCTTCACCGAGTTCGAGCCCGGCGACGTCATGATCACCTACCGCATGGAGCGCGAGGAGATCTAACCGGGCGTCCCGTTCGCCCCGGACCGGCGGGGGCCGGCCGGGTCGATCGGGGAGGCCCTCAGGAGCTTCCAACTGCATGTCCACGAAGCGATCCGTCCAGGTCGGGACGCAAGTTCGTCGCGAGCTGATGGACGTGATCCAGCGCGACCTCAAAGATCCGCGGCTGGGTCTGCTCAGTATCACCCGGGTCGAGATGTCTTCCGACCTCCGAACCGCCCGCGTGCACGTCAGTTCGATCCCGGGCAGGCAGGCCGGTGAGGGACGTCTGCAGGCTCGGCTGCCGTCCTATCAGGGGCCGCTCGAGGCAGAGGCTTCGCAGCCACCCGACCTGAGCCCGGTCCTGGCCGCGCTCAACGCCGCCAAGGGCCGCCTGCGTCACGAACTGGGCCGGCGCCTGGAGAACCTGAGATACACCCCGGATCTGGTTTTCATGGCCGACCCGACCATCGAGTACAGCGTCCGGATCGCCGCCAAGCTGCGCCGACTGGTCGGCGAAGCCGGGCCGGCCGATGACCCCCCGGGGCGGGCGGGCGCAGAGGAGCCGAATTGACTCACTACCCGGAATCCGCGGCGATCCGAGCTTTGCTATCGGGTCACCATCACGTGCTCGTGGTGGGCCACAAGGATCCCGACGGCGACGCGGTCGGCTCCTGCCTGGCATTCGCGGCGGCCGCCCGCCAACTCGGCCTGGAGGCGACCGTGGCCCTGCCCGCGCATCCCAGCTTGAACTTCGACTGGATGCCTGGCTACGGCGAGGTGGTCGACCAGATCCCCCGCCCTGCCGAAGCTGAAGACAGTGGCCCCGGTTTCGATCTGCTCGCGGTCCTGGACACGGCCTCGATCGAACGCACCGGCCCGCTCGCCACCCAGCTTCCCGGCGACCTGGAGGTGATCAACATCGATCACCACAGCACCAATACCCGGTTCGGCGACGTCAACCTGATCGATTCTCGGGCGGCGGCGGCGGGCGAGATCCTCTACCACCTGTTCGGGGACATCGGGGTCGACATCACGCCGGCGATCGCGTCGCTTCTGTATGCGGCACTGCTGACCGATTCCGGCGGCTTCCGCCACGAGAACACTTCCTCGCACGTGCTCGAGGTAGCCGCCCGGCTGGCGGAACTGGGGGCGGATCCGGCCGAGATCGCCGGCCGCATGTACAAGTCGCGGCCGCTGAGCACGGTCCGGCTGCAGGCGATCAGCACCGCCACCTTGCGGCTGGAGTGTGAAGGCCGGCTGGCGTGGACGGCGGTCACCCGGCGAATGCTGCACGAGGCCGGAGCGGTGATGGCGGAAGCGGAGGGCGTGATCGACCAGCTGAGCAGTATCCGCGGGGTCGAGGTGGCGATCGTGTTCAAGGAGGTGCGGGCGGACCTGACCAAGATCAGCGTCCGCAGCCGGGGCGGGCTCGACGCGACCGTCCTCTGCGGCCGCTTCGGTGGTGGTGGCCACGTGCGTGCCTCCGGGGCCGAACTGCGCATGCCGCTCGATCAGGCGATCGAACGGGTGCTGACCGAGGCCCGGTCCATGATCGGGAACGGCGCGTGATCGCGGCTTCAGGTCGGGGGACGCGGGGCGSCTGATGGCCTCCGGTGTGCTGAACATAAACAAGCCGGCGGGGCTGACCTCTTTCCAGGTCGTGCACCGGATCAAGCGGGCGCTCAAAGCCCGCCGGGTCGGGCACGCCGGCACCCTCGACCCGCTGGCCACCGGGGTGCTACCGATCCTCCTGGAGTCGGCCACCCGGCTGTCTGACTACGCCCACGAACTCGACAAGACCTACCGGGCCCGGTTCCACTTCGGCTTTCGGAGCGCGACCGACGACGCCGAGGGTGAGCTGGAGGCGGTGGCCGACCCCGGCCGCCTCGACCGTGAGGCGGTGGCGGCCGCTCTCGAAAGCTTCCRGGGCCGGATCCTGCAGAGGCCTCCGGCGTACTCGGCGGTCAAGGTCGACGGGGAGCGTTCCTACCGTCTGGCCCGGCGCGGCCAGGCGCCGGAGCTGGAGCCGCGGGAGGTGTTCGTGCGCCGGATCACTTTGGTCGATTTCGAGCCGGGCCCGGCGGCGGTGGCTGAAGTCGAGGTAGTCTGCGGCTCAGGCACCTACCTGCGGGCGCTGGCCCGCGACACCGGTGAGCTGSTGGGAGTAGGCGGCTACCTGGGCAGTTTGGTCCGCACCGCGTACGGCCCGCTCCGGGTTGAGGACGCGCTGGGTGAGGAGGCGCTCGACTCGGGAGATCAACTCGAAGCTCACCTCCTGCCGGCGAACATCTTGCTGGAAGGGATGGAGGTGGTAAGGCTCACGCCCGAACAGGAGGCCCAGGTTCGTCAGGGAAGGGCGGTGCGGGTGTTTCCCGAGCCCGGTAAGGGAGAGCTACAGGCGGTCAACGAACGCCAGCAACTGGTGGCGATCGGCCGGCGCGAGCCGCTGCGCCGCTGGTTCGTTCCCGAGAAGGTTTTCAACCCATGAAGGTGCACCATGGCCTGTCGCAACCCCGAATCCCTGCCGCGGCCATCACCATGGGCAGCTTCGACGGATTCCACCGCGCCCACCAGCACCTGGTCGAACTGCTCCGCGGATACCGGCCGCAGGGCCTGACCCCGGTCCTGGTCACCTTCGAGCCGCATCCGCGCTGCGTGCTGGATCCGGACAACTGCCCGAAGACGATCACCCCGCTCGACGAGAAGCTGGAGCTGATGGCGGCGGCCGGGGTCGAGCACGCCGTCATCCTGGAGTTCAATCGCGAGCTGGCCGCGCTCGACGCGAAAGAGTTCATCGAGCGGCTGCTGACCGGAATCGAGATCCGCCAGATCGTTGTCGGTCCCGATTTCGGATTCGGTCGCCAGCGCAGCGGGAACGTCGAGTGGTTACACCGCCACGGCCCCATCTACGGTTTCCACACCGTCAGCGCCAGCCCGGTCGTGATCGGCGGTGAGGAAGTGCACAGTTCCCGCATCCGGAGACTGCTGACCATGGGCGACATGCAAGGGGCGGCGGAGTTGCTCGGCCGCCGGTTTTCGATGCGGGGGGTGGTGGTGCCGGGGGATCGGATCGGCCGCGGCCTGGGCTATCCAACCTGCAACCTGGCGGTGGCACCCAACCTCCAGGTGCCGGGCAACGGGATCTACGCCGCCTGGTGTCGGATCCGGTCGGGCRTGCACATGGCGGCGGTCAGCATCGGATACCGGCCAACCTTTGCTGGCACCCAACACCGGGTGGAGGCCTTCCTGCTCGACTTCGAAGGTGACCTGTACCACGAGACCATCGAGCTGGTGTTCGTCCAGCGGTTGCGCGACGAACTCAGGTTTGACGCGGTCGCCGACCTGGTCAAGCAGATCGACCGGGACGTGGACGAAGTGCGTAGACTGCTCGGCAGTGAGCGGCGATCCTGATCTGGCTCGGGGGCCGGTCTTCATCGTCAACCCGGTGGCGGCCTCAGGCCGGGCCCTCAAGCGATGGCGGCAGGCCGAAACCGGCTTCCGACAGCTGTATCCGGAGCTGGAGACCATCATCACCGAACGTCCCGGCCACGCCGCCCTGGCCGCTCGCCGGGCGGTGCGGGAGGGCCGGTCCCTGGTCGTCGGGGTGGGCGGTGACGGCACCGTCGGTGAGGTGGTCAACGGATTCTTTTTGGGTCGGGACCGGATCCGCTCCGGCACCCGGCTGGGCCTGGTGCCGGTGGGCACCGGGGGCGACACCCGGCGCACTTTCGGCCTGCCCGAAGACCTGGCGGCGATCCTGGAGATCTTCGCTCGGGGCCGGGGGCGGCGGATCGACCTCGGCCGGCTCACCGCCACGGTCAGCGGTGAAGGCCCCGGGATCCGCTATTTCATCAACGTATCGTCCGCCGGGATCGGCGCCGAGGTGGTGCGCCGGGTCAACCGCTTCTACAAGTATCTCGGCGGTGCGGTCGGCTTCTCAGCGGGGGCGGTAGCGACCTTCGCCACTTTCCGCAACCGGCCGGTCCGGGTGCGCCTGGACGGAGCGCCGTTGGAGTTGGTTGCCCAGCAGGTGGTGGTGGCCAACTGTCGCTACTACGGTGGGGGAATGCGGGTAGCCCCCGAGGCCGAGCCCGACGACGGATGGTTGGATGTCGTCGTGGTCGGCGATCTGACCCGGCGAGAGAACCTCCGCTTGCTCGGGCGGGTGCGTTCCGGCGACCACCGGGGGGCTCCCAAGATCTCGTTCCACCGTGCTCGACTGGTCGAGGTCGACTGTTCGGAGCACTTCGGCGTGGAAGCCGACGGCGAACCTCATGGCCGGGCTCCGGCGCGCTGGGAGGTGGTGCCGGGGGCGGTCGAGATGATCGTGCCTTGACCCGGGGTCTGGTGGTCAGCCCGCACCGGATCGCCTCGGAGGTGGGCGCCGGGGTACTCCGGGAAGGGGGTAACGCGGTCGACGCGGTGGTGGCCGCCAATGCGGTGCTGTGCGTCGTGTACCCGCATATGACCTCGGTCGGGGGAGACCTTTTCGCTCTGATCTGGCCGGCCGGGTCGGAGGCTCCGATCGGGTACCGCGGGGCGGGCCGGTCGGGAGCGGCGGCCACCATCGAGGCGGTGCGGGCGCAGGGCCACGCGGTCATGCCCCGGACCGGAGCTCTGACCGTGACCGTGCCCGGCACGCCAGAGGCTTGGGGAAAACTGATCGAGCGCTTCGGGACCTGGGGCCTGGCAGCCGTGCTGGACCCGGCGGCGGGGATCGCCGACGCTGGCTTCGAGGTCACCGCCAACCTATCTGGTGCTCTGAGTGCGCAGCGGGAGCTGCTCGACCGCGAGCCGGTCACCTCGGCCCAGCTACCGGCGGTGGCGGCCGGTGGCCGGCTCCGCAACTCGGACCTGGCGGCGACCCTGCGCTCGCTCGGTCGCTATGGGTACAACGACTTCTACCGGGGAGAGCTGGCGGAGGCGATCGCCGCCACTTTGGCTGAGCGCTCCGGATTCGTAACCGCTGGCGATCTGGCTCTCCATCACGGGGAGTGGACGGAGCCGGTCTCCGCTCGACTGGACGGGGTCACCGTGTACGAATGTCCGCCACCGACCCAGGGTCTGGCGGCGCTCGGCATGATGGTGAGGACCTGGGCGGGAGGATCTCATCGCCTGGCTTCCGGCGCCGCCTTCGCCGAGACCCTGCGTGCCGTTCGCGACCGGGTCTATCCGCTCCGGGACCGGTACGTGACGGATCCCGGGTTGGTGTCGGTGCCGGTCGAACCCTTTCTTCGGATCGATGAGTTGGAGGCGGGCCCCGGAATTCCCATCCCGGAGGGCGACACCGTCTACCTCTGTGCCGCCGACGAGCACGGCAACCTGGTGTCCTTGATCCAGAGCGTCGCCGGGCCCTTCGGCTCCGGGGTGACGGTGCCCGGGGCCGGGTTCCTGCTCCACAACCGGGGCTGCTACTTCGATCTGGACCCGGCCCGGGTCAACCATCTGGCTCCCCGGAAGCTGACCATGCATACCTTGATCCCGGCCATGGCCGACCTGGGCGGCGGCCGGCGGCTGGCCTTTGGGAGCATGGGTGGGGACGGCCAGCCGCAGTTCCAGCTCCAGGTGCTGGCCAACCTGATCGGCGGTGGCCTCGACCCGGAAGCGACGGTGACCGCGCCCCGAATTCGGATCATGCCCGGCGGCGCTCCCTGGGTGGTCGAAGCAGATTACCCGGAAGCCGCTTTGCTGGCCGCTCGCGGATGGCAGTCGGTGTCCCCACGGCAACCGCTGATGATGGGTCACGCGCATGCCCTGATCGCCGGTCCCGGGGGCTGGACGGCAGGTGCCGACCCCCGCAGCGACGGCTCGGTGGAGGTCTCCATCTGACCGGTCAGGCCGCTGCCCTCCGGTATAATCAACGAGATTTGACAGTCGAGACGAAGCCCAAGAACGAGATCGTTGCGGAACACCGCGTGCACGCCAGCGACACGGGGTCGCCCGAAGTGCAGGTCGCGATATTCACCGAAAGGATCAGGCAGCTGACCGAGCACCTGAAGTCCAACCCGAAGGACCATCACTCACGCCGCGGGCTGCTCCTGCTGGTGGGCAAGCGGCGGCGGCTCTTGAATTACCTGAGCCGCAACGACATCGGTCGCTACCGCTCGTTGATCGCAAAGCTCGGAATTCGGAGGTAGGCGCCACCATTTGTCGGCGCCCACCCATCAACCCCCGGGGTCCAAGGTGTCGGCGACCCACCGCACGCATCGGTCAGCCCCTTAGGAAGCGGCCTTCCGCGCTCGCGCCCGTAGGTCGGGGATGGTTCTGGCAGCCACCGCGCCAGGCCCGCGGATGCGGATCGCCCCTTCCTAGAGGTCTGGCCGGCTGGCGGGCCCGAATCGCAGTCACCTCCCCACCACTCAGGAGGTGGCCATCGTGCCCAAGTACACCAAGTCAATCCAGGTAGCCGGCCGCACCCTCTCGATCGAGACCGGGCATGTCGCCGAGCAGGCGGGCGGAGCGGTGATGATCCGCTACGGCGACACCCTGGTCCTGAGCACCGCGACCATGGCCGGGATTCGAGAAGGGATCGACTTCTTCCCGCTCACCTGCGACTACGAGGAGAAGCTCTATGCCGCCGGCCGCATCCCGGGCAGCTTCATGCGCCGGGAGGGCAGGCCGACCGAGGCCGGCATCCTCGCTTCACGGCTGACCGACCGGCCGATGCGCCCGCTCTTTCCCGAGGGCATGCGCAACGACGTCCAGGTGGTTTCCACCGTGCTCAGCGTCGATATGGAGAACGACCCCGCCGTTCTCTCAATCAACGGCGCGTCCGCCTCGCTGCACATCTCCCAGATTCCCTGGAACGGCCCGGTCGGGGCGGTTCGGATCGGTTGCATCGACGGTCAGCTGGTGATCAACCCGCTGATGCCCGAGATGGAGAAGTCGACCCTCGACCTGGTGGTGGCCGGGACCGAGGACGCCATCATCATGGTGGAGGCGGGCGCCAAAGAGGTCAGCGAGGCGCTGGTGGTCGAGGCGCTTGACCTCGCCCACACCCAGATCCGCGAACTGTGCCGTTTCCAGGAAGAACTCCGTTCGGCGGTCGGCAAGTCCAAGGTGACGCTGCCGGAGCGGCCCGCCTTCCCCGAACTGGAAGCGGCCCTGGCTGAGGCTCTGGCGGGGCGGCTCGACGCCGCCCTCTACAGCAACGACAAGGCCGAGCGCGAGACCCAGCTCGATCAGCTCAGGGACGCGGTCCTGGGTGAGCTGGCGGAGCGCTACCCGGAAAGCGGGGCCGATCTGAAGAAGCTGTTCGACAAGCAGGTCAAGGACCGGGTGCGGCAGAGAGTGATCGAAGAGGGCGTGCGGGTCGACGGCCGGGGCCTCAAAGACATCCGGCCGATCAGCGTCGAGGTCGGAATCGTGCCTCGCACCCATGGCTCGGGCTTGTTCACGCGGGGCCAGACCCAGGCCCTGACCATGGCCACTTTGGGCACTTCAGGCGACATGCAGAAGCTGGACGGGCTCGGTCTCGAGCAGTACAAGCGCTACATGCACCACTACAATTTCCCGGCCTTCTCGGTGGGGGAGGCCCGGCCCTCCCGAGGTCCCGGCCGTCGCGAGATCGGGCACGGCGCGCTCGCCGAGAGGGCGCTGCTGGCGGTGATCCCGCCCATGGAGGAGTTCCCGTATACGATGCGGCTGGTCTCCGAGATCCTGAGCTCCAACGGCTCCACCTCGATGGCCTCGGTCTGCGGATCGACGCTGGCCCTGATGGACGCCGGAGTTCCGATCAAGGCCCCGGTGGCCGGGATCGCGATGGGCCTGGTCACCCGGGAGGGTAAGCACGCTGTGCTCACCGACATCCAGGGGGTCGAGGACGCCCTGGGCGACATGGACTTCAAGGTGGCGGGTACCGCGGCGGGCATCACTGCCCTCCAGATGGACATCAAGATCGGTGGGCTCACCCACGAGATCATGAGCCAGGCGCTGGAGCAGGCGAGGGAGGCGCGCCTGCATGTGCTCGACCGGATGCTGGCGGTGATCGACAAGCCGCGCGACACCCTCAACCCGTTCGCGCCGCGGATTCAGACCATCCAGATCAACCCCGACAAGATCCGCGAGGTGATCGGTCCCGGCGGCAAGATGATCCGCAAGATCGTCGAGGAGACCGGCGCCCAGATCGACATCGAGGACGATGGGACGGTTTTCATCGCCTCCACCAACGGAGAGGCGGCCCAGCGTGCGATCGACTGGATCCGGGGCATCACGGACGAGGTCGAGGTGGGCAAGATCTATCGCGGCAAGGTGGTCCGGATCATGAACTTCGGGGCCTTCGTCGAGGTCCTGCCCAACCAGGACGGGTTGGTGCACATCTCGCAGCTGACCGATCACCGCGTCGACCGGGTCGAGAATGTGGTCAACGTCGGCGACGAGATCGTGGTCAAGGCCGTCGAGATCGACGACAAGGGCCGCCTGAACCTGAGCCGGAGGGCCGCCATCCAGGAGTTGGCCGCGGCCGGGATGCCGATCGAGGAGAAGATCGACTCGGAGGCGGTGGCCGCCTCCTACTCCCTGCCGCCGATGGAACCGCCGGCACCCCGGGGCGACCGCGGCGACCGCGGGCGTCCCCGCCGGTAACCGGGATCCGGGCGCGGCATGATCGCGGTTGCCTTCGCCGGTCACACCGGGCGGGTGGGGACGGCGGTCGTGCCCGGTCTCAGATCGACGCCGGGGATCGAGTATGTGGGCGGAGTGGGTCGCGGCGATGACCTCGTGCAGTTGTTGAGGGGGGGCCGGCCCCAGGTCCTGATCGATTTCACGGTGCCTTCCGCGGCCAAGGAGAACGCGCTGCTCGCCGCCCACCTCGGCGTGGCCCCGGTGGTGGGCACCAGCGGCCTGGCTCCGGCCGACGTCGACCAGATCGAAGCCGCCTGTGCCGAGGCCGGGGTGGGCGGCATGGTCGCTCCCAACTTCGCGGTGGGCGCGGTGGTGATGATGTGGCTGGCCGAACTGGCCGCGCCGTACTTCGATGCGGTTGAGGTGGTGGAGGCGCATCATGCGAGCAAGCTGGATGTCCCTTCCGGCACCGCCACCGCCACCGCCCGCCGGCTGGCGGCGGCTCGGGCCGGACGGCCCTTCGACCACGCCGTCCCGCACACCGTCAACTTGCCCGCCGCTCGGGGCGGCGAGCTGGAGGGGGTCGGTGTCCATTCCCTCCGGCTGCCCGGGGTGCTGGCCGACCAGGACGTGATCTTCGGGGTGGCCGGCCAGACCCTGACCATCGGTCACCGCACCCTCAGCCGCGAGGCGTTCCTGCCCGGCATCCTGATGGCGGTCCGGGCGGTCGCTTCCGGCCCCGGCTTCCACCGCGGCCTGGACGAGTTGCTCGGCCTGGGCCGCCCGATCACAGGAGATCCGACCCGATGAATTCTGACCGGACCTACAGCGTTGCGGTGGTCGGTGCCACCGGTGTGGTCGGCACCGAGATGCTCCGCGTCCTCAGCCAGCGCGGGTTCCCGGTGGGAGAGCTCAAGGCGCTGGCCACCGCTCGCTCCGCCGGTCGCCGGCTTGGCTTCGACGGCCGTACCGTGACCGTCGAGGAACTGACCGAAGACAGCTTCGCCGGAGTTGAGCTGGCGCTGTTCTCGGCCGGTGCCGAAGCATCCCGGCGCTTCGCGCCGGCCGCCGCCGCCGCAGGTGCCCTGGTGGTCGACAACAGCTCCGCCTGGCGAATGGATCCCGAGGTACCGCTGGTGGTACCCGAGGTCAATGCCGGAGAGTTGCGGCGGGCTTCGGGGATCGTCGCCAACCCCAACTGCTGCGCGATCCCGCTCACGGTCGCGCTCGCGCCGATCCGGGATGCGGTCGGGCTGGAACGGGTGGTGGTGGCCACCTATCAGTCGGCGTCGGGCGCCGGTAAGCGGCTGATGGACGAGCTGGAGTCGCAGGTGAGGCAATACGCCGCTAGCGAGGCGGTGACCGCCTCCGCCTATCCACATCAGCTCTTCCACAACGTGGTGCCGGGGGGGTGGCGGATGCAGGAGGAGGACTACAACCAGGAGGAGTGGAAACTGGTCGAAGAGACCCGCAAGATCCTTGCCGAACCGGAGCTGAGGATCGTCGCGACCTGCGTGCGGGTGCCGGTGCCGATCTCGCACGCGGAAGCTGTTTTCGTGGAAACGCGGGACAAGCTGACCGCCGCTCAGGCGCGCGAACTGCTATCCCGGGCACCCGGGATCCGGGTGGTGGACGACCCCGCCGGACAGGTCTATCCCACCCCACACGGAGTGGCCGGCACCGACGAGGTCTTCGTCGGGAGGATTCGCAATGATCTCTCCCACGAGCGCGGGCTGGCGCTCTGGGTGGTCGCCGACAACCTGCGCAAGGGAGCCGCCCTGAACGCGGTGCAGTGCGCCGAGGCCGCCATCGGCATCGGGGTTCTATAGTTCGGTCAGCGGGTCGCGTCCGGAGTTCGGAGGAGTCACGAAATGGAACTTGCCGAGGCCAGGTTGATGACCGCGATGGTCACTCCCTTCAAGCCAGAGGGGGGGATCGACTACGACGTGGCCCAGCGCCTGGCCGTCCACCTGACCGAGCACGGGTCGGACGGGGTCGTTGTCTTCGGCACCACCGGCGAGGCGCCATCGCTCAGCGACGACGAGAAGATCACCCTGCTCCGGGCGGTCCGGGAGGCGATACCCGACCGGATGGTGGTGGCTGGCACCGGCACCAACAGCACCCATCACTCGCAGGTGCTGTCCTGCCGGGCGGCCGAGCACGGGGCGGATGCCGTGCTGGCGGTGGTGCCGTACTACAACAAGCCTTCCCAGGACGGCATGTTCGAGCACTTCCGTGCCATCGCCCAGGCCTCCGGGCTGCCCGTCATCATGTACAACATCGCCGGCCGGACGGGTACCAACATGACCGCCGCCACCACCCTGCGCTGTGCCCGTGAGACCGGGATCGTTGGGGTCAAAGAGGCGAGCGGCGACCTCGACCAGATGGGGATGGTCTGCGCCGGCAAGCCGGACGGCTTTTTGGTTTGGAGTGGTGACGACAGCTTCACGTTGCCGCTGCTCGCGGTGGGCGGTCACGGCGTCATCTGTGTCGTCTCCCATCTGGCCGGGCCGGCCATGAAGGAGATGATCGAGGCCTACCTGGCCGGCGATGTCGCCCGGGCCCGCGACCTCCACCTCCGGTTGCTACCGGTGATCAAGGCTCTGATGACCCTGGCCAGCAACCCGCAGCCGGTGAAGTCGGCGATGCGCGCTCTCGGCTACCCGGTGGGTGGCTTCCGGCTGCCCCTGCTGCCCCTGCCTCCGGCCGAACTGGACCGGCTGCTGGTCACGCTGCGGGCGGCGGAGGAGCTGATCGTACCCGCGTGGTGAATCCACCGGCCGGGATGGCTGACCCGGGGTCGGCGCTGGAGCGGCTGCGGGTTCTGCACGCCCAGATCCGGGCCTGCACGGGCTGCCGCCTCCACGTCGGGCGCACTCAGGCGGTGCCCGGAGCCGGCCCCAGCGTGGCCAGGGTGATGATCGTTGGCGAGGCGCCGGGGGCCACCGAGGACAGCGTCGGCCGGCCCTTCGTCGGTCAGGCCGGCCGGCTGCTGGACACTCTGCTGGAGGGGATCGGGCTGGCCCGCGGCGATGTCTACGTGACCAACGTGGTGAAGTGCCGGCCGCCGGCGAACCGCGACCCCGAGCCGGACGAGGTCGAGGCCTGCCGGCCGTACCTGGATCGTCAGCTGGCGTTGATCCGACCCCGGATCGTGGTGCTGCTCGGCCGCCATGCCCTGGAGCGGCTCCTGCCCGGTCACGGACCGATCAGCCGGGTGCACGGGCAGCCGGTGATCCGGGCTGGAGTCACCTACTTTCCGATCTTCCACCCCGCCGCCGCCCTCCACAACCGAGGCCTGCTGAGCGAGCTGGAGGCGGACTTCCGGGCGCTGGCCCGCTACCTCGAGTCAGGGCCAGCGCCGGAAGCGCCGCCGCCGTCCACTGCCCCCGCGTCTTCAGCGGCCCCGGTGGAAGCCGGGGTGGACACGTCTCCGCCCCCCGGCCACCAGCTGAGACTTTTCTGATGAACAAGCTGCGGTACATCCCGCTGGGCGGAGTGGGCGAGATCGGCATGAACATGTGGGCGCTGGAGTGGAGGAACCAGCTGGTGGTGGTCGATGCCGGCCTGATGTTCCCGGAAGAGCACATGCTGGGAGTCGATTTGGTCCTGCCTGACATCTCCTACCTGCTCCAGAAGGGGAAGCGAGTGCTGGGGATCGTGCTCAGCCACGGCCACGAAGATCACATCGGGGGCCTGCCTTATGTGCTCGAGCAGCTCAACGTCCCGGTTTTCGGTACCCGCTTGACCCTGGGCCTGGTCCGGCCCAAGCTCAAGGAACGCCGGATCCTGAGAGAAGCAGAGCTGAGGGAGATCGCCTTCGGCGACCGGGTTAAGCTGGGACCCTTCTGGATCGAGCTGATCGCGGTCTGCCATTCGATCCCGGATGCGGCGGCGGTGGCGGTGGGCACCCCGGTCGGGACCGTGCTCTACACCGGCGACTACAAACTCGACGCCGCCCCCCCGGAGGGCCGGCCGACCGATCTGGCGCGCCTGGCTCAACTGGGCGACGAGGGGGTGCTGCTCCTTCTGGGCGACTCCACCAATGCCGAGCGCGACGGTCACAGCGGGTCCGAGCGGGAACTGCTGCCGCACTTCCGGCAGATCTTCGAGGATGCGCCCGCCCGGATCGTGGTGGCTACATTTGCCTCCAACATCCACCGCATCCAGCAGGTGGTGCGCCTGGCCGAGGCCTGCCGGCGCCAGCTCACCGTGGTCGGGCGCAGCGTCCAGACCAACTTCCACACCGCCCGGGAACTGGGCTACCTGGAGGTTCCGCCCGGGCTGGTGGTCAAGCTGGGCCGGATCGAGTCGGTGGCTGACGACCGGCTGGTGCTGCTGATGGCCGGTAGCCAGGGCGAACCGCTCTCTTCGCTGGCCCGTTACGCGAACCGGACCCACCCGGTGGTCAATTGCCGACCTGGCGACTGGGTGGTGATCTCGGCCACGCCCATCCCCGGCAACCAGAGATTGGTGCACCGGATCATCAACAACCTGTTCAGGGCCGGGGCCCGGGTCTTCTATTCCGAGGTGGCCTACGTACACGTCTCCGGCCACGCCTATCGGGAGGAGCTGGCCACCATGCTGACGCTGGTCCGGCCCCGCTTCTTCATACCGGTGCACGGGGAGTACCGTCACCTGGTCCGGCACCGCGATCTTGCCCAGGCGGTTGGCATCCCTCCGGAGCGGATCGCGATCGTCGAGGATGGCCAGACGGTCGAGTTCGAAGCCGGCTCCATGCGGCGCGGCCCCCGGATCGACACCGGGATCGTCTACGTCGACGGGATCGGAATCGGGGATGTGGAGCACGTGGTGCTGCGCGACCGGCAGATTCTGGCCGAAGACGGGGTGATCCTGGTCACGCTGGCGGTGGACCGCGACACCGGCGAGCTGAGGGCGGGGCCCGAGGTGGTGTCGCGCGGCTTCATCGATCCGCTGCTGGAGTCGGACATGATGGCCGAGGCGGTGGAGGCGGTCAGCCGCGCGCTGCGGGATCCGGGTCGCCCGCACGATCCGCGGCGCACCGCGGAGGCGGTCAGGGAGACGGTGTCCAGACTGATCTTCAAACGAACCCGCCGTCAGCCGATGGTGATTCCGCTCATCTCCCAGATCTGACCCGGGCGACCGGAGCCCGGCTGATAGGATCATTTGCGTTGACTGTGGCATCCCCGCCGGAGGCCAGGTCGGCCGATCAACCCGCCCTCACCGCGCCCACCATGTGTCCGCGCTGCGACGCGCCGGCGCAAACCGGCGACGCCTGCGAGCGGTGCGCGCTACCGCTGCGGCGCTGCGGACAGTGCCGTGGGGTGGCCGGGCCGTTCCATCGCTTCTGCGGCTTCTGCGGTTACGAACTGGTGCTCGGTCACCGCGGTGACCACGGGGCCCGGGGCTGGCTGGTGGGCACCCTGCTGGGCGGTCTCGGGGTGCTGGCGGGGCTGGCCCTGCTCTACTCGGTTGGCGTGATCCTGCGTTGAGGGCGGGCGTCCGCCGGGGCCGGCCTCAACCGCTGTACATCTTGGCGCCGCACTCCACGCAGAACTGATGCCGGGTCAGATTGTGATGGCCACACCGGGGACACAGGAGCCGGCGCAGCGGTAACCCCGGCACCCAGGCGGCTCCGTCACGACGGTGCCAGGCGCCGTCTTGGGGGGATGGGATCCACTGCGTGCCCTCGGCGTCGGTGACCATCAGCGCGGCCACCCGGCGCCGGAACTCGCGGGCGTCGACCAAGCCCTGGGCCCGGGCCGAACGGAGCGCCTTGAACTCCTGCTCGGCGACCGCGAAAGGATCGAGTTCGGTGGCGTCGGCGGCGATGGCGGGGACGCCAGCGCCGGCACCGGCCCGCTGACCGGCAGGCTCCGCCGCCAGCGCGCTTTTGCGACCGGGAATCAGCATGATCCGAGGATATAATCCGAGCAGGCCGGAAACTGGCCGGGCGCCGGCCCGAGTCGTCCCTGCCCGGAACCTGAGTTAAGGGCCCAGGTAAAGGGGCCAGGTAAAGGGCCCAGGGTTAACTCCTCACCAGGCAACTCCCAGAAGGGGAACAGTCCCAGCATGCGCGCTACCAAACGTTTTAGCCCCACCTCTTCCGCTCGAAGAAGGCGAGTTCGCACCTCGTCGGTCACCTCGCTCATCTCGCTCTCACGGCTGACCCGCGGGGTCACCCCGACCCAGGCCCGGGAGGCGGCCGGGATCGCCGCGCTGGCGGCCGCGATCCTGATCGCGATCTCCTTGATTACCGGAGGGGGCGCCGCCTTGCGGCCGGTCGCGGGACTCATGGAGACGGCCTTCGGGGTGGCCTGGGTGATACCGGTGGTACTCCTGGCGGTAGCCGGCATGGCCGCGATCTGGCCGCGCCGGCTCGATCTGAGGCCGGCCCAGCTCACTGGATCGACGCTGGTGGCGCTGGCGGTGGTGGGGCTGCTCGGCCTGGGGTTCCACCAGGGTGGTCGGGTGGGGGCATGGGTGGCGCGCGGACTGGCGGAACGGCTGACCGCGCCCGGAGCCGGAGTGCTGTTGCTGGCCGGACTCCTGATCGGACTGGTGCTGGGCTTCCAGGTGAGCGTCGGGCGGATCGTCGACACCGGTCTGGTGGTGGCGTCGGCGGTGACCGGGTGGCTGGCCGCGACCCTGGTTCCAACCGTGAAGCGACTAGCCGCCGCCGGAAGGCGGATGGTGGCATCCTCTGGGAGCGGCGGCCGGCCGCCGCGGGGTCCGGCGACCGGCATTGAGAGTCGGGCCGACGATCTGGACGGGGTTGAGGCCGGTCTGCCCGACTTTCTAAAGGCCGAGCCACGCGACCTTTCGGGGCGGTCGGGGTCCGGCTTCCTGCCGGCTTTGGTCGATCCGCCTTTGGATCCGGAGCGAGAGTCGGCGGAGCGGCGGGCCCGCGGCCGGGCGACCGCCGGCGGCGAGCAACTGGAGGTGTTTCCGGCCGTGATGCGGGTGGTGGCGGAGCCGATCGACGACGCCGCCCCGGTGATCTGGAAGCTGCCCTCGACGGTGCTATTGGACTCGGTCTCGGCCCGGCGGGAGAAGCTGCACGACGAAGTCAAGCGCAACGTTCGTATCATCGAATCCACGCTGGCGGTGTTCGGGGTCAAGGCCCAGGTGGTGGGCGTCAACCCGGGCCCGACGGTGACCCAATACGAAGTCCAGCCGGGCCCCGGGGTCCAGGTCAAACGGATCACCGCCCTGCAACACGACCTCGAGCTGGCGCTGGCGGCGTCGCCGCTGCGCATGGAGGCCCCGATTCCGGGTAAGTCGGCGATCGGCATCGAGGTGCCCAACCGCTCGGCGAGTCTGGTCTCGCTGCGGGAGGTGGTCGAGTCCAGTCAGTTCACCGCCGGGCATCAGATGGCGATCGGCTTCGGTCATGACGTCTCCGGTAGCGCGGTGGTGGGAGATCTCACCCGGATGCCCCACCTTTTGATCGCGGGTGCCACCGGGCAGGGCAAGAGCGTGTGCATCAATGGCCTGATCGCCGGACTTCTCCTCCAGAAGACCCCAGAACAGCTGAAGCTGGTTTTGATCGACCCCAAGCGGGTCGAGATGACCGGTTTCGCCGATCTGCCCCACCTGGCGGTTCCGGTCATCAACGAGACCCACCAGGCCGCCGCCGCCCTGCGCTGGGCGGTGGCCGAGATGGAGCGCCGCTACAAGTTGCTGGCCGCCGAGGGCGTCCGCAACATCGTCGGCTACAACGAGCGCGCCGTCGCCGCCCGGGCTCGCACCATGCCCTACGTGGTGATCGTGATCGACGAGTTGGCCGACCTCATGATGGTCGCGGCGGGTGAGGTGGAGGAGCTGATCTGTCGGATCGCGCAGCTGGCCCGGGCGGTAGGCATTCACTTGGTGGTGGCCACTCAGCGCCCTTCCGCCGACATCATCACCGGGCTGATCAAGGCCAACATTCCTTCCCGGATCGCGTTCGCGGTCGGCTCCCAGGTGGACAGCCGGGTCATCCTGGACACTACCGGGGCCGAAAAACTCCTCGGCCGGGGCGACATGCTGTACCTGCCAGTGGAGGCGGGCAAGCCGCTGCGCGTCCAAGGCGCTTTCGTCAGCGACGGCGAGCTGGCCGCGTTGGTCGACTTCTGGAGGCGCCAGGGTGAGCCCCGGTACTACGACGAGGTGCTGACCGCCACTTTGCAAACGGATGGCGCCGAGGCGGCCGGCGAACGGCGGATGGATCCGTTGTTCGCGCGGGCGGCGCGAGTGGTGGCGGCCGAGGGCGGGGCGTCGGTGTCGTTGATCCAGCGCAAGTTCAACGTCGGGTACTCGAGAGCGGGCCGGATCGTCGACCAGCTGGCCGACCATCGGGTGGTGGGCGGCTACCAGGGCAGCAAGTCGCGCGAGGTACTGATGACCTTGCCCGACGTGGACGAGTTGCTGGAACGGTTGGGGATCGAGGGCTGACACCGACCGCGGACGACCGGATCGACTGTTCGGGTGGGCGCAGTCGCCCCTGATAGGCTGAACTCGATGCCGGGTCCTCGGCGAGCACCTGCCTACGTCAACCTACCCAACGGGCTGACGCTGCTGCGCCTGGTGGTGATTCCGCCACTGGTGCTGCTGATGCTGTCGGGCACGCCCCGGACCGATGCCGTGGCCGCCGTGATCTTTTTGCTGGCGTCCTTCTCCGACACCCTGGATGGCCGCCTCGCCAGGCGGTGGGGGCAGGTCACCGAGCTGGGCAAGTTCCTCGATCCACTGGCCGACAAGCTGTTCATCCTGGCGGTACTGCTGGTGCTGGTGAACTCCGGGCTGATGCCGGCGTGGGTGGTCCTGGTGATCTTCGGCCGGGAACTCCTGATCACCATCTTGCGCTCGGTCAGCGCGGCTCAGGGTCGGGTGATCGCGGCCAGCCGCTTGGGCAAGACGAAGACTGTCCTGCAGGTGGCAGCCGTGTTCATCTCGATCGTGCAGCGCCCGGAGCCGGTCCTGGCCGGAGCCGCTTTCTGGATCACGATGGCGGCGGTCGTGGTCACTCTGTACAGCGGGCTCGACTACCTCTGGCGTTTCCGTCACGTGTTCACCCGTCAGCCGGCGGCGCTGGTGGTGGTACCGGTGGCGACTGTCGGCGGCGCCTCGGGCGAGGTCGCCCCCGTCTCCGCGGCGGTCAGCCGGCTGGCTGGCCAGTTGACCGGTCGCCAGATCACCATCGGCACCGTGGAATCGTGCACCGGCGGCCTGGTGGCCCGGCTGATCACCGACCTGCCAGGCAGCTCGGCCTTTTTCGTGGGCGGGCTGGTCACCTACTCGAACCGGCTCAAGGTGAGCCTGGCCGGAGTCGATGAACAGGTACTGGCCGGGCACGGCGCGGTCAGCGAGGCAGTGGCCCGGCAGATGGCCGGAGGCGGCCGCTCACGCCTGGGCGCCGACTACGTGGTCTCGGTCACCGGAATCGCCGGCCCGGCGGGGGGCGGCCCTGACAAGCCGGTCGGGCTGACCTTCATCGCGGTGGCCGGGCCGGAGCGGATAGAGGTGTTCCGCCACCTCTTCGCTGGCGATCGCTGGACGAATCGGCAGGCGGCCGCGGACGCCGCCCTCAGGCATCTGGCCGATGCGGTGGGGTCGGGGCTGGACTGAATTCCGGATCGGCCCGGCACAGAACACCTGTTCGTTGTAGACTGATGCACGGGCCGGGAGGTGTGAAGATCGTTGACTCAGCCCGCTTCCGCGGGGATGCTGGACGGGCTGTGACCGGTCACTCCGGTGGTTGCCGGCCGGCCCCAAGCTTGCCCGCCAGCAGCACCATACATCCGAACACTTCCAGGAGCGGCAGCTGACAGATGGAAAAAGAAAAGGCACTCGGCTCGGCCATCGCCCAGATCGAGAAAAACTTCGGCAAGGGCGCGATCATGCGCCTCGGTGAGTCGGCCGCGAGCCGGGAGGTGTCGGTCATCTCCACTGGCTCACTGCCCCTCGACCTGGCGCTCGGGGTGGGGGGCATCCCCCGAGGACGGGTGGTCGAGATCTACGGGCCCGAGTCGGCCGGCAAGACCACTTTGGCCCTGCACGTGATCGCCGAGGCCCAGCGGGCCGGGGGGGTGGCCGCCTTTGTCGACGCCGAGCACGCGCTCGACCCACTGTATGCCTCCCGGCTGGGCGTCAACATCGATGACCTGTTGGTCAGCCAGCCGGATACCGGCGAACAAGCTCTGGAGATCGTCGAGGTGCTGGTGCGCAGCGGCGCGGTGGACGTCGTGGTCATCGACTCGGTAGCCGCCCTGGTGCCCAAGGCGGAGATCGAAGGTGAGATGGGCGATGCCCACGTGGGGCTCCAGGCCCGGCTGATGTCGCAGGCCCTGCGCAAGCTGACCGGCGTTATCTCCAAGTCCCACTGTTCGGTGATTTTCCTGAACCAATTGCGCGAGAAGGTCGGTGTGATGTTCGGCAACCCCGAAACCCAGCCAGGCGGGCGGGCCTTGAAGTTCTATGCGTCGGTCAGGCTCGACATCCGCAAGACCGAGGTCCTGAAGACCGGGCTCGACTCGATCGGAAACCGGGTGAAGGTCAAGGTGGTGAAGAACAAGGTGGCACCGCCTTTCCGCACCGCCGAGTTCGACATTCTTTTCAATGAAGGAATCTCCCGCGAAGGCGCGCTCATCGACTGCGCGGTCGAGGCCGGGATTATGGAGAAGAGCGGCACCTGGATCTCTTATGCGGGCCAGCGCCTTGGCCAGGGCCGGGAGAACGTTCGCAACTACCTGCGCGAGCACCCCGAGATGGCGGCTCAGATCGAGCGCCAGGTGCGCGAGAAGGCGGTCGCCGCGCAGTCGCCGATCCCCATCCATCCGATGGGCGGCAACGGCTTCGCGGGCGAGCGGGCGGAGATCCCCGCGCTCTGAGGTGCGCTCTTCCCGGGATCGCCGCGAAGCGGGGAGTCGCCGTGCGCCTTTCGATCCCGGCAGCGCCACCGAGGCCTTCGCGGTGGCGCTGCGAATCCTCGCCGGCTGGTCTCGCACCCGTCACCAGCTTAGAGCGGGGCTGCGCCGCCGGGGCTTCACGGAGGCGGCCGTCGAAGCGGCGATCCGGCGCCTGGAGGCGCTGCGCTACCTTGACGACTCAGCGGTGGCCGCCGCCCACGTGAGAGGCCGTTCAGGCCGCTACGGTCCCGACCGGCTGCGGGCGGAGTTGAAGGCGAGAGGAGTGGAGGATGCAGTGGTGGCGGAGGTGCTCCGGCACGAGCCGGGAGCGGATCCCGAATCCCAGGCGGCGAGCGTTCGCCGCCTTTTGGTCCGTTCCCTGGATGGCGGCGACGGCGACCGGGCAGTGCGGCGGGCGGTGGCCGCGGCCAGCCGGCGTGGATTCGACCCGGCGGTGATCTGGCGCGTGCTCCGGGAGCTGCGGATGGATGCGGAGCACGGATCGCAAGGGCCTGACTGACGCCGGATCCCGGCTCGGAGTCGGACGTCGCCCGGAGCCGATCACGGTCCGGGCCGGAAAGCGGGGAGGCACGGAAGGGCGCCTCCGGGCGTCTACTATTTCAATGAAGGCGGTAGCCCGGTTCGGGGCGCCGTCCAGTTGTGTGCTCGTTCAGCCCGCCGGCCGGGTGTGCGTCCGGCCGCGGGTGGCACCTTCAAATTCATAAAGAGATCTTCGAAAGGACTTCCACGTGATGTTGCAGAGCTATGGATGGCTCATCGGCCTGATCGTTGGGCTGTTGAGCGGCGGAGGGTTGATCTGGCTGATCCGGTCACGGCCGGCCAGGGCCGATGAGTCGGCGATCAGGGAGCGTCTGGAGAGCGAATACCAGGCCCGGCTGGCGACCCAGGTGGAGCAGCAATTGGCGGCTCGCACGCTGGAGATCACCAATCAGACCCGGGAGGAGGCGATCCGGCTGGCCCGCGAGGAGGCCAAGCAACTGATCGAGCTCCAGCAGGCGGAGGCCGATACCAGGATTCAGATCCGGTTGGCCGAGGTGGAGGCGTCGATCAAGGAGCGGATCCTCGAAGCCAAGGAGGAGGCGGTCCGGATCCGGGAAGCGGCCGAGGTCGAGGCTCGGGAGGTGAGAGCCGAGGCGGCCCGCCAGGCTCAGCAGGTGGAGACCCGGCTCGCCAACCGCGAGCAGGGCCTGGATCGCCGTCTCGAAGACATCACCCGGCGCGAGCAGGATCTGGCGGCGAAGGAGCGGAGCGTCGAGGAGATCAACGCCGAGCTGCAGGACCTCAAGCGCCAGCGGATGGCGGAAATCGAGCGGATCGCCGGCATGTCCCAGAAGGATGCCGCCGACCTGCTCCTGGCGGAGATCGACCAGAGCCTCAAGGTCGAGTCGGCTCGGCGGATTCGCGAATCCGAGCTGGCGGCTCGGGAGGAATCCGACCGGCGAGCCCGGATTTTGGTGGCGGAATCCCTGCAGCGGGTGGCCGCCGACCAGACCTCCGAGTCCTCGGTGTCGGTGCTGCCGCTTCCCAATGAGGAGATCAAGGGCAGGATCATCGGCAAAGAGGGCCGCAACATCCGGGCTTTGCAGCAGGCCACCGGAATCGACCTGATCGTCGACGACACACCTGAAGCGGTGGTGATCAGCGGCTTCGATCCGATCCGCCGCGAGATCGCCCGGGTGTCCCTCAACAAGCTGATCGTGGACGGCCGGATCCATCCCGCCCGGATCGAAGAGGTGGTGGCCCGCGCTCGGCAGGAGGTCGAACAGCGAGTCAAGGACGAGGGCGGTGAGGCGGTGCTGGAGTTGGAGTTGCAGGGCCTGCACCCGGAGGTGATCAGGCACATGGGCATCCTCCGATTCCGCACCAGCTACGGACAGCAGGTGCTCAATCACTCCAAGGAGGTCGCCTACCTGGCCGCGATGATGGCGGCGGAGATCCGGGCCGACGCCCGGGTGGCCAAGATGGCCGGCTTTCTGCACGACATCGGCAAATCCATCGACCACGAGGTGGAAGGTCCCCACGCGGTGATCGGGGCCGACCTCTGTGAGCGGCTGGGGGTGCCGGCCGAGGTGGTCCACGCGATCCGCGCCCACCACTACGACGTTGAGCCGCAAACCGTCGAGGCCCAGTTGGTGATCGCCGCCGACGCCATCTCCGCGGCCCGGCCAGGAGCCAGAAGGGAGACCTTGGACGCCTACATCAAGCGACTCGCCCACCTGGAGGAGATCGCCAACTCCTTCCAGGGAGTGGAGCAGTCGTTCGCGGTGCAGGCCGGGCGTGAGGTGAGGATCGTGGTCAGGCCGAACGTGGTCGACGACGCTTCGGCGCAGACCATGGCCCGCGACATCGCCAACCGGATCGAAAAGGAGCTGACCTATCCGGGCCAGATCCGGGTGACCGTGGTTCGGGAGACGCGCGCGGTGGAGTACGCGCGGTAGCGCCGCCGGCGATGGGGGAGGGTACCGGGGGCGCCGAGTTCAGGCTGCTCTTCGTGGGCGATGTGGTCGGCGCGCCCGGCCGGCGCGCCCTCGCCAACCGCCTGCCCGCGCTCAAGGCCGAGCTCGATCCAGATCTGATCGTGGTCAACGGTGAGAACAGCGCGGCCGGTTACGGTTTGACCGCCTCGACAGTGGAGGAGATTTTGGCCGCCGGTGCCGACGTGGTCAGCACCGGCAATCACGTCTACGATCAGCGGTCGTTCGTGGTCGACATCGCCGGGCTGGAGCGGGTACCGCGCCCGGCCAACTACCCGGCCGGCGCGCCCGGCCGGGAGTATCTGGTCCTGACCGTGAAAGGTGTCAAAGTGCTCTTCTTGGTCCTGCTCGGCCGTGTCTTCATGAGTCCCATGGAGTCGCCCTTCTCGGTCGCTGACCGGATCCTGGCGGCGGAGCCGGAGGCGGCGGTGGTGGTGTGCGACATGCACGCGGAGGCGACCAGCGAGAAGCAGGCGATGGGCTGGTACCTGGACGGCCGGGCCAGCGCCGTGCTGGGTACGCACACCCATGTGCCGACCAGCGATCACCGAGTGCTGCCGGGCGGCACCGCCTACGTCAGCGACGTGGGCATGGTGGGGTGTCGCGACGGGATTCTGGGCATGGACCGCGAGGCGGCGCTGTACCGCTTCCTGACCGGCTTGCCGCGCCGCCTGGAGCCGGCCCGGGGCGTCGTCACATTCAACTCGGTACTGGTTACGATAGACACGCTGACCGGGAGAGCCACCGGCATCACCCGCCAGGACAGCGAATTCAACTAGCCCACGCCGCACGACACACCCTGTTGGAGACCCGCCATGCTTTCCGATGAACGAACCGGGATCGAGGTGCTGAAGGTCGGGGCCACCTCCAAGCCGGTGGCGGTCGCCGGCGCCATCGCCGGCGTCATCCGGACCCATGGCAAGGTGGAGGTTCAGGCGATCGGCGCTGGCGCCATCAACCAGGCGGTCAAGGCGATCGCCATCTCTCGTGGGTACGTAGCGCCGGGCGGCATCGATCTGGTCTGTGCGCCGTCGTTCATCGACGTTTCGATCGACGGGGAAGAGCGCACTGGCATCCGCCTCCTGGTCGAGAGGCGGTAATCCGGGGACCTCGGCATTGAGCGGGCGCACCTTCCACATCTGGACCATCGGCTGCCAGATGAATCTCGCCGATTCGGAGTCGCTGGCGCGCCGGATGCTGGCCGCCGGCTACACCGAGGCCGGGCTCGAGCAGGCCGATGTGGCGATCCTCAACACCTGCTGCGTCCGGCAGGCGTCGGAGGACAAGGTTTATTCCAAGCTCCACGAACTCAGGAGCTGGAAGCGCGCCGGTCGGGCGATCGCGATCACCGGGTGCCTGGTCGAGAAGGAGAAGGAACGGCTGCGAACCCGCTTTCCGCATCTGGACGCGGTGATTCCGATCGGAGAGTACGAAGACTTCATCGCCGAGCTTTCCAGGCGATTCGACTATTCGCTGGGCGAGCCGCTGCCGGCGGCCGGGCGGACCGGGATCTCCCATTACGTCAACGTGATCCTGGGGTGCAACCACAACTGCACCTTCTGCATCGTGCCGAGCGTGCGCGGCCGGGAGCGGAGCATGCCGGTGGCCCGGGTGGTCGACGAGTGCCGCCGGGCGGTTGCGGATGGGGCCCGCGAAGTGGTGCTTTTGGGCCAGAACGTGGACGCCTATCGATGTCCGGAGACCGGCGTGGGCCTGGCTGGGTTGATGCGCTCGGTAGAGACGGTGGAAGGCCTGGCCCGGATCCGGTTCATGACTTCCCATCCCCGCGACCTCGAACTCGAGTTGCTCGAGGTGATGGCGGGGAGTTCCAGGATCTGCCGCGAGCTCCAGCTTCCGGTCCAGGCCGGCGACGACCGGATCCTCAAGCGGATGGCGCGGGGCTATCTGGTGCGGGATTACCGGCGGATCATCGAGCGAGCCCGTGAACTCATGCCCGACATCGCGGTCGCCACCGATGTGATCGTTGGCTTCCCTGGCGAGACCAAGGAGATGTACGAGAACACCCGGGAGTTGATCCGGGAACTTGAATTCGACGTCGTCCATCTGGCCCAATACTCACCGCGCCCGGGCACCTACGCCGGCGACCGGATGCCAGATGACGTACCCGCCGCCGAAAAGCTTCGCCGGCTCAACGAGCTGCTCGCCATCCAGCGCGAGATCGCGGCCGGCCGGACCCGCCGCTGGATCGGAACCGACGTGGAAGTGTTGGTCGAGGGCCACGACGAACTTGGCCGCGCGTATGGGAGGATCCGGCAGGGTAAGCGCTGCCTGATCAAGCGGGCGCGGTGTTCGCCGGGAGACCTGGTGACGGTGACCGTGGATGAGGCCTCGGCGGGCCAGCTGGCGGGGGTGCCGGCCGGCCGCCAGGAGCGGCGGCTGCCGGTGCTCGTGACCTGAGGCGCCAGGCCTCGCGCCACCAGCGGGCTGGCCGCCGCCGTGAGTGAGACTCCGCTGCTTCGGCAGTACTGGCAGGTCAAAGGTGAGCATCCGGACGCCATCCTGCTCTTCCGGCTGGGCGACTTCTACGAGATTTTCTTCGAGGACGCCGAGCGGGCGGCGCCGATCATGGGCGTGACTCTGACTTCTCGCCCGCTCGGCAAGGCCGGCCGGCATCCGATGTGTGGAGTGCCGCACCACTCATGGCAGACATACGTCGGCCGCCTCCTGAAAGCTGGCGAGAAGGTGGTTATCTGCGATCAGGTGGAGGCTCCTACCGGTCGCGGCATCGTTCGTCGCGAGGTGACCCGGGTGCTGACCCCGGGCACCATCCTGGAGGACGCGTATCTCGAATCGGGCCGATCCAACTACCTGGTGGCCGCCTGCAGCCGGGGGGCCCAGGCCGGGATCGCCGCCTGCGAGCTGTCCACCGGCGAACTGGTGTTGATCCAGGTCGAAGCCGATCGCCTGCCCGGCGAGCTGGCCAGGCTGGACCCGGCCGAGCTGCTTACCCCGCCACGGATCGACGAGCAGAAGTTCGATCCCGAACGGGGCTCCCGGTTGCTGCGCGACCATCTGGGAGTCAACCACCTGGCCGCGATCGGAGCCACCGAGGCGCCACTGGCGGTGGCCGCGGCTGGGGTGGTGGTGGACCACCTCCTGACCAACCGGGTCCGGCTCGGTGCCGGCCGCTTCCGGATCCGGACCGAGTCGGCCGGAACGATCATGCCACTCGACCTGGCCACGATCCGGAATCTGGAACTGGGCTCGCTTACCCGGCTTATCGACCGGACCGCGACGTCGATGGGGGCGCGCCGGCTCCGACAGTGGCTGGCCGGCCCGCTGCGAGTCAAGGATGCGATCGCCGCCCGTCAGGATGCTGTCGCCGCCCTGTACGACGCCAATCTCGACGATCTCGGCGACCGGCTGCGACCGGTCGCCGACATCGAACGGCTGACCGCGCGGGCCGGACAGCGCCTCGCCTCGCCGCGCGATCTGGTGGCGCTCCGCCGCTCGCTCGAGGCGCTGCCCGCGGTGCGGGCGGCGGTGCCGGAACCGGTGGGAATCCTGGCCCGGGTCGGCGAGGAGCTGGGCTGGCAGCCCGAGTTGTGCACACGCCTGGCGCGGGCGCTGGTGGAGGATCCCCCCAGCCAGCATCGTGATGGCGGCTTCATCCGGGCCGGCTACGACGCCGAACTCGACTCGATCCACGAGGCCTCTCGGGAGGCCCGGGAGTGGATCCGGGGGCTGGAGGCCCGGGAGCGGGAGCGAACCGGGATTCGCGGGCTCAAAGTCGGCTTCAACAAGGTGTTCGGGTACTACCTGGAGATCTCTCAGGCGAGCGCCGCCCTGGCCCCACCCGAATACATTCGCAAGCAGACGCTGAGTGGAGTCGAGCGCTATCTGACTCCAGAGCTCAAGGAGCGAGAGGCGGTGGTCCTCAACGCTCGCGAGGTGGCCGCCGCCCGGGAGCTGGCCCTACTCCAGGAACTCTGCGACGAGGTGGCTCGGGACTCCGAACGGCTGCTCGCGGCGGCCTCTGCGCTGGCCGACCTCGATGCTTGCCGGGCTCTGGCGGTCATCGCCCGGGAGCGGGACTGGTGCCGGCCCGAGGTGGTCGACGCGCCCGTCCTGGAGATCGTCGCTGGCCGGCACCCGACCGTCGAGGCGGCGATGGCGGCCGGCGAGTTCGTGCCCAACGACATACATCTGGATGCCGACGACGACCAGGTGATGATCCTGACCGGACCCAACATGGCCGGGAAGTCAAC